>OGOM01002242.1_pt1 | contig 11856 bp, 5 predicted proteins | sample 1552681 | NCBI WGS metagenome assembly OGOM01 (sample SAMEA2580188, study PRJEB22360) | human gut metagenome | biome: human gut; feature: human-associated habitat; material: faeces | place: Denmark | collected 2008/2010 | reverse complement strand
CATATTCTTAAATTTTAATTATTATAGATCATTTATTATTCAATCATTTATAATCATCCAAATTGATTTCCGTTATCTGATGAACGTTTGGATGTGGCATTTCATACCCCCTTCCGTTAATTTCCTCCTTCAACAGCCTAATCTGTTCTTCTGTGATTTCGAATGCTTTATTTCCATAATCATTCAGTGTAGTTTTAACCGGATATAAGAATCCCCACTTCTCAAAGAAATCGAGCATATTCAATCCTGAAATGTCACATACCTGACGTACAAAATCCAGCTGGTTCATACCTTGATTCTCACCCTTGTCACTCGGACTCTCATGAGTACGAAAATATTCATATAATTTATGATAAAAATCAGTTTTTCCTAATACATCTATCATGTACAGTTTGAGCTGCCAAAATGGTACAAGTTGAGTTTCACGAGTAATATTTGCAATACCAGGAAGACAATGAGGACGTTTACCATCCACTATCAATGATGTAGCGCCTTGATAAATATTATTATACGTTCCCAATGTCTGATCGTTCTCATCTTTCAACGTACATCCGTCAACCAACAACTTGCAAGGACGACCGAATGATGTCTGTATAAAAAGCGACATAATGTTATTGGTAACTTCAGTCAAACCGGCCCATTTCAACCCCGGACGTGTCTGATTGCAATGACCTACTTCATGCGCAGGTCCCCAACAACGAGTAGGAAAATTTTCTGGTTTACAGAACGGTTCCGCATAGTAATCACTAGCATTATAAACTGTACGATAATCTGATGCGTTCGGGCTCTTTGCCTTGTAGTCAATAGAAAAATGCATCCGGTTATTGAACATCTTACCATATTTAACAAGTCCCATAAACTCTTCCTCCAAATATACCAGACGATCCAAATTTTCAATAGTCTTCGTTATCTCTGTATTGTACTTTTTGAAGTCAGATATTCTCCACGTCAAATGTGAGTATTCTCCCAAGATATCTATTTCCTGATACTTTGCATTGTCGCGAATCTGAGCCCAATCACTTTCCTTGTTTTTCTGAATATCAAAATAACCGTTTACTTTTCCATTCGCAAAATGCACTTTTACCGTCTTTGCCTCAATATTCCTTTTCTGATCATTATCAGCATCTTCAAGCCGGAGAGGAATGTCATCATTTACATGATTCAAAATATAAATTAAACCACCGACCTCTACTGTTATCTCATTATATCCTTCCGACAACTCGTAGGTTTTCGAATTGTTGTAACCACCGTTCAGATCTTGAATAAGCATCGAAATTCTACCACCCTCATAAATATCATCGACAAATATAGCCAAGGTCTCACCCGCTTTTGCATAAATTCCAGTCGGATTATCTCTCAGGCTGTATTTAGATGTCTTATTAGCCGTAGCCATTACTGCTGGATTCTGGTAAGGACGGTAATCCGCCAATCGATAAGCAGACTCATAGTTTCCACTTAGCAAAGCAAGTCCCAATTCTTTCAAATATTCATTAGGGATTTGCTTAATCTGCTTTTCTGTCACGCCAGCTTTAAGCTGTAAACCCATATTATCAGCAAAAATTGTAGCTGGATCAAATTTATTACTACTAGCTTCATAAAATTCCATCTCAGCACAGCTTACTCTATCCTCATAGGCTTTAGTTATGGTAAAACGAACAAATTTAGCATCTTCCACAGGTGATGACAACTTTATGGTAAATGGCGTATGCACCCCATTACCTCTTGCATAATCACCTATTTTCACAAAATCATCCGGTTTATCGGCTGTCGAAACTTCCACTGTAAATTGATCGAATGAGCCCCATTTGTTTCCGGAGTCAGTACGTGGAGTATAAACGATACTATTCAGTGTATGCCCCTTCTCCAGTTCATATCTGATAGAAAATGGATATGAGACCTGCCCAAACGCGGAATTAAAATATGTTTTCTTATTTCCATCATAGGACATCTTTAAGGTCAACGGATTCTGGTCTGTATCTTTACCTTGCGTTTCCTCAGAAGTGGCCTCGCCGCCAATTACTTTTATTAATTTGTCAGCAGAACTAGGAGCTGCTTCTTGAGAAATTGTGATATTACATTTATGATTGTCATCATACATCAATGTCAATACAGAACTTCTGACTCTCTCTGCAAAAGAACGTTCGCATACAATCGTCATTTTACCATTTTCAACAAGGGCGGTCAGCCAATCTTCTCCCTTATTACTTAAAGTTGATGCTATCTGGTTTATGTCCAATCCTTGCCCCAATACGAACTCACGTTTTTCTGTCCCTCCCTCATAAGGAAAACTCACGGACTCTGTAGAAATTGTAATCCAATCATCAGGAATAGCCGAACTTGCACTGTCACTACATGAATAGCCTAAACAAGGATAAAGCAAAGATAATAAGATTACCTTCAACTTACACCAATGGCCTTTTATGATAGGTATTTTTGTATTTTTCATGACCTCATTTCGATATTTTACGTTAACTTATTTTATGCAAGAGTTTATATTTAAGGTAGTCCAGTATGAATAACATGTAAAGCAAAGGCAAAGTCGGAACAAAAGAGCCCGGTCTCTGCCTTTGTTTATCAAACTGTCATACGATTAATTCCATAACGGATTTTGAACCGTCAATTTACTCTTCTGCATTTCATTGTAAGGTACAGGATAAAGCAACATAGCTTTTGACCATGGATATCTATCTACCACAATACGGTTGTAGTATGAATCTTCACCAATTTTATCATAAAATTCAATTGCAGTGTTTTTAGCACTATTGTATGTTTTTACTGCTGCTTTATTGATGTCCATACCATAACGTATTAACAATTTATCCTCATTATCTTTGATCCATTCACCGGTAGCCTCATCTTGTGACCATCCAGCACGCATCCATCTATGCATGTCAAAATAATAGTTTCCTTCTCCCAACATTTCAATAATACGTTCACGATAGATAGCTTCACGCTGTAAATCCTGATTTCCTATAATATTCTTCCCATAAGGTGCAGACTTCGTAGCCAGTTCCTTATACCCAGGAATACCAGCACGTTCACGTACTAAATCCAGATACTTAATTATATTTTCATCGTTCGGATTTATCTCATTACATACTTCTGCATAGTACAAGTAGAAATCTGCTAAACGGAAATAGATCCAAGGACGTCCCCAGTCCGTAGGATTCGATCCTTCTTTCAGGTTATTAAACTTATAAAGTAAATAGCCTGCACGTGCATGCATAGTGTTATCTCTATAGCCTGCACCACCTTTACTAAAATAAGCTCCCCAATCTGAGTAACTGCTTCTTTGTATATGCCAGCTCTTTCCTTCGTATGTAACATCAGCATAAAAACGAGGCTCGCGATTAACATACATATTGAAGATGTGCTTGTCTACATGTTGTTTATTATTACAAACATTTACCCAATTTGTGAATCCGTTTTCATTATAATCAGGGTCTTCACTGATATCCAATCCACTATCCGTAAAGAACAAATCGACAATATTCTGATAAAAACCGACATTACCCATAGCACTAGGAATATCTCCGGGGATTGTGCGAGCTTCCATTTTAGCAGTGACGCCATCATTATAATCGTTATTTCCGTTAGCCCAAAGAATCTCATCGTTATAATATTGGAACAATTCATATATTGATGTATGAGGATCTCTCTCTTTGGAATAATAAAGATCCATACCATGTGCTTCGGCAAATCTCAACAAAGCTTCAAGATGCGTCTTGGCAGTTTGCCATTTGTTATCATCACGATCGGGGAAAAGACGCTTTCCATCATGATTTGTCAAACTCAACGCTTCTTTATAGCCTCCATTAAACAGAGGAGAAGCTGCATATACCCACAAACGTGCACGTAATGCTAAAGCAGCCGCTTTTGTAGGACGCAGGATTTCACGAAGATTGTACATACTATTGTCATGACTAGTATCATCCCCTGTTCCAGTTTTTATCGTTTCAGGCAGATCATCTTTATATTCACCATTTATAACAGATTCTAATAACTGATCAATATGTCCTACCATTTCGTCAACAGATGCACGTGCATAATCAAGGTTCTCATCCGAAGGATCAGCAGTCTCGGGAATAATAGGTGTAGGACCATAGAATTCAAATAACAAGAAATAGTTGTAAGCAAGCAGATAAGTAACATCCGCCTTATAACGACGCATCTCTTCTACTGAAATATAACCATCAGCATTGATCGGATCACCTATGCTTTCAGGTGCCATATCCAAAAAGATCATTGCCTGGCGAATTTGTTTATAGCAATTCCACCAACGGTTGTGAGTGGTACTACTAGGAGTAAAAGTATTCTGTCCAAATTTCAACACATTAGGATGAGCACAAACGATTTCTCCTGAATAGATAGCTTGCGCATTAACGGTTCCATTTGAATTTTGTACATCCAAACCCGCTTCCGAATAGTTCGGACAAGTTTGATAGATTTCTCCATACCATTGTTTAATATATTTAGCTTTGGAAAAAACTTCTTCCTTGTCTAGATTTTGAGCAAGTTCTTTAGAAACATCCAAATAATCTGAGCAAGAGGTCAACATACCTGTCATTAATACGACAGTTGCTGTACATACTGTTTTTATAATATTCATAATTAATTATTCTTATAATTGATTATTGGTTAAAAAGTCACATCAAGACCGAAAGTCCAGGTCGCGTTAATCGGATATCTTGCACCGCTGTTTCCAATTTCCGGATCCCACATTTTAACGTGATCCCACACAGCAAGATTACTTCCCTGCACATAAATACGGAGGTTCTGCATTTTCCATCTCTGCACCAATTTTTTATCAAACTGATAACCCAATTCGACATTTTTCAGACGGAGAAAACTCCCATCTCTGTACCACCATGTACTATTCAGCGTATTATTACTATACTCATTGGTGTGTAAACGAGGATATAAAACGTTCATATTATTGGGATCACTTGCAGTCCAATGGTCGGCAGCCTGTACACGTGCAGAAGACTGGTCTTTTCCATTAGCAAATGGGACAAAATAACTAGTGTTAGCTTTCAAGTTAACGGATGTTTTACCTACTCCCTGGAAAAATACACCAGCATAAATACCTTTATATTGTACATTCAGTCCGAAGCCATAAACAAGTTGCGGATTATTTGGATAAATGCCGCTATAATAAGTCTGGTCATTATCGTCAATAGTACCATCACCATTCAAGTCTTTATATTTAATATCACCAGGCTTCACATCAGCAGCATAAGTAGCAATTCCATCTTTTAATTTATAATTATAGCTACCATCTGATTTTTCAGTAATAATAAAATCCTGATTGGTAAATAATCCTTCCGCTACATATATTTTATTTGTCCCGATAGAAGTACCAGTTTGAGCAAGCCATGGATAAGCCTGTGGAATCTCATCCTTTTCTATAATCTTGTTAACAGCGTATGTTACATTACCTCTGGCTGAAAGCACCCAGTCTTTTCCGATATTATGTTTAACTGTAATACTAGCATCAAAACCTTCATTAGTCGTGACACCAAAATTCTGCCATGGATTTTGACGGAAACCAGTAGCCGTAGGAATAGTTACACGCTGAATCAAAATATCTTCCCGTCGATTATGAAAATAATCAGCAGTAATATCAACACGACCACGGAATAATCCCATGTCAATACCGAAATTGCTTTTCTTCTCTATTTCCCAACTAATATATGGAGCAGCAAATGTGTTTTCATAAATTCTTCCCATATCATTAGTAGGACCACCATTAGTACCGGGATTCAAGCCGACATTTTGACTACCGCTATCAGTCAATAGTTCTCTATATACAAAACGGTCACTTCCTGTATTATCATTTCCTGTAAGACCGTAAGAAGCTCTCAAACGTAATTTGCTAAGAATATCCAAGATATTCTCCTTTTGCATAAATTTCTCAGCATGTACATTCCAAGCGGCACCTACTGCCGGGAAAATACCCCAACGATTACCAGGAGCGAAGTTTTCACTACCCGTTGCACCAAAACTAGCTTCTAATACATAACGATTATCATAAGCATAAGTACCACGCATTACAATATTCTGTTTACGATAAGGCAACAGTTTTAACCCGCCTACTTCTTCCGCTCCAGAAGATTTTCTAGAACCTTGGTATTGAGTTTCCTTTTGATTGTATACAAAAGTTCCTGTAACAGCGTGTTTCTTGGCAAAAGTACGTTCGTAGTTCAACTGCGCTTCAATATATAATTTTTTAGTACCACTGCTTGTGCTAACAGAAGCTTCCCCAAGCGGACTACCTTCTGAAAATAGTTTTTTGATAAGTAAACCGTTTTCATCTCTACCGGTAACAGTATATTTATCCGGACTCGCCGAACGTTTTAAAGTAGAACTGAAATCTGCATCAAAACTTATACTACCTTGAACAGACAGTCCTTTCGTTATGAAGTCGAGTTTTTGTCTCAAAGTTGCCTTAGTTTGCATTGCTACAGACCATTTTTTAGAATAACCGGAATAATTAAGTAAATTATAAGGATTATAACGTCCATCCGCATCTGTATCACAAACTGCAGCAGTCCCGTCCGACCATGTAAAAGGTACCAAATGAGTCGGGAAAAGTATGATATGTTTAAAAATCTGGTCAGAAGAATTTCCGGGGTTATTTTGAGTTCTGTATTGTCCACTCATATCAACGGAAAGTTTGGTCGTCGGAGTAATATCCATATCTACATTGGAGCGCAAATTATAACGTTCCAATCCGATATTGGCATTGTAGTCATCCAATGGATTCGATTTAAACATACCATTTTCCTTATAATAAGCTCCTGATACAAAGAACTTAGTTTTTTCCGAACCTCCTCGCAGATTCACTGTATAACGTTGATTCTGCGTGTTATTAGATAATAAGTCGGTCCAAATAGAATTCGGGTATAAATCCGGATCAACTCCATCCCGATACCTTGCCAACGCTTCTGCACTGTATGGAGCGCTATTTTGCACATAATTATCCCAATTAGGATTACCCGCATCATTCCAAGACGCTTCATTCCACATTGATAAATAATCCCAAGAGTTCATCAACTCCGGCATACGGGTAGGAGTAGCAATACTATATTGTGCGTTGAAGCTGATAATAGTTTTTTGTGCACGCCCACGTTTTGTTGTAATCAAAACTACACCATTAGCACCTTCAGAACCATATACAGCAGTAGCAGCAGCATCTTTCAAGACAGTAAATGTCTCAATTTCATCTGTGTCAAGATCATTCATGCTACGAGGAACACCATCCACCAACACCAATGGACTCGTACCACCTGCGTATGAACTTTGACCACGAATCCAAAAATCGGCATCATCATTTCCCGGTTCTCCAGAACGTTGAATGGCAATCACACCAGCAACCTGACCAGCAATCGTATTTGATAAACTACGCGTTGGTATAGCAATCTCTGCAGGTTTCATTGTATTCACAGAAGATACTACACTTTCTTTCTTTTGTGAACCGTAACCAATAACAACAACGTCATCCAGATTTACATTCGATTCCGCCATAGCAATGTTGATAACACTTTTATCCTTTACTTTCTGTTCAACACTATTATAACCAATATAGCGGAATTCCAAAACTTCACCTTCTCTTGCTTTAATAGTGTATTTACCATCCATATCGGTTAATACACCGTTAATAGTGCCTTTCACTATTACTGTGGCACCAATAATAGGCTCCCCTGCTCCATCGGAAACGGTACCAGTGACAGTTTTGGTCGCTCCTTTCTTAGAACTCAACGTTTCTTTAGAAGAAAGCGACAATACTATTTGTTTATTCTGAAATTTGAACGTAATATTAGTCGGTTCAAACATTTTACGAAGCGCCAGACGCACTTCTTCATTCTTGCAGTTCAGACTTACCAATTGTTCTGCATTTATTTCAGTCGCATCATAAGAGAACAAATACCCCGAAGCCTTCTCTACTCTTGCCATAGCTTCTTTTAAAGGTATTTTACTAAACGAAATGCTAATCTTCTCTGTACCGCTCTGAGCGAATATTCCTATAGAAAAGAGGCATACGATAATTAATAAATAAAATTTCTTGTATTCCATAAGTAATTTAGATGTTTTTTATTCCATAACATTTTTAATTCTAAGTGTTTTTCGAATTGATGTAAGATCATAGTTTCACATAGGCTTTCATATTTAAAGATTCAACAATATTGTTTTATATATTCTAAACAAGCAATTACCAACCAGCATGTTCGTTCTTATTCTCACGCGAGTCAGCATTGCGTTTCTTTTCTCCTGTATAATTCCATTCAATTTCGTCCGTGTATTCTTTTCCGTTATGTGTTGCAACGGTTCTTATTACATTTTTACCTTGTTCCAGTGTTACATTATCAAAAACATAATGTACATCAGTATATCCCTTGCGAATACCAGTCAATTCTTTACCATTAAGATATACTATAGGAGTACCAATATTAGAATAAACTGTCACAGAGGTCTGTTTCCGCTCACGATCCGCATTTCGGCGCTGCGTCAAATACAATACAGGCTCCTTGCTCCAGTTGGCTTTATACCAATAATAAGAATCCTTCTTGATTTTCCGGTCAAAAGTCATCAAGCCTTTCAAGTTACGAGCAGGTACACCACCCCGACTCCACATCGGCACAGCAAAATCAAACATATTCCATAGATAAGAAGCAATGATATAAGGATGTTTCGAAATAACACTCCATTGATATTCATGCGTTTTAGTCTGGAATGTTTCCGGATAAAAAGGTTTTCCCCAATTCAATGCATCACCGAGATATTCAGTCTGATGTTCCAAATTGGCATCCGCACCATATTCTGTCAACATCAGCTTTTGCCACGGGTACTTTTCTTCCAATCCTTTCACCCATGGTTCAATATCTTGTAGCTTCTTCTCATACCATCCGAAATAGCGGTTCATCCCCTGAATATCTGTATTCTGATTCACTGCATGTTCAGCATGTCCGAAACCATTGACAGCTACAGTATAACGATCCGGGTCCTCTGTCTTGGCAAGATTATGAAGTGCTTGCGTCAGCCCGGCTGTATATTCGTGAGGTTGATATACCTCATTATGCAACCCCCAAACATAGATAGAAGGGTGATTAAAACTCTGACGAATCAACTCACGAAGCTGAGACTGCGCGTTTTCCGCTTCGTAGCCTGTCACACGATTCACAAAAGGGATTTCAGCCCAAATGACCAATCCCAAAGAATCACAACGAGAATAGAGATAATCTGATTGTTGATAATGGGCAAAACGGACAGTTGTGGCCCCTACGTCCATTATCTGTGCTAAATCAAAATCATGTTCTTTATTAGTCAAAGCACTTCCTAATCCCCACCAATCCTGATGACGGGTTACACCATACATCGGATATTTCTCATCATTCAAATAAAATCCTTTACCGGCAACAACCTCAAACTTACGAACACCCAAAGGCTGGATAACTTCATCAATGACCCTTCCTTCTGCTACCAAACGTGAAACGACTTTATACAAATAAGGATCTTTACGTCCTTGCCAAAGATGAGGTTTGTTCAATTTAAAAGTTGAAAAATAAGTTTGCGTTCCTTGAGGAGTTAATTCCAAAGGAAGGCGATGTGAAGCAACTCTCTTTCCTTCTTGGGTATAGAGAGTATTTTCAAGTACTAAATTCGCAGGAGTAAGGCTGCCATTGTCTAATTTTACTTTTACAGTAATATCTGCAGAACGTTTCGAAACATTTTTCTGAGTAATATAAACACCTGGAGAAGCACAATCGGTAACTGTTATATTATTTTGCTCAGTAACAATTAGCCATACCGGGCGATAAATACCTCCATACACTCCGAAAAGGCTATGATTCACCGGAATAACATCCGGTCGTGCAGTATTATCAGCTTTTACCATGATTTCATTCTCAGCTCCAAATTTCAAAGCTGTTCCTATCTCAAAAGCAAAAGCACTATAACCTCCTTTATGGGTTCCTACAAGCTTACTGTTAACATATACCTCGGTGTTTGCGCCCACACCTTCAAATCGAAGAAACACACGCTTCCCTTTCAATTCTTCATTAAAGAATTGTTTTTTCTTGTAATAGCCAACTCCTTCATAAAAAGAAGCAGCCTTTACCTGCATATCTTTAGCATTCCATGTGTGAGGCAGATTTACAGTTTCCCATTTCCCCTCCCATTGAGCAACAACTTTTACTGGGTCTTCCGAAAAAGGACCGCGTTTGAATAACCAACCTTCATTGAAAGAGGTCACTTCCCGGGCAGTGAGAGAGAAAAACTGCCCGATCAATACTAACAAAACGAATGTAAATTTGAACTTCATATTACAATCCTCTTTTGATTTATGTTAAAGCATCCCGATAAATACCTTTTGTTCCTTTAGCTGCACGCACCTTAAGCTGAATAACATAAGGTTCACCCGGATTCTTCTTGGGAACAGATACATTATATTCGTTACGAGCTGTTTCAACAACTTTGATATCTTCGTTAGTATCTAATAAAGAAGCTTTTTCAACTGAAATTCCTTTCGGGGTTTTTACTATCAAACGTTCACTATATGGTTGATTGAATACCACCATATACACTTCACCATTTTTACCGCGTGTGTAATATCCCCAATCCTGCTTGTCGAATCCGGCATAATCACAGGCATAAACGGCCTTTCCATAACGACTCATCCATTTGCCGATAGCAGTCGCCAAAGCTTTTTCTTCCGGACGAAAATCTCCATCTGCTTGAGGACCAAAGTTTACAACCATATTTCCTCCCATAGAAACAGCATGTACAATACGATCAAGTACTTCAATCGGAGTTTTGACATAACTCAATGACCAGTCTTTATGATATCCCCATTGGTTTTCGGGTACAGTCATACAAGCCTCCCAATCCCATTGTGTAACCTTAAGGTCTTTTACTGGATCGGGTAAACGACGTTCGTAACCTGATTCATAATCTCCCATCAAACGACCATTACTATCGAAATGACGTTTTCCTTTATCATCGGCACGCAGACGGCTATTAATAGTAACCCCCGGAAGCATCTCCTTCAGCATTTGTTCCACATGAGCTGTCCACCAACCATTCTTCTTAATACTTGCATCCCATGTACCATCAAACCAGAAATCTTTCACTGTAGGATAACGTGTGGCCAGTTCTTTCAATTGATTGTCTGTAAACTCCAGAAAACGGCTGAACGCAATACTATCTTCTTCAGATTTTATACTGTAACGATAATCCGGATGACTCCAATCCATCACTGAAAAATAGAAATGTACATCAATACCTTCATCGTTGTAGGCTTTTACCATTTCGCCCAACAAGTCTTTTTTATAAGGAGTATTCGCTACCGTATATTGAGTATATTTACTCGGCCACAAACAGAAACCTTCATGATGCTTCGTTGTTATCTTTACATACTTAGCTCCCATCTCTTTAGCCATTCTTGCCCACTTCTTTGCATCAAATTTGGTAGGATTCCATTGATCCATCAGTTTCAGCCATTCATCAGCAGGTACTTTTGCCCAACTCTTCAACCATTCAGCAGCCCCACCGTACATTTTCCCGTTCCATTCACCCCCAGGAATGGCATACAATCCCCAATGAATAAAGGCTCCCAAACGATTATCCCGGAATTTTTGCATTGCAGGATCCTGTCGCTTCCCCTCATTCGTTGCTCCATATTTTAAAGAGATTTCTTCTTTAATTCCCTGAGCGGAGGTTATCGAACCAATAGTAACTAATAGTAAGAATAATGTTATTAATTTGCTTTTCATGTGATAAGTTATATTATAATGAGTATAATTAGAAGTCTTTGATTGCTTGAAATCTTCTCATATTTCATCGGTCATAGCCGCCACA
>OGOM01002230.1_pt1 | contig 11886 bp, 10 predicted proteins | sample 1552681 | NCBI WGS metagenome assembly OGOM01 (sample SAMEA2580188, study PRJEB22360) | human gut metagenome | biome: human gut; feature: human-associated habitat; material: faeces | place: Denmark | collected 2008/2010 | reverse complement strand
AAGTAGTCACGCGGGGAGAAGAAGTCTCAAAGGGTAGCCGTGAATGCATCGCTGAGATGTATGATACCGATACTGCAGAAGCTGTTCGTATTCAGTACGGCGGTTCTGTAAATGCCGGCAATGCAGCAGAGCTGTTTGCACAGGCTGACATAGACGGAGGTCTTGTAGGAGGAGCTTCTTTGAAAGCTGATTTCGGAAAAATCGTAAATTACTAATTTTTATCGAATATTTTGTAAAATAAATACGAGATCGATTTTATAAACAGACCGGACAGGTGCACAAATGCGTCAGTCCGGTCTGTTCATGCTTGCAAAACAAAGAAAAAAAAGGTACAATAAATAGCGGAATGAAAAGTACAAATGTATAGTTAAAGGAGATATGGATATGAGTAAAAAACCAACCGTATTGATGATATTAGATGGATATGGCTTGAGAGCCGATGATAAGGGTAATGCTGTAGCAGAAGGAAAAACTCCAGTAATGGACAAGCTGATGGCAGAATGCCCATTCGTAAAAGGAAATGCAAGCGGAATGGCAGTCGGACTTCCGGAAGGGCAGATGGGAAATTCAGAAGTCGGACATTTGAATATGGGAGCTGGACGAATTGTATATCAAGACTTGACAAAAATCACAAAGTCAATTCAGGATGGAGATTTCTTTGAGAACAAAGCACTGCTTGCTGCATGTGAAAATGTAAAGAAAAATGATTCTGCACTTCATTTGATGGGACTGTTGTCACCGGGCGGTGTGCACAGCCATATGGAGCATTTATACGGCCTTTTGGAAATGGCAAAGCGCATGGGGGCCAAGGAAGTCTACCTCCACTGCATCACCGATGGCCGCGACACCGACCCCCACTCCGGCAAGGACTTCCTTGCCGACCTGCAGGCCAAGCTGGATGAGCTGGGCATCGGCAAGATCGCCAGCGTTTCCGGCCGTTACTACGCCATGGACCGCGACAACAACTGGGACCGCGAGGAGAAGGCTTACGCCGCATTCGTCTACGGTGAGGGCAACCACGCTGCCAACGCTGCCGAGGCCATTGAGGCATCCTATGCTGCCGATAAGACCGACGAGTTCGTTCTGCCCTGCGTCACCTGCGAGGGCGGCCGCGTGCAGGACGGCGACACCGTCATCTTCATGAACTTCCGCCCCGACCGTGCCCGTCAGATGACCCGCATCTTCTGCGACGACAACTTTACCGGCTTTGAGCGCCGCGGCGGCCGCAAGCAGGTCCACTATGTCTGCATGGCCGAGTACGACGCCACGATGCCCAACTGCGAGGTCGCGTACCCGCCGGTTGAGCTGAAGAACACGCTGGGCGAGTATCTGGCCGCCCACGGCAAGACCCAGCTGCGCATTGCCGAGACCGAGAAGTACGCCCATGTAACCTTCTTCTTCAACGGCGGTGTTGAGCAGCCCTGCGAGGGCGAGGACCGCAAGGTCATCCCCAGCCCGAAGGTTGCCACCTACGACCTCAAGCCCGAAATGAGCGCCTACGAGGTTGCCGACGAGTGCAAGGCCCGCATTGAGAGCGGCAAGTACGACGTCATCATCCTGAACTTCGCCAACTGCGACATGGTCGGCCACACCGGCGTGTTTGACGCAGCGGTCAAGGCCGTCGAGGCTGTTGACAAGTGCGTAGGCGAGGTCACCGACGCGGTGCTGAACGCGGGCGGCGTCGTTTTCCTGACTGCCGACCACGGCAACGCCGAGAAGATGAAGAACCCCGACGGTTCCCCGTTCACGGCCCACACCACCAACGTCGTGCCCTTCGCGGTCATCGGCGCGGGCGATGTGAAGCTGCGCGAGGGCGGTTGCCTGGCGGACATCGCCCCGACGATGCTGCCCTATATCGGTCTGCCCGTCCCCGAGGAAATGACCGGCAAGAGCATTATTGCGGAGTAACAAGCCTTTTCGAGAAAAGGCTTGGCGAAAAGCTTTAAAATTATGACCCTTAAAGCGGCAGGCTTCGGCCTGCCGCTTTCTTTATGCCCCAATCCCTTGCGCTGGGACGCGGAATCGTGTATAATAGGATATTACCGATGATTATAAAGGGGAGGTGCGGCCATGAGCCTGCAAAGTTTTGGATTTTTCGGCTTTCTGCTGGTCGTGGCCGCCGTCTACCTGCATCTGCCGCAGCGCTGGCAGAGCGCGTTTCTGCTGGCGGCCAGCTGGGTATTTTACGCACTGGCGATGCCTTCGATGCTGCCGGTCACGATTGCCATTGCCGTGTTCACCTACCTGTGCGGATGCGGCATGACCGCGCGGGAAGGCGCCCGCAAAACGGCGTTCCTGCGCATTGGCGTTGCAGGGCTGCTGGCGATCCTGGCGTTCTTTAAGTATAACGGCGCGTTCGCGTCGGACGGCGGCTGGCAGGCCGTCGCCATGCCGCTGGGCATCAGCTTTTACAGCTTTGCGGCGATCTCCTACTTAATTGATGCCGCGCGCGGCGACTGCGAGGTCGAGAAGAATTTCATTGACTGTGCGCTGTTTTTGAACTTTTTTGCCACCGTCACGCAGGGGCCCATCTGCCGCGCCGGGGCGCTGCTGCCCCAGTTTAAAGAGGAGCACCGCTTTGACGCCGCCCGCACGGTACGCGCGCTGCGGCTGATGGCACTGGGCCTGTTTAAGTTGGTGGCCGTCAGCGACGTGCTGGGGCTGCTGGTGGATGAAGTGTTCCCGAACTACCGCAGCTACGGCGGGCCTATGCTGGTGCTGGCCGCGGTGTTTTACACGTTCCAGCTGTATTTTAACTTCTCCGGCTACTCCGAGGTCGCGCGGGCCGTGGGTCTGCTGCTGGGGCTGGAGCTGCCCGAGAACTTCAAGACGCCGTTCTTTGCCACGAATTTTTCGGGCTTCTGGAGCCGGTGGCACATCAGCTTTTCGTCATGGCTGCAGGATTATCTGTTCATGCCGCTGGCGTGGGCGGATGTTTCCGGGCTGACGGGCGGCAAAATCAGCCGTCTGCCCGCGGAATTTTGCGTGTTCACAGTCTTTTTTGTCTCCGGCTTCTGGCACGGCAACACGCTGCCCTTTGTGGTGTGGGGCCTTTTGCAGGCCAGCTACCGCCTGGGCGAGGAGCTGCTGCACCGCCGTTTGGGCAAGCCGAAAAAGAAAGCCCCGGCCCGCGTGCTGTGGGCCAAGCGCGCCGGTGTGTTTGTGCTGTGGTGCGTGAGCATGGTGTTCTTCCGTGTGGGGTCGTCCCCCGCCGCCGCACCGCTGACCGTCGGGGATGCGTTCGCGTATCTGGGCCGCTGCTTTATGGGCTGGGGCCCCGCGCGGTTTGCGTCGGAGCTGTACGCCGCCGCGTCCGACGGATTTTACGCCAACGCCATCATGGTCGCGGCGTACTACGGCTTTGTGGCGCTGGTGCTGGCGCTGGCGTTTTACCTTGACACCCGCCGGGCGTTTGCGTTTAAAAACAAGCCGTCCGAAATCTGCCTGGCCAATGAAAAACATCGCTGGGCCGTGTATTATGCCCTTGTCATCGCCCTGCTGGCAGGCTATATCATGCAGAGCGGCGGGTTTGGGAGCAGCGGATTTGGTATGTACGCGGGGTTCTGACAGCTGCGCTGTAGGGGCGAGGCATGCCTCGCCCGCCGCTTTCCCCTACGATGTCATTTTCCCTATCAAATTTGGGCATGCCCGGCCCCTACGTTCTACAAAAATTAGGGAAGGAGGTTTCCGGTCCGTGAAAAACATTCTCAAAAAGCTGGCGCTGCTGGCAATTCCCGTGCTGCTCTGGCTCGCTTTTTTCATTGCATTTGAGCCGAACAACTATTTCGGGCTGAAGGCCTCCGCGACGTCCAGCCAGCCGGTTGCGCGGGTGCGGGCATACCAGCAGAATCCCGGCACAAATTTGATTTTGGGTGACAGCCGTCTGGCCCACTTTGACATGGGCCTTGTGGACCGCCTGTCCGGGCAGTCGTGGCAGAACCTTGCGTTCGGTGGTGCATCGTTAAAAGAGACGCTTGACCTGGCCGACTATCTGCTGGATTCCGGCCACGACACAGACACACTGCTGGTCGAGGTCTCGTTCTACACGCTGAACGCGGGCTACAACACGGACCGCTTCGCCACGCTGGAGGAAACGCTGAACAATCCGCTGGCCTACTGCTTCAACCTCGAGTACAACGTCAACGCGCTGACCGTTGCCATGGACACACTGCGCGGCACGCCCGATACGATTGAATCCGGCGACTGGGTCGAGGCGGATTATCTGGCCGACGACGGCACAGTTTTGCCGCTGCACCGCAAATTATACGACTACGCCGCGACCATCACGCCGCGCTGCAAAAGCTGGGCGCTGAATGACGAGCAGTTCAACCGCCTGCACACGCTGGCCCGGCGCTGCCAGAGCGAGGGCGTGCGGCTCATCGTAGTTTTGCCGCCGATGGCCGACAATGTGCGGACCGAGGTCTGCGATGTGTTCGGCATCACCGAGACCATGCAGGGCACGGTGCTGCCGACGCTGGCCGCCTGGGCTGACGAATGCGGCTTTACCCTGCTGGATTACGAGTGGGGCGGCAGCGTTATTACCGACGATGACAAGCAGTTTTTTGACGGATTCCATCTCGATGAAAAATACGGTCTGCCGATGTGGATGGAAGAACTGGTTGGGGATATAGCAGCATAAAGGCTTCCCCTTCGGGGGAAGCTGTCCGCGGAGCGGACGGATGAGGGCGAAGTTTTCCACAGCCGACCATAACCGGGCAATCCCCGTAAGCTCGCCCCTCATCCGGCCCTGCGGGGCCACCTTCAGTCTCCGCGCTAAGAGCCGCCTTCGGCGGTTGCGCTCCGACACGCGCCTGCGGGCGCAGCCCCAAGGGGGAAGGCGAAGCAAAACAAAAAAAGAGCAGTCTCTTGCGAGACTGCTCTTTTTCAGTGCATTTCAGGCAATGCCGACGCGGCGAGATTAGTCGCTGACGTAGGGCATCAGAGCCATGTAGCGGGCACGCTTGATGGCAACCGTCAGCTCACGCTGATGGAAAGCGCAGGTACCGGTAACACGGCGGGGAATGATCTTGGCGCGCTCGCTCACGTACTTGCGCAGGCGGGGCAGATCCTTGTAATCGATGTGCTCGACGCGGTCAACGCAGAAGGAGCAAACCTTCTTGCGGCCACGATGCATCGGACGAGAAGAACGATCCATAGCCATGATCCGGTTACCTCCTTGTAAAATTGGTATAATCGATTCAGAACGGCAAATCGCCCTCGTCCTCAATCAGTGCAAAGTCATCGTTGCTGCCAGCCGAATAGGCGGGAGCAGCGGGCTGCGCTGCGGGACGGGAATAATCAGCCGGTGCTGCAGGAATCGGAGCAGACGCCATCGGCGCGCCCATACCAGCAGCGGGATTCTGGGATTTGGGAGTAACAAAATTAATGTTACTGGCCACGATCTCGATCGCAGTGCGGTTGTTGCCGTTCTTATCCTGATAGTTACGGCTCTGCAGACGGCCATCAATGGCAATCATGGAACCTTTCTGGAAATAACGGCAGACAAACTCAGCGGAGCGGTCCCAGGCGACAACATCAAAGAAGTCGGCCTGGTTCTGGCCATTGGCATCGCGGCGCCCACGGTCACAGGCAACGCGGAACGAAGCCACGTTTTTGCCGGTCGTCGTCTGGCGCAGCTGCGGGTCCGCAACAAGGCGGCCCATAAGAACAACCACATTCAGCATAATTCAGTTACTCCTTCCCAACACGCACACCAGGGTGCGTGGCGCTCAATCAGGCTTCCTCGGCAACAATAATGCTGCGGAGAACGCCTTCGGTGATACGGTAGTTACGATCCAGCTCTGCGGGGAAATCCGGCTCGCTGGTGAACTTGATCACGGTATAAACGCCCTCGGTTTCGTCTTCGATGGGGTAGGCGAGACGACGCTTGCCCCAATCATCGACAGAATCGATCGTACCGTTTGCTTCGATCAGGGACTTGAACTTGCCGATCAGGGCAGCGGAAGCCTCCTCATCCAGAGCAGAACTGGTAACCAACATGGTTTCATACTTAGCCATTTTCTGTGCACCTCCTTTTGGACTTTAGGCCCTTGCCTTTACGCAAGGGCAAGGATGTGTGTCTTGCTTGACACAGCAACTTATTATATCAAGCAGAATCACCTTTTGTCAAGGTGTATTTTGCAGGATATCAAAAATATTTTGCCGCTTTTGGCGGGAACGCGCATTTTATGCCTTACGGTAACCAACGCTTTCCATAAATTTCAGGAAAGCTGCCTGCCCGGCGGCATCCTGCTTGAAGACACCGGCGTTTTCAAGCACATGGCTGAACACAATACCGATCTCATCCCGCAGAACAGCTTCGGCTTTTTCACGCTTCAGGCCGGTGCCGTACTTTTTGATCAGACCATCGATCCAGTCAGCGTGTACAGCCAGCGGGCTGCCAGCTTCGCGGCTGGTGTTGGGGGCGGAACCGGTCAGGATATCGGCAATGGCAGCGCTCTGATCTTTCAGGCGGGCGGGCAGGATGGCCAGGCCCATTACCTCAATCAGGCCGATATTCTCTTTTTTGATGTTGTGGTATTCCTTGTGCGGGTGGAAGATGCCGTCCGGATACTGTTCGGTGGTGCGGTTGTTGCGCAGCGCCAGGTCCAGAATGTAGCCGTCATTCTCATCATAGTGCAGAATGGGGGTGACGGTGTTGTGCGGGGTATCGCCGGTGTGGGCGATGATATCTACGCTGGTATCGCTGTAATCACGCCAGGTGCGCAGGATGTCGTCCGCGGCATTCTGCACTTCCTGGGAACTGCGGCCCACCAGGCGCACGGTGGAAACCGGCCAGTTGACGATACCGGCTTTCACGCCGGTGTAGCGCGCGTTGCGCAGCGGTACGGCGATATGCGCTTTCTGCATGGGGAAGACATAGCGCCCGCCCTGGAAATGGCTGTGGCTCAGGATGCTGCCGCCTACAATAGGCAGGTCAGCGTTGGAACCGCAGGTGTAATGGGGGAACTGTGCCACAAAGTCAAAAATTTCAGCCAGGGTATGGCGGTTCATCTCCATGGGCTTGTGGCTGTCGTTCAGCATGATGCAGTGCTCATGGAAATAGGCATAGGGGCTGTATTGCAGATAGAACGTTTCACCGGCCAGGTTTATGGGCACAATGCGATGGGTCTGGCGGGCAGGGAAGTTGATGCGCCCCGCATAGCCGATATTCTCCTTGCACAGCATGCACTTGGGGTAGCTGGCAGCGGGCTGCAGCCGCTCCATGGCAATCACTTTGGGGTCTTTTTCCGGTTTGGTCAGGTTGATGGTAATTTCCAGCTCACCGTAAGGGGTGGCCGTGTTCCACTGGATGTTCTTGGCAATTTGCGCCGTGCGGATGTAGTTGGACACAACGCACAGATCATAGAACCAGTCCGTGGCAGCTTTGGGGCCGCCCTTGGCATACAGTTTGCGGAACTTGCGGCAGACTTCGCTTTCGCGCGGCATCAGGGCACCCATCATGCGGGTTTCAAAGTTGATGCGGTACTGCGGCACACTGCCGTCAAACAGGCCCTTGGCGGCGGCAAGCTCCACCATCTCGTCCAGCAGGGCAGCGGGGGTGTCAAAATCCTCTTTGGGCACTTGTTCCTCGCTGGGCTGGGCCAGACCCAGCAGATCCAGCAGGGTGTTGCGGGCTACAATGGCATCCAGCTCCTTGATGAGCTTGTGTTTGCGGCCAAAGCGCAGCAGGCGCTCCACATCCAGGGCAAGTGCGGCATCACGCTGTTCGGCAGTCATTGCGGAAATGTTCACGGCTTCGATGTTTTGTTTCGGCATCTGTACATCCCTCCTACATTTACGATACCGCATTTTACCCTCACTTTCCATGGTGCAAAATCCCATGCTTTTGTAGTTTTCAATCAAAAGAGGTGAACCCGCGGAAAGATTTCTGTGCGGTTCGCACATTCTCTGGCTCCGGGATTCACCCCTTTGATTTATTTCATTCGGTTTGCAACGGGCGGGCTCAGTGCTTCAGGTCGCTGAACAGGTTTTTCTGGTAAACGCCATCGGCCACCAGCTTGGCAAAGCTGTCAATCACGGTCTGCTTGTCCTCTTTATAGGTAACGCCGAACCACTTGTCATGGGTGGGCAGCACCTGAACGGTCACGGCATTCTTTTCCAGCAGCTCGCCAATATAGATGGGCAGCAGGTACTCGGCCTTCAGCGGGTTGGCGGGAACGCTCTTCTCAAAGAACTCCACAAAACCGTCCTCCAGCACCTTCACGAATTCCGGTGTCAGGCCCCAGAAATTCATCGAAACCAGGCTCTCCGGGTCAATGGCCTTGCCCTCAACGGCAGCGCCGTCAGCGGTCTTTTCAATGCCGGAAGTCTCCACAACATCGGTCAGGTAGCCTTCGGCGTTCATCTGGCAGACACCGCGGGTCACAGCGCCGTTGTCGCTCAGGGTGTTCTTCAAAACAAAGCCGGCCATGGACAGGGCGTTCGGTTTGTCCGGGGTGTAGCCCTGCAGGAAGTTGTGAATCTGGACAAAAGCTTCCTTGCCATAGTAGTCGTCAGCATTGATAACGGCGAACGGCTCCTTGATGACATTCTTGCAGGCCAGAACTGCCTGGCCGGTGCCCCAGGGCTTGCTGCGCTCAGCGGGAACTTCGTACCCGGCGGGGATGGCGTCCTTTTCCTGGAAAGCATAGGCAATCTCAACGCCCAGGTCGGCACAGGTCTTTTCAATGCGGTTGCCGATGGCTTCCTTGAAAGCCTCCTCAATGTCGTGGCGGATGATAAAGACAATCTTGTCAAACCCGGCTTCGATGGCATCATGGATGGAGTAATCCATGATGATCTCGCCGTTGGGGCCGACAGCGGCCAGCTGCTTGATGCCGCCGCCAAAGCGGGAGCCGATGCCGGCTGCCATAATGACCAATGCTGTTTTCATACGTTTTCCTCCTGAAATATCGCTTATCCTTACTTCTTCATATTTTTACATCGTCAAAAACCGGATTACGGCGTTCAGGTCCGGTCCCATCAGGAAAGATCCCAGAACCCCGGCTGCGATGTAAACACCAAGGTAGATAAAAACGGCTGCCCAGCTGGTGCCGCCGGTTGCGGCCAGGGCATCGCTGCGTTGCGGGCCTTCGGGGCAGCGGTCATAAACGCGGTGAATGCGGCGTTCGCTTTCTTTTTTATACCAGTACACAGCAAACAGGCCGCGAATAACCATCTGGATAAAGTTCAGCACATAGCATACCTGCATGGCCGTGGGAATTAGCCGCAAAAACGGCATACCCACCATCCACTCCGCACCGGATACCGCCATCAGGTACAGCAGGGAGGGCAGCGTCACAATAAAATCCAGCAGCGCAAAAAGAACACCCTGCTTCCACATTTTGCGGTAGAAGAAATAGAAAGGCCCAAGGAAAAAGGCGGAGAACGAGATGACTGCTTTGCGCCGGGTTTCCTGCATGCGGAAGAACTGCATCATATAATAAATGCTGGACGGCCCAACATAGCTGGCCCAGTCCCGCGCCTTGATGCCGTCAATCGGGTCATCGGGGCCGACTTCCTTGCAGGTAAAGCCATCCGGCCCCATGCTGCCTGCACTGAAAAAGTCCTGGTCGGGTGCCTGTTCTTGGCGCGGTGCCTGGCGATACTGCGGGGCGCCGCCGGCCTGGTAGCTGCCGTTGGCGTACACCGGGCCGTTGCCGCCGGGGGCGGGGTGATCCAGCTGGTACTGCACGTTATCCGGGTGGTCCGGCAGCGAAACGCCGCAGTGGTTGCAGTATTTTGCGCCCAGCGGGTTATGGGTGCCGCAGTTGGGGCAGACGATATCATCCGGCCGGTCGGAAATCACGTTGTCCGGGGTCCATTCAAACCCGGCGGCGTGGTCTGCCTGATGCACGCAGACACCGACCTTTTTCCAGCATTCGCGGTGGTACGGTGTGCCGCAGTCCGGGCAGACAACGATATCATCTGCTTCTTTGAATTTTTGTTTGCATACGGGGCAGGTATTGCCCTTGTAATCAGCCATGTGTGGTCCTCCGAATTTTTCAGGGCGGGGAGTGTTATCCTGCCCATCCATCTTGTTCCGCTGCGGCCAAAAAGGCGCAAACGAAATAATTTAGCCATATTATACACCATATGTCCATGGAAAGCAAAGAACTTTTCGTGAATAAGCGGGCAGAAAGCGGATTTTTGCAGAATATTTGCAGATTTTGGCCTGCCGATAGCTGGTGTGTATCAAAAAAGTAGAAGCCGATTTTAATCTGCACGCTTGTAATGTGCAGATCATGCCGTGTGTTTTATACCTCTTTACAAGAAATAAGATTTGCGTTATACTGATAGCATCTTGATTTATGCGTATCTTTATTTTTAATGATTGACCAAGGGGTAGCAAATATGATCACCATTGACGAATTGAAATTTAAGCTCGGCGGGCTGGAAACTGCGGTAAACGACCTGCGCGATGCCCTTTCCATTGAAGCGAGTGAAAAGCGCCTGGCAGAGCTGGAACACCAGATGACGTTGCCCGGTTTTTATGATGACCAGGAAAAAAGCCAGAAAGTCATCAGCGAGATGGGCGAAGTGAAAAATAAGCTGGAGCGCTTCGGCAAACTTTCCACCCAGTACGAGGAAGCCCAGACCCTGCTGGAAATGATTGAGGAAGAAAATGATCCCTCTCTGGCAGCAGAAGGCGAAGAAGCTGTGAACGGCGTGGAGAAATCCATTGACGAACTGCAGCTGATGACCATGCTGAACGGCGAGTACGACCATTCCAACGCTATCCTGACTTTCCATGCAGGCACCGGCGGCACCGAAGCACAGGACTGGGCCGAAATGCTGACCCGTATGTACACCCGCTGGGCCGAAGCCCACGGCTACACCGTGGAAGTTCTGGATGTGCTGGAAGGCGATGAAGCCGGTATCAAGTCCGCTTCTATGATGATTAAGGGTGCCAACGCTTACGGTATGCTGAAAAGTGAAAACGGCGTGCACCGCCTGGTGCGCATCAGCCCGTTTGATGCCAACGCCCGCCGCCAGACCAGCTTTTCCAGCCTGGAGGTTATGCCGGAACTGGATAACAATATTAAAGTCGAGATCAACCCGGCGGATATTGAAATGCAGGTTTACCGTTCTTCCGGTGCAGGCGGCCAGCACATCAACAAAACGTCTTCCGCTGTGCGTTTGATCCACAAGCCCACCGGCATTGTCACTTCCTGCCAGACCCAGCGCAGCCAGCTGCAGAACCGTGAGTACGCCATGGAAATGCTGAAAGCCAAGCTGTACCAGATCGCTCTGCAGCAGCACAAGGATAAGGTGGATGACATCAAGGGTGTGCAGAATGAAATCGCCTGGGGCCACCAGATCCGCAGTTATGTGTTCATGCCGTACACCCTGGTCAAGGACCACCGTACCAACTATGAAAGCGGCAATGTGCAGGCCGTGATGGATGGCGACCTGGACGGTTTCATCTATGCTTACCTGAAAGCATCTTCCCGCGGTGAACTGCAGGATGTATAATTAAAATAGAATAAAGAAGAATAAAGGAATATCCATCCGGCGCGCATGGCCTGAACAAAGGGTTGTGCGCGCTTTGCTTTTTGGCGGGTAAAAACAGGTGAACCTGCTGCAAAAGCCGCCGCAGTTTTGCATAAAGTGACCAAAGTGTACGGCATACCCGGCGGGACCAGTTGCATTTTTCGGCAAGCCTGCTATAATACATGCAGTATTGCCAGCAAACATTAAAATTGTGTTAATATGGCCTTGGGGTGTATCTGAAAAGTCGAAAATATAGTCTATTTCTAGAAATGCAGCCGGATTTTACGTTAAGGCAATACCGCACAATTCTAAGTGCCGATACGGCGAGCGAGGCACGGCAGCTGCTAAGCCAAAAGCGCAGATAATACTGGATGCTGCAAAGGTGAGCGC
>OGOM01002229.1_pt1 | contig 11887 bp, 6 predicted proteins | sample 1552681 | NCBI WGS metagenome assembly OGOM01 (sample SAMEA2580188, study PRJEB22360) | human gut metagenome | biome: human gut; feature: human-associated habitat; material: faeces | place: Denmark | collected 2008/2010 | reverse complement strand
TGTCGTTCGTGAATGTGTACGTAACGGTATCGAGGTGCAATGTTTGCCGGGTGCTACAGCTTTTGTTCCGGCATTGGTTGCGTCGGGATTGCCAAACGAGAAATTTTGTTTCGAAGGCTTTTTGCCTCAGAAGAAGGGGCGCATGACAAAGTTAAAATCACTGGTAGATGAACACAGGACGATGGTATTTTATGAATCACCCCATCGTTTGTTGAAGACGTTGACACAGTTTGCCGAATATTTCGGTCCTGAGCGCCAAGTGTCTGTATCTCGTGAGATTTCAAAGATTCACGAAGAAACGGTTCGCGGCACTTTGAGTGAACTGATAGAACACTTTACCGCTACCGACCCTCGGGGCGAGATTGTGATTGTACTTGCAGGAATAGACGATTAATAATAACTTCATTTAAAAACGTAAAATGTAATCGTATGAAAAAGTTAGCAATTTTATTAGTATGCGCAGCTATGTTGGCTTCGTGTAACGGCTTGGGTGGTGGAAGTAAAGACCTGAAGGCAGAAAATGATTCTCTTTTGATGGAGTTGACCCAGAGGAACGCCGAATTGGATGAAATGATGGGTACTTTCAATGAGGTTCAGGAAGGATTCCGTAAAATAAATGCAGCCGAGAGTCGCGTAGATTTGACTCGTGGAACTATCTCTGAGAACTCTGCTACTGCAAAACAGCAAATAGCATCTGATATCGAATTCATCACAAAACAGATGGAAGAGAATAAGGCACAGATCGCTAAATTGCAGGCTATGTTGAAGAGTAGTAAGAATAATTCGGCACAGCTGAAGAAGGCTGTTGAGTCTTTGACTCAGGAATTGGTTGCCAAAACTCAACGTATTGAGGAACTTCAGGCTGAATTGGCTTCTAAGAATATCCGTATTCAGGAATTGGATGCCGCTGTAACCGGTCTGACTGCTGATAAAGAATCGTTGGCTGCCGAGAACGAAGCAAAAGCCAAGACCGTAGCTGAGCAGGATAAAGCAATTAATAGCGCATGGTTTGTGTTCGGTACCAAGTCAGAACTTAAGACTCAGAAGATTCTTGAAAAAGGAGATGTGCTGAAAAGTGCCGATTTTAACAAGGATTATTTTACTCAGATTGACATCCGTACTACTAAGGAGATTAAGTTATATTCAAAACGTGCTGAATTACTCACCACTCATCCTGCCAAATCTTATGAACTGGTTAAAGATGATAAGGGCCAGTTGACTCTGAAGATCACAAACCCGAAAGAATTCTGGAGTGTATCTAAGTATTTGGTTATCCAAGTTAAGTAAATTGTATAAAATAATTATAGCTGATAAGGGCACGGATTGCACAGCAAGTAGTCCGTGCCTTCTTTTTGAACTGTACCCGATACTTTAATATGAAATATAAGAACCTGTTTTTTGATTTGGATGATACTCTTTGGGCCTTTTCCCAAAATGCGTATGATACGTTTGAGGAAGTTTATGACAAATATAGACTGGGACAGTATTTCGATTCGTTCTCTCATTTTTATTCTCTTTACCAAAGACGGAATACGGAGCTGTGGGTTGAGTACGGAAACGGACAGGTGACTAAAGAGGAACTGAACCGACAGCGTTTTTTATATCCTTTACAAGCTGTTGGTATAGATAATGAAATGCTTGCAAAACGTTATTCTGATGATTTTTTCTCGATCATTCCTACTAAAAGTCGGTTAATGCCGTATGCAGAAGAGGTACTTTCGTATTTGGCACCCAAATATAATCTATATATTCTTTCAAATGGCTTTAGAGAGTTGCAATCCCGCAAGATGCGTTCGTCAGGTATCGATACCTATTTTAATAAAATAATTCTTTCGGAGGATCTGGGGGTGATGAAGCCTTGGCCGGAAATATTTTATTTTGCTTTGTCGGCTACACAGTCCGAACTGCGTGAATCGCTAATGATAGGTGATAGTTGGGAAGCGGATATTACAGGTGCCAATGGCATAGGGATGCATCAGGCTTATTATAATGTGTCCGGGCGTGCCGATTTTCCGTTCCGTCCTACTTATTTAGTGACTGATTTGAAAGAGTTGATGGAACTATTGTAACATTTATAGATATATTGTATTTTTGCGTTCAATATAGAACGCATAAAAATACAACTATGGACACTCTCTTACCTTTCGCTTTACTCTGTTTTACCTCTTTCTTTACGTTGACTAACCCCTTGGGAACAATGCCTGTCTTTTTAACCATGACCCATGGTATGACTGATAAGGAGCGACAAGCTGTTGTTCGCCGTGCTACTTTCGTTTCGTTTATCACTTTAATGGTATTTGTTTTTGCCGGACAATTCCTTTTTAAGTTCTTTGGTATTTCTACCAATGGATTCCGTATTGCAGGTGGGGTTATCATTTTTAAGATTGGTTTTGATATGTTGCAGGCCCGGTATACTCCAATGAAATTGAAAGACGAAGAGATTAAAACTTATGCGGATGATATTTCGATTACTCCACTTGCCATACCGATGCTTTGTGGTCCGGGCGCAATAGCAAATGCTATCGTGCTAATGGAAGATGCCCATACGATTGAGATGAAGGGAACGCTAATTGGCATTATTGCTTTGATTTATTTTATTACTTTTCTGATATTGCGCGCTTCTACCCGATTGGTCAAAGTGTTGGGCGAAACGGGAAACAATGTGATGATGCGTTTGATGGGGCTTATCCTGATGGTGATTGCAGTCGAGTGTTTTGTTAGTGGATTACACCCGATATTGGTAGGTATCTTGAAAGAGGGGCTGCTTTAAATAAAGAATTGGATATTATTTAAGAAATAAAATGCCCGGATTACATAGTGCAATACGGGCATTCTTTTCGATAGGGTCAATACTTTAGAAAGTATTCTTTTAATTAGCGGCTACCACCGGCCCACCAAACTGGATCGGTATATACATACTGACCGTTTCCGAAGGCTGCTTCTACGTTCGGGTTTGCACTTACGTCATCTGCTCCATAAGGTGCGCGAAGCGGGAATTTATAGGGATTGTCTAGTTTGATATACTCTTCATCCATTGCTTTCAAACGACGTACATCGTTGTAACATTCTGTTGTTTCGCCGAAAGCTCCAAGGAATGCAATATATTTCTGTACCATTACCTCTTTTACCGGATTGGCATCGAACAATGGTTTTACATTGTTTGTGAAATACTCTTCTGCTTCAGTAGCTGTAATCGCTTTAGTAGTTTCTTTAACACCTCCATAACTTTTTACTGTAGGGGCGTTGAATGCAGCTGAAACTCCTGTTTCGGCATTTGCAATGGCTGCTACTACAGCATCTTTTAAAGCATTGGCCGCCTCGTCCTTTCTATTTAACCGAGCTAATGCTTCAGCTTTCAGGAAGAGTAACTCATGATAGCTCATAAGTAAGGTCGGGCATGTTTGTGAGTATACGAAGATAGGAGTGTTATATTCGTATTTAACAGACTCTGCCGTACCATTGTCTGCCATCAGGAATCTCGGATCATCAGCACCTGTAACTTGGATAGATACAGCATTTTCGTTTTCAGTTAACTTACCTTGTCCGATACAGAAGATGCGGCGTAATCTCGGGTCATTGCGTTCTATTAGCTTGTCAGCGTAACTTTTACTTGCAGCCAATCCGTCGCGACTCCATTGGAAGTCAAATAGAGGATTTAAGTTTGTTGCACTATAGATAGAGAAAGCAGCCTGTTCTTCAATAGATGTATATGATTTGTCTACATATTCCAGAATTTTTTGCAAATCGGCATCTTTTGAGGAGGAACGGGCTAATAGTCGCATTGTATAACGTGCTTTCAATCCATAAGCGAGCTTTAGCCATGCTTCGCCATCACCTTTATATATAAAGTCATATTCTCCAATTCCATCACTTTTATCGCCTTTGGGAAGATCGGTAATTGCAGCATCCAGATATTCCATAATAGCAGTATAAATTGCTTCCTGTTTGTCTAATTCCGGAGTCAGAAACTGAGGTTGTCCGTTTGCTAATTCGGGAAGGGCAGCCTGGCTGAAAGGAGTGTCACCGAATGAGTCTGCGATCAGTCCGGCATTGATTGCTGCCAATACTTCAGCGATGCCTTTAGTTGTATAAGTAGCTTTCAATTCATCAGAACTGATATTAATAGCGATACGTGCATTCTTCAGTGTAGAGTATAAATTACCCCATACATTGTTAAAAGTAGAGGATGCCGAGGGCTCTCCGTTACGTTTCTCCGCATTTGCCAATTGGTTATCCACTCCAACCATATGTTCTACATAAGTAGAATAATATGTATTAAAGTCACCTCCGATGTTGCTAAATGCGGTTGCTGTGATTACATCCGCCAAAATGAATTTGGCAGGAACACTGGTTGTATGGTCTTTGTCTTTATTGATGTTGTCCATTGTGTCTTCCGAGCAGGAAGCAAATGCAACGGAAATCAATGCCACAGACAAGATACCTTTTGATAAATTAAATATTGATTTCATTTTTGTCCTTTTTAGAATTTAACTGTAATACCAAAACCATAGCTTGATGTTCCCGGAAGAGAGAAACGCTCAAAGGCACCGGCCATGTTGTTGTTTCCCTGTGATGATTCGGGGTCAATACCATTATCCATTTCTGACCAAAGCAACAGGTTACGTGCAAAGACATTCACTGTAACTCCTAAATAAGATTTATTCAGTACCGGATAGCTGAGGGCGATTTCACGTAGTTTCAGGAATGAAGAACCATATACTCCGGCCTCAGAGATTGTACTCAGTCTGTCGAAATAGTTATAAGCATTTTCACCGCTGATTTTAATATCGTTGGGTGCATAAGAACCGTCGGCTAATTGTTTAACGGCCGGTTTCTCAAAGTAGAAGTGATCTGCTTTACGATAGTTTGCTGATTTCTGAGTAACACCGTAATAATCGAGTGTTGAAACAGATCCGGCATACATGCATCCACCTTGTTTCCAATCGAGTACGGCCGAAAGACGGAATTTGTAGAATTCAAATGTTGTATTGAAGCCCATTCTGAAGTCCGGAGATACATTCCCTAATACTCTGTTTTCACCTAATGTCGGCATACCGTTTTCGTCTACGACAATCTGGCCTTCCTCGTTTCTTTGATAGCTTGTACCATAGATAACCGGGAACTTGTCTCCTGCGCTCAAACGTACCTGCGGATCAACAAAACCTCCTAACATGATGCTTGATACACCGGGCGCCAGTTTATCAACGTAGTTATCGATTTTTGAGAAGTTAAATGCGAAATCCCAGTTGAAGTTCTTTGTCTGAATTGGGTTCACACTCAAAGTGATTTCGTGTGAATTGGTATGTACGGAACCACCATTGGTGATCAATTCGCTATATCCGGTAGAAGTAGCCAAGGGTACTTCGAAAATCTGATCTTTCACATTCTGGCGAGAATAGGTGTAATTCAGTGAGATCAAACCATTCCAGAAGCTGAAGTCTGCACCGATTTCGTATGATTTGGTGTTTTGGGGTTTCAGATTCGGATCATAAATCTTGTAGTATGGGATATATGAGCTGATTGATCCGATAGGATATTGTATAGGAGTACCTGATGAGAATCCGCCGCCGTAAACCGGTGTTTTATAGTAAGAAGGATAATAGGTACCTGCCTGACCTACTTCTGCATAAGAAGCACGGATTTTACCATAAGTCAAAACATCGTTCTTCAATGCTTCCAGTTCGGTAAAAATGAAACCGAGTGAAACTGAAGGATAAGTGAATGAACGGTTGTTGCGTGGCATAGACGAAACAATATCATTGCGGACAGTTGCATTCAAATACAACATGTTACGGTATGCTAATGAAATGTTACCGAAATTACCAACGGTACGCTCGCGATGGTAGCTTCCGGTAGAAGAGTATACAGACGCGTTTGCGATATGATTCCATCCCGGGAAATTGAAATTGTTACCCAGGTTGTCTTTGTATTTTGAAGAATTATCGACTAATTCATTACCGTATAATACGTTTAAATCAAGTTCCGGAGTGATTTTCCAGTCATAAGTAACAGTTAACAATGAATTTATTTCATTGTTTGTAACGCTTTGCTCTTCAATGCTACCTGTTCCGTTGGAGTGTCCATATCCCCATGTGTCGGTATAGTTAGTGGTATAAGCATCGGTACCTAACTGGTATTTTACATCCAGTTTATGATTTTCTGTACCGAAATCGGTAGAATACTTAGCGAACGCATTTCCGAAGAAACGTTGAGTACGTTCTTTAAAAGAGTTGTTTTCAACTGCCCAATAAGCACCGTCGAAACCGCCTGTAGAACGGTATGTATTTTGAGTATAAGGATCTCCGTCTATGTGTGAAGGAATACCGCCTAAATCATAGCTTGACGGTGCACCGTATACCGTTGCCATGATACCATTGTTGGCACCGGTCTGTTTTTTGATTTTAGAATAAACGAAGTTTCCGTTGAAACCAGTTGACCAATTCTTGCTCAGTTGAGCTTGTGCAGTCAGTTTTGCATTATAACGATCCATACCGGTTGAAGGTACAATACCGTTTGCTGTAGTGCTACCTAATGACAAAGAATAACTTCCTTTATCAAGGCTTTGTGCTACGTTTGCACTGCTGTTCCAGGTAACACCTGTATTGAAGAAATCTTTAGCATTGTCGTATGCACGGGGAGTAGCCCATGGGTCCAGTCCTGCCTTGGCACGTTGGTCTACATAATATTGTCCCTGATGCTTTCCGAATTTCTGAGTGTAACTGTTGTCTGTGTTACCACCATATTTAGGGTCATTGGCAAGTTCTGAAATCAGAGGTCCCCATGAACGAGAGTCAGACGGGCTAAAAGCACCGTTGAATCCTTGTGCGAATTCTTTTTGGAAATCGGGCATGGTAGAGACCTTATCGAATGAAAGACCTGTATTGATTGTAACTTCCGGTTTACCTTTACGTGCGCCTTTACCGCTCTTGGTGGTGATTACTACCACACCGTTTGATGCACGCATACCATACAGAGCAGAAGCAGCCTGGCCTTTCAGGATGTTGATGCTCTCAATGTCATTCGGGTCGATATCTACCGCACGGTTCGCATAGTCAGAGCCTGTAACAGAGTTGAAAGTGTCCAAGTCAGTAGATGATGAGATAGGCATACCATCTACTACGTACAATGGAGTATTATCTCCTGTAAATGAACGTGAACCGCGAATAGTCATTTTAGAAGAAGCACCCGGCATACCTGATGACGGAGATATTTCCACTCCTGAAACCTTACCTTGCAAAGCGCTGGAAAGGTTGCTGCTTGAAGCCTGAGTCAGCTTATCTCCTTTAACATCCTGCACAGCATATCCTAACGCTTTTTTCTCTTTTGAGATACCCATTGCTGTTACTACAACTTCGTCAAGTGCCTTAGCATCAGTCTTTAATATCACTTTGATTACCGGTGCAATTGCTACCTCAGCAGTCTGCATTCCGATGTACGAAATCTGCAAAGTCTTTGCAGAACTGTAGTATGTGCTAACTATCTTATAATATGATTATTACAAATTCAGATTGAACTTAGTGTAGAAAGAAACTGTATTTAATAAATATCTTATTATCTGCATATTACAGATGATCTGTTTTTCTGAAAACCTCAATTAGTTGCACTTTATATATCTTATAAAAGTTACGTAATAATCTAATTATCAAAAGTAATAAGACCATTTATCCCATTTATTATTCTACTGTTTTTTCCCGCGGCAGCAAGTAACGACTAGCTTTATATAGATATTTTATTCCTTTCCCAATGGTAGAAATTTATGGTAGTATCACAATTACAGATAGTTTATGAGATAAGTATTTTTCAAAACACTTCCCATAGATATCTCAAAACAGATAATAACTTTCGATTGTAAAATGATTAATGACATCCTTGATTAATATACAACAAATATCATAATGGAACCTAATAAGAAATTCAATTCATGTGTAATAAAAAAGGCTGCTTCCTTTTTAGAAAGCAGCCTTTTGATTATGTTATTAAACCACAATTAATATCCGGGATTTTGTTGAGCTCTCAAATTAGGATTCACATTGGTTTCATCAACAGGTATCGGAAGTATAGCTCTGAAGTAGGTACGGTCAAAGCTTTGCGATTCTTTAATCAATGAATAATGATATCCCTTATCACCTTCATCTTTATAGCGAACGATTGTTTCATTATTGCGCAATGCATCAAAGTAACGTTGCCCTTCACCAATCATTTCTTTTCTCCTTTCAAGAATAATTCTTTCTACTGTAGCATCTGCTTCCGAAATGGCTTTGGCCTCCGGATTTGCTCTCTGAACAATTTCATTCAGATATTTGGCTGCTTTATCCTGATGCCCTCCAAGTTTAGCTGCCGCTTCTGCAGCACTCAGATAAACTTCCGAAAGACGAAGTAATGGCAGATTATTTAAACGCATTTCACCTACATCGTCTTTATCCGCCGGAAATTTATTAATGAAGATTTTCGCATCGCCATATTCTTCTTGAAGATCCTTATCATATTGAGCAGGCAGTACCATACCTATACGAACATCTTTAGGATCCTGACTCAACATATTCATAAAGCTCTTTGTCACTATTGCATCCGCATATCCGTTCTCATTCAGCAAATAAGCAATACCATTACGGTCAGTCCAGTCATCATTACTTGCATTTACAACTTCAAAAATCATTTCGTTTGTATGCGCTCCATTGCTTTTATACCATGCATTTACATATTCCTCGTTAGTCCAAAGCTTATATGGAGAATTGGTTATAATATCTTCAGCAACTTTGAGTGCATTCTCATTATCACCTTTAGTCAGATAAACCCTGGTAAGCAAGGCTTTTGCTGCCCATTCATTAATATATCCCGGAGTCTGATCTTTAGCAAGATAACCTGAGTTAATAGCATCAGTCAGGTCTGTGATAACTTGTGTATAAACTTCTGCCACTGTATTTCTGGAGGGCAAATCATTTCTTTCCAAAGGTTTCACGATAACCGGGACCCCCAAAGAAGCTCCGTTGTCAGCCGTATAAGGCATACCATAGATTCTTACCAAGTCAAAATGAACCAATGCCCTGACAACCAATGCTTCTGAATATATTTTACCGATTTGTGCTTCCGTTGCATCGGTTACCTTTTTTTCATTGATCGCTTCGATCAAACGGTTGGCACGACGGATTACATTATAAGGTATATTCCACATGTTAGGAGCGTCATCTACAGTGTAGAGCATCTCATAGCACGATGATGAACGCATACCTTGAGTTCTTGCCTGCATATCGTCAGCACGAACATCGCCGTAATAAAACATACGGGCACCATAATAGCTGGTAGCATTGGAGTTTCCCTGAATGCCATCATACATACCTGTACGTGCAGTCAGAGCGTCATTATAGTTAGTGATAGCATCTTCTGATGGAATCCCGTCGGCAGGTTTTCTATCCAGCCAATCATTCCCGCAGGAAGACAAACTTAAAATAGCAGCAACCAATGTTATTGATTTATATATCTTTTTCATAAATTCTTTTTTCATAAATTGTTTCTACTTGATTAAAAACCGATTTCAAGACCAAATGTAACAGTCCGGAGAGCCGGAGTTTCGAATGTACACAATCCGTCAACAGGAACTTCCGGATCAACGTACAAGCTCTTTTTCTTCCAAGTCAACAGGTTGTTTCCTGAAACATAAGCTCTTAACTTACTTATACCGGCTTTAGACGACCAACTTTGAGGTAAAGTGAATCCCAAGGTCATATTCTTTACACGTAAATGATCGGTAGACATCAACCAGCGAGAAGAAGCTTTATTGGCATTACCGTATGCAAATTGCGGCAGTTTGGCATTATCACCTGTTTTCTGCCAAGTATCTTCCATTTTATAATAAGCCGGAACATTACCTAAATAATGATAGGTACCTCCATTAGATTGCAGCCAGGTGGCGTAATCATAAGCATGTCCACCCAGTGAATAAGTCAGGGTCAAGTTGAAATCAATAAATTTCCAACTAACATAATTGGTCAATCCGCCTTGTACTTTAGGTTCGATAGAACCAATGATTGTTTTATTAGCGGCAGCAGAATTTGTTGTTGTTTCACGACTGCCATCTTCACCATTTATATAATACAGTTCTTTACCTGTCTGAGGATCGACACCTGCATACTCATACGCATAGATTGAGTAATATGGTTGACCTACACGATGGATAGAAACTCCACTGATAATTTCCTGTTGTTCACCATCCAGTTTGGTCAGTTTATTCTTGTTGTGTCCTATGTTCAAAGAAGTAGTCCAAAGAAGGTCTTTGTTTTGAATGTTAGTGGACTTCAATTCCAATTCAAAACCACGGTTTCTCATTGAACCAACGTTAACGAGCATATTAGCAACACCCGAACTATTGATAACACCTACTGCTGCAGAAATCGGTTTATCCATTAACAAGTCTTTTGTTTCACGATTATACCACTCTGCAGAAACAGTCAATCTATTGAATAATGTAAGGTCAATACCAATGTTTGTAGCATAGTTCTTTTCCCATTTCAGACTGGGATTATAGAAACGTGCCTCTGACGAACCACCATTCCCATTATAATTATATCCAAACTCATATACCCCCATATATCCATAGTAGTCTTTGGGTTGTGTACCATTTACACCGTAAGAAGCACGTATTTTAGCATCAGTAATAACATTAGATAATGACTCCATAAATGCTTCTTGTGAAAGTCTCCACGAACCTGATACTGACCAGAAATTACCCCAACGGCTGTCTCTCGATAAACGTGAGCTACCATCACGACGGAAACTACCACTTACATAATATTTGCCGGCATAATCATAATTTAAACGTCCCAAGTAGGAGGTCATTCGATAACTGTTAATGTTACTGGCACCTCTAGAAACGCCTGCATTCGTAATTTCCGGTAAGTAAGATGGATAAGTATTACCATTAGTATAGGTATAATCGTACTTATAATCTTCAGTTTCGAAACCTAACAATACATCGATATTGTGGTGTTCCGCAAATGTCTTGTTATAAGTCAGCTGAGTTTGAGTATTCAATTTGCTTCTATTCATCATATAGCGCTGAAATACTCCTTTTGAAGAACGTCCATCATTAGAACGCGGATCCCACCACACACGATTATTTGTTTGGTTAAAATCATAACCTAAAGTTTCTTTAATATTCAAGTTATCCCAAATATTCCACGTTGCGGACAGTGTGTTCAGGGTACGTACAATTGTACTGCGATCATAATTATATGTTGCAGTTTGAAGGGGATTGGCACCATTCAAAGCAGGGAAACTCGTGCTGAATGTACCGTCTTCGTTATATGGGAATGTAGAAGGAGAAGCTGTCATGGCCAGACACATGATAGGGCTTGAGAAACTTGTTCCTTCCGAGTTTACGTTCTGAGTTGAATTCGTAAACATCGTACTTGCCTCGATTGTAACGCGATCCGCCTTATGGCTCATATTTGCACGTCCCGTAATACGCTCGTAACCGGACTGAAGTGTAATACCTTCCTGTTTGGTATATCCGAATGAAGTATAAAACTTAGTCCGCTCATTTCCTCCTTGGGCATTCACTTCATAATTCTGATGAGAACCATTTCTGAAAAGAACATCTTCCCAATCAGTATATCCACTCCAAGGTTTTGCAGCATATTTATCAATATTATTATCTGCATAGTTCACGGCATAAGTTTCATCCTTACCTGAATTTAGAGCATAGTTCTTTAAACCCATATACAAAATGTCACGTCTGTCTTCACCATTCAGAATAGGACGATAATCAATAGCCTTGTTAGAGAATCCCCAGTCAGCCCTTACATTGAGTTTCAATTTTCCTGAAGCCCCTTTTTTCGTAGTAATTACAATAACACCATTTGCAGCACGCGAACCGTAAAGCGAAGCAGCC
>OGOM01002221.1_pt1 | contig 11932 bp, 9 predicted proteins | sample 1552681 | NCBI WGS metagenome assembly OGOM01 (sample SAMEA2580188, study PRJEB22360) | human gut metagenome | biome: human gut; feature: human-associated habitat; material: faeces | place: Denmark | collected 2008/2010 | reverse complement strand
TGCCGCAATGTGGACATCATCATGGCACGTCTCGTGAAAAATGAGACCGTTGAGCTGTTCGGTGACAATGTAACGGTACCATTTATCAATGGCTGCGATAACTCGTACCATCCTTGCCAGATTCTGGCAGATGCACTGACGATCATCGAGAAGTTTGGTAGTCTGAATGTCAAGTTCTTATATATCGGTGCAAAGAACAACGTATTCAATTCACTGGTAGAATTCTTCTCCAAGATGAAGCAGGGAACTTTGTACGGACTTACCCCGCTTGTAAATGATACTGCCTGCGGTCCAGACTTCTATGAGGAAGCAAAGAAGACTGGTTACTATGTAGAGCTTGATCCGAACATGCCGATGGACGAAGTGAAGAAATATGTCAAGGATATGGATATCTGCTACACCGATACATGGCTTGACATGGAGTTCTTTAACGATCCTGCATATCAGGATAAGAAGAAAGAACTCATGGATAAGATGATGCCATATCAGTTGAACGATGAGTTCTTAGAGGGCAGTCATGCACTTGTCTTCCACGACATGCCAATGCATGTAGGCTTCGAGATTTCGAAGGACGTGGAGATGAAGAACCTTGATCATATTCTCGATCAGGCAGAAAACAGAAGACACGCAGAAAAAGCTGTCATGTATACATTGATAAAAGGAATTTAAGTGGTATAATATATGGATGTGTGGCTTTCGGTACTGGCGTTTGTGCTTTTCCTTGGCTTTGGTACGGGCGCGCTTGTCTGCGTCTCTGCCGTGAAAAAACAGTCTGGGATCGTCATAAAGAGCCGGCTGCATCACAAATTAAATATCTCTGAGGTCGTCTATGCGAACCTTGGACTTGTGGGACTTGTTGTGTTGGTATATTTTAAGATCTACATATTTGTGCCTGCGGTATTGATGTTTGTGTTGTTCATCGTGCTGTCCACCCGGATACAGAGTGGCATCACAGAAGATGGAGTGCTGGTCGGAACCACATTTATCGAATGGGAATTCATGCGGTCTTTTCTCCTGGAGAACCAGGGGGAGGACAGCAATGTAATCGTACTGAAGATTCGTGCGAATCGAAAAACATATATCCTCGTTTGCAACCGGGAAGACCGGTTTGCAATCGATGAGATATTCCGAAAAAACAACGTGCGTTCAATGGGAGGAAACCAGAAATGAAACATGTAATTGATTCAACAGACCTGACCGTAGAAGAAATTGATGGCATTTTGAAGCTGGCACAGGATATCATCGACGACAAAGAAGCGTATAGCGAAGCGTGTAAGGGCAAAAAACTTGCAACATTATTTTTTGAACCAAGTACAAGAACAAGGCTTAGCTTTGAATCAGCAATGATGGAGCTTGGCGGAAATGTACTTGGTTTTTCTTCGGCTGATTCTACGTCAGCAACGAAGGGCGAGAGCGTGGGCGATACAACAAGAGTGGTAAGCTGCTATGCAGATATCATCGCAATGCGTCATCCGAAGGAAGGTGCGCCGATGCGTGCTTCCATGGTGAGTGGCGTGCCGATTATCAATGCGGGGGATGGCGGACATAACCATCCGACACAGACATTGACAGACCTGCTTACAATCCTGCGGGAGAAAGGAAGACTGGATAATTTCACGATTGGTCTGTGTGGCGATCTGAAGTTTGGACGTACCGTACATTCCCTGATCAAGGCATTGTCCCGTTATGAGAACATCAAATTCATCCTGATTGCACCGAAGGAACTCCGCGTGCCGGAATACATTATTTCCGAAGTGCTCGAAGCAAAGAATATTCCATATGAAGAAGTAGAGTCGATGGAAGAAGTGATGAGCGAGCTGGATGTGCTTTATATGACAAGAGTACAGAAGGAACGTTTCTTCAACGAGGCGGATTATGTCAGATTGAAGGATACATACATTCTTGATGGAAAGAAGCTGAAAAATGCAAAGTCTGACCTTGCAATCCTGCATCCGCTTCCACGTGTGAACGAGATCTCTGTGGAAATCGATGACGATCCACGTGCCTGCTATTTCCGTCAGGTTATGAATGGAAAATTCGTGCGTATGGCACTGATGCTGACACTGCTCAAGGCGAATGGTGCGAAGCTGAATCTGTCTGCGGACAAGCTTGCCAAGATCCCAGAGTAAGGAAATGGATTTGCATTAAGGAGGAAAAATCATGAAGATAGATAGTATTCAAAATGGTATTGTGCTGGATCATATTACTGCTGGCAAGGCACTTCAGGTATATCACGACCTCGAACTTGACAAGCTCGACTGTTCCGTTGCCATCCTGCAGAACGTCAAGAGCAGCAAGATGGGCAAGAAGGACATCCTGAAGATTGATAAGGAGTACGATGTGAATCTGGATGTGTTGGGTTACATCGATCCAGATATCACAGTCAGCATCATCAAGGACGGACAGACGGTCGAGAAAAAGAAGCTGGCATTGCCCAAAAAACTGATCAATGTGAAAAAATGTAAAAATCCTCGCTGTATCACATCGACAGAACCAGGAATTGTGCATATATTTAAATTAGCCGATGAAAAAAATCGTATTTATCGATGCATTTATTGTGAGGCAGACAAGTAAAATGCTTTACAAAATAATGGAATGTGTTATAATTATTAAGATTATGGGCTAGTAGCGTAAAAAATAACTGGCAGCACAGAGGTGTGAAATGGAAAAATATGTTATAAAAGGCGGCAATGTTCTGGAAGGTGAAGTTTCGATTGCCGGTGCGAAAAACGCCGCACTCGGTATCCTTGCAGCAGCAGTCATGACAGACGAAGAATGCATTATTGAGAATGTACCATATGTAGAAGATACAAAGACATTACTTCGTGCAATCGAGACAATTGGCGCTAAGGTAAAATACATTGATAACCATACAGTTTCTATCTGCGGCGGAACAATCAGAACCGGCGAGGATGTCTGTGTGGATGATGAATATATTCGGAAGATACGAGCATCCTACTATCTGCTTGGAGCTTTGCTTGGTAAATACAACTATGCACAGGTTGCTTTGCCGGGCGGCTGTGATATTGGACTGCGTCCGATCGACCAGCATATCAAGGGCTTTGAGGCACTTGGTGCGAAAGTAGAGATTGTAAATGGCGGTAAGGTTGTTGCGAAAGCAGAGCATCTGAAAGGAACGCATCTGTATTTTGATGTGGTAACGGTTGGAGCTACGATCAATGTGATGATGGCAGCAGCAATGGCTGATGGTATCACGATCATGGAGAATGTTGCAAAAGAGCCTCATGTAGTAGATGTAGCGAACTTCCTGAATAGTATGGGTGCAAATATCAAGGGCGCCGGAACGGATGTCATCCGTATCCGTGGTGTTCAGAAGCTGAGAGGAACGGAGTATTCGATCATTCCGGATCAGATCGAGGCGGGAACATTTATGACGATGGCGGCAGCGACAAAGGGAAATGTTCTCATCAAAAATGTAATTCCAAAACACTTAGAGGCAATCTCTTCGAAGCTGAATGAGATTGGTGCACGCGTAATCGAATACGATGATGCAGTTCGTGTTATGGCGGACGGCAGATTCAAGGCAACACAGATTAAGACACTTCCATATCCGGGATTTCCTACAGATATGCAGCCACAGATGGCAATTACACTGGGGCTTTCTACAGGTACAAGTACGATTACAGAAAGTATTTTTGAGAATCGTTTTCGCTATGTAGAAGAGCTTCGTCGTATGGGAGCCAATATTAAGATGGTAGAAGGCAACACTGCGATTATTCACGGTGTTGAGAAGTATACAGGTGCATCAGTAGCAGCACCAGACCTTCGTGCAGGAGCAGCTCTTGTTATCGCAGGACTTGCAGCCGAAGGATATACAACGGTAACTCAGATTGGTTATATTCAGAGAGGATATGAGAGATTCGATGAGAAGCTCCGTGCTCTTGGGGGATTGATTGAGAAGGTTGATTCCGAGAAAGAAACCAATAAATTTATTTATAAAACAGGTACTGTAAATTAAGAATTGGAGATGAAGAGTATAATGGAAAGAAGATTATTTACATCAGAATCTGTAACAGAAGGACATCCGGATAAGATGTGTGACCAGGTTTCTGATGCCATACTTGATGCATTAATGGAAAAAGACCCTATGAGCCGTGTTGCCTGCGAGACAGCAATGACAACAGGCCTTGTACTTGTTATGGGAGAAGTAACAACAAGTGCATATGTGGACATTCAGAAGCTTGTCCGTGATACAATCAAAGAGATTGGATATACAAGGGGTAAATATGGTTTTGACGCAGATACATGCGGTGTTATGGTTGCTTTAGATGAGCAGTCTTCCGATATTGCTATGGGTGTTGATAAAGCACTTGAAGCAAGAGAGAACAAGATGAGCGATGAAGAATTAGAAGCAATCGGAGCTGGAGACCAGGGTATGATGTTCGGTTACGCCAGCAACGAGACAGAAGAGTATATGCCATATCCTATCGCATTAGCTCACAAGTTATCCAGACAGCTCACAAAGGTTCGTAAAGACGGAACTCTGTCTTACTTAAGACCAGACGGAAAGACACAGGTTACTGTAGAATATGACGAGAATGGTAAACCAGACCGTCTCGATGCGGTTGTTCTTTCTACACAGCATGATCCTGAAGTCACACAGGAACAGATTCATGAAGATATTAAGAAATACGTTTTTGATGCAATTCTTCCACAAGATATGGTTGATGAGAATACAAAGTTCTTCATTAACCCTACAGGAAGATTCGTAATCGGTGGACCACACGGAGACAGTGGATTAACAGGAAGAAAGATTATCGTAGATACTTATGGTGGATATGCACGTCACGGCGGCGGAGCATTCTCAGGCAAGGACTGCACAAAGGTAGACCGTTCTGCTGCTTACGCTGCAAGATATGTAGCTAAGAACATCGTAGCAGCCGGACTCGCAGATAAATGTGAGATTCAGTTATCCTACGCAATCGGTGTAGCACAGCCTACATCTATCATGGTAGATACTTTCGGAACAGGGAAGATTGCAGAAGATAAACTCGTAGATATGGTTCGCGAGAACTTTGATTTAAGACCAGCAGGAATCATTAAGATGCTTGATTTAAGAAGGCCAATCTATAAGCAGACAGCAGCTTATGGTCATTTTGGAAGAAATGATCTTGATCTCCCATGGGAGAAGCTTGATAAAGCAGAGACTCTTAAGAAGTATCTGTAAGATGCTAATCTGCTAAGCTAAGGCAAAGGAGATAGGCTCTTTTTGAGGGCTGACTTTGGCTGCTGAGGGAAATCAGAAGTTTGGGAGATACATGGTTAGCTGCACTACTTTAAGGCAAGTGGGAGAGTTATTTTTCGACGCATTGTAGGGATTAGATGGAACATTAGCTGTAAGAAACTTTTGCCGGATTGCTCAAAGAAATTAAAAAAGAAGGGGTTGTTCTAAGCTTGAATTTTGTGACTTTGTGCTGTGAAATTCTGACTGTAACCTTGCGAGCTCGTTTTCGAGCAAGGTTGTTTTATCAGGCAGGATGGAACGTTTAGCGCAACGGAACAAAATCAAGCTTAGAATACTCCTTCTCTTTGTTTTTTTGAGCAACTGCCTGCAATTTTCCTTGTAGCGGCGTCTGTTTAGTTCTCAAAACTAGTATTTACTTAAAAGTTACGATTGTTACCCCGGCATCCCCTTCGCCGAATTCTGCAAGCTTATAGGTCTTCACAAACTTCAGTTTACGGAGATACTCGTGGATACCTTTTCGTAAGGCGCCAGTTCCTTTTCCGTGAACAACTCGGACAGAAGTAAGTCCGGCGATCATAGCATCGTCAAGGTATTTTTCAAGGCGGGCGATTGCCTCATCCACAGTATTTCCGAGAAGGTTGATTTCTGGATTGATTGTTGCGGCCTTATTGATACTGTAGCGGTCTTTTGGCTGATGCTGTGGTTTCGGTGCTTTTTCTGGAGCGAGAAGTTCTAAGTTTTTGTAGTTTACTACAGAACTTAAGAAGCCCATCTGGATTACAAGGTCTCCATCCTTGTTGGCAGCTTCTTTTACAGTTCCGTTTAGAGAAAGTGTAGTTACAAATACAGAATCGCCTACTTTGAAGTCAGAAGGATCGGAGATAGTGGAAGACTTCTTTGCCTTATAGGCGAGCTTTTTGTCAAGCTTACTCATGCGGCCTCGGAGATCACTTCTCTGTGCTTCCATTTTTTTCATGTTGTTCTGCTTTGGATGCTGTCCCCATGCGTGATATTTACGAATGGATTCATCAGCAACTTCCTTGGCTTCTTCGAGAATGTTTCGTGCTTCCTCGCGAGCATCACGGAGCATCTTGTCTCGTTTTTCTTTAATGTCATCCTGTTTTTCTTTCAGGCTGTTCTTTAAGTTCTCGATTTCCTGTTTTGTCTTGTAAAGTTCAGACTGTTCTTTTTCAATTTCAGCTTTGTTTTTCTCTAATTCAGAGAGCATGTTTTCAAAGTCAATGGCAGTCGCATCGATCTGGGAGCGTGCCTGTTCGATAATGTAGTCTGGCAGGCCAAGACGTTCACTGATGGAGAAGGCATTACTTTTTCCAGGAATACCGATTAAAAGGCGGTAAGTTGGAGAAAGAGTCTCAAGGTCGAATTCACAGCAGGCATTCTCTACGCCAGGTGTGTCCATTGCGTACATTTTTAGCTCAGCGTAATGTGTTGTTGCAACTGTACGAATCTTTCCTGTATGCAGGTCATCTAAGATGGCAATGGCAAGTGCCGCACCTTCTGTCGGGTCAGTTCCTCCACATAATTCATCGAGTAAAACGAGAGAATTGGGGTCAGCTTCGTCTAAAATGTGGACAAGGTTCGTCATATGAGATGAAAATGTGGATAAGTTCATCTCAATACTCTGCTCATCTCCGATATCTGCAAAAATATCAGAAAATACAGCAAGGCGGGAACCCTGAAATGCAGGAATGTGGAGTCCTGCCTGTCCCATAAGCTGGAAGAGACCGACTGTTTTTAAGGAAACGGTCTTACCACCAGTATTTGGTCCGGTGAGCAGAAGCATATTAAAGTCCTCGCCAATATAAATATGGATTGGAACGACTTTTTTCGGGTCAAGTAATGGATGACGGCCCTGCTTGATATCTACAATTCCGTCTGTATTGAAAATCGGTTCGGTTCCCTGATATTCTTTTGCATATTTTGCCTTTGCGAAAATGAAATCAAGCTTTGTCAGAATCTTCTGATTTTCCTCTAATTCACGGCTGCAGGAAGCGGCCTGTGCGCTTAAAGACTGGAGAATCTTTTCGATTTCCATTTTTTCTTTAATATCTAATTCTTTCAAATGGTTGTTTAACTGGACAACGGCCATCGGCTCGATGAAAAGTGTAGAACCGGAAGAAGACTGATCGTGAATCATACCCGGAAAGGCGTTACGATATTCTGTTTTTACAGGAACACAGTAACGGCCATTACGGACGGTAATCAGCGCATCCTGAAGCATTGTCTTGTTATTTTGTGAGTTGATAACAGAAGTCAGCTTATTGTGGATGGAGATATTTGTCTGTTTGATTTCGCGGCGAATGTCTTTTAATGCGGAAGAGGCATCATCACTGATCTCATCCTCAGATAAAATACACTGTGTAATTCTCTGGTAAAGGAATTCTAATGAATCAAGTTCTCCAAAATAGCTGTTTAAGGAGTCATATGCCATTATGTCATCTTCCGTATCGCCGTATTCTACAGCCTGTGCTGTAATAGAAAGAAGACGGGCAATATCGAGAAGCTCCTTTGTATTTAATGTGGAATCAATTTCTAATAATCTTAAATGTGGACGGATATCAGAAAGTCCCTGAAAAGAAAGATAACCCGTCTTATAAAGCCGGGTCAGTGCATCTTTTGTTTCTGTCTGTGCTGACAAGATTTCTTCGTAATCAGAGGAGGGAAGCAGGTCTTTACAGAGTGCCTTTCCCATGGTCGAAGAAGCAAAAGTCTCCAGCTTTTTAATGATTTTATCATATTCTAATGTGATTAGTGCCTTTGTATTCATAAATAAAATCCTCTCAAAAATTTAAGTTCAATCTTGATATGCATCTTAATTTGTGATGGATGCAGTATGCAGGAAAACGTATTGCAGAGCTATGTAAAGAGAAATAATCCAGATAGTATATAGTTTGTACATAGTTTTACTGCGTAAGTTATGATTGAATAAGATTTTCATATATTGATAATATTAGATTAACTTGTTAGTAGCGAGCCCGAAAGCCCTTTTCATCTGCTACATTTACAGAAGGAATATTTGTAATGTCCAATTTGTCAATGCGGATGAAGCGATTCCCACCTGGCCGATCAGAGGATAACTCCTGTAAAAAGAGTTCCACACGGTGGTCTAGTCCCTGGACTTCCATCTCTACCGTACCATCATAGAGATTGCGGACCCAACCCGTCACATTGTACTTTTTTGCAAAACCGGTTACTGTAAAGCGAAGACCAACGCCCTGTACGCGGCCGTGTGCAATAATGTGTTTTCTAATCATAATGCTTACCTACAGTCCGATACTGTGCCGGACTATTCCTTTCCTTAATTTAATGCAAAAGTAATTGTGACATGAAATACTTCATTTGTCAATGAAGACGGGGCGTAAAGCCTTTAAAAATGCGGAAAAATCTGCGAAATAGAGCATTTTCTTGGTTGTCAGCCTATTAAATTTAAGCTATAATATGTGAAGTAATTAAAGAGATGGATTAGAAAGGAAACGTATATGCGTTATATTAATGAACTCAGAGAAGGAGATAATGTCTCTGAAGTGTACCTTTGTAAAGTAAAAAATATTGCGAAGACAAAAGCGGGAAAGACTTATTATTCCATGATTTTGCAGGATAAGACTGGTGTCATTGACACAAAAATCTGGGATTTGAATAATGGAATCGAGAATTTTGAACAGATGGATTACATCCGTGTAGAGGGTAATGTCACAAGCTTTCAGGGCAGTCCGCAGCTCAATGTCAGAAGACTGCGTAAAGCCAGAGAGGGCGAATTTGCAATGGAGGATTATATCCCATGTTCCAGCAAGAGTATTGACGGAATGTTTAAGGAATTATCTTCTTATGTGAATCATGTACAGAACATTTATTTAAGACAGCTATTAGTTGCTTTCTTTGGAGATAAGGAATTTGCAGCCAAGTTCAAGGCACATTCCGCAGCGAAAAGAGTACATCATGGATTTATGGGTGGTCTGTTAGAGCATACATTAAGCGTAACGAAACTGTGTGATTTTTATTGTACGCAGTATCCGATTTTGAATAAAGATTTACTTATTACAGCAGCAATCTGTCATGATATCGGAAAGATTGATGAGCTTTCTGATTTCCCGGAGAACGATTATACAGATGTTGGACAGCTGGTCGGCCATATCGTAATGGGAACGATGATGATTGATGAGAAGATTAGAAATATTAATGGTTTCCCAGCGAAGCTGGCGAATGAATTAAAGCACTGTATCTTAGCACATCACGGTGAGTTAGAATACGGTTCCCCTAAGAAGCCGGCATTAATTGAGGCATTAGCTCTTAATTTTGCAGATAATACTGATGCAAAGATGGAGACGTTTATTGAAGCACTTGCAGAAGAGAGCCGTCAGAGCGGTGAGTGGAAAGGTTACAATAAATTATTTGAAAGCAATATCAGAGCGACAAGTCATTTAGGAGAAAAGGATTGAATAATAAAGTGAAATCAGAACAGAAGTTGAATTTGAAAAAGAATCAGGAAATTTCACTTACAATCGAAGATTTTACAAAGGAAGGGGAAGGTCTTGGCAAGTACCAGGGCTTCCCTTTCTTTGTTAAAGACACGGTAATCGGTGATGAAGTGAGAGTTTCCATAACAAAATTAAAAAAGAATTACGGTTATGCCCGTCTGGTAGAAATCGTAACACCATCAAAAGACAGAGTAACCCCGCCATGTCCGGTCGCAAGACAGTGTGGAGGTTGTAAGTTACAGCAGATTTCTTATGAGAAACAGCTTTCTTTTAAAAAGAGTCTTGTGGAAGGGTGCCTGATGCGTATCGGCGGTTTTGGAAAAGAAGATATTGAGCAGAAGATGGAGCCGGTATACGGAATGGAAGAACCGTGGCATTACCGCAATAAGGCACAGTTTCCTGTTGGTTATGACAAAGAGGGGAACCTTGTTGCCGGATTTTATGCGGGCCGTACCCACTCCATCGTGGCCAATACAAATTGTGCGATTCAGGCAGAAGTAACTCACCCGATTGTTGAAAAAGTTCTTACTTATATGAAAGAAAATAAGATCTCTGCATATGATGAGAAAAATCACAGTGGTTTGGTGCGCCATATTTTAACCCGCATAGGATTTACTACTGGCGAGATTATGGTATGTCTTATTGTAAATGGTACGAAAAAGCAGTTGAAACATATTGATAAACTTGTAGATGACTTAAAAACAATCGAGGGAATGACAAGTATTATCGTAAACACGAATACTGATAAGACAAATAAAATTTTGGGACTTCGCTGTGAGACTGTATGGGGCCAGGATTATATTGAAGATTATATCGGTAATATTAAATATCAGATTGGGCCGCTTTCTTTCTATCAGGTAAACCCACAGCAGACAAAGGTTCTTTATTCTAAAGCATTAGAGTACGCTGAGCTGAAAGGGCAGGAACTTGTGTGGGATTTATACTGCGGAATCGGAACTATTTCCCTCTTTTTGGCGCAGAAAGCAAAGCAGGTTTACGGTGTAGAAATCATTAAAGAAGCCATTGATGATGCAAGGAGAAATGCCGCATTAAATCATATGGATAATGTTGAATTTTTCGTTGGAAAGGCAGAAGAAGTCGTACCTGCACAGTATGAAAAGACTGGGATTCATCCAGATGTCATCGTTGTTGATCCACCAAGAAAGGGCTGTGATGCGATACTCTTAAACACAATGCTCGATATGGCACCGAAGCGCATTGTCTATGTAAGCTGCGACCCGGCAACATTAGCAAGAGATTTAAAGATACTGTGTGAGGAAAAATATACCTTGGAGAAGGTATCCGTGGTAGATCAGTTCAGCCACTCGGTTCATGTGGAGAGTGTTTGTGCTTTGAAAAGAGTAGATGAATAATTTTGCTATATTTGCTATAATATAGAGAGTGTCTGCATTAAAAAAGACTGGAAAGCATTTTTTAAATATACTTTAGGTAAATAGTTTTTTATACTATATTATTAGGACCTTTATAGAGAAAATAAGATAAGAATGAAAAATTATCCAGAAACTATGATAGGATATATTGTTTTTTGTCTTTTTAATTATAGTAGTATTTTTAATTGCTATAGACACATCTTATGATAAAACAGAGGAATTGAACAAGAATATTCTTAAAAGATTTTCTGGCAGGCGTACCTAAGAAAAGATATATGTAGATCAAGAAAAAATATTTACAAAAGTATCATGGGAGGGGCGGAATATATGAAGTCAATCAAGAAATACGAAACAATTATTAATGAGGCACTGCGTTCAGCACTTGAATACGATACTCCCGAGGGACAAATTAATGAATTTATCAGTTTTTTTGGAAAACATATCGGGTCTGACAGAATTTATATTTTTGAGGATGACGAGGAGCATCATGTAACAAATAATACTTATGAATGGTGTGCAGAAGGAATTACTCCGCAGATTGAGCATTTGCAGGGTGTGAATATGGAAGTAATTGATTGGTGGTATGATACTTTTGATGAGGGAAAAAGTGTTATTATTTCTGATGTTGAAGAATTAAAAGGAGTACATCAGGTATCTTACAATATGCTTAAGTACCAGAATGTTTGTAAAGTAGTTGTCAGCCCATTACGCCATAAAGGGCAGATAAAGGGATTTTTCGGTGTAGATAATCCACCGGCTGTAGATTACAATGCATTAACAATGTTTTTAGATATGATCGGAACCATGCTGATTTCTCTTTTAAAAATAAGAAATACATT
>OGOM01002219.1_pt1 | contig 11936 bp, 9 predicted proteins | sample 1552681 | NCBI WGS metagenome assembly OGOM01 (sample SAMEA2580188, study PRJEB22360) | human gut metagenome | biome: human gut; feature: human-associated habitat; material: faeces | place: Denmark | collected 2008/2010 | reverse complement strand
TTCGCCACCTTATTAACACGGGCAGTAGGAATTGAACCCACACTGAAGGTTTTGGAGACCTTAGTTCTACCTTTAAACTATGCCCGTAACTATGGAAGGGGAGGGATTCGAACCCCCGAACCCGAAGGAGCGGATTTACAGTCCGCCGCGTTTAGCCTCTTCGCTATCTCTCCTTAAGAACAAGAAACAGTATAACACAGTTTCTTGATCAAAGCAAGCCTTTACTTTGGATTTTAATGATTAAGATTGTAGGCTTCGATGATGGCAGCTATTGCATCATCCATTTTCTTGTGGAAACCTGATACATTTTCTTTATCAACAACGGCAAACTTTCCATCGATTTCTACAATTTGTCCGATGACTTTCTTTCCAACAAGAAGCTCAAAACCTTCAATGGTTGCTTTGTTTACAATGACTTTGGCATCTTTGATTTGGATTTCAATTTTTTTGTCTTTTTTACTCATAGATCTATACCCGATACCTAAATCGAGCCATCCTTTCTTAGTGTATGTCCTTAATTTTACCGAAAAAGAGAAAAGCTTGCAAGGGCAAGCTTTAAAATAATCATTTATTTACTTGGAATTAGTCAACTTTGACAATCCATCCTTCTGGGGCCTCAACGTCACCAAATTGGATACCTGTTAGCTCATCATAAAGTTTACGTGTTACAGGTCCGACTTCTGTTTCTGAATAGAAGACATGGAAGTCATCACCGTGTTGTACACCACCAATTGGTGTGATAACAGCAGCTGTACCACAGGCACCGGCTTCGACAAATTTATCCAACTCGGCAATCTTAACATCACCTTGAATAGCTTTCATACCAAAACGATTTTCAGCCAGGTAAAGCAATGAGAATTTCGTAATTGATGGCAAGATAGATGGGCTAAGCGGAGTAATGAACTCATTATCTGCTGTAATCCCAAAGAAGTTTGCAGAACCGACTTCTTCAATCTTAGTGTGGGTTGCTGGGTCAAGGTAGATAACATCAGAGAAATTAGAATCATGGGCAATTTTCCCTGGCAACATACTTGCCGCGTAGTTACCACCAACCTTAGCAGCACCTGTACCATGTGGTGCTGCACGGTCATATTCGTCCTGGATAAGGAAATTCGTTGGAGCCAATCCGCCTTTGAAGTAGTTCCCTACTGGCATAGCGAAAATTGTAAAGATATACTCATCTGCCGGGTGAACACCAATAATGTCTCCAACCCCAATCAAGAGTGGACGAAGATAAAGTGTTGCGCCAGTACCATATGGTGGGACGTATTCTTCATTAGCACGGACTACTTTTTTACAAGCATCTACAAATTTTTCCACTGGAACTTGTGGCATCAAAAGACGATCAGCAGTACGTTGTAGACGTTTGGCATTTTCATCTGGACGGAACAATTGAATAGAGCCATCTTTAGTGCGGTAAGCTTTGAGACCTTCAAAAGCTTCTTGACCATAGTGAAGGGCTGGAGATGATTCTGAAATGTGCAAGGTTGCATCCTCAGTCAATTGCCCCTCATCCCATTTACCATCTTTGTAATATGAAATATAACGGAATGGAAGTTTACGGTAATTAAATCCTAAATTTTCCCAGTCTAAATCAACTGTCATGTGTATGTCCTCTTTTCTGTTACTATGTGCTCTCTAGTATAGTCCTTTTCATTGAAAATTTCAATGTTATTTTGCAAAATTCTGACAATTATTTTATAAGAGTTATTTTGTCAGCCAAAGAAAAAACTCTGTCCTCTAGTAAGAGAACAAAGCTTTCTTAACTCTATTTTTTAAGAATTTTGGCTGAGAAGACTTCCTTATCTGCTAGTCCTTCAATGAAACTTCCGTTGCTAGTACGCTCTGACAGATTAAGAAGTGATAAATCAACCTCTGCAGTTTCACCTGTCGTAGCTATTACAAACAAGATCTGAGGAGTCTCTTCTACTGGTGTTGCTAGAAGATCTATCTCAGCTCCAGCATTTTCTGTAAAGACTGGGCCAGCTGTGAAGACACGGTGAGGCTTGGTCTTAAGCTCACGAAGAACCTGGAGACCTCGACCAGCTCGCTTAGCCCGTGGAATATCGGACGTCGCCACACGTTTGAGACTAGCTCGTTGTGTAAGTAAGTAGAAACTTTGCGTATTTGCCACAAAAACGGCTTGAACCTTGTCGTCATCCTTAAGATTGATTGCCTTAACACCTACTGCCTTAGCACCAACCACTGGAACTTCATCCGCATTGAAACGAAGGGCATATCCTTTTTGAGTGATAATCATGATATCATCCAATTGAATTGGAGTTACTGTGACAATCACATCACTTTCATCCTTGAGTTTACCATATTTAACTGACTTAGACTTATAGGTACGCCATGGCGTAAATTCCTTACGTTCGAAACGTTTAATTTGACCAAGCTTAGTGGTTGCCAGGTAAGTACCAGTTTCAAAATCATCCAGGATTTCTGCATAAAGCACTTCTTCATCTTTCGAAAAATTAGTTATAGTTTGTGATAAATGCTCTCCTAGATCCTTCCAACGAATATCTGGTAACTCATGTATTGGACGATAAATCACATTGGCCTGATTGGTAAAAATCAAGAGATGCTGTGTCGTCTTAGCCTGCTGAACCAGAATCAAATCATCATCATCACGTTTTCCAACTTCTTCAATCTTCGAAGCATTGAAAGATCGTGGGCTAGTACGTTTGACATAACCACCACGAGTGATGCTGACATAGGTTTCTTCTTCAACAATTAGACTTGCGGTATCAATTTCAATAGTCTTGGTTTCTGCTTGCAACTCTGAACGACGGTCATTTCCAAATTTCTTCTTAATATCACGAAGTTCACGTTTCATGACATTAAACAGGGTACGCTCATCACCAATGATGGCAGCCAAGGTCGCAATCTGTTCACGTAAATTGGCTTCCTCATTTTGGAGAGCGACGATATCCGTATTTGTTAAACGATAAAGTTGCAAGGTCACGATAGCTTCGGCTTGTTCTTCTGAAAAATCATAGCTGACTTTAAGATTTTCCTTGGCATCTGACTTATTTTCAGAAGCTCTAATAAGGGAAATAACCTCATCCAAAATTGAGATAACACGAATCAACCCTTCAACAATATGAAGGCGTTTTTCAGCCTTTTCCTTATCAAATTTTGAACGAGCAACGATAATATCGCGACGGTGAGCAATGTAGCTAGACAAAATCTTTTGTAAGCCCACTTGACGTGGGGTGAAATGATCAATAGCCACCATATTGAAATTGTAGTTGACCTGCAGATCCGTATATTTCAAAAGGTAGTTAAGAATGGTTTGGCTGTCAGCATCCTTCTTAAGTTCGATAGCAATACGCAAGCCTGAACGGTCAGACTCATCACGAACTTCTGCAATGCCTGGAACCTTGTTATTGACTCGAATATCATCAATTTTTTTAACAAGAACTGCCTTATTAACATCGTAAGGAATTTCAGTAACAATAATCTGTTTCTTGCCACCTTTGAGTTGTTCAATTTCAGTACGCGAACGCACGACTACTCGGCCCTTACCAGTTTCGTAAGCCTTACGAATCTCATCTTTCCCCTGAATAATAGCACCTGTCGGGAAATCTGGTCCAGGCAAGAATTCCATCAACTTATCCAGTTTAGCAGATGGATGGTCAATCATATAAACAACGGCATCGATGACTTCTGCCAGATTATGTGGCGGAATGTCTGTAGCATAACCAGCAGAAATCCCTGTCGCACCATTGACCAAAAGGTTTGGAAAGGCTGCAGGTAAAACGGTTGGTTCCTTCTCTGTATCATCAAAGTTCCAAGCCCAAGGAACAGTGTTTTTATCGATATCTTGAAGAAGGTACCCAGCAATCTCTGACAAGCGTGCCTCGGTATAACGCATAGCCGCTGGTGGATCACCGTCCATAGAACCATTGTTACCGTGCATCTCAACTAGGATTTCACGATTCTTCCAGTCCTGGGACATACGCACCATGGCATCGTAAATAGAGCTATCACCATGTGGGTGGAAATTACCCATGATGTTACCAACAGACTTAGCCGATTTACGATAGCCTTTGTCATAGGTATTGCCATCCTTATTCATGGAATAAAGAATACGACGTTGAACGGGTTTCAGACCGTCACGAATGTCAGGTAGCGCACGCTCCTGAATGATGTATTTGGAGTAGCGTCCAAAACGCTCTCCCATGATGTCCTCAAGGGACATGTTTTGAATGTTAGACATAAGATACAAAGGGACGATTCGGCTTGCCGAAAATCTCTGTAGAAAAATAGGAAACCGATACAAGGTTCGATGAAGCCAAGGCGATTTATCTACTTTTCCTAAGAAATTAGTCCCGTGTTCAGTTACATTCAGTAACCAAACGACCCTTTCTGTAAAGTTTAAAATACGTTGTTAAATGGTGGGGAAGGAATTTTCACACAGTATTTAGGGCGTGTTCAACTCCTTTCAAAGAATGTTGAGTGGTTTTCTATAGAAAAAGGAATTTAGTTACTGCAAGTAACCGAACAATCCTTTCTGTAGTTTAAAGTGTTTAAAATAGATTATTGAATCAGTGATTAGAGAGTTCCTCCTCAGCATAAGCCGTCATCTCTCATTCTCTTTATGATTGTAGGCAAACCCCATTTTTTTAGCCAATCATACTTCCCTGTAAAATCATCATGAGAAGCCTTACCTCTAAAAAACTTTCAGGGTCTCCAAATTTAGATTCAATTACCTTAAGTATGCATAGACGAAATACTATCGGTGTATACAATCCTAAAAGTCTAATTTGTCGACGATTCATGATGATTACAAGAAAAATTGAGGACAAAAAACTAATAAAAGAAAACCTAAGTATAGATCCATTATTCACACTCCTTAAAACGCTGTCGTTTCTTCCAAGGTAAATTTAACATTATCCTCAATCCATTGACGGCGAGGAGCTGCCTTATCTCCCATTAGCACTGAGACGCGGCGTTCGGCACGCGCTAAATCGTCAATAGTCACTCGGATAAGCGTTCTGGTCTCTGGATTCATGGTTGTTTCCCAAAGCTGGTCAGCATTCATTTCACCAAGTCCTTTGTAACGTTGGAGAAGCGCACCTCTACCAAACTTTTGACGAAGTTCTTCAAGTTCCCCATCGGTCCAAGCATATTCGACAACTTCCTTCTTGCCTTTACCTTTAGACATCTTATAAAGAGGGGGCAAAGCAATATAAACGTGCCCTGTTTCAACCAATGGACGCATATAACGATAGAAGAAAGTAAGCAACAAGGTCTGGATGTGAGCTCCATCGGTATCAGCATCGGTCATGATGATAATCTTGTCATAGTTGATATCGTCAAGGTTAAAATCAGCTCCAACACCTGCACCAATAGTGTAAATCATGGTATTGATTTCTTCATTTTTGAGAATATCTGCCATTTTGGCTTTCTCTGTATTTAGGACCTTACCTCGTAAGGGCAGAATTGCCTGGAATTTACGATCACGGCCTTGTTTGGCTGATCCACCAGCAGAGTCCCCTTCGACCAGATAGAGCTCATTTTTCTTGGCATTTTTAGACTGGGCTGGCGTCAGTTTCCCTGACAAGAGTCCCTTATCTTTTTTATTTTTCTTTCCATTTCGGCTAGCATCACGAGCTTTTCTGGCAGCTTCACGGGCATCACGGGCCTTGATAGCCTTACGCACCAAGTTAGAAGCCAGATCTCCATTTTCCATAAGGAAATAAGTCAGATACTCTGAAACAATACCATCAACAATAGGGCGAGCAAGTGGTGACCCCAACTTATCCTTGGTTTGCCCCTCAAACTGAAGGTGCTCTTCAGGAACTAAGAGCGAGATAACCGCTGACAAGCCCTCACGGTAATCCGACCCTTCAAGGTTCTTATCCTTTTCTTTGAGTAAGCCAGTCTTACGTGCATAATCGTTAAAGGCCTTGGTAATAGCAGATTTGAACCCCGTCTCGTGAGTACCTCCGTCCTTAGTTCGGACATTATTAACAAAGGAAAGGATATTATCAGAGTAACCATCATTGTACTGAAGGGCTAATTCCAAGTGAAAATCTTGCTGATCTCCATCAATATAGATGACTGGCGTCAGCGTTTCCTTGTCTTCATTCAAGTAAGACACAAAGTCTTGGACTCCATTTTCATAATGGAATTCTTCGCGTACTTCTTCTTCACCACGCAAGTCTGTCAATGTCATGGTAACATTCTTAAGAAGGAAGGCTGATTCTTTGAGACGCTCTGAGATAGTATTAAATTTGAAGTCTGTCGTTGAAAAGATGCTAGCATCAGGCATGAAGGTTACTTTTGTCCCTGTCTTAGACTTAGGTGCCTTGCCAATCTTTTCGAGCCCTGTAACAGGGTGACCACCATTTTCAAAACGCTGGCGATAAACACTACCATCACGGGTAATCTCTACCTCAAGCCAGCTAGAAAGTGCATTTACAACTGATGATCCTACACCGTGAAGACCACCAGAAGTCTTATAACCACCTTGTCCAAATTTACCACCTGCGTGGAGGACTGTGAAAATAACTTCTACCGTTGGTTTACCCATGGCATGCATACCTGTCGGCATCCCACGTCCAGAGTCAGAAACGGAAACAGAACCATCCTTATTTAAGGTGACAGCAATGACATCACCAAAGCCTGAGAGAGCTTCATCGACCGCATTGTCGACAATCTCCCAAACCAAGTGATGAAGACCTGTCCCATCTGTTGAGCCAATGTACATCCCTGGGCGTTTGCGAACAGCATCTAACCCTTCCAGTACCTGAATGGCATCATCATTATAATTATTTACATTTATTTCTTTTTTAGCCAAGAGTGACCTCCAAAATTTTCATCCTTATTATTTTATAAGTTTTCAAAAGAATTTGCAAAGGAAATTGAGAAAGCTCATAGGGTATCTTTATGCTGACTAGCTTTGTCAATTACTAGGATGTATGCTATAATTATCTCATGAAAATCTTATTGTTAATCCTTATCGCCTACTTGCTAGGTTCCATTCAGACTGGTCTCTGGATTGGAAAAGTTTTCTTTCACACTAATCTTCGAGAGCATGGATCTGGAAATACTGGAACAACCAATACCTTCCGTGTTCTTGGTAAGACTGCTGGCACAATCACTTTCTTAGTGGACATGCTTAAAGGAACTTTGGCAGTGCTCTTACCTATTTGGCTGGGTGTCACGGAAGTGTCACCCCTAATCATTGGTTTCTTTGCAATTATCGGGCATGTTTTTCCATTCTTTACGGGATTTAAGGGTGGAAAAGCCGTTGCGACAAGTGCTGGGGTGCTTCTTGGTTTTGTTCCCCTCTACTTTGTCTTCCTACTCCTGGTCTTTGCTTTAACGCTCTATTTAACCAGCATGATTTCATTTTCAAGTATCACTGCTGCAGTTGTTGGACTGATCACCTTGGCTACTTTTCCAGCCATCCACTTCTTGCTAGATGGCTATGACCCAATCTTTAGTGCTGTTCTTATCATCATAGCTTTAGTGATTATTTTCCGTCACACTGAAAATATAGCTCGTATCCGTAACCATCGAGAAAACCTGGTACCCTTTGGACTTAATTTAACTAAACAAAATCCAAATAAATAATTAATTACTATTGACCACTAGCCAAGCTAGTGGTTTTCTTGTTCTGCTAACCAACTGATGGCCTCAAAACAAATAATAAAGATCCAAAGTCTCTACCTCGGATCTTTTTAGGCTTAAGCTTTAAAGCTGACACCATTTTCTTTTAATTTTTTAACTGTCGCAGGTCCTACCCCCTTGAGCGCTAGGACTTCTTCTTCAGTCACAGTAGCAAAAGCCGCTACTGACGTCAAACCTTCATTGTAGAGGGTCTCTACAAGGTTCGAACGAAGACCGTCAACTTCTGGAAGTTCTGCAAAGGATTCAAGACTAAGATCTGTAGTTACCACTTCTTCCTTAGCAACTGTCTTAGATTCAGCAAAAGGTTGTGGTGCTACTGGTGGCACCGGTGGAACAGGGGCTTTAAGATTATTGAAAAGTCCTTGTTTTTTCAAACGGTGTTTAAAAGCTTTCTTTTTATTTTTTACTTTAGCCATGTCTAGTTTTCTCCTATTTTGACAAACGACTTTTTCTTATAAAGCACGGTTGTCATTTTTTTCATTCTCTATTAATAGTGACGTTCTCCGAACAGGCCATCTGGCATATCATGGAAACCTTTACCCGCACGATAATTGGTAAACTTACCAATTAGGAAATTGTAGGCATCTAATTTAGCCTCATAACGGAAACTTGCATCACGTGCACGCTCATCGCCATCTTCTTCCCAGATTTTCTTGCTAGCAGCCAAAGCCGTTTCGTTTACTTTAACTTGGGTAACAACCCATTCCTCAAAGTCTTTTAGAAATTCTTGTTCGTAGGTCATGTTTTCCTCTTCATTTTAAAAACCAGCTTAATGCTGGCTTCATTTTCTACTAATAGTGTGTAGAGCTAATAGCCTTACAATTTCTTATTATAACAAATAATTAGAAATTTGACTAGGTTCTAAATTCTTGATATAAGGCTTTAATGTCATTTGGACGTGTTCGACAGCAACCACCCAAAATTTTCACGCCAAAATGAGCATGCCAATACTTGCTATGTTCAACTAGGGTTAAAGCGTCTTTATCTTTGGGTTTCCAAGTCTGACTGTCGCCATCATAAACTTCACCTGAATTGGGATAAGTAATGAGCGCCTTGCCAGCATTCTTAAGAAAAGCTAGAGCCTGGTTATACAGAAGAGGTGAACTACAGTTGATGCCTACAGCCAAGATTTGATTTGACTGAGAAACAAGCTTGGCCATTTCAGCTAGAGAAGTCCCATCACTGATAGCATCTGGAATCTGGACTGTAAAACTCATATAAGCTTCTGCTTCTGGAAACTCTTCAGCTAGAAGTTCAATCAAGGCTTGTGTTTCCAAACGATTTGGAATGGTTTCCAAAGCCAACAAATCCACACCTTGATCTAGGAGAATTTGAATCCTAGGGCGATGAAAATCCTTAAGCTCCTTGATAGTAATTTGACCATAATCACCACTATACTCAGAACCATTAGCCAAATAAGCCGCGTACGGACCAACATCTCCAGAAATCAAAGGATATGGTCGTTTTGCTTTCTCAGTCTCATCTAATGCTCCCCATACCTTATCACGTGCAGCCTTTGCTAACCGGACCGTCAGGGCAATAATCTGCTCCGCTGCTTTCTCGGTAAGTCCTGCCTCTACCAATCCAGGTAAGGTCGCCTGATAAGATGACGTGGTAATCAAGTCAGCCCCAGCAGCTACATAAGTTTCGTGAAGTTCTTGAATAACTTCTGACTTCTCAAGAAGGTACTTAGCTGACCAGAGCTTACCTGAAATATCATACCCCAGGGCTTCCATCTCTGTTCCTAGAGCCCCATGAAGAATGAGGAGAGAATTATTTTCCAAATAATCTTTAAATGTTGCCATAAAACTCCTCCTTACCATTTGTTAAAGCAAAGGTAGTGATAAAGGTAACAGAAAATCATGAAAGGAATACCGAAATAGAGTCCCGCACGTTGTGAACTATCCCAAGCAATCCCAAGCACAGAAATAGCCAACAGAACAATTGTGATATAAGGGAGGATTGGATTAAACGGTGTCTTATAGTCTAGTTCGTATTCGGAATGTTCTAGCTTCCACTGTTTTCGGAAATTAATCTGTGCCATAGGAATAGAAAGCCAAACAACAACAACTGCAAAACCAGCAATTGATACTAGAGCTAGATAAACCGTATCCGCTGCATAGATACTTGAGAAGAGCGATAAAACTGCCCCAGCCATGGAAATCAAAAGGGCTGTCATTGGAACGCCATGCTTATTGATTGTCACTAGTTTTTTATTGAGCATTCCCTCATTGGCCAAAGACCAAAGCATACGGCTTGAAGCATAGAGCCCCGAATTCCCAGCCGAAAGAATAGCTGTCAGGATAACAAAATTCATAATGTCTGCCGCAAATGGAATCCCCATCTTGTCAAAGACATCAACGAAAGGGGCTGAGGATACCCCTGCTTCTTTCATTGGAAGAAGCGAAGCCAATACCACAATAGTCAAGACGAAGAAGATAACCAAACGTCCAATGGTTGTTTTAATAGCACGTGGAACAGCCTCTTTGGGATTATCTGTTTCACCATTTATTTTATTGTTCCCGGTATATAAGATTAATATCTTTTTCGGGTTGAGAGGAAAATGGGCATTGATTTTTCCATATGCAGCAAGTTCGATTTCATTCAATACGCTTCTTCTGACAGCATATTTGAAACAGCTTCCTACGGAAATTGACGAAGCGGCTGTAATAGATGGCTGTAACATCTGGCAGCTGATGGTGAAAGTTATTTTGCCAATGGCAAAGCCGGTTATTGCAACAATTGTCATTTTTAACGTGTTATACATATGGAATGAATATCCGTATGCATCTGTAATGCTGAAAGATGTATCTGATTATACACTTTCTATGGGAGCTTCATTCTTCAAAGGAAATTATACGGTAGATTATGGTGGAATTGTAGCATCCAGTCTTATGATTATTGTTCCGGAACTGATCTTCTATGGATTATTCCAGAAGAATATTGTAGAGGGTATGACAGCGGGAGCTGTGAAAGGATAATTATTAACAAAAAGAAAAGGAGACTTATATTATGAGCAATGTATCAGGATTATTTAAAGATTTGACAACTGTAAAAAAAGCAAGAAACGGAAGACTTGCCAGCTGGGATCAGAGAGGTAAGAATCAGGATTATTGGGAAATCCCGGCAGGCGAGACAATCTCTCTTGGAGAAGTGGAAGGACCTGGATGTATCACACATATCTGGATGACTTCTTCCTGCAGAAAAGTAGTAGCACCAAGTATTCTTGATCCGGTATTAAATGCTTCAGCAGCTCCGGTTATGGAGATTCATCCGGCACTTGGAGTTATCTGGGATGATTATGATCCATTCTATTATAGAAAAGTTCTGATCAAGATTACATGGGATGATCAGGATACACCAAGTGTACTTGCACCATTGGGAGATTTCTTCTGTATTGGTAACAGTTATCCGGGCAATTTTTCTTCGCTGCCATTTAATGTTTCGCTGAAACCAGAAGAAGCAGGAAGATATGGAGCTCCTTGTTCTGTGTCATGCTATTTCCCAATGACTTTTAATAAAAAAGCAAAAATTGAGATTGTAAATGAAAACGAACTTCCATTTATTTTATATTTCAATATTGACTATGAAATGTATAAAGAGCCACTGGATGAGAATACAGCATATTTCCATGCAAGCTGGCACAGAGAAAATCCTTGTCAGGGCTGGGGACCAGACCTTCAGACAAACTGTCCGGAAGTTAATAATGTAACCAATTTTAAAGGTGAGAATAACTATACGGTGCTTGACGTAGAAGGAACGGGACATTATGTAGGATGTAACCTTACTGTAAAACACTACCAGGGAAGCTGGTGGGGAGAAGGAAATGATATGTTCTTCATTGATGGAGAGGAATACCCGTCATTAAATGGTACAGGAACAGAGGATTATTTCAATCATGCATGGGGAATGCAGAAAAATGCATATCCATTCTTTGGAACTATTGTACATGAAAGTGATACGGATGGATTCCAGGTATCTTATCGTTTCCACATTACAGATCCAGTAAGATTTGAGAAACATTTGAAAGTTACGATTGAACATGGACATGCGAACCATCTGTCAGATGACTGGAGTTCAACAGCATACTGGTATCAGACACTGCCAACAGCAAAACCAATTACGATTCTTCCTGTAGAAGAGAGAATTCCAAATGTACCGGTACTTCCAGAACGCAATCTTCAGATGCCGGAATTAACAGAAGAAATGAAAGCAGCGAGAGAATCATGGGCAAAACGCTGGGAAGAGTATAAGCCTGCAAGAGAAGAACAGTTCAGAATTAAAGAAAA
>OGOM01002214.1_pt1 | contig 11963 bp, 13 predicted proteins | sample 1552681 | NCBI WGS metagenome assembly OGOM01 (sample SAMEA2580188, study PRJEB22360) | human gut metagenome | biome: human gut; feature: human-associated habitat; material: faeces | place: Denmark | collected 2008/2010 | reverse complement strand
TCGCTTTGACTCGATTGCAAAGTCTACCGCTGGTTTCACCGGCGCGGATTTGGAAAATCTGCTCAATGAGGCAGCTCTGCTGGCGGCACGCCGCAACAAGCGCCTGATTAGCATGGAGGATATTGAGGATTCCTTCCTGAAGGTTATCATGGGCACGGAAAAGAAGTCCCGCGTCATGACAGACCGCGAGAAGCGCCTGACCGCTTATCACGAAGCAGGTCATGCGATTGCAACGCGCTGCCTGCCGACACAGGATCCGGTGCATACCATTTCGATTATCCCGCGCGGCCATGCGGGCGGCTTTACGATGAGTCTGCCGCAGGAAGAAAAGTTCTATGCGTCCAAGAATGAAATGCTGGACGATTTGATTGTTCTGCTCGGCGGCCGTGTCGCAGAGAAGCTAACGATGGATGATATTTCCACCGGCGCTTCCAATGATATCGAACGCGCAACATCTGTGGCAAAGAGCATGGTCACCAAGTACGGCATGAGCGATCTGATCGGACCGATTAACTACAGCAGCGGTCAGCAGGAAATTTTCCTCGGCCGTGATATGGTAGAGACCGATGCAATTTCGGAAGATGTTGCAGCGAAGATTGACGAAGAAATTCGCCGTATTATTCTGGAGGCATACGCCAAGTGTGAGGATATCCTCAAGGAACATATAGATCAGTTGTCCGCTGTGGGAGAGTACCTGATTCGCAATGAGACGATGGACGGCGATGCGTTCGAAAAGATGTTCAATGGAGAAGAGGTGCCGGATCATGAGACCGGTGCACAGGTGTTCCACATTGAGTCGGGCATGGCAAAGACTGCAAAACAGGACGAAGAAAACGGCACAGATGCTCCGCAGGCTGCGGATGCAACGGTTTCTTTGGAAGAAGCTGCAAAAAAGCTGTTTGTAGACGATAAGAAGGACGAAGAGCAATCTTCTGAGCCGGAGGACGAAGGCGAATAACTCGCAGATAAACAGAGAAAAAGCACTAGAACCGGAAATTTTTCCGGAACTAGTGCTTTTGTTTTGCTCTTACGCGCAGACCAAACGTGTCTCTCCCTCTGGGAGAGATGTCGCGCAGCGACAGAGAGGGCTAGGCTCCCTCGTGAGGGAGCTGGATTTGCCGCAGGCAAAGACTGAGGGAGTGTTTCAGATTAGCAAAATACGTATCAGATTTATTCTAAAGCGCAACTGTTCGCGTGCTACTCTATCCGTCACGGCTGACGCCGCGCCACCTTCCTCAAGGAGGAAGGCTTTTGGTGTGCAAATGAGATAATCTTCTATTTTTTACGCAGAACAGCAATCATCTTTTCAATGACTTCAATCTCTTCTTCATCTAAACCGGTAATATCAATTTCTGAACGGGCTTGCAATCCTAGTAAATAATCTGTTGATACGTGAAAAATACGAGCCAGACGAATGAGCACAGTGTACGATGGATAACGGTTTCCTGCTTCATAAGATGAAATTGCGCTGACAGCAACTCCAACTTGGTCAGCTATTTGCTTCTGTGTCAAATGACGCTCTACACGTAAATGTTTGAGCCGTTCACCAAAATTCACCATTCGTATCACCCGCTTTCACAGAAAGTGTACTAAAAGGTTCTTCTGTTTTGGTGTAATTTATTTCACTAATACAGAAATTTTGTCTTGTCTTTCCTCTTTGCGTATGTTACTATGATTTTATAAACATTTCTGTACAACTTGCTGAAAGAGGTATTTTTATGTATAAAAAAATAGAGCGTATGAAAAATCACCGTTTACGAATTATATTGATCCTTGCTTTACTATTTTCCATTGGGTTATCCTTCTATTTTCACGCAAACGCGGTAAATGCAGAAGAAAAATACAACACTTTATCGAAAAAATATGAAAGCTTATCCGATTCTTCCGAATCTTATGAATCTCAGATTCAGACTTTGACAGAGGAAAACAAAAAGCTTTCTGCTCAAGCAGAAGATTTAACTGCTGAAAAAGACTCTTTATCTAAACAAATCTCTGATTTAGAAAACAAAAACAATCTTCTAACGGAACAAATCAATTCTGATTCTTCGGAAGCAGAAATTTCATCAAATGATAATTCTTCTGATAATCAATCCGAAAGTGCAACTTCTTCTGTTTGGATTTCAGCAACAGGGCACAAGTATCATCGTATACCAGACTGTGGAAATATGAATCCAAACAAAGCAACTAAGATTTCTAAATCAAGTGCTGAAGCACAGGGATATACAGCTTGTCACAATTGTTTTTGATGTAGAGAGTTTTTAAATCTTATTAAAAAATGATGAAGAGAGTGAAAGAGCACCAGAACCGGAGGTTTTTCCGGAACTGGTGCTTTTGTTTTGCTCTTACGCACAGACCAAACTTGTCTCTCCCTCTGGGAGAGATGTCGCGCAGCGACAGAGAGGGCTAGGCTTCCTCGCGAGGGAGCTGGATTTGCCGCAGGCAAAGACTGAGGGAGTTTTACAAATTGACAAGATACGCATGAGATTTGCCCTGACACGAACCTGCTCGCATGTTTACCCTCTCAGTCATTTGCTTTGCAAATGCCAGCTCTCCCAAAGGGAGAGCCGAGAAGCCGGAGCGAACCGCACGCCTGACGAACCAAGTTGACGCTTATGCAGACTTGCCCGCGTGCTGCTCCTTCCGTCGCGGCTTGCGCCGCCTTCCTCAGAGAGGAAGGCTTCATTCTCCCTATCCTTCTGCGGAGGCGAGCAAGGTAAACTGGCTGCGATGAAAGCGCAATTTGCCTTCCGCCTGCAGGCGGCTGAGTTCGGCGGATAGAGCGCTGCGGTCTACCGAGAGATAGTCTGCGAGCTGCTGCCGATTGAGTGGGATGTAAAAGGTCGTGGAACCGGCTGCCATAGCCTGTTCGGACAGATAGGATAACACTTTGTCGCGTGTGGTGCGCTGGGTGCAGTGGCAGATTTTGCTGCTCAACATGCGATTTTTTTGTGCGAGAACGGTGATATAGTTATGAATAAGCTGATTGTGAAAGCGGCAGCCGTTGGAACAGGCGGTCAGCAGATGCTGCATGTCGAGAAATAAAATATCTGTATCCTGCGTGGCAACGACAGAGACATCCGCCGTGTGGTCGGGGAGACAGGCAAACACTTCTCCGAACAAATCTGCCGGACGGCAGACCGCCTGAATGGCTCGGTTGCCCCAAATATCTTCTCGGACAATGTGCAGCTCGCCGCGCACAACAATGCCGGCGCGCGTAACGCAGTCACCTGCATGAAAGATAAAGCTGTGCTTGGGATAGGTGTGCTGCTGCGCGGCAATGCAGCCGAGCACAGCAGAAATTTCCTGTGTGTCCAGACCGCGAAACAGCCAGCAGTCTGATAAGATGGTAGGGAGCGTGTGCATAAAATCTCCTTTCTTCGTTGGAAATCCAACGGAAAATCCGTTGTAGTTGCAGTATAATACGATTCAACAACAAATACAAGGAGGAGCGTATGAAAAGACGAATTATTGAAATTCATCAGGAGAAGTGCAACGGGTGCGGTCTGTGTGTCGAGGCGTGCCATGAGGGCGCGATTGCATTGGTGGACGGCGTGGCGGAGCTGATGCGTGATGACTACTGCGATGGTCTGGGAGATTGTCTGCCAAACTGCCCGACCGGTGCCATTTCGTTTGTTGAGAAGGAAACCGTACCGTATGATGCGGAAGCGGTCAAACGGCACATGGAAAAACGGCACAACAACGGCGACTGTCCGGGCGCCCGCGCGCGAAGCGTGCAGCCGGAGCAGACGGATGCACCGGCTGTATCGGTGCGCAGCCGGCTGCAAAACTGGCCGGTGCAAATCAAGCTCGCCGCACCCAACGCGCCGTATTTTCAGGGCTGTGACTTGCTCATTGCCGCAGACTGCACAGCGTATGCCTGCGCCGGATTTCATGAGCGGTTTATTCAAAATCGTGTGACGGTAATAGGCTGCCCGAAGCTGGACAATATAGACTACAGCGTCAAGCTCGCGGCGATTTTGCAGCACAACGACATTCGCTCGATAACGGTTGTGCGCATGGAGGTGCCGTGCTGCGGCGGTCTGACTGCCATGGTCGAAAAAGCAGTCGCCGCCAGCGGAAAAAATATTCCGCTCCGCATACAGGTTCTTTCTATTGACGGCGAATTGCTGGAATGATAAGATAGTTCATAGAAAGAACATGCAAGGGAGAGAACCAAAATGAAAATTGACGGAAATGAACTGGCAATCAAGCAGAACGAGCTGGATCAGCAGGGACATAAAAAAGAAGCGTATGAGATGAAGATGGAATTTCTGCGTCAGGTGCGCGAGAGCGGGGATCACTGCCCATGTCAGGAGGCCTGTCCGCATCACGGAAACTGCTTTGAATGTGTGACGATTCACCGCGGCCATCGCGACCATTTGCCGATGTGCATGTGGGATATGGTCAACGAACGCGTTGCTGCGCTGTCGCATATGACAGAAGGCTCTTTGTATTCTTATGAGAAAAATCATGAGAAAAATGACAAGAAATAGAAAAACCGAGGAAAAAGTTCGGGAAAATTGACGATTTTGCTTATTTTGTGTTAAGTAATAGAGAAATATCCGTGTTTCATTGAAAAATGCCGCGTTTTGTAGTATAATAAAATATATACAAAAAGTGACAGGAGGTAATGAAACGTATGACATGGACAAAACGATTGACAAGTGCGGTGCTGGCGTGTGTGCTGTGCACAGCTGCACTCACCACCGGTGCGCTGGCAGAGGATGCCGGTGTAGGCGGGTATGACGCGACGCACAGACCAAGCCATAGCGCGGATTATGTGTTGACCGAATCGGCAACCTATGATATGAAACAAGGTACCAAGGAGGAATACACAAAGTATTGGAACGATGCAAAGGGCAATATCGTCAAGGCGGTTGATTATGACGGCAACGGCGAGCAGACCGGATGGGAAGCCTATGCCTACAACAGCAGCAATCAGCTGGCACAGATCAGCGGATACGACGGCAGCAGCCTGAAGCAGACCAATGTGTATCAGTATGATCAGGGCGGCAATCTTACCCGAGAGGTCGCAACGGTAAACGAGTCCGGCGGCAATGCCGTGTATGAGTTTATTTATGCGTATGATTCACACAATAACATGACGACAAAGAAACTGAACTTCACCGAGCACGGACAGAAGGCAACGTATGTGGAGAAGTTCAGCTATGAGTACAACAACGCCGGACAGGTGACCAAAAAGAATGCATACGCCGTAATAGACGGCAAGGATCACCTGATGTTCTGGCAGACCTATTCCTATGACGAACAGGGTCGTGTGACCGAGGCGCGGTATCAGGATAACGGCGATGCAGAAGGTGCTGCACTGAATTTTGTGGAGTATCGCTTCAGCTATAGCAACGAAGGCAACGAGGATTGCTATGACCATCTGCAGAATGCACAGGGCGACGGTACATATACGCTGTATCAGTACAAGAAGCTGAGCGAAAACACACCGTATACGCTGACCTATGACGAGATGTTCTGTGATGTCAGCGCAAGCGACTGGTTCGCACCGTCCGTTCAGTATGTATATGACAATGGTTTGATGAAGGGTACGGCTCCGGCACGTTTTGAGCCGAATGGCACGCTGACCCGCGCACAGATCGCGCAGATTTTGTATGCGAAGAACGGTCAGCCGGCTGTTACAGCTACCACACCGTTTACCGATGTAGCACAGGGCGATTGGTTCTATAACGCCGTTTGCTGGGCATATGAAAACAAGATTGTTTCGGGTACTTCTTCTACGACCTATGCGCCGAACGAGCTGGTAACCCGTGAGCAGATGGCAAAGATGCTGTATGCTGCATCCGGTGCGCCGGAAGTGACAGAAGGCTCTCTGGACAGCTTTGCTGATGCATCGTCTGTTTCTGATTGGGCACAGACCGCTATGCTGTGGGCAACACAAAACAAGATTATCAACGGCTCCAAGGACAACGGTACGTTGAGATTGAATCCGCAGAAGGGCGCAACGCGTGCTGAAGCTGCGACAATGATGAAATCTTACGCCGCTTACGAGGCAAACAAGTAAAAAATGATGCTCCTCCCATGGTAAAACATGGAGAGGAGCATTTTTGTGCTATTTTCCAAATAAAAAGGCTTTGAGCGGCTGCGTCATGCGTTTTTCCCAGAATCGAATGCACATGCCGACGCCAAAGGCGGCGATGAGTGTGCCTTCCCGCACGCCGCTGATGTTGTGAAGCTGAGTGACAGATAGAATCACGGTCAGCACAACGACTGTGCAGTCAAAGACGATTTTACAGCTGGACATGGGCTTTCCGCTGACTTCTGCCAGCGCAAGCGCAACACCGTCCGCAGGCATTGACATGATATCCGCCGTGACGTACAGAAAAATACCGGAGCCGAGAAATACAATGCTGCACAGCATATAAATAAACTGAATGGGATACGATGGATGCTGCGGCAGCGGCGTGCGCGCCGTCAGTGCGCCGGACAGGCTGACAAACCAGCCGAAAATGATAGACAACACAATTTGCAGGAGATTTTTCCACTGAAATCGTCGGCGCAAAATCACAATCTGAAGCAGAATGTATACCGAAAAGACCAGCGTGGTACATAAACCGAGGCTTTTCTGTGCAATCAGACTGACAATATACGGCAGCGTATCAATGGGAGACACGCCGATACCGGATAAAACGGACAGATTGACGCCGATGGTCATGAGAAACATGCCGATGAGATAAATTGGGATGCGGCGTTCCCAGTGCTTAGATGCTGACACAGCATCACCTCCCTTGTGTGATGGTATCAGTATACCAGAAAATTGCGTGTGTTTATAGAACATTCTTGCGAAAGGGAAACAATGGTGCTATGATGAACAAAGAGAATTTTGGGTTGAAAGGATGGAGAAAATCATGATATTAAGTGAAATTCAGGAAGTCGTCCGCGAATGCGGACAACTCATGCTGCGCGCAGACCACGCACATGCCGGCGTAGAGAATAAGGGAAAATATAATGATCTTGTCACGCGGTATGACAAAGCGATTCAGGATATTTTGCAAAAGCGGCTGCTGGACATTGCACCGGACGCACATTTTCTCGGTGAAGAAGAGAATGTGCACGAATCCATTGCAAAAGGACGCGCATTTGTCGTAGATCCGATTGACGGAACAACAAATTTTGTCAAGGATTATAAGTGCAGTGTCATTTCCGTTGCGATGACAATGGACGGGGAAGTCACGCTGGGCGTGATATACAATCCCTATCTCGATGAGATGTATACGGCGCAAAAGGGCAAGGGCGCATCGTGCAACGGCATTCCCATTCATGTTTCGGATCACGTGCTGCATGAGGGCATCGTGCTGTATGGCTCGGCGTCGTATTATCGGGAACTGATTGACGAATCGTTCCGCCTGCTGCGTCTGTGCGCCGATGAGGCGATGGATATTCGCCGCAGCGGTTCCGCCGCATGGGATTTGTGCACGATTGCCGCAGGCCGTGCCGAAATGTTCTTTGAGCTGCGCTTGCAGCCGTGGGATTTCGCCGCAGGCAGCCTGCTTGTCACAGAGGCGGGCGGCACAGTTACCTGTGTGGACGGCAGCCCAATTACCATCGGCAAGCCGTGCTCGATTCTCGCCAAGGGAACGCAGGTGGATGACGCATTTATGCGGAAGTGAATAGATGCCTTGTATGTTTCGCACCGGCTTCTCGGCTCTCCCTTTGGGAGAGACAGGTTTGGTTTATACGCAAAGCACCAGTTCCGAAATTTCCGGAACTGGTGCTTTTGTCGTGTGTATCAGGTTGTTTGATTTGTTTCATGCGTTTCCGGCTGCGTCCAGCGGGGAATCTCTACGATTGCCTTGAACAAGTCACCGTCAATCTCCACACGGCAGGTGCCGTGCATGAGCTCCGCGAGACTTTGCGCGATGGATAAGCCCAAGCCGCTGCCTTCTGTGTGGCGGGAGCGGTCGCCGCGCGTGAAGCGCTGCATCAGCTCATCTGCGGAGATGTTCAGCTCGGTCGCAGAGATGTTTTTCATCGTCAGAACGCACATGGTATCAGTCTGTGTGATGTCTGCATAAACACGGCTGTGCGGGACGGCATAGCGCACACAGTTGGAAATCAGATTGTCCAGCACACGCCACAGCAATCTGCCGTCTGCATTGACGTAAACCGGCGGGTGCGAGGTGATGCGAACATCTAAGCCTGCACGCTGGATGTGCTCAGAGCGCTCGCCGAGCGCTTGACGGAGCAGAGCGTCCAAATCGGTCTTGGCAAGCTCTACCGTCATCGCGCCGCTGGTTGCTTTGGATGCGTCGAATAAATCCAAGGTCAGCGTGCGCAGGCGCTGTGCCTTCTGTTCAAGGATGCGGATGTATTCTTGTGCGGTTTCGTCCGCGATGTCGCACTTTTTGAGCAAATCGACATAGGTGACGATACTGGTCAGCGGTGTTTTGATGTCGTGAGACACATTGGAAATCAATTCGGATTTTAACCGTTCGGATTTTACCGCGGTATCTACGGCTTCCTGCAAACCAGCGGCAAAGCCTTAAGAGTTCCCTTTTAAATCTGCTGCCAGTGCGGCAAGCTCTTTGGGGGCGTGCTCTCTGACCGTGATTTGTGTATCCGTTTTGCCGGCGCGAATGTCGTGTGCACCGCGGTTGACAGCCTCTATGCTGTCCGCCAGACGCATACTGGCGATGAGCAGCAGAATGATGACAAACGGCACGGGAATCCACACGGCGCACAGCAGCGGGATGACAATGCTCAGAAGGATAAACCGGCGGCGCTGTTCAGCCAGCACAGCGATGCGATGCCGCATTTGCGGAACAACCGCCAGATAATCCAGCCGTTGAGCCATTGCCGCGCTTTCAGACGGCGCACCTGCGACAGAAAAATCACAAGGCATACGGCGGCAAATGCAACGGATACCGCGCACACACCGGTGCAGATGGCAGGGAAAGAGAGCGAAACAGTGATGTCGCTAAAGTAATTCAGGAACAAGGAGATGACACCGGCAAAGGCGATGCAGGCACACATGCCGAAAAATATCTGCGCTTCTGTCCAAATGCGGTCGAAGCCGAGCAAATAACAGGTATCATCGTCGGGTCTGCGGCCTGCGCCAAAGCACAGCACAAGCAGGCACAGCGCGATGACCACGGCAGAAATGGCATAGATTATGATGAGATTGGTAAGCAGCCGATGAATCTCAGACCAAGAGAGACAGAGATTGTCGTATGCATCGGTTGTCATGGCACAGATTGCCGTGCCGTTTCGGCTGCTGTCCAGCATGTCCTCGGATGTGTCCAGAGATTCCAATTCCTGCGCGAGATCCGGATGCTTGGAATAGAACGCTGCGCCGGTCGTTGTGGACTTCAGCGCCAAGGCATATTGGGTCGTGTGCAGCAGCTGTGATTCTGCGCTTTCCTGCGTGGTTCCATCCGGCAGGGAAGTGAAGCAATCTCCCGTGACGGTATTGGTCAAATAATAATCAAAAGAATTTTTTAAACCTTCCAGCCACTTTTGGGTGTCAGTGAGAGACTGGAGCTGCTCACTGATGTAGCGTGCACGGCAGGATGCATACACCTCGGGATGATGTGTCAGCCACGCTTGAAATGCACTCTCCGAGATGTCATCATAATCGCTGGTGGTATCCGATGCGAGTGCCGCCATGACGGCGCTGACGGTTTCGGCGTCCAGCGTTGGGGAGGAAGCGTCATAGGATTGTTCCGGTTCGCCGGACTCCCACGTATCGCTCTGATAATATTCGGACGTAAGCTCACCGAGAAGATCGGCGGGCGTCACATTCTTTTCGATGCTCTCCTCTGTCGTACCGGTTTCACCCACGGCATACAGATTTGAAATCGGAAAGTATAGCTGCTGTGCAAGATATTCTGCGGTCGGTTGTTCATGCGTGAGTACGTCTGATAAAGAGTACGTGCTGTACGATGAGAGTTCATTCAGATTGTTTTTCTGCGCGTTTTCTGCGGCGTAGACCGTCATACCGGCAGAGACTGCCGTCATCACGAAGATGAGCAGCCAGCATACAGCCTTAACCCAGCTGTTTCGGGTGAAGTTTTTCCATTTTGTAGCCAATTCCCCATACCACCTTTAAATATTTCGGTTCTTTTGGATTGATTTCGATTTTTTCTCGAATGCGGCGAATGTGGACAGCAACGGTGTTTTCCGAATTATAAGCCGGTTCCTGCCAAACCGCCTCATAAATCTGTGAAATAGAGAACACTTGACCTGCGTGCTGGGTCAGAAAGCACAGAATGCCGTACTCGCGCGGCGTGAGGCTGACCGGCTCGCCGTCGACTGTGACCGTCTTGGAGGCGTCATCCACAATCAGTTCACCGGTTTGATAGACAGTTGCAGCCGGTGTTTGATTTTGATACATGCCGCCGAGAGACGTGTATCGGCGCAGCTGTGATTTCACGCGGGCGATCAGCTCTGCGGGCTGAAACGGCTTGGTCATGTAATCATCCGCGCCGGCGGTCAGACCGTCGATTTTGTCGATGTCCTCGCTCTTTGCCGACAGCATGATGACCGGAATGTTGTGCGTGCGGCGCAGAATTTCCGTCGTCTGGATGCCGTCCAAACCCGGCATCATGATGTCCAGAATGAGCAGATGAAATGTCTGCGTGCGGCACAGCTCCAGCACTTCCGTGCCATCGTGCGCTTCTACCGCCTCGTAGCCGGTGGAGCGAAGATAAATACAGATGGCGCGGGCAATCTCGCGGTCATCATCGCATACCAAGATGCGGTAGGTCATAATATGTGTCCTCCTTGCTGTCTATGGGTATAGGATACAATGAAATCCTTTCGAAGTAGTCTATAAAAATCTTAACATTTTATGAAGAAAGATACAAATAAAAAAGCAAAACCCCACGGGGGAAACCGTAGGGTTTTACTTTACAAAGAAAAGAGATAGGAAAAATAGGTATGAAAAAAATAGGTAAAAGCTGATTAACGGTAAGAAGCGATCGAGATTTCCATGTTATGACGGAACTTGCGGCGTTCTTTTCCGGATGTCTGTGCAGATGTATTTGCAGAGGCACGCTCCTGATTGATAACCGAGTGAATCTCATTGACCTGACCGGATTTTGCCATGTGGTGCAGGGTTCCAAGAATACCCATTGTATTCGCTTCCTTTCTGAAAGCCTGTCGGCTTTTCTGATAATGGAAAGCGGTCCGCGCACTCTTGCGCCTTCGTTTTCCTCGTTAAGTATAATAGACTTTTTTCGCGCAAATGTCACGTGGCATTTTCACCGAAATATTAGAAAAATTGAAGGGATTTGTTTTACAGATTTTACAGAAATTTAGAATAGCATACTTGAACAGCTAATTGAGGGCGAAAATAATAAATTATGCAGAAACAAATGTAAAAAAATGTGTTAAAAAAATAAAGAAAAATTCAGTGAAAAAATAAAATTGTTTAGTAAAAATCAAAAAAACAAGGAAAATGGCTGATTTAACCATATAAAGAACGGAAAAGAAAACACTTGCAGAAATTTACACAAGATTGAAATTGACGGCACAAAAACGAACACTTTCATTTGAGAGTCAGAAAGGTCTATACAACGGAGAGCAAGAATGATAAATAAATTGTTTTTTCACAGCAAAATTGTGCAATTATGAGATAAGAATCTGTAGTTTTTATTTCGACAAAAAAAGCCTGCCCTATCGGGGCAGGCTGTGCGTTTATTGTCGTTTCAAAAATTCATGGAACGCCGTCAGATTCGGAAAGATGTGTGCGGCAAGCGTGTACATTTCTTGGGTCGGCGGCAGGAGATCCGGCACCATAATGGGACGCATGCCCGCTGCATGCGCCGCGCGAATGCCGTTGTACGAATCTTCAATGGCATAGGTGTCGGCAGGAACGGCGTGCAGCGCGCGGCAGGCGGTTTCGTAGATATCCGGTGCTGGCTTGCTGCGGGCAATCCGATCGCCGCCGAGGACGTAATCGAAGTAGGATAGCAGCCCTCTCTCGGACAGTTCTT
>OGOM01002211.1_pt1 | contig 11980 bp, 8 predicted proteins | sample 1552681 | NCBI WGS metagenome assembly OGOM01 (sample SAMEA2580188, study PRJEB22360) | human gut metagenome | biome: human gut; feature: human-associated habitat; material: faeces | place: Denmark | collected 2008/2010 | reverse complement strand
CCTTGGTGTTGAAACCTATCTTTTTGACTGCGACAGGGATTTGTATGGACAGGACTGCGTAGTTTCTTTCCTCAGATTCCAGAGGCCGGAGCGTAAATTTGCTTCTTTCGCTCAGCAAAACCAACGGCAGTAGGTAATCATTCCACATGTCCATAAATGCAAGGATTGCCAGCGTTGCCATAGCGCTGCCGCTCATGGGCAGTATGATTTTGAAAAAAATGCGCCACATGCTCGCGCCATCAATAACAGCAGCTTCAATATAGGCATCGTTGATCGTCATCATTTTCTGCCGCATCATAAAAATGGCAAAGGCATTAAACAGCTGCAACAGCATAAACGCATTTAAGCTATTGGTAAGGTGCATATTCGTCATGATAATGAACAGTGGAATAAAAGTGATCTGCGACGGAATCATCAGCGCCGTAACATAAATGCCAAAGACCGCATTACGTCCCTTGAACGGAATTTTTGTCAGTGCAAATGCAGCCATCGCGGCACACAGAAGCCGCACTGCCGTGCAAAGAACAGACACGTAAAAGCTGTTGAAGATAGAACCCACAAATTCCGGCATAGCAAAAAGTTTTTTGTATGCATCAAGTGTCGGTTCTTTTGGAATCCACTCCACGGGAATGCTCATAATAGCGCCGCGGCCTTTTAAGCTGGTGATAATCATCCAATAAAATGGGATGCAGACAATTATGGCCACCAACAATCCCAGTACATAAAATGCCACTTTTCCAATGATTCGTCTTTGTTTCAGCCCTGCCAAAGAAGATGTTTTAGCGTTAGTCATCGTAGTTCACCCACTTGTTCTGAAGTTTCATCTGAACCATTGTCAGAAGCAGCAAAATCGCAAACAGAATCCAGCTATATGCGGCAGCCGTACCCATTTCATAGTAACGGAAGCCGCACTTATAAATGCGTTCAACCATCACCATTGTCGAGCCAAGCGGGCCACCATCGGGGGTCATGATCATAATCTGCGTAAACAGCTGGAAGGAGTTAATCAAGCTGATAATCAAGACAAAGAAAAGCGTAGGAGTCAGCAATGGCAATGTAATTCTTGTAAACTGTTTGATTTTGCCGGCACCGTCGATTGCCGCCGCATCGTAGTATTCCTGATTGATTCCCTGAAGACCAGACATCAGCATAAGGCCAAAGTACCCCATATCCTTCCAGACCGAGGCAAGAACGATTGCGGGCATTGCCCACTTTGAGCTTTGAAGCCACGAGGGCCCCTCAATTCCGAACAAGGCCAGAATATTGTTAATAGCACCATACTCAGGACTAAGAACCCATTTCCAAATCAATGCGCCCGCAACCCATGAGGTGATAACCGGGATATAGTAAAGAACGCGGAAAATTCCAACACCCTTTACATGACTGTTCAAAATGAGCGCCACAATCATAGAGGCAATAAGCATCAAAGGAATGTAGAGGATCACAAATTCCAGCGTGTTTCCAATCACCTGATAAAATTCTTTTGATGTGAGAATTTCCTTATAGTTCTCGATTCCTACGTAGAATCGATTCATGAATCCGCTAAAATCACTGAACAATGTCAGTTCGCTCAATCCATCCCAACTGGTCAGGCTGACAAAAATTTGCATAATCATTGGGATGATACTGAACACAACAAAACCAGCCAAACTTGGAAGCAAAAATGGTAATGCTGTTTTCCAGCTTGCCAATCGGGAATTTTTCATATTCTATAAACCCTCCGATAAAAATACGGGGACAGGCTCCCGCCTGCCCCCGTCAAACTATTTACTTGGTCAAATCGATTTTCTGTTCGCACTCAGCCTGCATATCCTTCAGCGCCTGCTCCGGGGTGACAGTGCCGGCGGCCGCAGCGCTCAAATGCTGACCAACGATGTCCTGCAGCTCTGCATACTGGGTGATAACAGGAGGAGTCACAAGGTAATCAAGGCTCTTAAAGACCGCTTCGCGATTTGCCGGAGGAGTCTTTTCTTTGTACTGAGCGATGATATCCTCGTCCTGAACCGGAGGCAGCTCCCAGCCTGCGTCCAGGCGAATCTGCGTTGCTTCACGGTTGGAGGAAATGTAGGTGATGAACTTAACGGCTTCATCAGCAACCTGAGAATCTTTGGAAACGACGTAACCGTTGGAGAAGAAGTGCGTAGCCTTCTGAGTGTGACCAGGTTCAACAACGATATCCCAATCGAAGTCGCAGTTGTTCGTGAACTCCGGGAATGCCCAAATACCCGTCACAATCATGCCAAGGCGGCCAGACTCAAACAGGTCCCAGTCACCCATGCCTGCCATCTGCTCCTCGGTGGGCATAACATTGGTTTTCTGCTGCATGTCAACCATGTACTGCAGCGTTTCAATGTTTTCCGGGGTATCCATCGTGAACTCCGTAAAGTCATCATTGAAAAGGCTGCCGCCGTTCTGCTTAACGGTCTTATAGAACTCGTTGAAGGAAATGGGATGATAATAGCCAAAGATATTATCACCCAGCGCACGGATTTTCTCCGCCGCAGCCATTGCATCCTCCCACTTCCAGTCATCCGTGGGATAGTCGATGCCGGCCTGATCAAACAGATCTTTGTTGTAAATCAGCACAACATTCGAGAAGCTATCAGGAACGCCATACTGTACGCCGTCAGCGCTGAACGCTTTCAGGGCCATATCGTTGTAGATAGAGGTGTCGATGCCGTCTTTGGTCAGGATGTCATCCAGCGGCATCAATGCGCCCTTCTTTGCGTAGGAGACGAAATTCTGGTAATCCAGTTCAAAAACATCGGGAGCCTGGCCGCCGGAAACCTTCGCCGTCATCTGCGTAAAGTAGTCGTCATAGCCATAGGTCTGCAGGTCGATGGTGACATTGGGGTTTTCTTTCATATAGTTGTCAACCATCTGCTGCAGATACTGCTCGTTGTCTCCGGACCCGGAGTACTGTGCAAACGTGATTGTCACAGGCTCATTAGAAGCCTCCGATGCTGCCGTGCTTTCCGTAGAAGCTGCATCAGAAGAGCTTGCCACGGTACTTGCAGACGAGCCTGCCGAACCGCAGGAACTGAGTGCAAGCATTGCGGCCATCGAGCATGCCATGTAAGAAATCGCCTTTTTCATTGTTTTTCCTCCTTGTATAAGTAGTGGAACACTTGATTTTTTGCTCTTCTTCGCTTACACTTATTATAGAAGAGCAATAAGACGCTCTTTGGATTTGGGCTGCACAGACTTTGGACGGTTGGTGCAGTCCTTTTTTATTCCTCCCCTCTCATATCTCGAACGGATTCCCGGCGAGAAAGGCTAACCGGAATAATAACCTCTCGCTTTGTCATATCCGTGTCTTGAATGTTATCTAAAAGCAGTTCAACTGCCTTTTCACCTTTTTGAGAGATTTCTTGGCGAACCGTTGTCAGTCCTGGTGTCAGATATTTAGAAATCTCCAAATCGTCAAATCCAACGATAGAAATATCATTGGGAACCGAAACTCCCTGTTCGTAGAACCCCTTCATAGCTCCAATAGCTAAGATATCTGCGGTAGCAACTACTGCTGTGACATCCTTATTTTCATTGCACAGTTTACGTGCAAGCTCGATGCCACTGTCGTAATCAACTTTGCCTTCATAAACAAGCGTGGAATCATATGGGATTCCGGCTTCTTCCAGTGCCTGTTGGTAGCCGCAGAGTCTTTTCTTTATGACACCGTTTTCTTTGATCTGACCGCAGAAAAAAGCAATTTTTTTATGCCCATATCCAATCACATGATTGGTAGCCAGATAACTTCCATAGGCATCATCAATTCGTATGCTATGGTAATAATGATCGTTACAATAGCTGTCAATCAATACAATGGGGATTTGTGTTTTCTTCATTTGACGGTAAAAGTCATCTGGGTACATACCGATAACAATAATCCCGTCAAGGTTCCGTTCTTTAGCCAAAGTCAAGTAGCTTTCATTTACATCTGTGGCCGAAATAATCACATGATAGCCATGCTGTCTTGCGTGATACTCAATGCTGCCAACGATTTCACTGTAAAAATCATTTTGCAGCATCAGTTTGCTGCCGGGCTCGGTCTGTGGAATGACAATTCCAATCAGCTTTGAATCTCTACTGGACAGGCTTCGCGCACTGAGATCGGGAACATAATTCAAATCCCGAATCGCATCGTACACACGGGTCTTGGTCTGCTCGGAGATTGATTTCTTGTCATTCAAAACATAAGACACCGTAGCCGTACTGACTTGGGCACGCTCTGCCACATCTTTTAGTGTTGCGCGTCTTGCCATATCGACTCCACCAATCTTACGGATTTAGTTTAAGCGTTTAACTCTTTTCTCTGGCATTACAATACCACGCGGGCAGCAAAATGTCAACAGTTAATTAAATTAACCTGTTATTTACGAAAAAATATTGTTGACTATGCCGAACATTCCTGTTATATTGATGATAGCAACAAGGTTAATCGCTTAATCTTATTTGTATACTTATTTCACTTTATAAGGGGATTCACTATGGACAAGTATCTGCCAACCGGCAATGATTTCGTTTCTTTGCCCCGCATCAACGAACGAACGGGCGGGATAGAGGACATAACATTCCTATATATGGCTGCAAAAGGGCTTATAGATATTCGCGGGAGCGAATCCACACCTTTGATTCAGCCTTATGTTCATTTAGATGGCGTCGGTTCCCTCTCTCCGGCTCATCTTGCGTGGACCCGGCTTGATGATTGGCTGCCCCAGTCTACTGCACAGCTTGGCAGCCTTGAACTCAAAACCCTTTACGTGCCTCCTATTGATGAACGCGGTTTCGCAATTCAGATGACGGTTCATAACACTTCTGAAAGCGCACAAGATGTTGTTATAGGGTTAAATGGATGCTGGGCCTCCTCTTGGCACTGTGTAAACGAGGACAAGCCGTTAAGTGGTAAAGCAACTTGTTTCCGCAGTGGCTGGAACAGCAGTTTGATTTTCGAATATCATGCAGGATTCCCGATGTTTGCCTTTGCCCCTATGGCCGATGCACAAACAGATTCTTCTTTTACCTGTTCCGATGATGGCAGTATTACTTACGATTTATCCCATCACTGTACAATTGCTGCCGATGGAACAGCCTCGGTCGTATTTTATTGGGGTCTCGGTTTCGAGGAAGTTGCTGCCGCAACAAGCGCCAAAGAGATGCTTCGGCAAACTTTCGATGTAGAACTTACAAAAACAAGAACTTGGCTTCAAGAGCGTCGTGTCACCTTTAATGGTGATGCAAAGCTCACACAACTCTACAATACGAATCTGTTCTTCTGTATGTTCTTCTCAACCGGCATTACACTTGACACCGAAGAGTTGGTGCTCGTTACCAGCAGAAGCCCCCGCTACTATGTAAGTGCCGCTTATTGGGATCGAGACAGTCTGCTTTGGAGTTTCCCGGCTATTTTGGACGCCGATCCCGAACGTGCCAAAGAAATGCTTTCCTATGTATTCGGCCGACAGCGCCGAAACTTTGGCATCCATTCACGATACATTGATGGCACTGTTTTGGAGCCGGGCTTTGAGCTGGACGAACTCGTTGCCCCTCTTCTGGCGCTCGAACGCTACATTAACAAAACCGACGACAAATCCATTTTGAGTGATCCCGATATTGTTCAAGGCATAAGCCTCATTTTGAATCGTCTGCGGCAGCATGAAGCCGCATCTTGCAGATTGTATGATACTTTCCTGCAGCCAACAGATGATGAGCACGTTTATCCTTATATTACATACGATAATGTGCTTGTGTGGAAAGCACTTAAAGATTTGGCCCAGCTCACACCCCAGTATGCACATCTTGAAAAAACTGCCGATGAAATCAAAGATGCTATTATGACGCATTGTGTCCAAAAGGACGCAGAGGGGAAACCTTATTTCGGATGGTCTATTGATTTGAACGGCAGTCACGATGTTTACGACGAGCCGCCGGGAAGTCTACAGCTGCTTCCCTTGTTCGACTTTTGCAGTCCCACTGATGAGATATACCGCAATACCGTTGCAATGATTCGTTCACCGGAATACAAATACAGCTTTGCTAACAGTCCAATCAACGAAATCGGGTGTCCACACGCACCTCACCCCTGGATCTTAAGTTTAGCCAATAGCTTGCTGTGCGGGCGCGTAGAACATTGCCGCGCCATTTTGGAAAAAATCTCTATGGACAATGGCATCGCATGCGAAAGCGTTGATGAAGTGACTGGTTACTGCACCACCGGCGAGGCTTTCGCTACCTGCGCAGGATTCCTTTGCCATTCTATCCGTGAAGCATTACTATAAAAGAAAGAAGGATGCTTTTATGCGTCAAGACATAATTTTGAAGCCTTGGCAAATTGAGCTTACGACAAATAGCACAGGTGACAGTTTTGAAGAAAGCACTTTTTTCACCGGGAACGGACGCATGGGCATCCGTGGATATCTCCCCTTCTGGCAGGAAAAGCGCACCTTTGAGACAGGTTTGTTCGTTGCCGGTATCTTCGGTGAAATCAAACCCGGCATCACCGATTTTGTGAACCTGCCTACCCCCGTTTGGGGAAATATTGAATGTGATGGACGTCCTATTACACTTTCTTCTCCTGTATCCAGCACTCTGGACATGAAAACAGGCGTTCGCTCACAGTCTTTTTTAGCCAAAAGCGGTGAAACCACTCTAAATATTGAGCACCATGTGTTCTGCAGTATGTCCGATCCCTCACTGCTCGTACAGCGGCTTTCTTTCTCCGCATCACGCACCTCCAATATCTCGGTACATGCAGGAATTCATACTGCTTGCTGTAACTGCCCTGTTCCGGATGATCAGGTAAAAGAAAATCACGAAACCATCAAACTTGCCGAGCCCACCCAGCATGACATGTGCAAGGATTCTGTCGATTGTACTTTCTCCATTTTAGGTACCGGCTTGATTGTAAGAGAACAGATGTCTTTCCATACTTCTTTTTCAGATTCTGAAGACTATATCTCTGATGATGTCCTTGGAAAGCAGTGGCGTGGGATTTTACAAAGCGGTCAAAATCTTGTTTTGGAAATCACCACACGCATCACCACAAGTCGAGATATCGACCCACTTATTGGGAGCAATGAAATCTCTGACACTTATGATGAACTGCTTGCCAAATCCTCGCTTGCATGGGCCTCTCGATGGAACGAGTCGGATATCGAAATCGATGGAGCTCCTGATGATCAGTCCGCTGTGCGGTACAACATTTTCCAGCTTATCACCAGCTGTTCTGCCCGCGACAGCAGCGTAAGTATCGGCGCACGCGGATTAACGCACACACGGTATAAAGGATGCTATTTCTGGGACACGGATCTCTTTATGCTGTCTTTCTTCCTGTATACCCACCCCGAAGCCGCCAAGAGCTTAATGGAATATCGCGTAAGAACCCTTCCGCAGGCAAAAGAGAACGCCAAAAAAATGAACAACGCCGGCGCTCGGTATCCTTGGATGACATCTTTCGACGGTTCTGAGCAGTGCGAAAGCTGGGACATTGGTGCCAGTGAGCTGCACATTACCGCAGATATTCCTTTCGCTATGCAGCAGTACTTTGATGCCACCGGTGATGAGAATTTTCACCTGCAAGCTATGGAAGTTTACATCGAAACTGCCCGCTTCTGGTATAGCCGCTGCATCATTCATCCTGATGGCTCTGCTGACCTCATGTTCTGCAAGGGGCCTGATGAATATTGCGGCATTACCAACAACAATCTCTTTACCAATTGCATGGTAAAGTTTAATCTTGATTTGGCCATCAAGGCAGCGCTGAAACTCAAGGAAACCGATTCCAATCGGTATTCGAAGCTTTCCCTCAGCGATGAGGAAGTCCTTGCCTGGCATTCTCTGCGAGACAATCTGAAAGAATGTCGCGATCCGCAAACTGGCCGATATTTGCCGGATGAGACTTTTACTCGGCTAGAGCCCGTAGACATTAAAACGCTCAAAACTGATGACGGTGCCAGCTATCATCATGTTTGCTTTGACCGTCTGCAAAGGTATCAAGTTATCAAGCAGGCTGACACGCTGCTTTTGATGTCCCGGCTTCCCAATAAGTTCACTCCCGAAGAGTGTCTGAACGCATGGGAAGATTTCGAGCCGTGCTGCTTGCACGATTCCACGCTGAGCTTCGCCAGCCATGCACTTTTTGCTGCACAAAACGGCCTGCAGGAAGCTGCCGAAAAATACTTCAAAAAAGCGCTGTATCTCGACCTACACGAAATCATGAACAACACCGGAAAAGAAGGTCTTCATCTTGCCTGCTTGGGCGAAACGTGGTCGAGCATTTTCTTCGGCTTCTTGGGAGCGAACTTTAATGGAGATACGCCGGTTTTCTCCCCTGTCTTGCCAACTGGATGGAAGGCGTTAAGAACAAATTTCTATTGGCAAGGGAAAATCTATCACCTAGCTATTTCAGATAATCATTACACAGTTACAAAAGCCTAAAACATGGCCTATAAGGTTCACAGTGTTTACCCGCTTAGAATCTTATAGGCCTTTCCGTTTTGTTTTATTATACATTACATTCCCTTTTTAAACCCTCATTCCTTTCCCCAAAGTATATACTACAACACTATAATGTTCACACTTGCCAGATATCATTGATTTTCTTCATTTATCTGTGCTATCATTTATTGCGAAGCCAGCACGATTATATCTTTCTCATGTATTGGCAATTTCGGTAGGCAGAATCTTCTCAAAAACACAGCGAGGTGATTATTTTTGAAATTCCGAACCTTTCTTGCCTGCACTGCTGCACTTTTTTGCGGTGCATTTCTGGTAGGATGCAGTAAAAGCCCTTCTCTACCAGTCCTTCAGCAGATTGAATATTCCAACTTAGCAGATGTGGATACGCAGAATCTTCTTTCCGATCTTTTGCAAAATGCCGGCGTATCTGAGCTTCGGACACAAACCTTCTTTGAACATGTTCAAAAATTCAATAACGCTGTAGACCCAGCATGGCTCACCACTGGATTTGAAACGGCAAAGCCTTTGGATTCGAAATATGATCCGTATTCTATGCAGGATGCATGGACGGAAAAATATGGCACCTTCCCGGGCTGGAACTGTAGAATCACCGCTTGTGGCCTTTTCGGCGATTTCATCACTGTCACTGGCGAAGCAGACTTCGATGCAGCCGAGGACACCTTATTTATGGACTATGAAACGCTGGATACTGACCCCGAGTCCCTTTGTGGTGACAACAGGCAGAAATTCGATGCGCTGTTTGCTCCCGTCAAAACCACCAACACGACCGACATTCCCACTCATTTAAAAACAATTCAGCAGGAATGGAAAAGACGCGGTCTATCCTTTGTAGAAGATGACAAAATTCGTCTTATCTCCGTGGTTCTGCACGATCAGTTTTCTGAAACAGACAATTCCCTTATGATTGGCCATGTCGGCGTTATGCTTCCCACATCGGATGCCGTATATTTCGTGGAAAAGGTCGCTTTTCAGGAGCCATATCGTTTATTAAAATTCAAAAATCGAACTGAGTTGAGCGATTACTTGATGCTGAAATACGACAATTCCTGGGGACAGGATACGGCTCACACCTTCATTATGGATAATGCAAATTTGATGGACGGCTGGCGCATTCTGGAAGAGCTGACAGCCTCTAACGGATAATGAAAACAAAAGGGGTACCGGAGGCCCCCCCAGCCATGCCTCCGTCAAGTCTGCCTGTTCCTGCACACGCTCAATTCTCACGTTGTACTCCAGCATTTCCTGCGGAGTCATATTGGCGAGCAGCTTACTGCGGTCCAGGCAGAGCGGGGACCAATACAATCTTTTGTCCTGCACCCTGCAAAACTGTATCCAGCACTGTTTGCGAAACTGCACCCGGCCCTGTATCAGTGGTAGAGCCGCAGAGGCCGCGCCGGCTCCAACAAATTGGGGCGGCAGCCCCTGCTCTGTCACAAGGGTTGCCTCATGACTGTGTCCGCAAAGGATCCCATCAACCGGATGATCTTGCAAGAGCCGAATCAGGCGGTCCGGAGTGGCAAGGTTGTTGGCATCAGTTTCCTCTGTAGTCGTTCCGTATACCGGGTGGTGCAGCGCGAGGATCGTTGGGCAGTCTGTGGGTTTGCACAGCTCCTGCTCCAACCACGCAAGTTGGCTGCCGAACAATTGGCCAATGACCTGCCCGCAGGAGGAATCCAGTACGATCCATCTGAGCCATTCGTTCTGTACACAATAGTCCACAGGCTGATCAGAAGCCTGTTCCCGAAAAGCGCTGTTGAAGTTCTCGCGGTTATCATGGTTGCCCAATGCGGGATAAGTTTTCGTATGATACTGCTCGTCCAGCTCCTGCAGCAGGGTCTTTGCTCTGGCATAGTCAGCGGATGTACCTTCATGCACAAGATCGCCGGTAATCAGCACAAACGCGGGCCTGTGATCCCACGCAAATGCCGTCTGGTAGAGGCTCCGAAGCGCCTTCTCTGTGCAGCATGTGTCTGGTGTCTCTGCATCGAAACAAAGATGTGTGTCTGTTACATGCAAAAAATAGTGCGCGTTTTCCATGGTTTTTCCTCACCGCAGCAATTCCTGCAGGACTTTTCCGTCGGCTGCAGGCAGCGGCACGCCAAGCAATGCGGCAAAGGTCGGTGCCTCATCGATCATAGCGGCACTGTCGAGCCATACATTTTCCCGGAAGGAGGGGCCGACTGCCATGAAGGTAGGCTGGGGTCCTTTTTCCGGCAGATATCCGTGTGTGGCATGCCCGTACCGGAAATCGTTTCGATCAAAGGGGCGTACCGCAGGACGGTTCCAATCTGTGCTGAAGGAGGTATACCCATCCGTTTCCAGCACAAATGAAAAATTGCCATCCAGACCCATGGCCTTTGTTTCATCCTTCGTGTAGACGGTCGTAAAGCCGTAGATGCCTTCCGCGGCCATCTTTTGCAGCACCGCATAGGTCTTAGCATAGTCCTGCGCATTTGCGGGGTCTTTCAGATAGACCATGGCGGACATGGCGTTAGAGCAGCAGAACGCCGTCCAATCCCGCAGATTTCCGTTTTCATCCACCTGAATCAGACCGGCATCTGCAAAGAATACATTCGGCTTGATGACACGCGACAGATCCATCTGCCCGTGGTCACTCACAATGATTACATCCGTATCGTGCAGATGACCACTGTCCTCCAAAGCCCGCATCAACTGCCCAATCCAAAGATCAACCAGATCCAGACCATGCAGAACCTCCTCATTGAAAACGCCGTACTTATGGCGGGCATCGTCGATATTGCCGTTGTGTACCAGCATAAATTCCGGGGAATACTCACGAATGATGTCGCAGGCGCACGAAATCAGAAAATGGTCGATCTGCGGGTGGTCCATCAGGGCTACACGGCCGAGCTTGCCGCCGTTGGGGAGAAGATGCTGATTTTTCTCGATGATCTTCAGCATTTCCGGGCTGGACCCCATATTCGCGAATCCACCAAGGAGCGTTTCTCCCTCATGCGGGCACCAGTACTCATCGATCAGATAATCCACGGCCTTATGGTTACCGGTCACAGGCCAAAAGACCGCACCGGTCGTGTACCCCTGATCCTTTGCCGCCGTAATGACATCCGGCACCTTGACATTGCCTGCATCCCAGAGCCATTCGTATTCGGTACTGCCGGTCGTAAAATGCGTATTGCTGATCACGCCGTGGCTGGCCGGATAGCAGCCTGTCAGGATCGTAGTATGTGCCGGGTAGGTTACCGTCGGGTAGATGCTCCTGATATGCCGGACGCCGCAGGCGTTCTGAAAATACTTTTTGGTGTTCCGGCAGCCGCGCAGGTGTTGAAGATCCTCATACACCATCGCATCCACGGAAAAGACTAAAACTCTCTGATTCATTTTGATTTTCCTTTCCTGAAAACTGCAAAAAGGCAGGGTCTCCCCTGCCCCCTTGCTATAAGGAGAAGTCTAACACATGATTAGGAATTGGATTGGTTGTAGATGTCCAGCGCTTCCTGGATGCTGTCCTTGGCGGTCGTAATCA
>OGOM01002185.1_pt1 | contig 12070 bp, 8 predicted proteins | sample 1552681 | NCBI WGS metagenome assembly OGOM01 (sample SAMEA2580188, study PRJEB22360) | human gut metagenome | biome: human gut; feature: human-associated habitat; material: faeces | place: Denmark | collected 2008/2010 | reverse complement strand
TCATACAGCGCCGCCGGGGCCATGGTAACGCGGGATTCCAAGCCGTTATTTTTGAGCTGTTTGGGCAGCAGATGGCGGCGGGCGATGTTGAACTTTTCCACACGGGTATAGCTGGGCAGTTCAATCACATCCATACGGTCATACAGCGGGCCGGGAATGTGGGAAGCATCGTTGGCGGTGGTGATGAACAGCACGTTGCTGAGGTCAAACGGAATATCAAGATAGTTATCCTTAAAAGTCTTGTTCTGTTCAGGGTCCAGCACTTCCAGCAGGGCGCTGGAAGGATCGCCGCGGTAGTCCCCTGCCAGCTTGTCGATCTCATCCAGCAGGATGACCGGGTTGGAGGACTTGGCGGTATTGATGGCGCTGATGATGCGGCCGGGCATTGCGCCGATGTATGTACGGCGGTGACCGCGGATCTCGGCTTCATCATGCACGCCGCCAAGGCTCATGCGGGCAAAGTTGCGGTCCATGCAGGCGGCAACGGAGCGCGCAATGGAGGTTTTGCCGACACCCGGAGGGCCGACCAGGCAGATGATCTGGCCCTTGACATCCGTATTGAGCTGGCGGACGGCCAGAATTTCCAGAATGCGCTCCTTGACCTTTTCCAGACCATAGTGGTCATGGTCCAGCACCTTGCGGGCATGGGCCTGGTTCAGATCATCCTTGGTAAAGGTGTGCCAGGGCAGGCCGATGACGGTATCCAGATAGCTGCGAATCACGCTGATTTCGGCCTGATTGCCGGCCATTTTGCCAAGGCGCTCGCATTCTTTCAGCAGCTTTTCCTCGCTGGCGGCATCCAGGTGCAGGTCCTGAATCTTCTGGGCATACTTTTCCGCTTCGGCACGGGTATCCTCGGCATCGCCCAGTTCTTCGCTGATGATGTGCATCTGTTCCCGCAGGTAGTAATCGCGCTGGTTTTTATCCATCTGGACGTTCACTTTATCGTCCAGTTCTTTCTCAATGGCCAGCACTTCACATTCCTGGCGCATCACAAGCAGGAGCTTTTCCAACCGGCTGGGGATGGAATTTTCCTGCAGAATGGTCTGCTTGTCCTCATATTTCAGCAGCAGGTTGGCCGGCATATATTCGCTCAGGTAGAGCGGATTATCCGAGGAGACGATGTTATACACCACATCCTTGGAGATTTGCGGGCTGTAGGAGAGATACTCCTCAAAGCACTCTTTCAGGCTGCGAACCAACGCCTCGGTCTGGGTGCGCTTATCTGGTGCCACACCGCGCACGGGAGCGGGGCGGACATCAGCCTGCAGGTATTTGCCACTGGCATCCAAGTCCAGCAGTTTAGCACGGGACTTTCCTTCTACCAGTACCTTGACCAGATCTTCGGATACACGCAGCACCTGCTTAATTTCCGAAATGACACCATAGGCATACAGATCCTGGGCCGTGGGCTCCTCGGTCTCCATATCCTTTTGTGCAATCAGAAAAATATTGCTGTTGGCGTGCATGGCAGCCTCGATGGCGGCAATGGACTTCTGGCGGCCCACCTCAAAGTGGACCACATTATTGGGGAACACCACCAGCCCGCGCAGTGCAACCACCGGCAGGTGCATGGCGTTATGGGCCACACGAACCCTTACTTTTGCTTCTGACATATCTTTCCCTCCCCGGGCCAGCTGGCCGCGGATTTTATTTCAAGTACGGCAACAATCACCGGTTTAGCGGTGCATTTGCCATGGTTTTATCTTACTTTTGCCTGCATCGGGCATTCGTGCAGCCCACGGATGACCGCGCTGCCGCAGGCAGGCCGCGGCAGCAGCACATTCAACGCAGATGGCAGAACTTCCGCTTTCAACTCCATCACCGGGGCACACTCGCCATCAATTGTGGCAATGATGGGGCGGTTATCCAGCACCTGCATTTCCACGCTGCGGGCACGGTAAAAGGTCATAAAGCTGCGGAACTCCGGCACGATGGTATCGGCATCCTGCATGTGCCGCCCGGCTTTGTATTTGGCCAAAATTCCCGCAACCTGAATGCGGGAGATGGGTTTGACCAGCACAATATCGAGCAGGCCGTCATCCATGGCTGCATAGGGCGCAGCCTGATAACCGCCGCCGTAATAGCCGCCATTACAGATGGCCGCCATCATATAAGTACCGGTATACTCTTTGCCGTCGATCGCAACGCGCAGCTTGTGGCCGAAGCGGCTGAGCATAGCCTGTAGAATCGAGAGCGTATAGGCTGCTGTTCCCCCGCAACCCGGCAGCCGCCGGTGAGCAGCGGGTTGTCGGCACGGGGCGGCTCTTGCGAGAGTACGTCCAGCCCGGCGGCGCAGATATCGATTCCGATACCAAGGGATGTTTGCAGCAGGTCCACCCGGCAGGGCTGTGCCTGCAGCTGGGCGGCAAAATCTAAAAAAGGCGCTTGACCCGCCGCGCCGAAGTTGCGCACATAGTCGTTCCCGCTGCCGCAGGGCACACAGCCGACCGCTACATTCGCGCTGCCTGCCGCGCCCTGAACCAGCTCGTTCAGCGTTCCATCTCCACCGCAGGCATACAGCGCCGCCGGGGTACCGGATGCCGCATACCGGTGGGCTGCTTCGCGGGCCTGACCGGCATACTGTGTGACAACAATTTGAGGCTGGGGCAGCTGGAGCTGGCGGGCCGCCGCCTGGATCTGGGGCACAAGCTCTGCGCTTGCATCCCGTTTTCCTGCAACGGGGTTGATGAAAAATACCTGTTCCACCGCGGTGCTCCTTCTGCCCAATAGGAACCGCTTTGCCCTTCACGGGGGGCAGCAGCTCTTATTTCTGGCTCCAAAAATACAGAATATATTGTATCTGGTTTGGCTGTAAATAGCAAGTGCTTACTACAAGATGTTACAATTTGTGCGGATAAAATTCACAAGATGTTCGATTTTGTCCGATTTGTCCGCTCCATTTTTGCCTGCTGTTATTCGCGCGGGCGGGCCAAGGCATCGCGGCGGAACGCCTGCATGGCGGCTTCGTCCTCAAAGCTGGCAATGTACAGCTGGTCCCCCATTTCGCGGGCCAGAACTTCCGGCAGGCGCGGAGCCGCGTTCAGACAGGAGCGGTACTTTTTCAGCAGCTCCTCATGCGGCATGCGGTAGCGCAGTTCATCGTGGCGGCCCGCACAGCAGCAGTAGCGGTGGTAACGCGCCAGCGGATGGTGCGCAGCGCCGAATGCCACCATATCGGCCCAAATCTGGTACAGGTCCAGCCCGCCGGCATAGTTGAGCATATCCACCGTATAGCCGCCAGCCGGGCGCATGTTGACTTCCAGCCCCAGGATATCCCCTGCATTGCCCAGACTGGGCTTGGCGGTTTTCAGGCGGAAAAATTCCAGGTGGAAAAAGCGGCTTTTGGCACCAAAGGCTTTCAGGGCAGCTTCGCCCATTTTGCGCAGTTCGGGGCTGATTTCCGGTGCAACATAGTACCACATCGGCTTTTTGCCATGGGCAATCTCCATAATGCTGTCCGGCGTAACATGGCTGGCGGCATAGATCGGCTCGGCATTGGCATCGGCCACGCCGTCAAAGGTCACGATCTCACCATCCACAAATTCTTCCAGGATATAGTTGGCCGCATTGGGGCCCTCCTGCTGGAAAAATCTGTTCAACTCGGTTTTATTCTTGAACTTATGGGTGCCGTTTGCCCCCACGCCGTTATCTGGCTTGGCAATGACGGGCCAGCCGACAGTTTTGGCGAAAGCCTGGGCCTCCGTTACATCTGCCGTCACACACCAGCGGGCGGTGGGGATACCGGCTTTCTGGTAGTAGGTTTTCATCACGGATTTGCGCTTAAACTTTTCGATCTCAGCGGATTTAATACCGGTGGTGATATTAAAATCTGTCCGCAGGCGGGCATCCTGTTCCAGCCAATATTCATTGTTGCTTTCTACCCAGTCGATCTTGCCATACTTGAAAGTGAAAAAGCCCATGGCGCGCAGCATTTCATCATAGTTTTCCATGTTGTCCACACGGTAATACTCGGTCAGTGCGCTTTTGAGCAGGGCGGGCAGCGTTTCGTAAGGGGCATCGCCAATGCCAAGCACATTTACGCCATTGGCACGCAGGCGGTCACAAAAATTCCAGTAATTTTCCGGGAAATGCGGTGAAATAAAAACAAAATTCATTTTTCCTGTACCCCTTTTCCGGCCGCCGCAGCGGCATGAAACTTTAGGCAACACCGCACAATTCCCGCCTTGCGGCTTAAGCACCGCTCCGGCAGCTGCGGCACGGCATCTGCGTTGCCAAAATGCTCGATAATGTCGGGTTGCGGTACCCGCATCGTGCTTCGGGGGCAAAAGCCCCTCGCACTCTGCGACCGCTGCCCCTGCTTCGGTTCGCTGTTTCCGCCACTGGCGGCGCTCACCTTTGCAGCATCCAGTATTATCTGCGCTTTTGGCTTAGCATCTGCCGCACCTCGCTTGCCGTATCGGCACTTAGAATTATGCGGTATTGCCTTAGCTTATATCAGCTTTCAAATTTTATTTCTTTGCCTCAAAGGATGTGTTACTACTGGCAAAAAATTCAACTTTACCAAAACTTACCCGCAATGGGCGGTTGTTCCTCGGTGGTGCCCTGCTGGGGGTACTGGTGTTTGTGCTGGTGTTCGGGGTCAGCACACTGGATGCAACCAACGATGCCTTTTGCCGCGGTGGGTATATTGAAAAGGACATCCAGCAGCATTATGCCGGGTGGCTGTTTTACCGCCAAAGCTCCGCTGGCTGGCCGCTTTGCATTGCCCGCGGCATCAACTACCCGGATGGGCTGAGCGTTGCTTATACCGACTCTATCCCGCTGGTGGCTGCCCTGTTAAAGCCGGTTGCCAACCTTGTGGGCGGAACGTTCCAGTATATGGGGTGGTTCACGCTGGTCTGCTTTGCGTTGCAGGGCGGGTTTGGCGCGCTGCTGGCAGGGCTGTTCCTGCCGGGGTGCGCGGCACCGCTTGCAGCGGACCTGCTGTTTGTTACCAGTCCGGTTTTGTTTGAGCGTGTGTTCCGGCATACCTCGCTGGGGGCACAGTTTTTTGTGTTGGCTGTACTCTATTTTTATTTTGCTGCACGGCGCAAAGGGCAGTATGCCTCCCGCGGGCTGTTTGTGCTGAACGTGCTGGCGGTAGGCATCCACCCCTACTTTCTGCCGATGACCTATGCCATCACGCTGGCGCTGCTGCTGGAATATGCACTGCACAACCGCCAGCTTGCGGGGCCCGGCCTGTACCTTGCTGCCAACTTTAGCGGCACGGCACTGCTGGGCTGGGCACTGGGGCTGCTGTACGGCAGTGCTTCCAGCGGCGGGCAGGCATTGTACGGCTATTTCTGCATGAACCTGAATGCACTGTGGAACCCCGTGGGGGTAAACGGCGTGCTGTACAGCCGGATGCTGCCCGCACAGAACCAGGTTTACGGCAATTATGATGCCTTTGCCTACCTGGGGCTGGGCGTGCTGATTGCCCTGCCCATTGCGGTGGTTTTGCTGCGGCGGCAACTGGGCGGCATGCTGCGCCGCCACTGGGCATTGGCCTTCTGCTGTGCGGTTTTAACGGTGTTTGCCATCAGCAATGTGATTACCGCAAACGGCGCAACGCTTGCCACGCTGCCGCTGCCCGCTTCGCTGATCAAACTTTTTTCCATCTTCCGTTCCAGTGGGCGGCTGTTCTGGCCAATCTATTACCTGCTGATGCTGCTAATCCTTGTGGGCCTTGCCCGGCTGAAAGGCCGCTGGCTGCTGGCGGGTACTGCCCTGCTGGCTGTGGTACAGGTTTGGGATGTAAGCCCCGGCATGGTGCAGCGCAGTGCGGCAATGCTGCAGGCCATGCAGACCGATGCGTTCCCCACCGAGATGGAGAGCGATTTCTGGCAGGCAGCGCAGCAGTATACGGCGGTTGTCTCAATGGATGAAATTCAAGATGACGCGTTGCATCTAGCCCTGTTTGCCGCGGACAACGGCATGACGACCAACGACCCGTTTGCCGCCCGCTATGATGAAACGGCACTGGCTGCCCAGCGTGAAACGCTGCTGGCGGAACTTGCCGACGGAACCGTGCGGGAGGATACGTTGTACCTGTTTGCAGAGGAAAGTGCCTTTTTGCAGGCCGTGGAACCGGTGAAGGACAATGCCTGGTGCGGAAGGGTAACGAGTACGGACGGCACATGCAGCTGGTATGTGATTGCGCCGGGGCTGCAGGGGCAGAACTTTGATGCGCTGTGCACCCCCTATGACGAAAATTATCCCCTGCGCCTTGCGGATTACACTGACGCCCTGTGGAACCGCGGTGTGCTGGACGAAACGAAACAGACGGTATGCTTTGCAGATTCCCCCTTTGTGCGCCGCAAGCTGAAACATGCCAGTGTGCTGTGCGCCGATGGGAAAGAATACACAATTAAAACGATTGACGACCACGATGCAGGCTGGCTGATGGTGACACTGGATATACCGGACGCGACCGTTTTGTGGGATAAAGAATTGGAGAGTAAATAATGCAGGAACTACATGTAAAAAGCCTTTTGCCCGTGCGGCTGGACAAATACCTGATGGAGCAGTTCCCTGCCCTGGGGCTGGGGCGGCTGAATAAGGCACTGCGGGAAAACAAAATTAAGCTGAACGGCAAAAAGCAGCCCCTTGCCACCCGTGTGCAGAACGGCGATGTGATCCGCGTTTACCTGCTGGACGACCAACTTGGACTGACCTCCCAGGAGGGGCCGGAGTTTTTGCAGGCACGCGCCCCGGCGGAATTTATTTATGAAAACGATGATTTGATCGTGGCCAACAAGCCCGCGGGTATCCCGGTGGATGGCGACGAATCTGACACCCTGCTGAACCGCGTACTGCGCCGCCTGTATGAGGAAAAGCGGTGGGACGCCGCCCATGAGCCGCGCCTGTGCCACCGGCTGGACACCGGCACCAGCGGCCTTGTGCTGCTGGCAAAGACCGCGGCGGCGGAAGAATTTTTGGTAAACGCCATCAAAGAGCGGTTGATTCGCAAAACTTACCTGTGCGTGACCTTTGGCCGCCCGGTACCACCCGCTGCCACGCTGCACAGCTTTTTAACGAAAGATTCTGTGCATGGCATTGTGCGCATTCTGGACGAGCCGAAATCCGGTGCAAAAGAGATCATTACCGCATATGATACCATTGCCGTCAGCGGACGTTTGGCGCTATTACGGGTGGAGCTGGTAACGGGCCGCACCCACCAGATCCGCGCTCATCTGGCCAGCATTGGCTGCCCGATTTTGGGCGATTCCAAGTATGGCAACAATGCCGCCAACCGGGAGCTGAAACTGAAATATCAGGCTCTGTGCGCCTGGGAGCTGGCGTTCCCCAAAAAGATCAGCGACCCACAGTTTGCCGCTTTGGCTGGCAAGGTGTTCCGCGCACCCAAGCCATGGTATTACCAGCAGGTACTGGATGGAACGCTGAAATAAGCGTTATGCGCCAGGGGATTGATTTTTCGCATCCTGCATGCTTTTACTGCTTTATGATTGCTGCCTTGCAAATTTAATCACAAGCTCTAACCACATTTTCCTATATTCCTGATGGCAGCAATAAGCACAGACACGGAATAGAACAAATAGAAAACCAGCCGCCGGCTTCAGGGATTCTCCCCTGCCCGGCGGCTGGTTTTGGTTTATTTTGCTTTATCCTGCCCGGATAAATATCAGCGGGTCAGCCCGCCTTTGCCGATAAACAGCAGGCAATCAGGCGATGACAAAGTGGTAGATCAGCGACACAGCAATGATGAGCGCACAGACCACTGCGGTGATGGGCGGTGCCCAATGGATGATACGCTCGGCCATTACATCGTCCTCGCTCTCCTCGTCATCGTCCGCATAACGGCCACGGCGAGGTTCTTCGTCATCGTCGCTTTCCTCTTCCTCATCATCGAACATGCGGGTATGCTCGTCCTCTTCATCCTCTTCATCGGCAAACAGATGGCCTTTGGGGACATAGCGGCGCACGCGGTCCATTTCGGCGTTGGTTGCTTCGCCGTCCTCGTCCTCTTCTTCCGGTTCCTGGGCCGGGGCGGGCGGGGTGAACTGTGCGGTGGGCTCCTGGCTGATGGCTGCCTGAGCCGCGGCGGCGGTGGCAGCGGCCTGGGCTTCCTGGGCTGCCTGGGCTGCTGCGGGGTCAACGCCATTGGCCACGGCGTTGATTTCGCGCTGCTGCTGTTCGGCGGCCTGCCGGGCTTCCTCCAGGATGCGGGTCAGGGTTGCCTTGATGTAAGCGCGGTCGCCGCCGCACTCGCTGCAGACGGAAGCAGCTTCCTCGTTGGGGTGGAACGCGCCGCAGGCGCAGAACCAGCCGTTTTCGGTATCCTGCGGGACGCAGGTCAGCATCTTATTGTTGGTGCGGGTCTGAAGTGTGCGGGCAATAGAGCCAGGCAGCACACGGGGGGCCTGCAGGCGGACACGCTTATAATTGCGCAGATCCACGCCGCGGCCGTTCAGGAAAGCACGGTCCTGCTCAATTTCCACGCTGGAAACCGGCGTATCGCTGACAAACACAGCGTCATCGGCACCAAACAGTTCGCCGGGCTGCACATTGAGCTGCTCATAATAGAAATCATCCTCGCACAGGATCTGACCAGAAGCATCTTTGCACTTGAAGTGGATGATAAAGCCTGTCAGCGGTTCTGTGCCAACATTCTTAAAGGTCAGGCAGACCGCAACTTCACCCGTGACATCCCCTTTCAGCAGCTCAACACGGACAAACTGGACCGGGCTGCCGGCAGTGTAATAATTGGCACGGGATTGCGCCATCAGGGAAAAATTTTGATCCATTGTGTTTCACCTTGCCTCAATTTTCATCAGACGGTTCGGAGGGCTGTTCCGGCGCGGCGGGCTGCTCTGCCGATGCAGGGGCTGCGGCAGGCGCGGGGGTATCCAGCCCAAAGGGTGCCAGGTTTTCGCCTTTCATCAGGGCGTCAAACTCTTCGCCGCTGATCTTTTCGCGTTCCATCAGCACACCGGCCACACGGTGCAGCTCAGTCATGTGCTCGGTCAAAATGCGGCGGGCCGTCTCGTAAGATTCATCCATGATATCACGGATCTCATTATCAATTTCGGACGCCGTATTTTCGGAATAGCCCTTGCCCTGGCCAAAGTCTCGGCCAAGGAAGGTTTCGCCAGGGTCGGTGCCATAAACCACCGGGCCCATGCGCTCCGAGAAGCCATAGCGGGTCACCATGGCGCGGGCGGTATCCGTGGCACGCTGCAGGTCGTTGGAAGCACCGGTGGAGATATCATCCAGCACCAGCTGCTCCGCCACACGGCCGCCCAACAGGCAGACAATGTTCTCGTTCATGGCGGTCTTGGTCACATAGCTGGGGTCTTTTTCCGGCAGATACATGGTAAAGCCGCCTGCCGAACCACGCGGGATAATGCTGATCTGGTGCACGGGATCATGCGTTTTGCAGAAATAGCCGGTAATGGCATGGCCGGCCTCGTGGTAAGAGGTCAGGCGCTTTTCGGCATCGGTCACAACGCGGCTCTTCTTTTCGGGGCCAGCCACAACCTTGATGGAAGCTTCCTCGATTTCGGGTTCGGTGATGGCCTTTTTGCCCTTGCGCGCAGCCAGCAGGGCGGCTTCGTTGACAAGGTTTTCCAAGTCGGCACCGGAGAAGCCCGCGGTGGACTTGGCGATGGTTTTCAGGCTGACATCGGGGCCAAGGGGCTTGTTCTTGGTGTGAACGCGCAGAATCTCCTCGCGGCCCTTCACATCCGGCAGACCAACATAAACCTGACGGTCAAAACGGCCGGGACGCAGCAGAGCCTTATCCAGAATATCGGCGCGGTTGGTGGCAGCCATCACGATAACGCCGTCGTTGGCGTCAAAGCCGTCCATCTCAACCAGCAGCTGGTTCAGGGTCTGCTCGCGCTCGTCATGCCCGCCGCCAAGGCCGGCACCACGCTGACGGCCCACAGCATCGATCTCATCAATAAAGATGATGGAGGGCATTGTCTTTTTGGCTTTTTCAAACAGATCGCGCACACGGGATGCGCCGACGCCGACATACATTTCCACAAAGTCGGAACCGGAGATGGCATAGAACGGAACGCCGGCCTCGCCTGCACAGGCACGGGCCAGCAGCGTTTTGCCGGTGCCCGGAGGGCCGACAAGCAGAACGCCGTGGGGAATGCGCGCCCCCAGGGAGTTGAACTTTTCCGGTGCTTTCAGGAACTGAACCACTTCCTGGAGTTCAGCCTTTTCTTCATCCGCACCGGCAACATCGGCAAAGGTTGCCTTGCGCTGGCCTTCCTGCTGGTCCTTGACCTTGGCACGGCCAACATTCATCAGGCCGCCGCCACCGGCACCGCCGCGGTACATGGACATGAAGAGCAGCACCACGCTGCCGATCATAAAGGCGTACAGGATGATCTCAAACCAGGGCACGTTGGTCTTAACGGCGACCATATCGTACTGCATGGGCGCATCCGGGTTGGCTGCATTATACTGGTCGATATAATCCTTGAGGTAGAATTGCAGGAAATAAGAAGGATATGGCAGCTTGTAGGTAATGACCGCTGCCCCGCCGTTCTTGGGGGCGTAAGCATCGGTGCCATCGCCGTAAATTTCTGCAAGCAGGCCGTTGGATGTTTCGCTGGACGTGCCGGATTCCGGCAGCGGATGTTCACCTTCTTTCACGCTCATCTCGATAACGCCGGTGTTCAGGTCCAGGTTAAAGTAGGTGACCTGATTGGATTCAAAGTACCCCATGGCTTCGGACAACATCATGGTGCTCTTGCTGGAGGCAAACAGGCTGGAATAGCTGGAGATCATCACGAGTGCTGCCACCATCAGGACAGCGGCAATGATAATGCCGCTGAAACGCGGTTTGTGCTGCAAAAAATCAACTCCCTGTCAAAATCCGCCAAAACGGCGGGCGATTGGTTATTCTGCCAAGACAGAATTTTATTTGGAATATACTTCCGGTTTTAACACGCCGACATACGGCAGGTTGCGGTACTTTTCGTCATAGTCAAGGCCATAGCCCACAACAAATTCATCGGGCACTTCAAAACCGCAGTAGTCCGGCTCAATATCCACCTTGCGGCGGCTGGGCGTGCTGAGGATGGTGCACAGGCGCACGCTGTTGGGGCGGCGCAATTTCAGCATGGGCACCAAGTGAGACAACGTGACGCCAGTATCCAGAATATCCTCCACGATCAGAACATCCTTGCCGGAAAGATCCTGATCCAGATCCTTGACGATCTTGACAAGGCCCGTAGAAGTGGTGTTGGCACCGCCATAGCTGGAAACCACCATAAAGTCAATGCTGCAGGGTTCCGTGATGGCGCGCATCAAATCGGCCATGAACACCACGGAGCCTTTCAGGATAGACACCAGCAACAAATCTTTACCCTCGTAATCGCGGCTGATCTGTGCCCCCAATTCAGCCACCTTGGCCTGCAGCTGCTCTTCCGAAATCAAAACCTTGGCGATATCATTATTCATATCATGCATGATCTGTTCCTCCAATATTATGATCTTGTTCCTGTTCCGGGGCCGCAGGCTGGCGGCTTTGCCGAATCAACAGGATCTGCTTTGTCCCATCATCCGGGGACAAACCGTCCGCAAAGCCTGCCCCCCACAGCCAAAGCACCTGGCTACCGCAGGCCAGCAGCGGCATCAGCGTCCGTTCAGCCACAGGAACTTTTGCCTCATTCAGATATTTTTTGAGCGTTTTGCCAACGTGACGTCCCGCCGGGCGGAACGTATCGCCGGGTTGGCGGGTCCTCACAAAAATATTCTTATTTATTTTAGCATAATCTGCACAATAGGTGTAGTCTTTTTTCAAAAATGATGGATTTTTCAAAAAAACTTCATAATTTAGTTGTTGAATCTCCAGCTCATAGCCCCCTGGCAGGCAGTAAACGCCGGTTTTTAGCAGCTGGTGCGGCGCGGGAATTGCTTCCGGCTGCATTTTTAGCACTGAGCGGCAGTACAAAATGCCGTTTGCCGCGGTCCAGCAGGCATCCGGCGTCAGCTGTACCGCACCGCTGCCCTGCCGAACAATGGCCGCAAGAGCCTGCACATATTTTTCTTCAGGGTCACGCGCGCGGGCTGCCAGCATGCGCAGAGC
>OGOM01002182.1_pt1 | contig 12084 bp, 10 predicted proteins | sample 1552681 | NCBI WGS metagenome assembly OGOM01 (sample SAMEA2580188, study PRJEB22360) | human gut metagenome | biome: human gut; feature: human-associated habitat; material: faeces | place: Denmark | collected 2008/2010 | reverse complement strand
CCTACACGCTGCGGGGGGGCTGAAAGCCGATCGCCGCCGGGGTCTTGAAGGCCATCTCGTTGGAGTCGACGCTGTGATACGAGCCGTCGTACACAGCCACGCGAATGCCCGTGAGCGGGTAGCCGGCAATAATACCGTCCTTCATGGTCTCCTGGACGCCCTTGTCCACGGCGGGAATCAGCGAGCGCGGGATGCGGCCGCCCACGACCTCGTCCACGAACTCATAGCCGTCGCTCGTGCCGTCGGGCCCAATGAGCGGCTCCACGCGCAGCCAGCAGTCGCCGTACTGACCGGCGCCGCCGGTCTGCTTCTTGTGGCGACCCTGGGCGCTCGCCGTGCGGCGGATGGTCTCGCGATACGGAATGCGGATCGGCACGCTCTTGGCGGCGACCTTGGTGCGGTCCTCCAGACGGTTGAGCAGCACCGAAACCTGCGCCTCGCCCACCGCTGAGATGATGGTCTGGCCGGTCTCCTCGTCACGGTCGATGCTCATGGTCGGATCGGCCTTGCACGCCTTCTCGATAAACGTGTAGAGCTTCTCCTCGTCACCGCGGTTCTCGGCCTCGATGGCGATGCGGTACTGAGAGTTGGGGAACTTAAACGCCGCAGCCTCGACCTTACCGGTAATGGAGAGCGTATCGCCCGTCTCGGCCGCCAGCTTGGGCGCCACGATGATGTCGCCGGCATAGGCGTGACCGACCTCGGTCATGTCGCGACCGCACATCACATACAGGTGAGCCAGACGGTCGCCCTTGCGCGTGCGCGCGTTGATCAGCTCAAGACCCGGCTCAAGCGTACCCGTCAGCACCTTGATAAAGCTGATGCGACCCTGCTGCGGATCGGCCAGCGTCTTAAACACAAACGCCACCGGACGGTCATCGTCACTCGAGATCTTAAGCGAATCGCCGTCGATGAGCGGCATCTCGCCGTAGTCGGTCGGCGCCGGGAAGTACGTCGCGATGTCGTCCATCAGCGAGTTGACGCCCTGCTCCTTAATGCAATCGCCCGCAAAGACCGGCACAAAGATGCGCTCGGCAATCGCCTTCGACAGCAGGCCTTCAAGCTCCTCCTGCGTCAGCGTCTCCTCGCCTTCCAAGTACTTCATCATCAGTTCGTCGTCGGCCTCGGCCACCAGCTCGCACAGATGGTCATGGGCCTCCTCGGCCTGGGCACGATACTCCTCGGGAATCTCCGACTCAACGGCCTCGGCGCCGTTGCAATGGCGCGCCTTCATGCGCACCAGGTCGATGATGCCGTCAAAGTCCTCGCCTTCGCCCCAGGGAAGAGTCACGGCGCCCAGGCGCGTACCAAAGCGCTCCTGCAGCAGGTCCATTGTGGTCGCAAAGCTGGCCTCGGAGCGCGACAGGCGGTTTACGAACACCGCACGCGCCAGGCGCAGATCCTCGGCGGCATACCAGAGCTTAACCGTCGTAGGCTGCGGGCCGGCCTCGGCGTCGACCACAAACAGGGCCGTCTCGCAGACGCTCATCGCGGCAAAGGCGTCGCCGATAAAATCGGGGTAGCACGGGGCATCGAGCACATTGATACGAGCGCCCTTCCAGTCGATCGGCGCGATGGTTGTCGAGATGGAAAACGCACGCTTGACCTCTTCGGGGTCATAGTCGAGCGTGGGCTTGGCGCCGTCGTGGCCGCCCAGGCGGGCGGTCTTGCCGGAAAGGTGGAGCATGGCCTCGGCGAGTGAAGTCTTGCCCACCCCGCCTTGGCCTACGAGCACCACGTTCCTTACGTTACCGGTCTTGGGAGCACCCATGATGACCTCCTTGCAGGGCCGCGCGCAATGCGCGACGCCAACGGGGAGAGTTCGCGGTCGGTGCCGTCCTGGGAGCAGCATGGTCGGCAGCCGAGCCGACTCACCCTCCAAATGTCCTATGCCACCACCCTACCCTCACGGGCGGCTGTCCATGCATACCTTTCGGCGCACGTATGAATACAGGCGGCGAGAGGAAGAGACAAGCTTGTGAGTCGATTATTGAACCCCGTCGACGCAAACAAAAGCCGCCACAGACCGTAAGACCTGCGGCGGCTTCGCCTCAATTAATAGTTGAGTAAATACCTGAGCCTATCCCTCGATACGGCTCAAGAACTCACGCGTGCGCTGCTCGCGCGGATGGTCGATGACCTGCTCGGCAGGTCCCTCCTCGACAATACGACCGCCGTCCATAAAGACCACGCGGTCGGCAACGTCGCGGGCAAACTGCATCGCGTGTGTCACGATCACCATAGTCATATTCTGCGCAGCGAGGTCTTTAATGACACGCAGCACCTCGGCCGTCAACTCTGGATCGAGCGCCGAGGTCGGCTCGTCAAAGAACAAGATTTCCGGGTCGAGCGCCAAGGCGCGGGCAATACTCACGCGCTGCTGCTGACCGCCCGAAAGCTCGCAGGGCACCTTGTTCTCGTTACCCGTAAGCCCCATCTGTGCAATAAGCTCGTGTGCGCGGGCCTCCGCCTGCTCGCGCGGGCGCTTAAGCACGCGGATCGGTGCATCGGTGATGTTTTTCATCACGGTATAGTGCGGGAACAGATTGTAGTTCTGAAACACCAGACCAAACCGCGAGCGCGCCTGTTTAGGTACATCGCCCTTTGCGTACACCGCGCCCGAACCCGCATCTGTCGCGACGGCAAGGTCGCCAAACGAGAGCGAGCCACCATCGAGCGTCTCGAGCAGCGTGGCACAGCGCAGCAGCGTGGACTTACCGCCGCCCGAAGGCCCGATAATCGCCACGACCTCGCCGCGCTTTACCTCGAGTGAGATATCCTTGAGCACCTCATTGCCGCCAAACGCCTTACGCGCGTTCGTTATCATCATTACCGTTCCGAACACGGGAACCTCCATGTGTTTGAGAAGTCAGCGAGCGTGTGGCTGACGAGACAATGTGCTTCGAAAGAGGAGCACCGCGTACTTCTGTACGCAAGCGACGGTTTGAGGAGCAGATTGGCCGTCAGGCACGCGCGCAGCGTCGAGCAGTCCGCCGTTCGCTAGAACGGCGGAACGATCTAGTCATGGTAATAGTCCAGCTTCTTTTCGGCGGCGCCCAGCAGCATCTCGACCACAAAGTTAAAGACCCAGTAAATCAGCGCCGCGATCGCAAACGGCACCATGCTCACCTGCGAGGCGACCAGCGCCTTGGCGGTCGAGAACATCTCACCCACGCCGATGGCAAACGCCAGCGACGTGTCCTTGACCAGTGTGATGATCTCGTTGCCCATCGCCGGCAAAATGCGCTTGGCGACCTGCGGCATCACGATATACAGAAACGTCTGCAGACGCGAGTAGCCCAGCACCTCGGCGGCCTCATATTGACCACGCGGAATGGACTGCAGGCCCGAGCGATAGATCTCGGCAAAGTAGCCGGCGTAGTTGATGATGAACGCCACGACGCACGCCGTCCATTTGGAATCGGGCGTGAGCGAGATGCCAAACACGTAGTACGGGGCAAAGTAGATCGCAAACATCTGCAGCATAAGCGGCGTGCCGCGCACCACCGAAATATAGATGCGCGCAATCCAACGCAGCGGCGCGACCTTGCTCATGCGCATAAACGCCACGGGGATTCCCAGCGGAATCGATCCGAGCAACGTCAGCACAAACAGCTGCAAACTGACCAAGAATCCCTGGCCAAGCATCTGCATCATGACCTGAATAGACAACCCAAGCTCTCTTTCACAGTAACGGAACAGCGAACCCAATGCTAAAGCGGGTTTTCCAGGTGCCCGAGTTTGCCGTGAAAGAGGAGCGCCGCGTACTAAATGTACGCAAGCGACGGTTTGAACGGCAAAATCGGGTGCCTGGGAAAGCCGCTATTTGAGCACCCAGTTGTCGAAGGAAAGACCATAGCTTGAATACTTATCGCACAGGTCCTTGACCGTATCGTCCTCGTAGAGCGCCTTGAGTGACTCGGCTACAGCATCGGCCGACTTGGTGTCGCCCTTCTTAAAGCCGACGGCGTAGTGCTCGCTGGACAGCGGCTTGTCGAGCTGCGTATAGGCATCGGGCTTGGCGGCCAGCTGATACTGAGCGATCGAGAGGTCACAGGCAACGGCATCGACCGCACCACTCTCGAGCTGCATAAACGCCGTGTTGTACTCACCGATGGTATCGAGCGTGGCAAACGTCGCGGCCAGATCCTTCTGGTCGCCCTCGAGCACATCCTGCGCAGCGGAATCAGTCTGGGTAATCACGGTCTTGCCGGCAAGATCCTCCCAGCTCTTGATACCCGCGTCCTTCTTGACCACGAGCACCTGCTCATTGAGCATGTACGGCTCGGAGAACGTGTAGTCGTCCTCGCGACCCTCCATGGTAAAGCCGTTCCAGATGCAGTTGATGGCACCCGAGTTGAGCAGCGTGTCCTTGGCGTCCCAGTCGATAGCCTCATACTCAACGTCCCAGCCCTGCTTGTCGGCAACGGCCTTAGCAAGGTCGAGGTCAAAACCGGTGTACTCGCCATCGTCGCCTACAAAGCCATACGGAGGATAGGACTTGTCAAAGCCCACGACGAGCTTCTTGGACTCGGCGGCGCCCTTCACGTCCTTTGCCGCGGTAGATCCGGCAGCAGAGCCCTTATCGGCACCGCCGCCGCAGCCGACAAGACCAAGGCCAAGCACCGTTGCGAGCGAGCCGGCTAGACCAACAAACTGACGACGAGACATATCGGCATTCATGGTATTCCCCCCTTGGTGGCACTTTAGTTAGGTAAAGTGAGTCATGTAACGTTCAGAATCATACACTTTAGTGAGATGGAGTACAAGGGAGGGCTTGCCCGGCGTGGGCGGGAAGCGGCGCGTAATTAAGTTTCCTGCTCTACAGTCCTGCGCAAGACGGAAAGCACATTAAGTGCTTTCCTTTGCGTGCGGAACTCGCGATAAACTTAATTACGCGCCGCTCCCCGCCCACGCCGGGCAAACATCGTTGGACTTATCACTGACATGAAATGGGCGCTTGCATATCGTCCGCTAGCTTGGCACGGTACAATGCTTTCAGATTTCAATTTGTAAATTAGTGGAGTTAATTCATGGCAGAATCTCGTGCGGAGCGTAAGGCTCGTCGTGCTTTGATCGAGGCGGCTGAGGGGTCAGGGGAGAAAAAATCTTCTAGGAAATCCAAGGCGTCTCAGGATGCGAAGGGTAAGTCGACCAAGGGCAAAGCTAAGGCCAGACGTTCTGGCTCTCGTCGGGAAGAGAATAAGGCGCCTCAAAGCCGCTCCAAGCGCCCGCATATCGATTCGGTTCCGTCTGCGCGCAAGGCTGTGGATCCCAAGTCTCCCTGTTCGATCATGAAAGCTTGCGGTGGGTGTACGGCGCTCAATCGTCCTTATAAGAAGCAGTTGGCGGCCAAGCAGGCTGCTATGGAGGAGCTGTTTGCTGAGCTCTGCGAGCGCGAGGGCATTAGCGTCGACCCCATTCGCGGTATGGGAGTCACCCTGGGAGACCCGGGCAAATATCCTGCGCCGCGTGGTTTTCGTCATAAGGCTGCCACTCCGTTTGCTCCCGGCAAAGAGGGCGCTGTCCGCTGCGGCTTTTTTGAACGTGGGACACACAGAATCGTTGCTGTTCCTGAATGCCCTGTCGAGGCGCCGGGCGCTCGTCAGATTCTCAACGGCATCGCTCGCGAGGCCGAACGTCTGCATATTCCCGCCTTTAACGAAGACAAGCATCTGGGGCTGCTTCGCTATGCCGTCGTTCGCTGCGGCTGGCGCACCGACCAGATTATGGTCACCCTCGTGACCGCTCAGCGCGACCTGCCGCATGCGCAGGAGTTCTTTGAAGCCGTCGCGGCGCTTGATCCGCATATCGTCACCGTCGCTCAGAACATCAACGGTCGCCCCGGCAATGCCATCTTGGGTGAGGAGACTCGTATCGTCTATGGCGCCGAATGCATGCGCGACCAGCTGCTCGGCTGCGAGTTCGATATCTCCCCCACCGCGTTCTACCAGACCAATCCGCAGCAGACCGAGTTGCTCTATCAGCTCGCGATTGACGGCATGGACCTGCAGCAGGGTGACATTCTTATGGACGCTTACTGTGGTAGCGGCACCATCGGTCTGTGCGCCGCGAAGGATGCCCAGGACAAGGGCATCGGCATTATGCTGCTCGGCGTGGAGCGCAACCCGGCGGGCATTGCCGACGCACGTCGCAATGCCGAGCTCAACGGCCTCACCCGCAGCGCTTGGTTTATGGCCGACGACGCCACCGATTACATCCTGGACGCCGCCGACAACAACGAGCGGATCGATGTCCTTTCCATCGACCCGCCGCGCGCCGGCTCCACCCCCGAGTTCCTCGAAGCCGCCTGCGCACTCAAGCCGCGCCGCATCACCTATATCAGCTGCAACCCTGTGACCCAAGAGCGCGACCTGCACCAGCTCCTCGACGGAGGCTATCGCCTGCTCAAGATCACGCCCGTCGACATGTTCCCCCATACCGACCACACCGAAACCGTAGCGGTCCTCGAGCGCCGCTAATCCACCCCGGTAGATTTTCGAGACAAGAAAGGGGGCGGCCCGTCTGGACCGCCCCCTTCGCTTGGTTTATGAACTCCGCTACATCCCCTTGCGCAGGTCACACACGCCGGCTGCCGCCATCTCGCGCAGCAGCGTCTCGCGGTCGCGCGTCACGATCAGGTCCAGTGGGAAGTGAATCTCGTCGAGCATCTTGCGCGCCTGGTCGAGCTTGCCAATGGCCATACCAATGTGTGCGTCGGTCGAGACACCGATCCCCACGCCCAGCTCGGCGCAGCGCTCGGCAATCTTGCGACACACGTTCCAATGCTCGGCATCCGTGCCATGCTCAAGACTATGGTTGTTGATCTCGATGATCTTGTGCTTGGCCTTGGCTGCCAGCAGTACCTCATCGATATCGAACGGCACGCCCGAACGACCCGTATGCCCAAGCATGAACACCTTGGGATGCTCCAGGGCATTGATATACATCTCGGTCGCCTGGGCGAGCGTCGCGCCTTCAGCGAGCTGCGGATTATGCACACTCGCAACCAAATAATCCAAATTGCGCGTAACCAAATCGAACAGCGAATGCTGACGGCTGTACGAATCGCCGGCGATATCGAGCATGACAGGAGTATCCTCGCCAAACAGGCTTCCGTCCAGCGAAACGATATCAGCCTCGGCACCACGCAGTACCAGCACGCCGCTCCAAATGCGCGGCCAGATATCCTGGTTAATAAAGAATTGGAAACTGCGCAGGTCATTGGGGCAAGGCGTAACCATCGAGCTTAAATGATCGGCGGAACCGAGCACCTGCAGGCCACGCTCTGCCGCCCAATATATGTTCTCCTCGATGGTTGAATACGCATGCGCAGAGAACATCGTATGAGTATGAATATCACAAGAAAGCAGGTAGGGCATCAGGTCTCCTTGTCCAGTATGGCCGTCGCGTATATTCATTGTACGCATAGCTTTCGGCAGTCGTAAAACTGCTTCATCCCAATCACACAACGGCATAGACAACGGGGTCTGGCTTAGCACCAAACCCCGTTTCACGTAAAACATTGTAAGCAGAGCGCTTTACTTTCGACGGTATTCGTCGGCCAGTTGCTTCCAAGCGGGTAGCGAGTTGACGATGGTCTCGTAGCTCACACAGTAGCCAAGGCGGAACCAGCCCGGCATGCCAAAGCTGTCCGAGGGCACCGCAAGCAGCTCATACTTCTTCGCGCGCTCGCAGAACGCATTCGCATCGGGCTCCAGCGCTTTCACCCACAGGTAGAACGCGCCATCCGGCTCAACATAGGTGTAGCCGTACTCCGCCAGTGCATCGGTAAGCGCGGTGCGGTTGCGTGCATAGGCCTCAACGTCACTCGGCTCATCGATGCAGTCGATAATTACTCGCTGGAAGAGCGCCGGTGCACATACAAAACCCAGCGTACGGGCAGCACCCGCAACAGCCGGCATCAGACGGGCAGCCTGCGGATTGGTGTTGGGGACCAAAATCCAGCCCACGCGCTCACCAGGCAGCGACAGCGACTTAGAATACGAGTAGCACACCACGGTGTTCTCGTAGATCGAGGGCACCCAGGCCACCTCGGCACCGTACACGATCTCGCGGTACGGCTCATCAGAGATGAGCATAATCGGATTCTCGGGATCACGCTTGGCGTTGACCTCGCACAAAACATCAGCCAGTCGCGTCAGGGTATCGCGCGTATACACGGCGCCGGTCGGGTTATTCGGCGAGTCGATGATGACAGCCGCCGTCTTGTCGGTAATCGCTTTGAGCACGTTATCCACGCTCAGCTGAAACGCATCTTCATCGGCAAGCGCCTCGACACACGCACAGCCGGCCTTCTCAATCCACACGCGATACTCCGGAAAGTACGGGGCGATAACAATAACCTCATCGCCCGGGTTCGTAACGGCATTGAGCGTGCAGGTGAGCGAAGCCGCCGCGCCCACGGTCATAAAGACGTCCTTGCCCTCGTAGCTCGTGCCAAAGCGGCGGTTGAGCGATTCGGCCACAGCGGCGCGACATTGCGGCAGGCCCGGAGCGGGCGTATAACCGTGCAGCTGGTCACTCGGCAGCTCCAAGGCCTTCTTAATGGACTCAGCCACAGCAGCGGGCGCCGGAACACTCGGGTTGCCCAGCGAAAAATCGAATACGTTCTCCGCACCGATCTGCGCCTTGCGTTCAAGGCCATAGCTAAAGATCTCACGGATGATGGAGCTTTCCGCACCGCGAGCATACATAGTTTCGTTGATCATCTGTTCCCCTTTCGCATAGGCGGTATTGTACGCTTTAGCCAACTAGAGCGCCACATTGTTGATTGGGGACAGACTTAAATGCGTGAAAACGCTCATTTAAGTCTGTCCCCAATCAACAGACAAAAGAAAAAGCCTCCGCAGGTTTCCCGCGGAGGCTTTCGCCACAAAGACTATTTGTCGGCGTCGGTGTTGCCGTCAGCGTTGACAGCATTGCCATCGCCAGCATCATCGGATGCGGCTTCGGCATCCTCCTGCATGGCCGCCTGCGCAAAGGCCGCGGCATCAGCCGCCAGCTCCTCCTCGCTCATGCGAGGCGCACGCTTCTTGGTCGGCATGCCGGCCGCCTTGGCATTGCGCTCCTCCTTGGCCGCCAGAATATCGCCCTCGCGCTCAAGGTAAGCGTCCCACTCGTTGTCGAGCAGGGCGTTCACAGCGTCGCCTTCAACGGTCTCGCGCTCAAGCAGCACCTTGGCCATCAGATCGAGTTGATCGCGGCGGGCATCCAGGATCTCGACCGCACGGCGATGGGCTTCGCGCATGATGCGCTGAACCTCGATATCGATGCGGCGCGCCGTCTCCTCAGAGTAATCCTGGTGATCGGCGTAATCGCGACCAAGGAACACCTGATGCTGCGCCTCGCCAAAGACCTGCGTGCCCAGCTCCTCGCTCATGCCCAGGCGCGTGACCATCTCGCGCGCCATCTTGGTCGCGCGCTCCAGATCGTTGCTCGCGCCCGACGTGATGTCGTCGCACATGAGCTCCTCGGCAACGCGACCGCCCAAGAACACGGCGAGCTCGTCGAGCATCTCGTTCTTGGTCTTGAGGAAGTGATCCTCCTGCGGAAGCTGCAGTGTGTAGCCCAGGGCCTGACCGCGGCTGACGATCGAGATCTTATGAACCGGATCGGAATGCTCCAAGATGTGGCCCACCAAAGCGTGACCGCTCTCGTGGTAGGCAATCGTGGTGCGCTCGGCTTCGGTCATCACGCGACCCTTGCGTTGCGGTCCGGCAATCACGCGCTCCATCGACTCCTCGACCTCGTCCATCGAGATCACAGAACGATGACGGCGAGCGGCCAGCAGCGCAGACTCGTTGAGCAGGTTCGCCAGATCGGCACCAGTAAAGCCAACGGTCATCTGGGCGAGCTTCTCAAACTTCACGTCCTCGTCCATCGGCTTGTTCTCGGCATGCACGCGCAAGATCTGCTCGCGGCCCTTCACATCCGGACGGTCGACCGTAACCTGACGGTCAAAACGACCGGGACGCAGCAATGCCGGATCCAGGATGTCAGGACGGTTGGTCGCAGCGATCAGGATGACCGACTCGCTTTCCTCAAAGCCGTCCATCTCGACCAGCAGCTGGTTCAGGGTCTGCTCGCGCTCATCGTGACCGCCGCCGAGACCGGCACCGCGCTGACGGCCCACAGCATCGATCTCATCAATGAAGATGATGCAGGGCATGGTCTTTTTTGCCTTGTCGAAGAGGTCGCGCACACGGGATGCGCCGACGCCGACGTACATCTCGACGAAGTCAGAGCCGGAGATGGAGTAGAACGGCACACCGGCCTCACCGGCGCAGGCGCGGGCCAGCAGGGTCTTGCCGGTACCCGGAGGGCCGACGAGCAGCACACCGTGAGGGATGCGTGCGCCCAGAGAGTTGAACTTGTCGGGGCTCTTGAGGAACTCCACGACCTCTTTCAGCTCTTCCTTCTCTTCGTCTTCACCGGCCACATCGGCAAAGGTGGCGGTCTTCTTGTTCTCGTGCTCGTCCTTGACCTTGGCTTTGCCGACATTCATGATGCCGCCGCCACCGCCGACGCCGCCCCGCATCATCGAGAACAGCAAAAAGCCGGTGCAGCCCAGCATCCCCAGATAGAAGATGATCTCCATCCAGGGGATGGTCTCCTTGAGAGAGGTGTAGTCGTAGGTCATGGGCGCGTCGGGATTCGCCGCGTCGTAGGACTCGATATACTTGTCCACGTTCTCGATGAAAACGTAGGCGTAGGGCAGCTTGTAGCGGACGGTGACGGTGCCGTCGTCCTCCTGCACTGCGCCGGTGGACCCCGACGAGGAGGAGAACATCCCGCTCAGCAGACCGCCGGTAGACTGCACCGTGCTCTGGGTGGAGGAGACGTCCGGCAGGGGCAGGTCGCCTTCTTTCAGGTTCAGGGTGATGACGCTGGTGTTGCGGTCCAGCGTGAAGGCCGTGACCTGATTGTGCTCAAAGTAATGGACGACGGTGGAGTAGCTCATGGTCGAGCCGCTGGTGCTGCCCGACCCGCTGCCCATCACCGACCAGACCATCAGCACGGCGGCCAGCGCCAGTGCGAGGATGAGCGGATTGATACGAGGTCTCTTAGGTTGCAAAAGGATCAACTCCAGTTCTGGTTTTATTTCTTACTTTTCGTAGACGCTGGGTTTGAGTACGCCGATGTAGGGCAGGTTGCGGTACTTCTCGTCGTAGTCGAGGCCGTAGCCCACCACGAACTCGTCCGGCACCGCGAAGCCCTCGTAGTCCGGGGCGATGTCGGCCTTGCGGCGGCTGGGCTTGTCGAGGATGGTGCAGATCTTCACGCTGCCGGGGTTGCGCATTTTCAGCACCGGAACCAGCTTGGACAGCGTGATGCCGGTGTCCAGAATATCCTCAACGATCAGCACGTCCCTGCCGGTCAGGTCGGCGTCCAGGTCCTTGATGATCTTGACAAGGCCCGTGGAGGACGTGTTGGCACCGCCGTAGCTGGAAACGACCATAAAGTCGATGGCGCAGGGAATCTGAACCGCGCGCATCAGGTCCGCCATAAAGACAACGGAACCCTTCAGGATCGAGACCAGAAGCAGGTCTTTGCCCGCGTAATCGCGGCTGATCTGTGCGCCTAGCTCGTTGACCTTGGCTTTCAGCGCATCTTCCGATACAAGAATGTGGTCAATATCATTGTCCATGCTGTACATCAGAGTTATGCCTCCCCTGTTTTTTCTGTCCGCACCGTCAGTACCTCGTGGGTGTACTCATCGGGGGCACATCCCTCGGCAAAGCCGCAGCCCCACAGCCACAGCACCTCACTGCCGTCAGCCAGCAGCGGCAGCAGCGGCCTTTCGGCCTGCGGTATGCCAAGTTCATTATAATATTTTTTGAGCGTTTTTCGCAGATGGCGTCCTGCCGGGCGGAAGAAGTCCCCCGGCTGCCGTGTGCGCAGAATAGCATTCCCCTGTATTTTAGCACAATCTGCGCAACAGTTTAAGTCTTTTTTGAAAATTGGTTGATTTTTTAGAAAATCTTCATACTTTACGACCTGAAATTTCACAAAATAACCACCCGGAAGGTAAAAATCACCCGGTTCAAAGGGCTGCGGCGG
>OGOM01002163.1_pt1 | contig 12186 bp, 17 predicted proteins | sample 1552681 | NCBI WGS metagenome assembly OGOM01 (sample SAMEA2580188, study PRJEB22360) | human gut metagenome | biome: human gut; feature: human-associated habitat; material: faeces | place: Denmark | collected 2008/2010 | reverse complement strand
GATCCGATGTCGGAAGGCGGTTCAAAAGGCTGTAAAACGCCGAGTAATTCTCGGGTTTGTTCAATTGCTTGCGGCTGTTGATGTCTATCTGCATGGCTATGTCGGTTTTAAATTATCCCTTTAAAAAGGGCACGCCTCCAAAAAGAAGTTAAAACGTCACTTAAAACTTTTACAATTATGCCGGAGAACGTACCCTGATTCATTATTTTTGTCTGTCACTTTTAAATTTTACAATTATGAAATTTACAGAAGAAAATGCTAATGCCATTTTGGCCGAGATCAACAAGAAATGTTCACCGTACGAATGTCCCATGTGCAAACAAAGAACAAACTTTATTTTCGGTAAAGGTGAGTCTCAAATTTTATCGTTCCAACGGGAAGGGATGCAATTAAAAGCTGATAATGGCATCAATTTTATCCCTGTCATTGTCGGATATTGCCAAAACTGCGGCTATGTAGCGCAATTCAATCTGAATGTCATTTTCCCAGAGAAATGACACCTTTTTGGTAGGTATCATTTTGGAACTTTCCTTCTGATTCACCAGAGGTTCGGCTATCCACATTCCGTTTCTGGTGAATCACTTCAACCGACACCACACTGTTCCTGTTGGTGTTGATCGCCATAATGTATCTGTTTCCTTTCTGTCCTTTCTCGTAAAGATAAGCCCAGTTCTCCTCAACCTCCACGTAACCTTGGCGGTCAACCGGAAGACCGAAACCGTTCACGATTTGCACACGGACCTTCAGACCTTCGAATTTCTTGAATATATTGCTCATAATATTGAAGTGTTACAGGTTATTCAACTCTTATCCTTCCGGTGTATTGGTTTCCCCGAAACTTCATCCCCTTGGTGAAGCCGCCCGGATATCCCAGTTCCTTACTTCTCGCGTTTGCCAGCAACAGATGTTCCCGGCTAAGGGAGGCTACAAAACCTTTGTCCTTTTCCAGTCCCATCTCTCGGGCTTTCCGGGTGACACTGCGTTCGGAAACACCGAGCATTTCAGCCAGCTCCCGGTTGAGGGTATTGTGATAGTGGCGACGCATGATGGAAAGCATATTGCCGTTCCAGAAGATACGCGTCGAGTAGCCGTTATGCTCCACGATCCGCCCCTGGGTCCGGTGCATGAAAGTACCATCGGGAACCTTCCGGGTCTTACGGTACCGCTCCCGTTTGTATTCCAGCACACATTCATGACACCAGGAATTCCGGCCCCCGTTCTTCAGCGGATAAAATTCACGCATCCACAACTTGCGGCCGCAATGCGGACAGACACGTTTACGTTTCTGTTTGTTGTTATTCTCACTCATGGCTGTTTATGCTACATTCATCAATTCAAATTTTCCCGCCAAAACGGGATAACATTGATATCCGCCTTTCTCACCTGGGCCTGCATCAGCGCCATGGACAGCAACATGCAGACACGTTTGTCAGTTTTGACGGTTCCAGATATGGAACCCACAACATGGTCACCCTTGCCAGTCACGATTGAACCCGCAACCTGCTCAAGCCCGTCCGGATGCTCCTCACTGGCCGCAACGCTCATAAAAGCGCTCAGGTCGTTCTCCTTACAAAAGTTCTCCACATACCGGCAGAGTTCCATTACTGCCTCTTTCTGTTTTTCTGTAATCATTTTAGTAAAATTTTAATGGTTGATAATATGTTATTTTTCAATAATATAATCGCACTCAAGAACCTTGACACCACCGTAAAATGTCACTTTGGACGTATCAGTGATACCGAAATGTTCTTTATCCGCGAAAATCATATTTTTCACACCGGACTTCATTTGCCGGACAACGTCCTTAGCCCTTTTATCAGTCCAGCCATGGGCGGCAAAACCAGCCTTGAACTGGTAAGTGGTCGTTACGGCACCGTTCTGAATCCTAGTGGAAACAGTAACTGTACCCACACAATTCTCTATTGTTTTCTTCTTTCCCATGATGATTATTTATTTGTTGGTTTCCAATCCACTGTTATTATCGCATCCAGCTCACCGCTGCCTTCACAGACCGGACAAGGTTTCCGCACATCCTCGCGGCTGCCTTCCTCCGTTCCCCAGAACCAGCCGTTACCCTTGCAGTAACCACACTTATGGCCGGTACTGACAAAGTTCTCACGGTTCATGCCCTTACCCATATAGGTGGGTGGACAGATATCCAGTTGTTTCTTTACCCTACTCATGCTTGGCCCCCTTTCTGTTTCGGCCCCGCCACATTCCAATAGTCATAGGCACCCTTCTCCCAAATCGTGTATTCACCTGTGGCCCCCTGATAACGTCCTTTACTGAAGGCGACGTAGCCCTCCACCCATATCTTCAGGTCTGCATCATACATCACACTCGTGGCCGCATCACCTTTAGGATTCTTGCCGCGGGCATGGCTGATGAAAACAAACAGCTTGTCCGGAAACTCCTCCTTCAGCTGGATATAGTCACGATACGTCATCTGTGTGTATTGGAAGCTGTCAATAATCACGATGTTGAAACTTTTATGACGCCGGAGCCTGATCTTCAAGGTGGGAATGTCCTCCTTGATGAACGCCAAATGGCGGCTTACCTCGGCCATACCAAAGCGCCGCAGGTTATTCTGGACTGTCAAAGAAGTTCCTTCCTCCAGGGAGTTGAACGCCACACGGTCATACTTGCAAAGTTCCTTGCAGAGCTGCATCACAAAGGAGGTCTTTCCGTTGCCGCTATTGCCCCACACGAACCAGCAGCCCCGGACTTCCGGAGTGTCGAAGGCATCCTTCCATTTCCCCTCGAAAGGGAACACGTCGTACTTCTTGTTCAAGATGTCCCTGACATTCAAGGCACGCTTCATGCCGGCCTTTTTATTATCCTTTTTCTCTTCTTCCATAGTCAGAACAGTCTTAGTTGTCGGATATTGTCAATTCGGTCAAGCACGGCCTGCCGTGCAGCACCCCGCAGCTTCTCATGGCAGAGCATCCTGCCGAGTGCCCACAGAAGGGCATTCTCACGGGTGGCAAACTGTCCCCATTTGCGCCCCGGGTTGAAACCGCCGCCGGAACCGTCCACCTCCATGTGAACGCCGGAGGTCCACCAGCCGTCCTGCTGCCCCACAAGGGCATCCAGATAGTCGCGTCCATTACGGTAAACGGTCACAGTCTCGTATTCCGTCAGAACGGGATAATCACTCCAGGGAGCGGGAAGCTGGTCACGGCCGTCTATTCTCAGGTATTCAAATTTGTTTTCCATATCCTTTAAATTACGTTTGAACGGTATTTGAACGGGAATCATTCACCCGTCATGCGTTTTACCTTGTGAATGGACTTCCTCACACGGCGCAAATCAAAGTCACATGTCGAAGCCTCCTTTATCACATTGTCGATATCCCTCTTGTCGGTCACCCCATTGGCGGAACAGATCGCGAACACGTCATTCACATCCGTGGGTTCCAGTTCATAGAATTTCCGACCTATACGGCTGTAGAACTCCTTGTAACCAGGCTTCTGGTAGCGCAGGCCGTTACTGATGCGTTTGGCAATATAATCAGTACTCAAGAACACAACACCGCATTTCTCCTCCAGCTTATTGTACAGGCTGATAAAGTAGTGGAACACCGGTTCGGTCAGCTTGTCCGCCTCGTCGAACACCAGCAGGGGCGCGTCCATCTGGATGATGTCATCCAATATAAGTCCCCACACCTCACGGATATTATACCCTTCGGTCCGGATTCCGACCGTACGGGCGATCTCGCGGACAAAGTCGCCCTTCTTCATGTCCTCCGAGCAGAGGATGTAGAAAACCTCCCTGTGCTCCTGAAGGTAAACACGGGCGGTGGTGCTCTTGCCGCAGCCGGCCTCGCCGGTCACCCAGGTGACGTTGCGCCAGCGCTGCGCGTCGGAAAGCACGCCCGTGATCTCCTGGTAGGCACCCGTCTCCACGATCTGCCAGCCCGTGGTGTCCATGCCGCCCACCTGCGAGGCGACATTGCGGAACATCTCGTCACTGATGTTCTCGTAACGGCCGTTCAGGATGTTGCTCACCGTACCCACGCTGACACCCTTCAGGCTGCCCGCGGCCTTCGTCTGGCTCGGGTACTTCGCCACGTAAGCGCGGAGGCGCTCGCTGACGGCGTTCTTCTCTTTCATTGTAATTTCCATAATCAATAATTTTTATCTTGTTATAAATCTGTCACTTATAATTTCCCGACCACCTTGCGGATGCTCACTTCCTTCTTCTCGAAGCTGTCCCATGTCACGTTGCTGATGACCTTCATGTCACGGCCGATGGAAGGACGGGCCGGCTGGCCGTATTTTCTCGTGCGACGGTCAATCTGGCGTTGCGCCTCCTTTCCGAGACCTTTCAGGTCAGGGGTGCGCAAACCGTTCTGTTCCGGTGCGACACCATGCTCATACTCGATGTCCTTGGCGACGACCTGACGGTTTATACGCTCATTGACGACGGCCTCCTGCTGGGCGCGGATGAAACGTTTTTCGGCTTCCGTCTGCTCCTGCTGGGCACGGTGGATCATCAGCGGGAACGAGGCCACACACTCGAAACGCATCGCTCCGCCCTTGTCCTTGTAAAGCAACCGCACGCTGCTCATGTCATAGGGATCGTACTGGACATAGAACTTCCTGTAGGTATTACGCCGGCGCCATTCCAGGTCAGGCTCACCGGGAGCGGAGAAAACCTCGTAAGGGTATTTCTTTCCCTGTACCGTGATCTCGATGCCGCTGGCGGTGAACAGCGACGGTTTATCGGTCGTGTACCAGAACATCTCCACCATATCGGGAACGCTGACCGGATCGGTGGCCTCGTTCACGCTGGTATTGTACATCTCGATACGGGGGATGCCGGTGGCCGGGTGTTTCATCGAGTTCCACTGCTCACGGGCGGCGGCATACTGTTCCTTCAGTTCCTCCAATGTGGGAAGGGAGTCGATATTCGCGTTGATGAATTCCAGGTTCGGACGGCTTGTATCTCTCTTTGCCGTAACATTCTGCCCGGTGAAACCGAAAAGTTTCTTCAACACCTGGCTCTGGAAGCGGTAAAAGATGTTCTCGATCGTCTTGGACTCGCCGTTATACGGGGCTGTCGGGCGGTGGATGCGGCTGATCTTCGAGAAAAGCCCCAGCGCCGCGTTCTTCTTGTGGCCGCCCTGGTTGTCGCACACGATCTCGTAGGGTTTGTGCCGGCTCGTCTGGATAGCCATGCGGAAAGCATGGTACTGGGCGATATAGTCCTCGTTGTCGCTGATGTAATAGCCAAGAAGCACCTCGCTGTAGGCGTCCACCACCTCGTACACGCTTGTAGTACACTTGTTTCCGTTCTCATCACGGTAGTAGAGGTTCAGCTTCGTGCCGTCGCCATACCAGAGGCTGTCACGACGGCCCGGAAGGATGGTCCGGTGCTTGCGGTCATAACGCTGGTGCGCCTTCATCTCCCCATAGACCGCATCGTACCACAGGGGTTCGACACGCGGGCTGTTGAACCATTCGCGGAGGCTGCGGGGACTCTTCAGGGGCTTCCAGCCACGTTCCGGAGCGACACGGTTGTACTCCTCGAAGATCTCCATATCAGTATAAACCGGAACGCGGCTGCGTTTCAATGCAACAAGGTAACGCCCGCCGTCCTCCTCGATCTTCAGCGTGTTGCTGTTGCCGTATTTACCGCTCACAAGCACACCGTAGTTGTCGGGACGGAACTTGTTTATCAGGGCTTTCAACCGGCCCACACTGCCCGGGAGGCTGTGCCCGTACACCGGACGCCACTCCTCACTCGTGACAAGCAGAAGCTCCCAAAGGTTACGGCGGAAGCCGGTCAGCTTGTTATTGGACGAGCTCAAGCGTTTGAACTCTTCCATCAGCGCGTTCAGTACCGAGGCATTCCAGGTGTATTCCTTCTTCACGTCCACGGGAAGCGCGACCATCTCACCGTTCTTGTAGTAGCGGTAATCCTCGAAAAAGCTCTCGGCCTTCCCGTCTTTCTTCACTATGTTACGGATCATTTCCTGTCTCATTTGCTGTTCGGGTTCGCCATGACGCTCAACCCAACGTTTCTTGTATTTCTCGGGAAGGGAGGAATAGGAATATAGGGCGACATTACCCTCGCCGCCACCACGGTTGACACTTTGGATATTACCACGGTGTACATTCTGGCGTAAAGTATCGGATCGTATGATAGGATCATCGCCAGAAGTAAGTTCCTCATGGGTTGCACACAATATATTATCAAAGTATTCCATCTCCCTGTTCGATTATCAGTCCTCCAAATCATTCAAAGGGACATGCCTCTTCAACAACCGCGCCGAAGCCCCGAAGTTCAACACAACGAGAAGCTCCAATAACGGGTGGTCAAAGACCACGGAAAGCAGGATCCCGAAACTCAGACAGAAGTAAAGCACGCAAAGGCGTTGCTTATAGTTCAGCCGCATAAACCAGCGCAGCTGGTCACCGAACAATGACATCAACTCACTTTTCATCGCTTTCCTTCTTTTGAGGGTTACCACCTACCTTGGTTCCACCACGCTCGATGGCGAGCTTGCGGATGGAACGGGCCAACTTACTGTTCTTGCGGAATGCAAGGGAGTGGGAAACCATTTCCCGGGAACAACCCAGTAAACCGGCTATTTTACCCACCTCGCTGTATTCTACGACTATTCGCTCTTTCATAATTCGCTGATAAGTTAAATTATTGTAGCGGGCGGTCGCGGACTCGAACCGCGGACCATGGCCTCTCCCTTGCGGGAGTTTGGCGTGTTCTACCAACTGAACTAACCGCCCCGGAAATCTATCGGAGTTCTTCTATTGTCGGGGTAACCCGGTAATCAAAGCAGGAACGGCAGTAAGCCAGGCCACATTCGTTCTCACAGACCACGATGCCGGTCAACGCATCAATCTGGTAGGCGAAAATATTTTCGTCATCATTCAACGCTTTAAGGGTGGCAGCAAACAGATCCATTTCTGCCCAGTCAACGGTTACTTTTAATGCTTTCATTTTCTTCTTTTTATATTTCTCATTGTCACCTCAAGCCTTTTTTGTAGCTTTGGGGCGGTGTTCACACTTTGAACACGTGGCAAATATAAGTCATCTTTCGCAAATTGCAAAACAATCTGCGAAATAATTTCGCAAAACATAAAAACAATGAATAAAAAAGAAAGATTAGAGGCTATTATAAAGCATTACAGTGACGGAAAACCCTCTGTTTTTGCAAAGTTAATAGGGGTTGCTCCCTCAACTATAAGCTCGTGGCTGTCGCGGGATACACTTGACTACGATCTTCTTTTTGCAAAATGCGAAAACATATCATCAGAATGGCTTTTGACTGGTAGGGGAGAGATGATTAACATACAAACTGCCACTTTTAATAATAAAACTACCCTGCCACAAAAAGAAAGTACGGGAATAGAAGACAAATTATTAGCAATTATAGCAGATAAAGATGCCACTATCCGAGAGATGGCAGAGGAAATAGGTGTACTTAAGCAAACAATCGTGCAACTTAAACAGGACAATTTGGAGCGTGTTTCAGGTGCGGAGAGTTCAACACTTGCAGACGCCGGGTAAAATGCGTTATATGGGGTAAAGGGGGCAAAAAATAGTAAAATATTGTTTTTTAGAGAAATAAGCTAAAATATAGGGGAGTAAATAATTATATACGAAATATTGTTTACCCCCTGCAATAGTCTATAAACAAAGAAAAACAAGATACAAAAAAGAAGTATTCATATAAAAATCATCGCTAAAAGCAACCTATAATGTCACTCCAAATGTCACTCCATTTAAAACATTTCGTTTTTCCACTATCTTTTTTGTCACTCCAAACGTCACTCCAAATGTCACTCCTTTCCATTTTTCAACCGTTCAAAACGTTCAAATAAGTAGCAGCTTTTTTCAGATGTACTACTTGGAAAGGATACCACCCAAAAGGTACAAAAAAAGCCGCAAAAAGCGGCTTTATAGACGTTCTAAGGCTGTTTCAGCCCTTTCTGGTACTCTTTATCAGGTGCGACTGGGTAATCATCACACGTTTCGTGTATTTTACGGACCCATCGGTCAAACCGGCATGTAACAGGCTGCTTTTGGTGATACCGACCTGGCTCTCGGTCAAAGTATCAAATATGGCAGAAATACTGCCGAAATAGAAGTTCTTCTTCTCATAAATCAGGTGCACATGGATAACTTTAGTCATAATATATGGCATTTATTTTATTGCAAATATACCAAATATATCGTATATGGAATAATTTAGATAAAATAAAAGGGAAAATACGTCATGCACTCCCCTACTCTACTTGCATAAACCGGTCCGTTTGACTATCTTTGTACATGAGAGCTGATCAGAAAAGGCTCATGAAGAACAATCGGTGATAGCCCTCCCGAAATCTCTCCTATCCCACCTTCAATGTAAAGCATTTCATTTGAACGGCGTTCAAACGGGGCTCAAATGTAAGCCCAATGTAAAGCGATGTAAACGCTTCGTTTTTGCAGCCCATTCTCCCCTACTCCACCCTAACACTTTGACAACCAAAGCAATCAGCCATTTTCAGGCCGACCACATATTGACACGCTTCGTTTTTCCCCCCTTATCCGTACCCGACAGCCAGTATTTCTCCAAAATACACAAGGAAGACCTGGAAAAAGTGAAACAAGCCTATACAGACCTGATTGAGGGACGTATCCAGAAAGTCAAGGAGGAATACCGCGTCATCAATCATGCCGACAGACACAAACACTTCGACTGGGTGGAGGCCCAGGCCGCCGTAGAAACCTACGACGAGAACAATAAGCCGCTGACCCTGGTGGGCTCTTCGCTGGTTATCACCGAACGGAAAAAGATGGAGACGGAACTGGTTTCCGCCAAGAACCGTGCGGAAGAGTCGAATAAACTGAAATCCGCATTCCTCGCCAACATGAGCCATGAAATCCGTACGCCGCTCAATGCCATTGTGGGATTCTCCGGAATATTGGCTTCCACCGAAGAGGAGGAAGAAAAACAAGAATACGTCAGCATCATTGAGAACAACAATACTTTGCTGCTGCAACTCATCAGTGACATTCTGGACTTGTCAAAGATAGAAGCAGGCACAATGGAATTCATTGATACGGATTTTGAATTGAACAAAGTGATGAGAGAGCTGGAAAGTTCGCTCTGCCTGAAGCTATCGCCCGAAAAGAATGTCACCCTCTCCTTTGAGCCCGGACTGCCCGAATGCCACATTCATTCCGAGCGTAACCGCTTGTCTCAACTCGTCATCAATCTGGTGACCAATGCCATCAAGTTTACCCAAGAAGGCAGTATCCGTTTTGGCTACAAGCTGCAAGACGACAAGATGCTTTATTTCTACGTATCCGATACGGGATGCGGTATCCCCGAAGACAAACAAGAGAGCATATTCGGCCGCTTTGTCAAGCTCAATAATTTTGCCCAAGGCACCGGACTGGGATTATCCATCTGCCAGATGTTGGTACAGCACATGGGAGGCAATATCGGACTGACTTCCAAGCCCGGCGAAGGCTCTACCTTCTGGTTCACCCTCCCCTATGTGCCGGCAAGCCGCATCCGGCAGGCAGAAAGCAAGACCGAACCTATAAAAGTAAAAAAGCAGAAAATCACCGTCTTGGTTGCCGAAGACCATGACAGCAACTTCCGGTTGATTGAGTCCATCCTACGAAAAGACTACAATCTGATACATGCGTGGAATGGTCAGGAAGCCGTGAATATGTTCAGGGAATACGACCCGCAGCTTATTTTGATGGACATCAACATGCCGGTGATGAATGGTTACGAAGCGACCAGGGAAATACGCAAATACTCTACACAAGTCCCCATCATAGCCGTCACCGCCTTTGCCTATGCTTCTGATGAACAGCAGGTCATGGAAAACGGCTTCGACGCATATATGGCTAAACCTATCAATGCCAATCAGCTGAGGACACAAATATCAGCTATACTGAAGCAGCATATTATCTTTATGTAAAAAACATCCGGACGGAAGAAGCATGCCAACGTCCGGATGGCGAGTATCAGAATTCATTGTTCAGGCAAGTCAGCCTCAACGAACCGTTGAACGCTTCGGCAGACAATCGCGTCCTGACCTGCACCTGCACGCTGCTCTTCGGCTGGACATCAAAATAATTGTCGCTATACACACTTTCATTGTCAGCAACGGACAAGCATACAGCACGGGCAAACTTGTCTGCCGATACCGTCACTTCATATCCGCCTTCAATGGAACGGACTTCAGTCTGCAAATCCACCTTCGGATAATCCATATCCTTCTGCTTGCCCAGACAGTAGTTATTATGGTACACCCTGCCCGATTTGTCCGTATAGTCTACGCGGACATATACTGTTCCTCTATTCGCCCCCTCCAGCAGCTTGGCAAGCGGTGCGGAAAAACAGACACGGCTGTCATTACCGGAGATGCCGACAGACTTGCCCCAGTGATGAACCACGGTTCCGTCGAACTGGCAGACCTGGAGTTGCAGCCGGCCGGAAGTATTCTCCAAGCGGTCGGACACTGCATATACTTTCAAATCATCCCCCTCCACTACCGGAGAAATCAAGATGTCATCATAGGCCTTGCGGACATAATAGTGCTGCGCCTTCCAGCGTCCGTAATAGTCACGGCTCGCCCAGGAAGCTACGGGCCAACAGTCATTGTGCTGCCAGAAAAGTGTCCCCATATTATACGGCATCTGGCGGCGGTGCGACTCGATGGCCGTCTTGATGGCATCTCCCTGCAGCACATGATTCATATAAAGGAATGCCCGGAAATCACGCGGTTTTTTATATTCATTCAACAGGTAAGTCTCAATCAGCCCGTTGGCATGGTCGCCACCACGCTGATGGGACATCATCACCTCGGAACGTATATCCCAGTCTTCGGGGTAAGGAGCATAGCGCTTGACGGACTCGAACTCTGGAAAAGACTGAAAGCCGTACTCGCTGAAAAAGCGGGATTTCTCGCTGTCATAATCAGAAATGGGTGCTTTACCATGCCAGACACTCCAATAGTGACGGTCCCCGTCAGTAGTACCGGACATCTCTCCCTCGAATGCGAACGGAGAAGAAGGCCAATAGAAGGTTCCGGGTGCATACTCCCTGACCACCCCGGGTAAGGTGACATGATACTGCTGCCGGTACTGTGCCCAAATCTTGTCGGCATATTCCTTGTTCTGCCGTTCTATCTCACGCTTCCAGCCCCAGCCCAGCCAGGCATCCTGGCATTCATTATTTCCACACCACAAAGCAATGCAAGCATGATTGCGCAAACGTTTCACATTGTCCACCGCCTCCTGATGGATATTATCGAGCAGGGCGCCTTCTGCCGGATACATGCTGCAGGCAAACATGAAGTCCTGCCAAATGACGAGGCCCAGCTCGTCACATACATCGTAAAATGCATCGCTCGGGTAATGGCCGCCGCCCCATACGCGCACGCAATTGTGGTTTGCCGCCACAGCCTGCTCAAGGAGCTTTCTCGTACGCTCCGGGCTCGTGCGCGGCAGAATGTTGTCCTCCGGGATATAGTCCGCACCCATCGCGAAGAACGTCACGCCGTTCACTTCATGCGCAAAGCTCTCGCCGTACCGGTCTTTCTCAATATGCATCGTCATCGTGCGCAGACCGATGCGCTTTTCCCACGTATCAACGGTCTCGCCGTCACGCTGCATTTCTTCCAACTTAGGAATAGCAATAGTAAGAAGCTGCATAATGATGGATGATGTGATATACGGTGTAATACTCAGAGCAAACACCGACATTCTTGTGAAAGATCCCCCCGTAAATGCCTCAAAGAAATTGAACGCATCACCGGTCTGCTGTGCAAAGAAATTCTGGATAAAGGTTGGATCAACTCCCGGTGTCGGGAGCTGAGATCCAAATCTTACAACTACGAGCATAAGCAGTGTATACAGTAATCTTTTCCTTATATCCTCAACCTTAAACGCATTACGCACGGTTTTAAGCATTAGATCACCTCTGCTTTTCCACCAAGAGCTTCAATCTTCTCAGCAGCTTTTGCACTGAATGCATTAGCCTGAACTGTAAGCTTCTTAGTTAACTCTCCATTTCCAAGAATTTTAACGCCATCTCTCGGATTTTTAACGATACCGGCCTCGATCAGTGTGTCAACTGATACTGTAGCTCCATCTTCAAATCTCTCAAGTACGTCTAAATTGATTCCTACGATTGTCTTACAGTTTCTGCCTGTG
>OGOM01002159.1_pt1 | contig 12197 bp, 6 predicted proteins | sample 1552681 | NCBI WGS metagenome assembly OGOM01 (sample SAMEA2580188, study PRJEB22360) | human gut metagenome | biome: human gut; feature: human-associated habitat; material: faeces | place: Denmark | collected 2008/2010 | reverse complement strand
CGCCTCGCGCAAGCTGTCCCGAATCTGGAAGTAACCCGTGCCCTTGTTCTCCACCACGCTGCCCACCTCGGCAAACCCCTCGGCATAGGGGGTGGCGCGCAGGATGTTGGCCAGTGCCTGGTTGCGCGGGAAGGAAACCCCAAGCTCGCCCAAACGGTCGACCGTCATAGCCCGGCACAAACCGCCTGGACTCAATATCTCAATGCGGTCGCCGTACATAGTCACCTGAACCTGAGAGGCGCACCCGTCCGGCGAGTAATCGCGGTGCATGAGCGCGTTGGCCACCGCCTCGCGCACGGCCGTCTCGGGATACTCGAGTCTATCGATGCGAAACGCCCCCTCCACCTTCGACGAGACGCGCACGTTGCGTCGCAGCGCCACCATCAGCTCCGATATCATCACGGCGATGGGCCCGACGATCTCGCGAGAATCGAGAAAACGCAGCCCCTCGGCGCTCACATCGGCCTTCGACGTCCCCGGGATCACCGTAAACGAAAGGCAGGCCCGCGGGAAATAACGCTGCGGAAAGCGCCCGAGCGCCATAAGTCCCGCCAATGTGGGTCGCACAATCCCCTCCCCGTCACGAGCCGTCACGCAGAGCGCCTCAAGCAGCTCCTCGTCGCTCATGCCCTTGAACGCTCGCGGCGAATCGGCACGCTGTCGGCGCATGAAGCCCTCCAGAAGCTCTTCGTCAAAGTCGCCCATCGCAGCCCCTTCGACCACTTCGCGATCGTATCGCCGCGGGGCGCGCGCCCCCCCCACGGCGGAAGGTGTTCCAGCAGGCGGTCCACCTCGTAGGGGCTCAGCCTCCGATCACCATCCCCCACACGCACATAGGAGCCGTCATGCATTGCGCGCGACTTGACGAAGCAGGGCTTAAGCTCGGGCGGCAGTTCGGGCACCGTGGCCACCACCACAGGCGATCCTTCGAACTCGACAATCTCGACTGACGCCCGCACGGGCGGCTCCATCTTCTCGCCGCACATCTGGGCAAGCGCGTCGGCCACAGCACGCGCCTTGAAGCCCGGAACACCTTGGAACCCCGCTCGCTCCGCGAGCCCCAGAATCACCACGCCACCCGACGTGTTCGAAAACGCGCTCAGCGTCTCCGCCATGCTTTTCGGAAGCCCCTGAGAAGCCGCTTTCACCTCTACCCGCTCGGTGTCGGTGCCAAGACGTCGGGCGAGACCAATATAGCTCTCCAGATCGAAATCGTACACGCCCATAGCCCACCCCCGCAAATAGTTTCAAGAAGTCTCATCAGTATGCAACAACTTGAGACTATTTGCAACAACGCTTGTATTTGTTGGTGCGCGCAAACCCAACATTGTGCAAGACCCCTGCTCAGAGAATTCAAATCATGATTTGACTGTAACATCTGCGGGACCGACATCACCGGCAACACCTCCGCCCATGCGAAAGAACACATGAAGGCCGGTGAAGGATCTGGGCATCATAGTGAAATCCGTCAGATAGTCACCGGCTACAACACGGTTAGCCATAAGAAAGAGGGACATTGGGAAACGAGGGTTGTCGGCGGTCGTTGGGAATAGACGTTAGGCAGGGGTCATTAAGGATGCGCTTGATATTGCTGTCAAGCCCTGATAGACGATTTGTCCGTTTATCAGCCACAGTTGCTTAGATGCCGGCAGAGCATGAAACAATTTCTGCCAGTAGGCGTCATTTCGCGATGCGCATCTTTTATATCCAATAGGCTGCATGGGTATCGCTAACCCACACAGCCTATTGGCGCCCAATCTCTCTAACGTACTTATCTGCGACTATTGAATCTTCTGCGACCGACATAGAGCAGCAAAGAAGCCAGTCCTATAGCAGAAGCGCAAAAGAGAATCAGAGCAATACGCACAGGCAAGCCTAAGCTGTCACTTGTTTCTGCCAAAAAGCCTAAAGAGCTAGCAGGCTTATCAGTATCAGTGACGGAGTTCGCGTTATCTGTCTGACCCGAATTGATTTCCTGGTTACCTCCTGATGCCTCAGGTGCATCCGAACCACCGTTATTCCCTTGGCCACCGTTCATGCTTCCGCTATTGCCCTGATTGGTTCCACCGTTGTCTCCGCCTCCCTGCTCGCCACCACCTGACGGATCGCGTCCGTCATCGGTTACGCTCACGGCAAGATTCAATCTCTCGCTGTATTCATCAAAAGGCATCCCCTCTTTATATGCGGCGATTCGATACTTCGTATCTCCCGTAACACTGATAGGTCCGGTGTAAACGCGTCGCGTCCCGTTTGCATCGCAGGGGCAGGTGTCGTCGGTGGTGTAGTAGATGGTCGCTCCTTCGGTGGTGGTTGTCAGGGTTAGCTTCGAACCTTTCGGTACCGTCACGCTGTTCTCTTTTGGAGCCAACGCATCGAACGTGTTCGTTCCGATGGTTGCGGTGGGCCGCACGGGTTGCGCTGCATCAGAAGTGGTGCGAATCGCCAGCTCCTTGGAAAGCGACGTGCCAGTTGCCGCAAGGGTGAGCGCCGTCATTCCGGGAAGGTCACCATAGAGCGAGAACGATGTCTTGCCCTCGGAATCCGTCATGCCAGTTGCGATGCCCTCGCCAGAAGCGTCCAAGGCGCTGATACCGTCGAGCGCCGCGATGCTGGGCGCATCCACCTGTGCCGTCACCGGCTGGTTCGCCACAGGGGTGCCGTCCGAATAGCGCACGTAGGCCACAACTTGGACAGGTTCAGGAGCATCGCTTTGCAAGACGACGGCATTCTCATAGTTCGCAACGAGCTGCGCCGGACGTTTCTCGACGGTGAGCGTCTTCGACCATGACCCGAACAGATCGCCCAACGAACACTCCGTATAGCTCTTCGCACCGTTCAGCTTCACCGAAACACTTGCTCCTTCGGACAAGGGTTCTTGCGGGTAGATGCGCAGGACCTTGGCAAGCGCTCCTCCTCCGTCGGCCTCGCTGGCGTCTTTCGAGTCGACCCATTCAAGACGGGCGCTCTCGCCATCCACGAGGGCGCTCGTTCCTGCTCCCTCATCGGCTTTCATGTATTGGCTGAATTCCAGCTCTATATATTCGGGGCAGGCATTCGCAGCTACAACGCTTGGTGCCTGCGTTGACTTCAAACCTACCTTCAGCCCGGTTCGGATGGGGAGCACCGAAAGCCAGTCCGTCCTTGCTACGTCATACCCTTCTTTGGCGACCCTCACCTGATAGAAGCCGGTTGGCGTATCCCATTGGAAGGCTCCGTCTGCGCCCGTGGTCAGCGTGCCCTCCTGCTCGTAGTCTTCGGCATTCCATTTCCGTGCATTGCGGCCGTTTGCATCGTCTGCAACATAGATGGTCGCCTTGGCACCTTCTACGGGATTACTATCCAGCGCCTCATATACGATGCCCGACGGGTCGATGATCACATTTGACCCGATGCCGTAGAACTTGTCCCAGTCGATGATGTTCCTGACATCGTCGCTGCCATTGTTCTTCTTAGGAACTTCCTTGCAAACGCTCTTCCTGTAAGCGGTTGCCTGCTCATAGGCGTTCTTTGCCTTGTCGAGGTAGTGCGCGCGCAGCAGGTGAATCGAGGTGGATCCTGCATCGATCGCCAACGAGGCCTTGCTCACCACGCCGCCAGCAGTGCTAGCCCCCTCCGTCACTACAGAGCTGCTCCCCATGGTTGCGACAAGGATGATCGTCGATCCCACCGTGTTCCAATAACCGGTCATTACATCGGTGTAGTTATGGTCGTCCTCGTTCTCCATGAGCTCTCGGTACTTCTCGGCCGCATCGCGTTCGGCGTAGAGCGCCTTGAGGCAGTTCTGGCATGCTCCATCGCAAGGGTTGCGCTTCTTGTAATAGAGAATCCATTGGTTTATGGATTCGATGTCGGCTTCAAGGACGCCTAAGGCATCCATGTTGTCTAACCATGAGTCCATGGCGAATCTCAACCCCACACCACTTCCGATGACGCCGACGCCGCCCAGAACCTGATTGACATTCGTGCACTTTGAGATTTCATTGGCCACCTCTTCTGTCTCCTTAGCCCACATCTGGCTCTTCGCCCAGGCTTTCACCATGGGCGTGATCCTCTCAGGCGGAACGTCCTTGAGGATGCGGCGCGCAAGCACGTTGTCGAGCACACTCTTTGCGCCCTCGTCGATCACGCCGCTCACCATGTCAATCCCCATACCAAAACCATCCAACCCGGCGGCTTTGAGTGCATCCACCTTGGCGGAGCGCATATGGTCATCTTTCTCCTTATGTTCTGAGAAATCGACCTTGTAGGTGTTCTGCTTCTTTGCGTTCGGATCCGTAGCTCCTTGGGGTGCGCTTTCCGTCACCAAGCACGAATAGCCCGTGTAGACGCCTTCCGTCTTGCCGTCAGCACTGTTCTTCTGCGAGTCGGTGACGTAGAGCTCGGCTTCGAGGCGGCCGTCTTCCAAGGTCTGGACTTGGACGCCCTTTGCGCTGTCGCCTTCGGAAACCTTGACGACGCCGCCTAGCTTGTCCTGAAGGCAGTTGTCCATCAGGGCCGACGGTGAGCCCGATGCGCTCACCTTGCCGATGCCCGCGCTCGTTCCCATGGCATCCAGGCTGTTTCGTATGGAGCGGTTCGTCAGCTTTCCGCACGCATAGTTGTTGTCTATGGACTCCTTCATCCTGTGGAAGAAATCCTTCACTTCCTTGATCGTTGCGGCATCCTGACCCGCATACCACCCATCTATCTCCGCATCAGTCGGAATCGAGTACTCGCCGATATCCGGGTCTTCTCCCGTGAAGTAGGGGTCGTCGATCGCAGCAATCCAGGTGTCGTCCGCATCTATGGGTGCACGGAGGCTGTCTAGGCTGATATCCGCGCGCTGCGCCTCAATCTCAGCCAGTGAAGCCTGCGCCTCCGCTTCGGTGAGCGTGCCTTCTTTGACACGCTGCTTTATCTCATTTTCGAACGCCTGTAAGGACGCATCTATTCCTTCGCAGGTTTTGCTCAGCTCGCTGCCGCTGGACGACGTGTCTCCGAACAGATTCTCCAAGTAGAGGTATCTGTCCTTGGCTTCCTGTTCGGCGCGCTTCTTGATGCGCTCCTTGAAGTCCTCGTCGTCCACGTTCGACGCATAGGCCAAGGCGAAGTTGTTGAACGTATAGGTCTGCGGGATGAAGAGCTCCTCGGCATCCAATTCGGAGATACTGAAAGACCCCGAGTCGGGATTGTCTGCCAGCAGCTGCAGATAAGTTTCGTCCACGTACTCGCCGACAAAGCGCGTATATTGCTCGTCGCTTGATTTCTTTGTAAGCGGGATGGCGACCGTCCTGTCGTCCTGCATGACCGCATACATCCATAAGGTGTCGCCGGCGTTGATCTCGTTGCCTGCTTTCTTCACGGTGACATCGAACGTCCAGTAAGCGCACGATTTCCGGGCAAGCTGGTGATGGATGGTCAGGCATTTGTCGCTCTCCTTGCCGTCGGCGATGAGATCCTGCGTCCGGCCTTCATTCGTCACCTTAAACGACCAGATCTGTGCCTGGGGTCGGTAGGTGCAGTCCGCATAGGAAGAGAAAGTGGCTCCTTCTGTGGTAGCAGTTGCATCCACCTTCACACGGTCTCCGTAAAGAAGGGAATCCGTTAGGCCTTCCGGCAGGTCGAAGCCTACCGTTGCTTTGCCCTTGCTGTTCGTGGTAACCGATTCGCCGACGTTTTGCCCGTTGATGGAAAGCTGTGCGGTTGCGCCCGGACTTGCATAGACGATGGCGTTATTGCCCTTCTGGCCCACATAGCCGGACGGCACCTCAACGCTCATCCCAAGGGATGCGAACGAAAGATTGCCCGCAGGCACCGTGGCCCCAGAAGCCGAAAGGGAGAATGGCATCGAATATACCCGTTCCTTCGTCGGTGTCAATGCGATGGATATCACCCCGGAGGTGGCACCAGAAGGGATCTTCACGGAAAGAGCGCCTTCTCTCGATGTGCATTCGAGGGTCTCGCCCGTATCCAACGCGGCTGATGCGTCGCTGTAATCGTTTCGGGGAATGTCAAACGTGAGGGTCGCATCCATGGATCGGTCGAATTCGTAGCTGATCTGAAAGATTGCTTCGCAGTCGACGACAACGGAGCTTTGAGGCATCTTCGCAGTGACGGACTTCACGCCGATCGATGCCAGGGCATCCTCCGCCTTGAAATCGGGAACGCTAAGCGCAAGTGCGCTGGTAGCTTCGTCTTCGATGCGAATGTCCTCACTGGCATAGGGAAACGCGAGTCGCTTGATCACGCCTAGGTGAGAGGCGCTTACATTCAGTGAGGGCTTGAATGCCACTATCGTGTAATCGCCTGCCTTCAGTTTGCCGGTATCGAAATGCCAGGCGGGATTCTCTTGGCCGTCAGGCCAATACACTTGCGCATAACCATCCTGGATGCACCGGGCATTGCTTGCAGTGCCGTCGAACACCAGCACGCGGCTCGTCCCTTCGAAGGCGGCGTTGAGCGAGATGGTCGCACTGCCCCAGCGCGGAAGGACGGCGGCGAACTCTCCCGCTTCTTCGTTGAAAGTTGCAGTTGCAGGGGAAAGAGCGAGCGACTCTGCAGGGGTCACTTCAAGGGAAAGCTCGGCGAGGGCGGCAGGATCGTTGGCGAGCGATTCGGACAAGATGAGTTGACCGCGCTGCACCAAGTAATCGTCGGTGGCGCTCTCACCCGTCAGGTTTTTCCCTGGCTTGAGCTCTGCGCCGTTGCGCTTCAACGTAAACGAAAGGCTGTTCCAATTGGATACGGGAGCATATTCGGGATTGCCGCCGGTATCGCTGCTTCCCGTTTTGCATCGCAGGCTTATGGGATAGACCCGCTGAACCGCCAGTTTCGAAAAACCGGTTATCGTGCCCGCGTCCCAATCGCCCGTCATCTGTCCAGCGGGACGCAGCAGCTCCTTGTCGTAATACCCTGGCATCGTTATGGTGATGAGCGTTTCTACAGCAGGTTTTAAGCCTTCTGCCGTGAAGGCGCCGTCATCCGCAACGTTTGCTTGATAGGTGGAATCACCCTGCTGCACGATAACCTTCACGTCGGTTGTCGCGACACCCTCGGGAAGGTCGAGTTTACCCGTGACCTTCACGGTATTGACGTCGTCGTCGAGCCAAACCCAATTGATTCCTTTTCCTTTCTCTAGCTGTGAGAGCTTCCAGGGGTCTGACTCCGTTCCGTCTGTGCGCTTCTTGTAGGCATAGACAGTGGATCCATCATCGCAGGGTGCGTATAAGCTGTCTGCGTCATAGACACCATTGCGCGCGAGGCACACATCCGGGTTGTCGATGCGCAATTTGACGGCACCGCATGAGCAGAATGCCGAGTAGAGGTACTTGAGAGATGACGGCAACACGATAAGCTCCTGCGAGGAAAGCCCTGTGCAGTCGGTAAATGCATCGTAGAGGCACTCTATGCCGCTGCCGTCTGGGGAAGTCTCAAATGCAACGGAGGTAAGGTCACCTTTCCTACCTGCCGTGAAGGCGCCCTCTTCGATCTCCTTGACGAAGCTGGGGAATGTGACACTTTTAAGATGTTGGTAGTTGAATGCAAACATAGGGATATAGACGTCGTAGCTTCCGTCGAGCACAGCTGCTATGTCCATCGATTCAAGGCCGCCGTCCCCATAGAGCATGACCACGTCGCGGGTTTGCCCATCGACCGTATGCTCATAGCCCTTGTTGAGATAGGCATACACTTCGGCATCATGCAGTGGGTCCGGCGCTTGCCAGCCGCAATCGAACGACCAGCCCGGATCGTTCCAGTAGCCGTTGTCCTGCACGAGCGTTCCTACCCACATCTTCTTACCGGAGCAAGAGGCGGACGTCTTCCATAGGAGCGACTTGTCCAACTCGGGGTAGTTTTCGCATTCATAGTTGTCCAGCGTGGCAAGGTTCTGGGCATCCACGCCGCTCGCAAACGGGTTGGGGCCTGGTTCTGTGGACGCTTCTGTGACTGGCTGGCTATCTTCGGCGCCTTCTGCCACATCAGCATCATCCGAAGAGACAGTAGACCGGTCCGAAGCATCCTCATCCGGAACCTCTTCGTCGGAAACGGATGCGCCATCAAGCAATATGTTGCTGGAGACTGAAAGCGCATCATCGGGCACATCGACTTCAGAATCGCTCACAGGGAGCAGTGCCGCCTGAACGTCTTCGCTCGCGACTGCGTCCACCCGACTTGAATCTTCGGCAAATCCGACGATGGGACACATGGTCACAACCAGTGCCAAGGAGAGTGCGACGGCACAAGCTTTTGCAAAAGGAGATTTTGCTGTCTTGCCTTTTCTGGGCATGGCGTTTTCTATCTTTCTCTTGGTGAGGGATCCCGTTCATTCTCCGAAATCGAGGAACGAGGCACAATAGAGTTGCCAGGTTCGGCAATTGCCAAAACGGAAATCGTACGCTAGGGGGCGCATTTCCTGAGTACCATAGTCATTGCAACCTGCAAGCAACGAGAAAGCGCGAAATGAAGTTTCACGAACAACTGAATGCATATATCGAGCAGATCGACTGCATGGCGAAAGAGGTGAGCGAGCAGTCGGGAGTATCCGCCGCCACTCTGAGCCGATATCGTACGGGGTCGAGGCTCCCCGATACGGAATCCGACGCCTTTGAGAATCTCTGCTCTGCGATCGCCGAGCTGGCACGGCAGAAGCAGCTTGGCGATATAACCGCGGAATCAGTGCGTGAGCAGTTCATGCAGTCATCCGACCTTCGCCCCCGCGACGCCGATCGGCTCCTCGAGAACTTCGACCTCCTCCTTGCAACGCTCGATGTGGGCATCAGCAAGCTCTGTCGCCATATAAACTACGATGCCTCGACCGTGTTCCGCTTTCGCAATGGCTCGCGCCGTCCATCGGATCCCGAAAAGTTCGCATCGTCGGTGGCGGAGTACGTGGCGCGAGAATGGGACTCTGCTCGCGATAGAGCCGTGCTGGCGCATCTGCTAGGTTGCACTGAAGAGGAGCTAGCGGAAAGCTCCGTTCGGTACGAAAAGCTGATGGAGTGGCTGTTCGACGATCGCGACCATAGGGATCATCCCGTGTCGGATTTCCTGTTCAAGCTCGACGAGTTCAACCTGAACGACTACATCAAGGCCATCCACTTCGACGAACTGAAAGTTCCTTCCGTGCCGTTCCAAATGCCCACATCGAAGACGTACTTCGGTCTCGACCAGATGATGGAAAGCGAACTTGATTTCCTGAAGGCCACCGTGATCTCCAAATCAACCGAGCCGGTGATCATGTACAGCGACATGCCCATGGGAGAGATGGCGAAGGATCCGGAATTCCCGAAGAAGTGGATGTTCGGCATGGCCATGATGCTGAAAAAGGGGCTTCACCTGAATCAGATCCATGACTTGAACCGGTCCTTCGAGGATATGATGCTGGGACTTGAGAGCTGGATCCCCATGTACATGACGGGCCAGATTTCTCCGTTCTATCTCAAAGAGCCGTCGAATAACGTTTTTCTGCATCTTCTGAAGGTTTCCGGAGCCGCTGCCCTTTGCGGTGAGGCCATTGTGGGCCACCATGCCGAGGGAAGATACTATTTGACCAAATCGAGGAAGGAGTTGGGGTACTATACGGCGCGAGCCCAGGAGCTGCTGAGCGCTGCGCGACCCTTGATGGATATCTACCGCATCGACAACAAGAACGAGTTCAACGCTTTTTTGCAGGTCGATTCAGAAACAATCGGGAAGCGCAGGAGCATCCTCTCTTCGCTGCCGCTCTACACCATCGATGCGTCCCTTCTGGTGGAGATGCTTGCAAGGTCTGGATTCGATGGAGAAGAGGCGGCCGGCATTGCCGATGCCGCCTCTTCGGCTCGTCGGCGCGTCGTGCATATTCTTGAGACTAGCGAGATCCATGTCGAGATACCGCTGCTTACCAGAGAGGAGTTCGAGGTCTATCCGTTGAACCTCGACCTTTCGAACGCATTCTGCGAGAAGGGCGTCGCGTACACGTACGAGCAGTACCTTGCGCACCTGGAGGATACCGACCGTTTCGCAGCGGATCATCCTCGGTATCAGGTAGAGAAAACTTCTTCACAGACGTTCAGGAACCTACAGATCAGCATTCACGAAGGCAGGTGGGCTATGGTGTCGAAAGAGCTTGTACCATCAATACACTTCGTCATACACCACCCAAAACTAAGACGTGCGATAGAGGAGTTTATTCCGCCTGTGGTCGAGAAATAGCCTCTGCCGATGTTGTCTGAAGCAAATCGCGCAAACTGCTGGCAGGACTGCCATTATATTCATCGACTATGAGGCTATCGTCCTTTCGCCATATGGCCTCAATCTTGCTATTGTTTGCGTCTATATCATCAGAATCAGGAGCCTGGTAATCGGAAAGCCCGCATGACATTAGAACACATCTAATGTCATTACAGTTGCCTTATTCGTTCGAAAGTAATTGGGCTTCGATGCCAGCCTCTCTGCAAGGTGACGTTAGATGTATTCTAATGTCATTCCAAGGCGGAGGAATACTTCCTATGTTGCATCCTGGGCATCCTCTTTGCTTGGAAGGCGCCTTGCGTAATAGCGGAACACCTCGTCGTAATGGTCTTCCACGAACTTTTCCACCAAAATAGATGTCTCTGTTTTAGTAGTAGCTCGGTTCGCTTTGCTGTAATCTTCATTGTCTTGCTGTGTTTCGCCGTGCGACATTCCTGAACCTCACCTCCTATTACGCATAACGCGAAGAGCGCACCCTATGGGCGGCTCTTTTTCGAAAAATTTTTCATTAGGTCGTGAATCCCAAGATTCGATTAGATGTTCTAGGGCTCTTGGAACGGCGCAGGGAGGCACAACATGTCATAACTGATATGACACGGTTAGCCCTGCGAAGAAGGACATTGAGAAATGCTGGTTATCGACGTCCATTGGGAGTGATTTGGAATCCTCTCGCGTATCAATGCGATGTAATAATTGCTCATTATCACGAGCAACTCCGAACTATGAAATATAATTTTCCAGAAATATGAGTAACTCAAGTTTGGTGAATGGCTATAGTGATTTACGAAATTCTCGGAAGCGCTCAACGATGCGCCAGGCAATTTCGCAGTATATCAAGCCCATCAAACACAGTCAGCAGATGCAGATCCTTGAACAATGCAAGACAAAAGCATATAATTGTCTTACTATTAGTAAAGGAGGTCGGTCCTATGGCAACTGCTTCTGTAACGGTGAGAGTCGACGAAGATACCAAGCGCGCCGCAGCTAACATCGTGGAAGATTTCGGCTTCGATCTCTCATCAGTCACGCGCGCGTTCTACCGTCAGATCGTACGCGAGCAGCGCATTCCCCTCACGCTTGAATATCCAACGCCTAATCTCGAGTCTCGCGAGGCAATAAGGGAAACGAAAGAACTCATCGCATCGGGAGATCCGGGCTACGCCACCGTATCAGAAATGTTCGAGGCGATGGGAGCATAGCGGTGCTGAGAGCCAATTACACCCCGCGCTTCCAGAAAGACGTTAAGCGCCTTAAGAAGAAGCACGTAGCGCTAGATCCTCTGAAAGAAGTCGTGGAATTGGTGGTCGCCGATACCCCAGATAGCCGATCAGAACTTGTTCGCCGGCATAATATGCATCGGCTCAAAGGCGAGTGGTCGGGAAGCATGGAATGCCATGTCGCAAACGCTGGCGACTGGTTGCTTGTTTGGGCGCAGACCGACGATCAGGCGTACTTTCAGAGAACCGGTGGCCACGACGATCTGTTCAGTGGATAGGAAGTGCTTTAGGATTGTGCAATCCACCAGGCAATATTGTTTTTCTGAGCTTACTCAGACCCTGTTCTCGCATTTTTCTGAACCGGAATTAACCTCATGTTCACACTTTTCTGAACTTGGAACATTAGCGAGCTAGTGCTATGCTCACTCCCCCTCGCAAACCGGAAAAGCCTCATCGTAGTCGGGGTCGTCCTCGCGGCGCACGAATTCGTAGAGAAGGCGGCGCGTGGCGGGCAGCTCTTTCTTCTTCAGTTGGTGTTCCCACAGCACGAGCACCTTCCAGCCGGCCGCCTCTAGCGCCGCCAGGTTTTGCTCGTCGCGCTCGACGTTGCGGGCGAACTTAGCCTCCCAGTAATCGAGGTTCTTCTTGGGCACCGACAGGCTGCACACGGGACACCGATGCCAGAAGCAGCCGCGGATCTCGATGGCGAGCTTGCGCCCCACGAACGCCACGTCCGGACGCCCGGGCGCTTTCCTCCAATCGCAGCGG
>OGOM01002156.1_pt1 | contig 12210 bp, 9 predicted proteins | sample 1552681 | NCBI WGS metagenome assembly OGOM01 (sample SAMEA2580188, study PRJEB22360) | human gut metagenome | biome: human gut; feature: human-associated habitat; material: faeces | place: Denmark | collected 2008/2010 | reverse complement strand
GCGAGCGCTGTGGGCGGGGTGGCGGCACGGCGCCCCGTAGCCGGCGTCGCAGCACAGACCGTAGAACCAGTCGGTCGCGGCGCGGGGCTCGTTGACGCCCATACGACCGTTGAACTCTTCGTTTACAACCGAAGGCCTCGGCATGAGCGCGCCCATGATGCGCATGGCGATGCGGTCGCGGCCCGACGTCGTATCCTCGGCAGCACCGTTGGCAACGGCGGCCTCGGAAAGCGCGGCAAGCGTGCCCTCCAGGTCAAAATCGGGGAGCGTATCGGGGTGCAAGAGCGAGAGCTTCTCGTTCTGCAGCGCCCAGGCCATATCGAGCGCCGGTCCCGTAGCGCCGATGCACTCCAAAATGGTGTTGTAGGCCCAGATGCGGTCGTTCTGTCCGATCATCGATCGGTGGATGGCATATTCGATGAGGCCCTGTGCGGCCTCGCGCACATCAGTCATTACAGCCATGCCGCGTAAGCCCCCTTGTCAGTAATTGCGTAGTGGCGGGCAGAGCCTTCGCCCAGCCAGCCGTTCATCTTGGCGATGAAGGTGTCGATCAGGTCGAGCGGCACGAAGGCCTGGATGGTGCCACCAAAGCCGCCACCGTGGATGCGGACGGCGCCGCGGCCGTCGAGCACATGCTCGGCCAGCGCCAGGGCATACATCGAAGGCTGCTCGGAGCCCAGCTTGGCAACGACATTCTGCAGGTACATGGCGGAGCTGGCGCCGGACTCGCGCGTCAGGACCAGGAACTGGTCAATGTCGCCGGCGTTCAGGGCTGCCCAGCGCTTGTCGACCAGGCCGTTCTCGTACCAGTAGTGAACGGCGCGCAGGCAGGCGCGGTCGCCCAGCTTGGCACGCAGCTCGGGGAGCTTGGCGTCAAAGTCGGCAACGTTTACCTCGCACAGGCGTGCCTTGCCAAACTCGGCAGCGACGTCCTGCATCTCGCGCGGAACGGCGGCGTAGTCGTCGGTGGCGGCCACGTGGTCGGCACCGACCTTAACGAGCACGAGCGCGTAGCCGTGATCCTCAAAGTTGAGCTCGAGCTTCTGGGTTTTAGGCTGAGCCTGGTCCTCAAAGTCCATGTAGGCAAGGCCGCCCAGACACACAGCGGCCTGGTCCATCAGACCGCAGGGCTTGCCGTAATAGTTGTTCTCGGTGCGCTGGCTCATCTGGGCGAGCGCGACGGGCTCGATGGCGGGTGCGCCCCAGAGGGTTTCCATGGCACGACCGTATGCGGCCTCGACGGCGGCAGAGCTGGACAGACCGCCACCCGAGGGGACGGAGCAGGTGAAGGCGAAGTCGAAGCCCTGGGGCTCAACGCCCAGAGCTGCAATCTCGTGGGCCATACCGCGGACGAGGCTCGCGGACGTACCCTTCTCGGACTCCTGAACGTCTAGCGTGTCGAGCGTGATTTCAAACGTGGGATAGCCCTCGTCGGCGACGCGAATCTTGTTGGTGTCGGTCGCTACGGCGATGCCGTCGACGGCGACATCGAGCGAGCCGGCGATAACGTGGCCGCCCTCGTGGTCGGTGTGGTTGCCGCTGATCTCGGAACGGCCGGGCGCGTGCACATAGAGCACCTGGTGGTCGCCGATGGGGCCAAACTCCTCCTCAAACAGCTTGGTAAGTGTGGCGAATGTCTTTTCGTCGGGCGTGGTCATGGGAGTCCTTTCCTTGGCGCGCACGGGTGAGTTTTGCGTCGTTATGAGTACGTTAACAACTTGAAGCGGCATGAACCAAGTGTTTGCGATACCGCACGTTACGGGCTATGTTAACGTACTCATAACACATCGCTTGTCACTTTTTGAGAATCTGGTAATCGGTAGAAATTCAGCCGTGAACGGTACTGCCGTATGGACTTATAAAGCAGAAGAGATGCAGATAGAAAAAGTAGAGTACGTTAACATGCGTCCGACGATAGCGGGCCTCGGCGCGGGATGTATTTCTGCCCGGGCCGGCATTCACGCTATTCAAATCTCGCAAGGGTGAAGGTGATCCTGTGGCAAGGCGCCCGTCCAACGATACCAGTTCGCGTCCGGTCTCCATGGCCGACGTCGCCCGCGCTGCTGGCGTTTCGCAGCAGACGGTTTCGCGCGTCGCCAACGGCTTGCCCAACGTTAACGAGCAGACGCGCCAGCGCGTGCAGGCCGCTATGCAAGAGCTCGGCTTTCGTCCGAGTTATGCCGGTCGCTCGCTGCGCGACGGCCGTTACCATTCGGTCGGCCTATGCATCAACGATGTCACCAAGTTTGGCAACCTCTCAATGATTGACGGCATCGCCAGCGCTGCTCGCGAGCATAATTGCGCCATCACGCTGGTCGAGATGTCCAAGACCGAGGAGTTTTCGCTTGCCGAGGCCACGCGTCGTATGGCCGCATTACCGGTGGACGGCATCATTATCGGCATGAGTCGCATGGCGCCTGATTTTGAGACGTTTGATCCACTGCCGGGCATTGGCACGGTCATCGTTACCATGTACGCGCATCCGCGCGTGACCACGGTCGATTCCGACCATTACGGCTGCTCGCTCTTGCTTATGGATCACCTGTTTGAGCTGGGGCACGAGCAGATTCGCTATATTGGCGGCCCGTCGTTCTCGGTCGACGAGCAATTTCGTCGCGCCGGTTGGCAAGATGCACTCGAGCGTAAACACATCGAGCCGGTAGAGCCGCTCGAGGGTGACTGGTCTGCCAACAGTGGTTACGAAGCCGGCAGGTATCTGGCCGAGCACGACCGCACTATGACGGCGATCTATGCGGCAAACGACCAGATGGCAAATGGCGCGATTGCCGCGCTGCGCGATAGCGGTCTGCGCGTCCCCGAGGACGTGAGCGTGGTGGGTGTCGACGATTCGCTCGATGATTTTGTCGCGCATAACGAGCTTACGACCGTTCGATTCGACTTGCATCAACGTGGGCGCGAGGTGTTTGAGCATGCGGTTCCCGAGGCGGGTACGGCGGGCAAAACCGTTGCCATTCGTATTCCCGGCCAGCTCATTATTCGACATAGCACGGCGATGCCACGCTCATAGTTTGCGCAGGTAAACGGCGATTTATCGTATTTCAATAACAATCGGTAAGGATGCCGGCAGATAACAGTTGGAATGCTGCCGAGTGCTATGATAGACAGGTTATTTTGTCTATCTAGGAGGCTTTGCCTGATGGAGATCACCAAGGATATCCGCTACGTTGGCGTCGACGATCACGACATTGACCTGTTCGAGGGCCAGTACGATGTGTCCGAGAACGGTATGGCATACAACAGCTACGTTATCTTGGGCGATAAAATCGCTGTCGCCGATTCGGTTGACGCTGGCTTTGTCGACGAATGGCTCGGCAACCTCGAGGCCGCGCTCGACGGCCGTACGCCCGACTACCTGGTTATCCATCACATGGAGCCCGATCACTCTGCTGGCATCGCCGCCTTTATGGAGCGCTACCCCCAGGCACAGATTGTGGCCAGCATGGGCGCCTTCCGCATGATGGTCAACTACTTTGGCACCGACTACCCCGAGCGCAAGATGGTCGTCAAAGAGGGCGACGTGCTCGATCTGGGCGGTCACAGCCTAACGTTTGTCGGCGCCCCCAACGTTCACTGGCCCGAGGTGATCTTCTCCTACGAGTCTACCGACAAGGTGCTCTTTAGTGCCGACGGCTTTGGCAAGTTCGGCGCCAACGACATCGAGGACCCGGAAGGCTGGGCTTGCGAAGCGCGCCGCTACTACTTTGGCATCGTCGGTAAGTTCGGCAAATTCGTGCAGACCGTGCTCAAGAAGGCCGCCGATCTGGATATCCAGATCATCTGTCCGCTCCATGGTCCTGTTCTTACCGAGAATCTGGGCTATTACCTCGACACCTACAACACCTGGTCGAGCTATCAGCCCGAGGACGAGGGCATCACGATTGCCTATGCGAGCGTGTACGGCCATCTGAAGGCCGCCGTTGAGGAGCTTGCATCTGCGCTCGAGGCCCGCGGCCAGAAGGTTTCCGTCTTTGACTTGGCTCGCGACGACATGGCCGAGGCCGTTGAGGATGCGTTCCGCTATGACCGTCTGGTGCTCGCCTCCATCACCTATCAGGGTGAGATCTTCCCGTTCATGAGCACCTTTATCCACACGCTTGCCGAGCACGCCTATCAGAACCGTACGGTGGCGCTCGTTGAGGCCGGCTCCTGGGCGCCCACCGCTGCCAAGGTTATGACCAAGGAGCTCGAGGGCATGAAGGACATCACCCTGGCGCAGAACAAGGTGACCGTGCTGGGTTCGCTCAACGACGCCTCGCGCGCTCAGATTGAGGTTCTCGCCGACGAGCTGTCCAAGTAGCGACACATTCACTTCTGATGCTCAACCACCACAAAGGAGACCTTTGTGGTGGTTTTTGTTTAAGCGCCGGCGATGAGGAGATTTGGGCGGGCGTTGTCGACGATCTCGGCGATTGAGGTGGCGACGGCATTATCGGGGTCGCTGTCCATCACGATGGAGTCGACGTCGGCGAGTTCGGCAAAGCGGTACATGCCGCGTCCGTTAACCTTGCTGGCGTCCATGAGGGCGACGCTTTGATGGGCCGCGGCGATCATAGCCGTTTTGGTCTCGGCCATCTGGGGAAAGTCGGTCGTAAAGCCGCAGCTGGGGACAAAGGCGCCGGGGCACATGACGGCCAGATCGGCATAGACCATTTGGAGCGCCTGCATAGTGAGCGGTCCGTACAAATAACGATGGCCTTTGCGCAGCGCCCCGCCCAGCATGACGACATCGACTGAGGGCATGCTCTCGTCGATGTAATCGGCAATGGTAATGTCGGCCGTGATGACGGTGATACCGTCGCGCTGATCGAGGAGCCGGACGAACTCGAGCGCCGTGGTGCCCGAGTCGACGAGCAGCGTGTCGCCGTCATTGACGAGCTCGATGGCGCTTTGCGCGATGGCCTGCTTGGCGGCGACGTTGACATTGATGCGGCGATCCTGTGTGGAAACGGTTAGGCGTTTGTGGAGCGATACGGCACCACCATGTGTGCGGCGCAGCTTGCCTGCTTCGGCGAGCGCGTCAAGGTCGGCGCGGGCGGTGACGGAGGACACGCCAAAGGTCTGGGCGATTTCTGCTACCTGCACCGAGGCATTATGATCGAGCATTTCCAAAATGGCGGTACGGCGTTCGTCGGCAAAGGCACGGTTGGTGGCTTGGGCCATGCTTGCTCCATTCTCGGCTAAATTTGCAGGAATTGTGTTGACTCTATTTTCGTTCATTTTCTTTTTGAGTAAGAAAACACCTTTCGATTACTTATCTTTTCTATAAAAGAAAGACGCTGAACGCCCAAAATTCAATATCGAACACGCCCGCTCGGCTCCAAATCCTTCCGTTTACTTTTCAAAAACGACTGTATTGACCTGCATGGGCTCAATATCTCGCACGTGCAAAGACGCTGAATTTCATACAATGAGCGCAGAAAAACGCAAGGTAAAACGCCTTGTGAACAACTACGCCCGATGTCCAGATGCGGGCGAGGGAGAGGAGCAAACGCTCATGGCACTTGTTACCACCGAAAAGATGCTCAAGGACGCTCAGGCCGGCCACTACGCCGTAGGCGCGTTCAACGTCGAGAACCTCGAGTTTGTTATGGCCGTTCTGGCCGCTGCCGAGGAGACCAAGTCCCCCGTCATCATGCAGACCACCCCGGGCACCATCAAGACCGCTGGTCTGGACTACTTCTACGGCATGGTCAAGGCTGCCGCCGAGCGCGCTTCCGTGCCCGTCGCTCTGCACCTCGATCACGGCGATGGCTATGACCGCTGCATGCAGGCTTTCCGCACGGGCTACACCTCTGTCATGATCGACGGCTCGCACGAGTCCTTCGAGGACAACATCGCCCTGACCAAGTCCGTCGCCGACGCTGGCCGTGCCATGGGCGTGCCCGTCGAGGCCGAGCTCGGTAAGGTTGGCGGCAAGGAGGACGACGGTCCCGCGGTTGAGGGCGAGAGCCCCTACACCGATCCTGCCGAGGCCAAGGAGTTCGTCGAGCGTACCGGCTGCACCTCCCTCGCAATTGGCGTTGGCACCAGCCACGGTGTGTACACGAGCGATCCGCACATCGAGCAGTCCGTGGTCAAGGCCATCCGCGACGCCGTCGACGTGCCGCTGGTTCTGCACGGCACCTCCGGTGTGCCCGATGAGCAGGTTGCCGAGGCTGTGAAGAACGGCATCTGCAAGGTTAACTACGCCACCGAGCTACGTCAGGCCTACACCAAGGGCTTCATGGCCTACATGGCCGAGAACCCTGCCTGCTTCGATCCCAAGAAGCCGGCCAAGGAGGGTATGCGTGAGATCACCGAGCTGGTTAAGATCCGCATGACCAACCTCAACTCTGTGGGCAAAGCAGAGTAACAGCAAGGGTACTCCGACTCGCTACATATCCCGGGGAGGGACGAGGGCTTAGTTCCCCAATCGTCCTCGGGCATGCAAAAAGCCTCGCTGCGCACTTCGTGCGGCGAGGCTTTTTGCCCCCTGCGGAAAGATTGGGGAACTAAGCCCTCGTCCCTCCCAAGTTGACCTTCTCGAGGTCGTCGCCCTTGTGGCGTTAGGATTGCGAATTTGGGATGGGAGGGTTACTTGGTTGTTAGGGTTAACAGGTCGTTGGGGGTTTTGAGGTTGTAGGTGGCGTTTGGGATGTCTTGGTGTGATCCCCATGCCGCTCTGGCAAAACTGACCCCTGCCGAAGTTGCGCATTGTTCGTCGTAGACGGTGTCGCCCACGTAGACGACGTTGCCAGGATTCGCGCCCGTACGCCGGAGATATTCGAGCATGGGTGCGGGCGAAGGCTTGTGCTCGGTTGTGTCTTCGACAAGGATGATGTGTTCAAAAAACTTATCGAAGCCAAGGGGTGCAATTTCGTCTGTGTATTCGTCGCGCGCACGTGAGGAGACGATGCCAAGTTTGCAGCCGTTGTTGGCGAGTGTTGCGATGACTTCAAGCAAGCCTGGAAACACGCTGATGGTGCTTTTAAAGCTGGCAGCAACTTGGCACCAGCGATTCAACGTTGCCTGCGAGTAGATTCCAAGTTTCTCAAGGGCATCCTTGCCGGGTATGCCGAGGGCAAATTCAAGCTCGTGTCGGGGGAGCGTTTTGCCGGTCTCTTCTTGGACAATCTGGACAAGCGATGATAGAACGCTTTCTTCTGTATCTGCCAATGTCCCATCAACGTCAAATACGATATGGTCAAAGTGCTTCATATGGTTGCTCCTCTCTGTTGTTTGCCTGCAAGTTTGATGCGGTGACAGAAGAAAGGCTAGCGGGATTTCTGCCTGGTGCTATCGAGATTCTGCCTCGCTGCTCGATAGCTCGAAGGAGTGCATCCCATTTGTTCTTTAAATACCTGGCCAAGATGGCTTGCTGTCGCAAAGCCGCATTGGCGCGCGACTGTCTGGACCGTTCGCGTGGTGTGTGCCAAAAGTTCGCAAGCACGGTTTACGCGGTATGCGCGCAGATATGCCGCCGGGGTCATTCCTGCGCAAGCTTCGATAATGCGGTAACACTCTCTTTCGCTTACGCCGGCTGCAGATGCCATCTGGGGCACATCTATAGCGGCTGCATAGTTTGCGCGGATATAGTCCAGGATTGCCTTGAACTGTACGTCGCGGTTGGTCATCCAAGAGGCGTTGTCGGAGGAAAAGAGCGGTTCGGCCTTGGCGTAAATCTGAATCCAGAGCTCTGACAAGCTATTCCGAAGCGCCATCTCGTTCTGCGGCCGTTGAAGGTCGTGGTTAAAGGAACTCTTTAGCAAATCGATAAAGGGCATATCGTCGGGGTTGGTGGGCGACCATTTGAGCACATCGACGCCTCGACATTGCAGCAAAGGATTGATATAGCGCTTTTGAAGGCGTCCCGCGGGATCGCCGAGCATCGACGGCTGAAAGATATGCAACATTTGAATGGCTGGTGCCGAATTGGGTGATTGCAGCGTGCTGTGCAAAACGCCGCCGTTGATAAAGCCGGCGGACCCTTCCTCAAAGCGTACGTGCTCATGAGCCGCGCGCGTTCGATAGTCAATCGCTCCCTGCTCCATGTAGAAAAGCTCAACTTCGGAATGCCAGTGCCAGGGGACGGAATTGCCCGGATAGCGAGCGAATTCTGCGCGTTCGGCAATATAGGGCCAGTCTTCGGCGGTCTCGGGAAACGCTTCCTCGCGTCCTCCGCGGTGCAATTCTATGTGATCCATGTTTCGCATGGCATCAGTATAAAGCGCGATGGGCTTAGATTGCTCTTGCCTGTTCGGGGAACGCCTTGTCTAGGGATGCTTGGAGCTTTTCGAAGGATGCTCGTAAGTTGAGGCTCTGATCGGCTGAGCGCTTGGTTTTTGTGGTGGGGGAGTCGAGGAGGCCGTCTCTCTGTGTCGGGGGGAAGGAGAAAAGGTTTGCATGTTTTAGGGATGGCTGCTGTGCTGCGTCATTGGAAGAATGCATGCTTATGCGGCCTCCTCGATGTCCACCAATAGATTGCGCTCGGGGTATGCTGCTAGGTCCCGTGCGCTGGCAGTATTATGCCGCGGCTGCTGCAAAGAAGCGCTAAAGAAAGGCTTAATGAGGTTTGACGTTGCGATGAAACCGCAGGTAAAAGCTATCGAGTAACACTCTTGAAAGGTTTTGAGCTTAAGGGCTTTCTAAGGTTTGTGACGTGGATGTGGCGCGGACGTGCGGAGCGTGTGAATGCTCGCTGTTAGCGCTGCGGCTCTGCGGCGCGCACCTGCTCGATGACCTTTTCCATCGTGGCGTCGATGCGGTCTTTTTTGAGCTCGCATTCCCAGATGGTTATGGGCGTCCAGCCCATTTGAGTGAGCGCTGCCACGGCGGCGCGATCGCGTTCGACGTTGCGACGGAACTTTGCCTCCCAAAACTCAACGTTGCGCTTGGGCTGGCTCGGATTGCACTTGGGGCAGCGGTGCCAAAAGCAGCCGTTGACGAAGATGGCGATCTTGCGTCCGGGGAAGGCGATATCGGGCTTGCCGGGTACCTTCCATTCCAAACGATAGCCCGTAAGGCCCGCGGCGCGCAGGCGCTGGCGAACGAGCAGCTCGGGTTTGGTGTTCGCACGCTTGTTGCCCTTCATGGACTTTTTGATGGCGGCGCGACGGCGGACCAGTTCGCGCTCGTCAGCGGAGAGGTCCGAGGTATCGATGCCGTCGAGCAGGCCGGGCTTGGGACGCTTCTTGCTGCGGCGCTTAGGTGCGCGCTTGGGTTTGGTGGCGGGTTTGTCGGCTGTGTTGGGCACGGCGTCATCGGCGGAGCTTGTCTCGAGCCGGTCTTGCTTCAACTCAATCAGAGCATCGATAAGCCCTTTGTCGGCGGGCATCCACTCAACGGTGGCAAGTGAGGTGCGCGGAATCCAGCGAATATCGAGCTGACGGTCATGCTTTTGCGGCTCATCAGAATCGGTTGCCAGCGAGCAGTAGTAGCACTCCATGGAGAGATGGAAATCGGGGTAGTCGTACTCAACGGTGTAGAAGTCACGCAGGTTGGTGACCTTCACCTGCAGCTCTTCCATGAGCTCGCGGCGCACGGCGTCCTCGGGCGTCTCGCCGCGCATGAGCTTGCCGCCTGGGAACTCCCAAAGTCCCTGCATGTCGCCATAGCCGCGCTGCACGGCAAGCAGCTCGTCAGATCCTTCCTTGCGAATGATCCCAGCGGCAACATGAACAGTCTTCAACAGGAGTCCTCTCTCAACATCAACACGTGGCAGGCTAGCTACCCGTACCTTACACAACGGTAAGGCAAGCGTAAGCCATATCGATGGTAGCCGACTCGGCTTCTTGCGACTATAGATGCCGTAGACTAATCGCAAGAAAGGACTCGGTATGCAAACCACGCACATGGCGACCCCGGTACTGGAGGTCGCGCATCTCGAAAAGGTATATGGAGCGCTGGGCAACGTGACCCGCGCGCTCAACGATGTTAGCTTTACCGTCAACCGCGGCGAATTCGTTGGCATCATGGGCGCTTCGGGCTCGGGCAAGTCGACGTTGCTCAACTGCGTGTCGACCATCGATAGCGCCACGAGCGGCACCATTCGCATCAACGGGCAGGACGTGACGCGCATGAAGCAGGCCAAGCTTTCGCAGTTCCGCCGCGAGGAGCTCGGCTTTATCTTCCAGGATTCCAACCTGCTCGATACGCTCACGGCACGCGAGAACATCGCCCTGCCGCTCACCATCGCGCGCACAAACTCGGCCGAAATCTCGACCCGCGTGCAGGATGTGGCCGCGCGTCTGTCTATTAGCCAGGTGCTCGACAAGTACCCCTACCAGATGTCCGGCGGCCAGCAGCAGCGCGTTGCCGCGGCTCGCGCGCTCGTCACCGACCCCACTATGATTATGGCCGACGAGCCCACCGGTGCCCTCGATTCCAAGAGCGCTCGCCTGCTGCTCGAGAGCCTGGAGGCCCTTAACCGCCGCCTGCGCGCCACGGTGCTCATGGTCACGCACGACAGCTTTGCCGCCAGCTACACGAGCCGTGTGCTGTTTATCCGCGACGGCAAGATCTTCACCGAGCTGCGCCGTGGCGACACCGACCGCCGAGAGTTCTTCGACCGCATTATGGAGGTCGTTGCCATGATGGGCGGTGAGGGCTCCGATGCTCTGTAAACTCGCTTGGGGCAACGTCCGCCGCGCCGGCCGCGACTACCTCGTCTACCTTTTGACGCTCACCCTGGGCGTCACGGTCTTCTATGCCTTTAACACCATCTCGATGCAGGCCGACATCGCCGGAATCGATGAAGAGGGCTTGGCGCAGGTTATGGGCAGCATGCTCGGCTACCTGACGTACTTTTTGGCCGGTGTCATGGCCTTTTTGATGGTGTACGCCAATAACTTCATCATGAAACGCCGCAAAAAGGAGTTTGGCCTGTACCAGGTGCTCGGCATGGGGCGCGGGCGCGTCGCCACGATCATGGCGCTCGAGACCGTGATCGTCTCGGTTGTGGCCTTTGTCGTCGGCATTGTGCTGGGTGTGGGACTCTCCCAGCTCATGACATTCTTTACGGCCTCGCTCTTTAAGACACAGATCGCCAATTTCCACTTCTTTTTCTCGGTGCATGCGTTCAACCTGACCCTTGCCTGCATGCTCGTAATGTTTGTGCTTACGCTACTGCTGAACCTTCGTGCCGTGCGTCGTACCAAACTCATCGAGCTTATGGGTGCCGAGCGTCGCAACGAGAGCATCAAGACGCGCAACCCCTGGATCGCGATTGCCATCTTTGCCGCGGGCGTGGTGCTTGTGGGCGTGGCCTATTACCGTCTGCTACGTGATGGGTTCCCGCTAACCGCGACGGACAGCAAGCTGCAAGAGGCCATGAGCCAGTTTGGCATTACGACCGCTATGGTTACAGTGGGTACCTTTGCGCTGTTCTGGGGACTCTCGGGCATGCTTATCAAGCTGCTGCAGAGCCTGCGCAGCGTGTATTGGCGCGGCCTCAATATGTTTACCGTGCGTCAGCTTTCGGCCAAGGTCAATACGGTGTGCTTTTCGATGGGCGTCATCGCGATGATTCTGTTTTTGGCCATTACCTCGGTGACCTGCGGTATGTCGATCGCCAACGTGATGAACGAGAATCTGGAGCGCTATAACCCTGTTGACGTGTCTCAGACGTATGTCTATTACACGCCCGAAACGCTCGACTACTACAAGGAGTATGTCAATCCGTCTGAGGCCGATCGCATGGTGCTGGCCGATGCAACGGTCGATTTGTACGCTGCATGGCATGGCGAGCGCAAGTCGGCGGACAACAACGACGAGACCGGCAAAAAGGTCAATATCGCCGATGTTGCCGGTGAGCATGTACAGATCGATTCGTATCTGAGTTACCCGCTTGGCGGCTCGGGCCCCTCGGTGGTGGCGGGTGAGATGTGCAAGGCCATGGGCGAAAAGCTACCCAAGGCGCTCGAGGGAAGCAACGCCGATGCGATGGGTCTGTATGTGACGCCGGCGAGCCAGTACAACAAACTGCGCCAGATGATGGGCGAGGAGCCGGTGAGCATTGGCCGCGACCAGTATCTGCTCACGTGTGATATGGGCGGTGAGCTGGGCGACCTGTACACCAAATACATGGCCGGCGGCCATACCCTCACCTTGGGCGGGCATGAGCTCAAGCCCGCAACCGATAAGTCGGACGAGGACACGGCGGCCATCGCCAACTCGGCGATGGGCAGCAATCCCGGTACCGTGGTCGTAGCC
>OGOM01002148.1_pt1 | contig 12267 bp, 11 predicted proteins | sample 1552681 | NCBI WGS metagenome assembly OGOM01 (sample SAMEA2580188, study PRJEB22360) | human gut metagenome | biome: human gut; feature: human-associated habitat; material: faeces | place: Denmark | collected 2008/2010 | reverse complement strand
GACGGGCGAAGAGCTGCCTGGCCGCCAGTTCGCCGTAGACGGCGTCGTACCACAACGGCTTGACCTCCGGCCGTTCGAGGTATTGAACCAGCGACGACTGCGAGGCGAGCGGCTTCCATCCGCGGCGCTCGGCGATGCGGTTGAACTCCTCGAAGAGCTGCTTGGTCGTGTAGACCGGGACGCGGCAGCGGCGCAGGGCGACGATCTGACGCCCGGCCGCTTTGGTAATCTTCAGCGTATTCGCATTGCAGAACTTACCCGACACGAGGCAGACATAGCCTTTTTTAACATACTGGCGGAGCTTGTCGCGCAAACGCGCTTCGCTCTTGGGAAGCGTATGCCCGTACGCATCGCGTAGTTCCTCGGCTGCGGCAAAGATATTCGACCAAATCACGGGAGTGTGGTTGCCGTAGGCCCGGCGCATCGTCTTCTGTGTTTCGAGCATATCCCGCAGAGCATTCAGCACCCGCGCATTCAACGTGTATTCGGCCTGCTTCTCCTCCGGCAGATGGTCGCCGTTGGGCAACAGATGGTCATGGTAGAAACGCTGTGCCTCGGCATCCATAGCAAGCGGCATTTCGTCTTGTTTCATTATCTTTTCGGGATCGCCGTATTTTTCCTCGAAGCGGATACGGAATCGTTCGGGAAGCGAACGGTATTCGATTAGGGCATACGATCCGAGACCCTTGCCCGGACGCAGAACATTTACCCGACCCCGCGCTACGAGATGGTCGTAAGCACTACGGCTCATAACCGCTTCGCCATCGTCCGACCGTGTCAGCTCGTGCATCGTTACTGCTATCGTATTTCCGAAATATTCCATTGCTTCGTTGTTCTTGATCCCGCGCCGGTATTGCTCCGGGCAACGCCTTCACGTTCGCGGGAAACCGACTTATTCCCAAATTTCACCTATCTCATCAATAGCCTCCGATACTTGATCTCTCACGCTTCCGAGCGTGTCGATTGCGTTTTGCATTTTCTCGCCGCGTTCCGAATCCTGAAAAGGCCCGGGAAGACTATCGTAAGCGTCCTGCTCTTCATCGCAAAGAATATCCAAACGGTTGTAGATGTCTTGCAGTTCTTCCCAAATCACTCGAAGCTGTTTCCGCCGGTTGTTGTTCATTGCTTACTCATTGAATGAATTCGCGAGGCTTTGAGCCTCAAATACAATGTTGCCCCAATCGCGAATCTCGATGTCGGAGAACGTCTTTACGGAGCGTCCGTTTCGGCTGATGTCGGCCATGCACGTGGAGTTGTCGAACTCCACTCGAACGCCGTTCGAGAAGGTCTGAATAATTCGTCGCACTCCGTCGGCATCATGCTCGAAACCGGTCTCGCAATTCGGCATGAACCCGTTCGTGACATCAACCTCGCTTATCACGCGCCCACCATCCTGCAAGGCCATGCGGCGAATCTTTTCCGCCAGCGCACTTTGAGTCTGGAAAGTCAAAGCTGACCATAGGGTCACACGACTCACCCCTAATGCTCGGCGGATGCGAGCCTTTTTTGCTGCTGGCAATTCGATATATCTCATCTTTGTTCTGTTTTATATTTAGTTCCACGCATTAGTCGGCCAGCACCTCTTCGAGACACTTTATATCTTCATCCCAAAGAGGAAGCCCGCTCTTAACCTTGTATAATACCGCTGTTTTTCTCCCGATGAGCCTTACTGCTTCACGATGGAAATCCGTATCGTCATAGGCAGCGGCTTTGCCGAGGAGGAATTCCGCAAGGTTCGTTCGCTTTTGCCAAGCATCGTCCAACTCGTTATTGCGCTCCTCGAGCATGCCTTTCAAAACCGTAATGCGTCGATAATATTCCGCTACGAGTGCGCTCGAACTATGTTTCTTGTACTCTGCACAGAACTGATCCTTGTCCATGTTCCCGGCGGCCATATACATCGCCTCTATTCGTGCGTATTCTTCCGATGTAATCACTTTGCCCGTTCGATCTTCAAACTCCTGCTGTGTCATAATTCCTTATGTTATAATTCGATTGATATCATATCGAGAATGTTGCTGGTCACCATGCTGTTGACTGCCAGAACTGCGCTATCGATGCCATTCTGTTTCATCCAGCACTTTGCCCGATTAAGGGCTGTAGTCTTGTTCGATCCATCGGGGATCGACGCTCCCAATTCATCGTAACTCTCCGTCAATAATTGGAACCAATACCGTTTCATCATCGAATTATTTTACCTCATTGATGATCGGCCGCGGGGAACAACCGTGAGCCATTACCAAAGCGTCAGCCATGCGTCTTACAAAGGATTCCGACGCCTCGAAAACAATCCCTGCTTCCTCTGTATAACAGAATGCAACACGGCGCGTAGTCAGATAAAAGCAAACCCTATTTTTGTTACTCTGCGTCTGCCACTTCTTTGTCTCGTTTATCATATTAGTAATTCAAAATTTTTACTACCTTTATAGCGCCTTAACTTGTTAAGACGATGCAAATATAATACGCAAATGCGAACATTCAAAATAAAATGCGAATAATTTTCGCTTTTGCGAATAATTTTAAGACAATGGACATAAATACCCGATTCAAAGAAATTATAAATTCCTTATACAAAGGGAATAAGCGTGCATTCGCACAGGGCATCGGCATATCGGCAACAGTTGTGGAGAATGTTGTTGGAAGTCGGAAGGGAAAACCTTCATACGACGTTCTTGAAAAAGTATGCGCAAATGCGAATATATCTGCTGAATGGTTATTGACTGGCAAAGGTGAAATGTTGCGTGAAGAAGATCGACAGTTGGCCATTCCCGCAGTCAAGGAACAGTTCCCCCTCCGCACAGATCGCACAATCGGGATGCAAAGCGTTCCGCTGTATGAACTTGATGCCACCGCAGGACTGGTGGCTCTCTTTGATGGAACAACACGACAAGTTCCAGTCAGCCATCTACAAATTCCCGACTTGCCACCATGTGATGGAGCATTGTATGTTCGCGGAGATTCGATGTATCCGCTTTTGAAGAGTGGTGATATTGTACTATATAAGGAGATTCCCTATACCGCGAGCAGCATACTATGGGGCGAAATGTATCTACTGTCGTTCACGCTTGACGGTGAGGATTATATCACCATCAAGTATATACAAAGGGCAGACGATGACCGCTTTGTTCGGCTTGTCAGCCACAATCCAAACCATTCACCAAAAGAAATTCCAGCAAACTCAATCCACGCACTGGCATTGGTAAAGGCGAGTGTGAGGTTCAACACAATGGGATAATTCAGGCGTCTCGCGCAATTTTAGACATCAACGGCAGCAGGGTATTAAGACTATTTATCTGTTTTATAATACTTTGCAATCATTTAACAAGTATCAACACCGAAAATATAATGTCATTAAGGGGTGCAAATACCGTTATTTTCTTGCGTTTTTGCAGTTTTTTATGTTGCTAAATACCGGTTTCAGGCATATTCTTTTCTCGTTTTTGGCTGTCTTAATGGCTGTTTAACGTGGATTTTTCGTTTTGAAACATGAAAAAACAGAGGCCGTTTTAATGGCCGTTTTCGTGGCTGTTTAATGTCTCAAATTAGAGAATCTGACTGCCCGGATGGCAAGGCTATTTAACTTTGTCTGATGAGAATTTGAAAGGCATAAATCAGCTATTGAACGCGACGAAGAAGCAGCAAGAACAAAGTCCGATGCACCATCCAAAATTGCGGCTAAAACTGCATATCCCGTGGTTTATGACTCCGTCTCCACACAAAAAATCGCCGCCGAAATTTGGCCGATTCTGGCTGTTTTCGGAGGCGATGTAACATCAGAGGTTGAAACCGCGTTCAAATTAAGGTCGAATGTAACACGAAAGTAACACCGAAGTAACATTTGGTTTCGCGGCGCGTCCGGGGATGTCGCGCTGCTAACCGTCTGATATATACCGGTTATCTATCTTTCTACTGCTGCTCTTCTTTTATACATTTGGTTTTATCCCCCGTACTATCTTTCGGAAAGTTTTGAACCCATTAAATCGGAAGCGTATGAAAAAGTTGCTTTTATCGGTGGTTGCGGCATTCTGCATAACCGCTTCGCCGGCCCAGAGTTATGAAGTGTTGTTGGCCCCGGTCGATTCCTGTTCCGTGCGTGGGGACCGGGCGATGGAGGCGAAAAAGTATGCCGAAGCGGAGCGTGAGTACCGGGAGGCGATCCGCCTTTTCGAGACATTGCCCGATAGTGTCCGGACGCAGCTCGACGAGTGGAATTACGGCGGCTATTTGAGAGGCGAATATTACAACCTGGCTTGCGCACAGTCCCGACTGAACAAACGCAGGGCGGCTGTGGCGAGCCTTGCGGCCTATGTCGATTGCGGGAACTGCGATTACTCCTGGATGATCGAAGATCCCGATCTGGACAATATCCGCTCCGAGAGGGGATATGCGGAGACTGTAGAAAAAGCTCGTGAGCAGGGCGATTTCATGTGGATCTTGCGGCAGGCGGGGCCTTACGATTCCTCTGCGCCGACGGATTCTCTTCCCCGGTTCCGCTATGCCGATCCCAACGACCGCGATCTGGTGCGGGTGCGGGAGTATTTCAACTTGGACAGTATTGCCGGCAGCGGCGACGAACTGTCGAAGATCCGGAACCTGATGCACTGGGTGCACAATGCGGTACGTCACGACGGCAGTTCCCGCAATCCGACCTCTCGCAACGCGATCGATCTGATCGAGGTGTGCCGCAAGGAGAACCGGGGAATCAACTGCCGTATGATGGCTCAGGTGCTCAACGAGTGCTATCTGGCGATGGGTTTCAAGTCGCGCTTCGTGACCTGCATGCCCCGGAAGATGGTCAATGACTGTCACGTTATTAATGTCGTCTATTCCGCGACGCTCGACAAGTGGGTTTGGGTCGATCCCACGTTCGATGCCTACGTGGTCGATGAGAACGGGGTGATGCTTTCGATCCAGGAGGTTCGGGAGCGGATGCGCGACGGGCGTCCCTATTTCCTGAACGAGGATGCCAACTGGAACAACGAGTCGCCCCAGACGCAGAAACATTATCTCGATACCTATATGGCCAAGAACCTCTATTACCTGGTATGCTCCGACCGGAGCGAGTTCGACACCGAAACCTGGTGCGAAGGCAAGCATCCGATCTATTATGTTGCGCTGATTCCGGAGGGCTATGATTGCGACCGGGAGTATCATTTCATGACGACCAACGACAAATGGTTCTGGGCATCGCCGTATGCGGAGTGATTTCGGTCTGCGTTGGTTCCGAACCCTCTCCCGATCCTGCGGAGAGGGTTTTTTAGTCGCTCGGAAACAGGAGTGTATATTCTGTCGCTGGCCGGTGTGGGGCGTTTTTTAAGAATGGCGGAATGTGCGCCCGGCTAAGAAACGGAGCGCTTGGGGGAGGGAGAAATTCCGATAGGTATTCCGGTCCTCCGTATCGCTGCCGTTCTTTTTCGGCTGTCAGTTGTCTGTTTTCCGATATATGTTCGCCCGGCGTCGGGCTTATGCCGTAGAACCGTCTGTGTTTGACGTAATTACTTCCCGTTTTTCCCGAAATCGTTCGCCGAGGAGATAAAAGTCGCTAAACTAAAAAATGCACCGGACGGGGATTTGCCGGCTGAATGCCGACTCTCCGGTCCGGTTCTCTCTCGTCTTTCGGACTTGTCTTATCTCTTTGCGCTCGCCTGCCGGCGGAATTCGGCGCAGACGACGGCCGTGGCGATCGCTACGTTGAGCGATTCCGAACCGTTGCGGTCGGCGGGATAGGGCGGGATGAACAGTTTGTGCGATACGTGTCGTGCGGCGGCCGGAGCGATCCCTTGGCCTTCGTTGCCCATCAGGACGATCCCGCCCGGCGTAAGGGGTGTCGAGTAGATGTTTTCCCCCTCGAGGAAAGTCCCGTAAACGGGAATATTCCGCTCCCGAGCCTGTGCCAGGTACGGTTCGAGGGCCGTGTAGTGGACTTTGACCCGCAGGATGGCCCCCATGGTCGCCTGCACGACCTTCGGGTTGTAGCAGTCGGCGGTCGTTGGGGAACAGACGATCTCGGGGATGCCGAACCAGTCCGCCAAGCGGATGATTGTGCCCAGGTTGCCCGGGTTCTGCACCTGGTCGAGCGCCAGCACCAGCTCCCGTTGTGCCGTATCGGGCCGGAAAGGATGATGCGGGATTTCGACCAGCGCCAGCGAATCCGACGGGGTCTTCAGCAGCGAGAGCCGCTCCATTTCACGCGAAGACACGGTTTCGACTTCGCCGCCCTCGAAAAGCCCTTCCAGGGCGAATATCTTGCGGACGCGCAGGGCGGAGGTGCACAGCTCCCCGATGAACTTGTGTCCTTCGGCTACGAACAGCCCGTGTTCGGTGCGGCTGCGTTTGTCGGCCAGCGAGCGGACGAGTTGTATTTCGGCTTTGGTCATGGTTGCTGCCGTTTTTCGATCGTGAATGTTGTGCCTTCGGTGGCCGGGTGGGTATCGGGAAATACCGTGCGGGCCTCTTCGACCAGAACGCTCTCTTCCTTGTAGCGGGACGAGTAGTGTCCGATTACGAGCCGTCCGGCGCCGGCTTTGAGGGCGATGCGGGCCGCTTCGACCGCAGTGGAGTGACCCCGCTCGCGGGCGATCTTGTGCTCGGCGTGGGCGTAGGTCGCTTCGTGGTAGAGCAGATCGGCCCCCTCGACGAGTTTTGCCGCTTTGGGCGACCAGCTCGTATCCGAGAGATAAGCGTATGAACGTGGCGCGTAAGGCCGGTAGGTCAGTTCCGCATTGGGGAGCGTGTCCCCGTTGTCGAGCAGAATATCTTCGCCCCGCTTGGCGGCCGTGATCCGGGCGATCGAGAGTCCGTATTCCGTGATTTTCTCCTTGCGGACGTTCAGCGGGGGCTGTTTCTCCCGGAACAGGTAGCCGGAGGTGGGGATGCGGTGACGCAGGGGAACGCTCCACACTTCGAGCGTGCGGTTTTCGAACAGCAGGGCGTGCCGGGTCGTATCGACTTCCACCCATTCGATTTCGTAGGGCAGTTGCGTGTCGAAGTAGCGCAGGTGGCATCCGAGCATTTCGCCCAGCGGCGCGGGACCGAAAATCTTGAGCGGCGTGCGGCGTCCGTAGAGCCCCAGCGTCGAGATCAGCGGAAAGAGTCCGAAGACATGGTCGCCGTGCAGATGGGAGATGAATACCGCCCGCAGTTTCAGCGGATTGATTCCGTAGCGGAACATTTGCTGTTGTGCGCCCTCGCCGGCATCGACCAGGTAGTGCTGTTCGTGTACCTTGACGATCTGCGCCGACGGATGTCGGTCGGGCGTAGGTTTGGCCGAGGCCGAGCCTAATATGGTTACGCTGAAACTCATCTTTTTTCGATTTTATAGGGCATCTTTCGCCCTTCCTCGTCCTCCCCGAAAGGGAGATACTTGAAGTATGTCCCTTCCGTGTCGTCCGTCGTCATGTCAAAATCTGCACCCCTAAAATCAAAAAAGGGTTGCAGGGAATGGATACCTTCCGTTCTTCTTCGTCCTTTCCGAAAAGGGTGACAGCCGCGTCGAAACCCATGCTGCAGGAATTGGAAGGAGTTCGAGGGTTTCCGTGTTCTCCGCCTGCCGGTTTTGCAAGACCGGGTTTCGAACGGTCGGAAACCGTCCGGCTGTCGGGGATGAAGAAAGGGAACGGCTTGTGCGCACTCGTTCCCTTTCTTGAATAGAAATTACTGCAGCAGGAAACGTTCGCAGTCGAGAGCGGCCATACAGCCCGAGCCGGCGGCCGTAATCGCTTGGCGATAGTGGGGATCCTGCACGTCACCGGCGGCGAAAACGCCTTCGACGCTGGTGCGGGAGCTGCCCGCTACGGTTTTGATATAACCTTCGGCGTCGAGTTCCAGTTGGTCTGCGAAAATCTCCGTGTTGGGATGGTGCCCGATCGCCACGAAGAAGCCAGCGATGTCGATTTTGGTTTCCGTGCCTTTGTTGTCGCGCAGCAGGGCGCCTGTTACGCCGGTTTCATCGCCCAATACTTCGGCCGTGTTGTGCTCGAAGAGGACTTTGATGTTCGGGGTGTTCATTACCCGCTCCTGCATGGCTTTCGAAGCCCGCAGGTAGGGCTTGCGGACGATCAGATATACCTGGCGGCAGATCGAAGCCAGGTAGGTGGCCTCCTCGCATGCCGTATCGCCGCCTCCGACGACCGCTACGTCCTTCTTGCGGTAGAAGAATCCGTCGCAGGTGGCGCAGGCGCTGACGCCCATGCCCTTGAATTTCTCTTCGGAGGGCAGTCCCAGGTATTTGGCTGCGGCGCCGGTCGAAATGATCAGGGCTTCGGCTTGGATCTCCTTCTCTCCGTTCACGATGACGTGGAACGGGCGCGAGGAGAGATCGACGCTGGTAATGACGCCCGGGCGGATATCCGCCCCGAAGCGCAAGGCCTGCCGGCGCATGTTATCCATGAGTTTGGGGCCGTCGATGCCTTCGGTGAAACCGGGGAAGTTTTCGATTTCGGTGGTGGTGGTGAGCTGTCCGCCCGGCTCGATCCCTTCGTAGAGTACCGGCGAGAGGTTCGCCCGGGAGGTGTAGATCGCAGCCGTATAGCCCGAAGGGCCGCTGCCGATGATCAGACATTTTACGTTTTCCATAGAGTATTTTTTGTTAAGTTATTAAGCTTCGACGTATTCGTTTTCTTCGATGTAGCGCGGTGTGAATCCGCCGACGATGCGTCCGTTGTAGTCGGCAAGCGCCCAGAGCCCTTCGCTCCGAATGCGAGAACAGCCCGTGTAGGGGTTGTAATCGACGATTTCGTAGCGGGGTTCGATCACGTAGTGTCCCCGTTTGTCGATCAGGCCCATGCCCTGTGCGGTCTGGACTTCGGCGCGTCCTTCGCGGAAGTCGGCGGCCCAGACGAATTGCGGCGCGATAACCGGTCGGTTTTCGGTATCGACGAACCCGTAGCCGGTTTCGTCTTCCACACGAACCAGTTGATCGGACATCTCGCCCACGAACAGATGTCCCGGAAATTCGGGCAGCGTGGTGTAGCGGGACGGTTCCGCGTCGCAAAGCATTTGCCCCTTGCCGCCCTGTTCGCGCACGAACTGACGCAGACGTTCGAATCCTTCGGCGTCGTGTCCTTCGCCGAAACGGGCGAAATGGTACCGGACGGGAATCAGTCGTCCGTCGGAGGTGACGTAGAGGTTGCCGGGTTTGAGATTGTTGTGGCTGAAGCCCAGCTCGGACAGTCCCGCCTCCAGTTTATCGAGCGCCGACCGCAGGGATTCGGCATCGAACTCTGCGGCGCAGACCGAAAGGGGGCGCCCTTCGGGCAGCCGATGCAGCACCACATCGCAGGTGCGGGTCGTCCCGGTGTCGTCCGTGTAGGTCATTTCGTCGCGCAGGATCGTGTATTCGGTAAGCAACGGTGTCCGGAGGTACCGAAGCCGGGCCGCTGTCTGTTCGACGGCGAAGATCGAGGCTGTCGAGAGCGGGAAGCAGAGCAGGTATTTCCGGCTCTGCCATTCGATTTCCGCTTCGGCGAAGCGACTGGTGCGCGACAGGGCTACTCCTCCCGTCGCCGTCCGGCGGGGATGGCAGTCGCGGAGCGTCGAAAAGGCCAGATCGGGAGCCTGGAGCGCTTCGGTGAAGTTATAAAGGGTGGGAACGGTCATCTTTTTACTGTATTTTGATGCTGATCGAGCCGATGTTGAGGATGGCGATGAGTTCGGCGATCGACGTGTTGTAACTCATTCCCCGGAAGGGTGGTTTGGCCAGATCGCCCCGCACCTGTCGGATCGCCTCTGAAAGCTCTTCGGGCATCGGACTCGAACAGTCGTGCAGCAGTCTTGCGTAGCGGTTGTCGGCGGGAATCTCCTCTTCGGTCGGAAAGAGCAGCGAACGTGAGTCGGACGTGGTGGCGATATGGATGTTGATCAGGAGCACCTTGCCGTCGGTGGTTCCGATGGTGCGGATCTTTTCGCAGATCGCGAGCTGTTCGCGCTGGTCGCAGTCCGAGGCTTCCCCGTCGGTGATGTTGAAGACGATGGGCGGAAAACTTTCGCTGTGGGCCGGATTCGTGCACCACGCTTGTGTCAGGTCGCGGATTTGCAGCAGCGCTTCGTACATGGGTGTCTGTCCGACCGCTTTCGGAGCGATCCAGGCCGGCATCGAAATCTTGCGGAAGGTGGCTTCGCCGTCCGGCATGCGGCGCTCCACGACCGTTTCTGCGAAATCGACGGGCAGAGCGGCCAGCCGCGATACCGGAACCAGCGGCTCCGGATCGTTCAGCAGCGATACGATTCCGTCGCCCGAATAGCCCAATACCGCGATGTCGTAGTAGTCGCGCACCTCGTCGCTGCGCCGGGCCCGTTCGATGAGTTCGAACAGCAGCCGGTTGGTGACTTCGGCGACGGCTTCGGCCTTGGTGGTCTGTCGTCCCCGGAACAGGAGTTTCTCCGCCATCGAGCCGGATTGGTCGATGGCCAGGATGAAGGCTGTGCGGTGGCTCCGCGTGATACTTTGGGTGTACATTATCGGATTCCTCTTACGGTGTGGTAGTCCTGCATTTTCTCCTCCTCCGAATCGGCATCCACGCCGTATCCGACGGCCATGGCGGGCGAGCAGTCGCGGGCCCGGTCGTCTTCGGCGGATTTATGGAGTGTTTCGCGGGTTCGCTCTCCGGCTGTCACGGCTTCTGCGATCTCTTCTGGGGAGGGAGCGTGTCCGAGCAGTTGCACGAGCACCCCTTCCGCCCAACTGCGGGCGTAATGGTCGTAGTCGGCGGCTATCCGGCCGAATGCCCGGTCGATGCCTTCCAGCGAATCGATGCCGCCGTTCGCAATGGCGTCGAGGATGCGTTTCACCTCCCGGCGGGGAACGTATTGCCCCGCCACATCGTTCCAGCGGCCCGTGCCGTCCGCACGACCCGGTTCGCCGTTTCGGAGCATTGCGCCGAGCGAGGCGACGATCGCCTTATTGTAGAGCTTCAGGCCCCTTTGCAGCTGCGTGGAGCGGATCAGGGCGTGGTTGTGGACATAACTCTCCGCGTCGGGGTGCGCTTCCGCCAGCGAGTTGAGGGTATTGACCGCATCGATCATTCCTCCGGCCAGATAGGGGTTGTCCTCCTCGAAGTTGATCCGGTCGCGTTTGACGGTGCGCCGGTCGCGTTCGGGCCATTTCCCGATGTCGCGCACGGTGCCGTAGCTGGTGAGGTTGGCGCCCGGCATCAGCGCCGAACGTCCGTCCTGTTCCACCAGGTAGGAGAACGGAAACGCCGAGGTGTCGTGATGCTGCGTATGGCGGCCCAGGACCAGCGTAAAGGGTCCTTCGATGGCCGGAGCCATGATGTAGGTGCCGCTGCCGAATTTGCAGCCCCGCAGGTGGACGGACTGGTGCACTGCGCCGCTCTTGAAGAGGTGGTTGCTCTGGTTGGCGCCGCTGCCGGCGTTGAAGAACGAGAACATTCCGGCGATCAGCAGCGAGGATTTGTGGTGCGAAACGGTGTAGGGACCCGCGAAGATCGAAACGGCCTCTCCGTTTTCGCAGTGGCTGTTGGCGAAAAAGAGCGAATCGACGGCCGTGAAGTGTTTGTCCAGCGTGCAGCATTCGCCGGCGAAGCAGCGTTCGAGAAGCGTGCCGCCGTCAATGCGGGCTCCTTCTGCGGCGATGAAATCGCGGGCCTGGACGTCGATGCCGACATAAGCTCCGGCGCAGACCGTGCCGTTTTCCAACAGGGATGCTCCGTCGATCGTCGCTCCTTTCCCGATATTGACCTCCCGGATGAAACGGGCGCCGGTGATGCGTGCGTGCGGACCGACGGTACCGAGGGTGTCGCGGCGTTCTGCGGCGTAGCGTTCGATCATTCGTTCGATGGCTTCGACAGCCTCGGGGCGATAGCGATAGACGGCCAGGATGTAGGCGGTCTGGGCGGTGAGTCGGTCGTAGATCCGTACGGTACGTCCGCCGTTCTCGTTGATGGCGGCGACCCGGACTCCGTTGCCGAACGAGGATTCGCGGCGGCATTCGAGCGCCGTAACCCCTTCGATCAGCGCCTCTTCGCCGATGCGGTAGTTGCGTATGGTGCAGCGGCGCAGCCGTGCTCCCCGCCCGATCTGTACGCGTCCTTCGAGCCGACAGCCCGAAAGTTGGGCCGGGGTGAAGTTTTGTGCGACTTCGATGGCATCCCAATTTTCCGCGCTGTTTCCGGCGGCCGTGAGCGCCTCGATTTCGGCCGGTGTCGGTTTTCTGTATTCCGTCATGTCGTCGTTGCGATTCGAAATATTGAAGACAAAGATCGTGAAAGGTGAGGGCAATCGTGCGGGCTTGCACGCAAAGATTGCCGA
>OGOM01002147.1_pt1 | contig 12290 bp, 9 predicted proteins | sample 1552681 | NCBI WGS metagenome assembly OGOM01 (sample SAMEA2580188, study PRJEB22360) | human gut metagenome | biome: human gut; feature: human-associated habitat; material: faeces | place: Denmark | collected 2008/2010 | reverse complement strand
CATAGAGACTGTAGACTGAGGATTCGTCTCCAAAGCTTTACGATAATTTACCTCCGCATCCACATACACACTATCTTTAAAAAAACGGTTCCCTTTACGGATAAAATCACGTTCGGCTTTCTGAGCCGAAGCTGTAGCTGCCATTAGCAGCAATAAAAAAAAGCTTATATATTTTTTCTGTAACATACGCATCATTTCTTATTGGAAAACAAATGAATATTACGGAACAGAGGGTTCTTGCGCTCCAATACCAGCATTTCTGCCAACAAAAGCAACAGAATAATCCATGCCACAGCCTGGAATTGCTCATTAAACTCTGTGTATACCTGCGTTTCCACATCAGCTTTCGCCATTTTATTAATTTCCCGGCTAATCGCCTTTTGAGCGCCATTTGTATTATCTACACGCACATAGATACCATTGCCCGCCTTAGCTATCTCCTGACACATCTGTTCGTTCAAACGGGTTACAATCACGTTCCCGTCACGGTCGCGACGATAATCATTTGTCCCTTCTGCCGGGATGGGAGCTCCCTCAGGCATACCTACACCAAGAACATTCACCTGAATACCTTTTTCTGCGGCATCCTTAGCGGCTTCCACTGCACCACCTTCATGATTTTCACCATCAGTAATAACAATAATGGCGCGTCCTACCCCTTCTTGCGGAGTGAAACTACGAGCTGCTAAATTGATTGCTTCCCCGATAGCTGTACCCTGTTTAGAAATCAACGAAGGACTAATGGATTCTAAGAACATCTTAGCGGAAATATAGTCACTTGTAATTGGTAGCTGAGTAAAAGCGTCACCTGCAAATACAATCATACCTACCTTATCATTGTCAAGTTCATCCACTAATCTGGAAATTAGTCTTTTTGCTTTTTCCAGACGGCTAGGTTGTACATCTTGAGCTAACATAGAGTTTGAAATATCCAAAGCTATAATTACCTCTACTCCTTTGCGCTTAACCGTTTCCAGCTTAGAACCGAATTGGGGGCGTGCTAATAATACGGAGAACAAGCCAATAGCAACAAAAATAATCCAGAATTTTACATCCGGACGATATTTGGATACATCAGGCATCAACTGGGCCAGTAAAACCGGATCACCAAAACGTCGAATATTTTTTCTTCTCCTGTAATTGGAATACAAGTAGAAAACTGCTAAAAAAGGTAATAGCAACAATAAATATAAATATGTAGGTTCTTCAAATCGGAACATTTTCTTCTTATTTTACGATTGACAAATAACGATTGACAAACATCCTTATGGAATCTTTTTGAGTATTGAGTTACGCAATAACACTTCTAATAACACACAAAGGAAAGCCGCCAATGCAAACCACTGATATTCTTCGTCCCTCTTACTATACTCCTTTACATTCAGTTTAGTTTTTTCCAGTTTATCAATTTCCTCATATACTTCTTTTAGTTTCGAGTTACTCGTAGCCCTAAAATAGTTACCATCGGTTGTACCTGCAATCTGTGTCAACGTTTTCTCATCAATTTCCACCGGCATATTTACATATTGCACCGTATTTCCAACTGGATAGGGATAAGGTGCCATACCATTCGTCCCCACCCCAATAGTATACACGCGAATACCAAAACTTTTGGCTATCTCAGCAGCCGTCAATGGAGAAATATCCCCTTTGTTATTAGTACCGTCTGTCAATAAAATAATCACCTTAGACTTTGCCTTACTATCTTTCAGTCGGGTTACTGCATTTGCTATTCCCATACCTACTGCTGTACCATCTTCGATAAGGCCACATTTGATATTATGAATCATATCCAATAAAACAGCATGGTCGACAGTAAGCGGACATTGAGTGAAAGTTTCACCTGCAAATAAAGTTATACCGATATTATCGTTAGGGCGGCCGTTAATAAATTCAGCAGCTACATCCTTTGCAGCTTCCAACCGATTCGGCTTTAAATCCTCGGCTAACATACTAGTAGATACGTCAATAGCGAGCATTATATCAATCCCTTCTATTTCGCTATTCTGCCATTTATTAGTCGTTTGCGGACGTGCAAGCACTAGAATAACCAGCACTAAGGCAATAACACGCAATAAGAATGGAACATGCAACAAATAGTTCTTATAGCTTTTAGGTGTATGTGCATATACACGAGCATCCGAAATTTGAAGAGTTGCTTCACTTTTCTTTTGCCTCAGAATATACCATACAATATAAGGTATAAGTAATAATAGCAAAAACAGATATTCAATATTGGCAAAAATCATTTCATTTATGATTTAACAGTTTACTATTTAGTATTCAAGCTATATATACTTTTAAGCAAAAAGATTATATAGCTGCATACCTATATATATAAAGGTACCTATCAATGCGGTTGACAAAATTGCGATTCCGCAAATTAACAATACTTTTGTCCGCAAAGAACGCTTCTCTATAATTGTAATTTCCGTTGGTTGCGGTTTTTGATTTTCTTCTTCAGGTTGCTTCGTTTCATTAATAAAGTCAATAGCATTGATCAGATTGGCATCATTCTCGTTCATTTGCGGATCGTGCTTCGCGAACTTCACTAGATCGGCTGTCTGGAAAAGCTCCTTCAAATCAGAAATAGCTTCTTTATCCTTCATTTCTAATAGCTTGTCAATAATCTCAGATGAAGTCATTTCAAGCGCATTGAAACCAAAACGATCTTTTATATAGGTGCGAAGTGTATCAGTCAATTCTGTGTAATATTCCTTCGGTTGTCCTTTCTGCCATACTTTCTCATTCTTGATACGCTCTATCTCTTTCATTGCAGCCTGATGGGGCGGCAATTTAGGTTCTACCTTTATTTTGCGGATAATAGGTTTGTTATCCCGGATACGAACTATGAGATAAATCAATAGACCAAGTAAAGGCAAAGCCAAGAATGAACAGCCAATTAACCCATACCAGTCTTCCCATGCGAAAGGAGCTTTCATCACGGTTTTCTGTCCAAAAAATTGGTCTGGATGTAATGTGTCAACCGGTATTGAATATACTTTCAATGCCAAAGCTCTTGATCTATACTCTTTGCCATCTACTGTAACAGGCATTGGTGGTAGATAATACAAAGCCGAGTCAAAAGAAGTAACAGTATACTCTTGAGTAATCATCATACGCTGACGATCGTTCAAGAACTGAGTATCCGGCTTGGCAGTTTCTATAATTTCTACCCCTCGTACCAGTGTATCGGTATAAGCGGGAAAAACAGCCCGTTGCTTGGCATCCATAGCTACTTGTAATTGTATTTTCGCTTGTTCACCAATCAGTATCTGCAAAGAATCTATCTTTGCCTCCACTGTTACAGATTGTGCTCCTACTCTATCAATAGACAGTAAACATAACAATGCTATCAGAATAATATTTTTATTCATCTTTGATTTCATTAGTTTCGTTTGGCAAATAAATTCAACAATGCCTTTACGTAATCCTGGTCAGTTCTTACAGATACAGAGTCTACGTTACTTTTAGTAAATGTATCATTCAATTCTGTCTGTTTTTGTATCCACCAGTCGCGATGTGCCCGACGTACAGCTTTGGAAGAAGTATCAATCCATTGCTCATGTCCTGTTTCTGCATCTTTTATCCGCATCAATCCCACCGGAGGAAGATCACTGACTCTCCTATCATAAACCTGTAATGCTACTACATCATGTTTCCGGTTAGCAATAGTCAAAGCATTTTTGAAACTTTCCTGATCGATAAAGTCGGATAAAACAAACGCAGTACAGCGTCTTTTCATAACATTAGTCAGATATTCCAATGCAAGACGTATATTAGTGCGATGACTTTCCGGCTGAAAATCAATCAATTCACGAATAATATATAGAATATGCTTACGTCCCTTCTTGGGAGGAATAAACTTTTCTATCCGGTCTGAAAAGAATATCACACCGATTTTATCATTGTTTTGGATAGCAGAGAAAGCAAGAGTAGCGGCAATTTCCGTTATCATGTCTTTCTTTAATTGCTTGACCGTACCAAATTCTAAACTTCCGGAAACATCGACCATCAACATAACTGTCAGTTCGCGTTCCTCTTCAAACACTTTCACATAAGGTTTGTTGAAGCGCGCCGTCACGTTCCAGTCTATGTCACGTATGTCATCCCCAAATTGATACTCACGAACCTCCGAAAAGGACATTCCTCTACCTTTGAAAGCCGAATGATATTGGCCTGCAAAAATATTGTTAGACAATCCTCGTGTCTTGATTTCAATTTGGCGAACCTTTTTTAGTATTTCACTTGTTTCCATTTATAAAGTAGTTAAGTGGTAAGTAGTTAACTACCAATTAAGGTACTTCAACCTTATTCAAAATCTTACTGATGATTTCGTCCGAAGTCATACTGTTTGCTTCGGCTTCGTATGTCAGTCCAATACGGTGACGGAGCACGTCATGCGCAACAGCACGTACATCCTCTGGAATCACATAACCGCGGCGTTTAATGAAAGCATACGTACGGGCAGCTAAAGCAAGATTGATAGATGCACGAGGCGAACCACCAAATCCGATCATATCTTTCAATTCTTTCAGGTCATATTTTTCCGGGAAACGAGTTGCAAATACAATATCTACGATATAGCGTTCAATCTTTTCGTCCAAATACACCTGACGAACTACTTTTCGTGCTTCGATAATTTCCTCTGCCTTCAGAATTGGCTTTATATTGAACTTTTCTCCATTTATATTCTGGCGAATAATCAACTTTTCTTCCTCTAGTTTTGGATAATCGATAACAACTTTCAGCATAAAACGGTCAACCTGTGCTTCAGGAAGCGGATAAGTACCTTCTTGTTCGATAGGGTTTTGAGTTGCCAATACAAGAAAAGGCTCCGGTAATAAGAAAGTCTCTTTACCAATAGTAACCTGACGTTCTTGCATAGCTTCCAGCAAAGCACTCTGAACCTTGGCAGGAGCACGATTTATTTCATCGGCTAATACAAAGTTTGCGAAAATCGGTCCTTTTTGTACTTTAAACGATTCATCTTTCTGACTGTAAACCATTGTACCGATAACGTCAGCAGGCAATAAGTCGGGGGTAAACTGGATACGGCTATATTTAGCGTCAATCAAAGAAGCAAGAGTTTTAATAGCCAAAGTTTTTGCCAAACCAGGCACACCTTCCAAAAGGACATGACCATCGGAGAGTAATCCGATAAGCAGTGATTCAACCAAATGTTTCTGACCAACAATGATTTGGTCCATACCTGTCGTAAGATTGGTAACGAAAGCACTTTGTCTTTCAATCCGCTCATTTAGCTCGCGGATATCAATTGATTCAGCCATAAATACTTAATATTTTATTATTTAATTCCCATTAATTTGATGTAAGCCTTGCCTGTGTATAAGGCTTTTTATTTTGCTTCCAAAAGTACGCCATATAATTAACGATTGCAACTAATTTTTATTAAAAAACAATGCGAAATCTTTAGATTAAGGTACTTTCATACGCTTTTGTACATCCATAACACTTCCCCCGACCAGTACAAGTAATGTATAGCCGGGGGAGTAGATAGTTATAATTATTCTTTTGTAAGTTCCGGTATTTTGATTGTAGTACCATAAGGCACGTTATTCGGATTTTTAATCACATCCGGATTATGCTTCACTATATATGGCCACATCGCTTTTGTACCATAGAAACGTAAAGAAACTCTTGTTAAAGTTTCACCTTCCTTGATTGTATACTTTGTCTTTGTTCCTGTTATTTTATATGATGCAGAATCAGGATAAACAGAAGCTGAAGGTTGCTGCTGGACAGGCCTACTCTCAGCCTTTGCAGAAGTTAATATCTCTTCTTTTTTTACAATTGACTGTGGCTCAACAACGTTCTTCGGTGTAGTAACAGTTACTTCTACAACAGTATCTTTATGTTCAATAGTATCGGAAAGCTGCGCTTCAGTTCGAACAGGTTGAGTTGTTACAGGCGGCATATCGAGGGTATTCTTGTCAGATGAAGAAGAAAACAGGTCCGGATAATAGATAAATAAAATCACACCTCCACATAGTAACAATACTATGACGATTACAGCTATCAAATAAGGAACAGGAGATTTCTCCTTTTTAACAACCTCTTTTTTAGATATCGGGCTAACAGTAGTTTGTACAGAAGCTTTAGTCGGCTTTGTAATTTCCGACTGTGGTGATACTATTGGAATTTCGGGCTTTAGATTTGCTTTCAGAAGTTCTTGTTCAATAATCTGCTCTGCCGTAATTTTTTCTTTCTCTTTTACTGGTTGTTCTGGCTGTTGTTGTTCAACCATAAGTGATTCTTCAACCACTACTTTTTCTTCAATAGACTGTTCCGTTATTCGTTCCTCCTGAACCGTATCCACTTCTTCGGAAGAATCTTGTTCAGCAATCTGACTTTCATTTTCTACTATAGGATTAGAAGTATTCTCTTGACTTTCCTCCTTTTTATTATAATCTTCTATTGTTGAAGCAAGAATTTCCTCACCTACTTCTTCCTCTTCCACTTCTTCTACCGGAGTATCTTCCAATACTGTGTTTTCATTCAACACAACAGTCTCGAAATGTGCAAAAGGTTTATTAATTGTATCTCTCAAATTCGCGTCCGGAGAAAATGAAACCTTTGTATGCCCTTTTATCTGGAAACGTTCACCTGTGTTAACATTGACACTTTCCCGGCTATCTACATCGATAAGTTTGAAAGTTCCCAATCCTTTGATTTTTACAGTCTTCTCGTTTTCCAAGGCTTGTTCAATCAAGAGAAAAAACTCTTTTACGAACACCTCGGCATCCTTCTTGGTCATGCTATGTTTAGCAGCCAACAAGTCAGTAAGGTCTTGAATTGTTAGTCTTTCATTCATAACGGGAAATATTTATTTAAACTTATCTTTCAATGTATTGCTAGGTTTATAAGATAACACCAATTTGGGAGGAACCAACATACGTTGTTTACTTGCCGGATTAATTGAAATACGTTCCGCTTTCTTTTTTACTTCAAAAGAACCGAATCCTTGTACTGCAATCACGTTACCTTCTTCCAGTTCTTGTATCATATCAGACAGTAAAGAACCTATTAATTCGGAAGTATCCTTAATGGTGTACCCCAGTCTTTCAGCTAGTTCAGATGTAAATTCCTTATTATTCATAGTCATTTATTATCTTTGCATATAAATCAAAATCGTCTGCATCTACTACTTCTACTTGATAAAACTTTCCGATCTCAAGCTCTTTTTCAGAACAATTAATCAATACTTCCGGATCTACTTCCGGCGAATCAAATTCAGTTCTTCCGATATAATAATCGCCTTCTAACCGATCAATGATAATTTTCATCTGTTTACCGACTTTTTCTGCACTCAACTCTGCCGATATGCCCTGCTGAATATCCATTAATTCATCAAGTCGGGCTTGTTTCACTTTTTGCGGAATAGAATCTTCATAAGTTTCTGCAGCATAAGTACCTTCTTCTTCCGAATAAGCAAAAGCTCCCATTCTATCGAAGCGTACTTTACGGACAAACTCCTTTAACTCTTCAAAGTCTTCCTCTGTTTCTCCAGGATGTCCTACCATTAAAGTTGTTCGCAGGTGAATACCAGGGACTTCTTTACGGAATTGTTCAATCAGTCTGTAAGTATCCTCCTTTGTCACTTGCCGACGCATCAGCTTCAACATATTGTCACTGATATGTTGCAAAGCTATATCCATATACTTGCAAACATTGCCACGTTCACGCATTACACGAAACAAGTCAATCGGGAAATGTGCCGGATACGCATAATGCAGACGAATCCATTCTACTCCTGGTATTTCCGAAATACGTTCAATCAATTCCGGAAGCATTTGTTTCTTATACAAATCAACTCCGTAATAAGTTAGCTCCTGTGCTATAACCTGAAACTCTTTCACGCCTTGCGACACCAGATACCGGACTTCATCCAAGATTTCTTCTATCGGTTTAGATATATGACGTCCTGTAATAATCGGGATAGCACAATACGAACATTTACGATCACATCCTTCCGATATTTTCAGATAAGCATAATGCTGCGGAGTGGTCAGCGTCCGTTCAATATACAACTCCTCATTATAGCTTTTCCCCAAATCATGCAAAAGTTCCTTCCAGTTGAATTTACCATAGAATTTATCTACTTGTGGTATTTCAATAGCCAGCTCCCTGAGATAACGTTCAGAAAGACAACCCATTACAAAAAGTTTCTTTAAGTCACCTTCTTCCTTTCTTTTGGCAAACTCCAGAATCATATTGATAGATTCTTCTTTGGCATCGCCAATGAAACCGCATGTATTGATGACTGCAATTTCCCCTTGTGGAGTTTCAGTATCATGAGTCACGCTATATCCTACTTCTTCCAGTTGACGCATCAACTGCTCAGAGTCCACCAAATTTTTAGAGCATCCCAAAGTGATTATATCTATTCTCTTTCTTTTCATGCATTTTCTCCAAACAAGGAATCAACAAATTCGTTTTTGCGGAATACTTGTAAATCCTCCATTCCTTCACCCAAACCGATGTATTTAACAGGAATCTTAAATTGGTCGGAAATACCAATTACAACACCGCCTTTAGCAGTCCCATCAAGTTTAGTGATAGCCATAGCGGTAACCTCCGTTGCCAGAGTAAACTGCTTGGCTTGTTCAAAAGCATTCTGTCCTGTAGAGCCGTCCAATACAAGTAATACTTCATCCGGTGCATCAGGCACTACTTTCTTCATTACATTTTTAATTTTGGTCAGCTCGTTCATCAGGCCGACTTTATTGTGCAAGCGTCCGGCTGTATCAATAATAACGATGTCAGCATTGTTGGCAACAGCAGAGGTATGGGCAGCTATACCGGTTACAGCGCGCTGTATTATACCGGCAGATTGACTTATGACGATATCAATGTTGGCAACGAAGGTACTTACCATAAATTCAATACAGATATTAATCATATCCAAAGTTTGGGACATACAGTGAACCTGCATATCAATTTGCACAGTCAGTTAGCCAGCAAAGATCTGGACGGCAGTGAACAGTTCAGTTTAGGCGGCGCTGACGGCATACGCGCCTATCCGCAGGGCGAAGCCAGCGGCCGCACCCGGTTTCACGCTACAGCACAGCCTGTTTTTTAGCAGCGGTTATCAGGCAACTGCAGAGCTGCGCTACGCTACGTCTATAGCTAATCTCAGTCTGGCAACTTTTATCGACTGGGGCGAGGTAGAGTTAAATAAAAATATAGGCGATCATCGGAACTTGGCAGGCTGGGGAGTTGGCGTGCAATATGCCAGACCAAATGACTATTATTTGAGAGTTGATTATGCCCGCAAGCTTAATGGCGAAGTTTATCAAAGCGAAGAAAACGATAAAAACGGTCGGGTATGGTTTTTAGCCTATAAACTGTTCTAAAAAACAGCAGAAGGAGATAGGGAAGCATGAAGAAAAATAAATTATTATTACATAAACAGATATTGGCAGCGGTGTTGAGCGGTGGAATGCTGCTGCTGCCTAATTGGGGTTATGCTTTACCGCAGGGTGGGCAGGTCGTGGCCGGAACTGGCAGTATAGGCGCGCCTGGCGGTGATCAGATGAATATCACTGGCAGCGGTAATGTGGCGATCGACTGGAACAGTTTCAACGTGGCTCAGGGCGAATCGGTTAAGTTTAGTGGGATGCAGGCCGTGTTGAATTACGTTACAGGCAATACTAAAAGCGAGATTTTTGGTAACATCAGCGGCAGCGGCGTACATGTATTTTTAGTTAACCCCAACGGTATCCTGTTTGGTGCAACAGCCAGTGTCAATGTAGGCGAGCTGACGGCATCGACCCGGACGATAGATAACAGAAAAAGTTTTGACGGGACTGCTTTTAGCACATTGAGTCCTGAAGCTGCGCAAAAAGTTCGTGGCGATATTATTAATCTGGGTGAGCTGACTGCTGATAAAATCCTGCTTGAAGGAGATAATATTTCGCTGCTCAATGCCCATATGCTGAAATCAAGCGGTAATGGCAATATTACTCTGCGTGCTGATAATAAAGTGACAGTAGGCTATGAAGTTACGGATAAGACTACAATAAATGTTGGTGACGATGCGCCTGGCGGACATACGGTCAGCGATTATACGACTGGCACCGGTACTAAAGGCAGTACTGTTTTGGCTGGAGCTGCTGTGCAGGATCTGCGCGGTAACAGTAAAAATATAACCGATGCTATGCTGGTACATGATATTTATGAACTGCAGGCGATCGATAAGAATATAAACGGCGATTACATTCAGGGTGATTATATGCTTGCTGGCGACATTGATGCCGATGTGACCAAGCGCTGGAATAGCGGCAGTGGATTTAATCCAATTGGTAATTTTACAAGCATGCCATTTAATATAGGCGGCTTTAATGGCAGCCTTGATGGGGCGGGTTTTGTTATTAAAGATTTGCATATCAATATTAATACTGCCGATGGAACGCAGAGTAATGCGGGGCTATTTGATGTCTTGAATACAAATGCCTTTGTGCATAATCTGACTCTGCAGGGTGGAAGCATAACTAATTATACTAATTCCAGTGGTGGGAGCGTCGGCAGCATTGCAGGGGAAAATCTTGGGTCATTGAAAAATGTTTTCAATATTGGAATGGAAATAAGCAGTCAGAATGATAGTGCCAATATTGGCGGCATTGTCGGTTATAATAAAGGAACTGTAACTGATGCACATAATAGCGGCTCAGTCAATGATAAAACTAATACAAGTGCACGTATTGGCGGTATTGCCGGCTATAATGATAACGGCGGTGTGATCAGTTATTCTGATAATAATGGTGCAGTTACAGGTAAAGGTAATTATTCTGCTGCAGGTGGAATTGTCGGATATAATAATGGTAGCATAAAGAACAGCTTTAATAATGGGAATGTTACGGGTTATGGTGATTATCTTGGCGGAATAGTAGGCGAGAATATAAAAGATATTTTTGATTCATACAATAAAGGCGAGATTAAAGGAAAGGGTTATGATACGGTAACTGGCGGAATTACTGGGATTAATGATAGCGGTAATATTAATAGCGTTTATAATAGTGGAATTGTTGATAGTATGGGATATAATGTTGGTGGTATCGTAGGCCAAAATTATAGCGGGACTTTAAGTAATGCTTATAATATAGGTACTATTAATGGTAACGGTAGTGAGTATGTTGGTGGTATTGCTGCAATTAATGATGGCGAAATAAAAAACGTTTATAATATTGGTAAAGTTTCAGGTGGAGATTATAGAAATGTTATTGTTGTTGAAAATAGCGGTGCTGTTTCTAATGCCTATTATGCAGTCAGAAGCGGCGATACAATCTTAGGCTATAAAAAATTTGGCAGCGGTACGTTGCTCACTCTGGCAGAATTTGGTAAAGCTTTTGAAAAAGGGTTAGATACAGCTTCCAAAGATTCCTGGAAATTCTATAACGGTTACACAGACCCGCTTTTAAAAGGGTTTTTGAAAAAAATCACTATTGACGGAGACTCTATTAAAGGGGGCGATACTGTTTACAATGGTTCTGAACAAAATGCCGATTTGAGTGGGTTGGCAGACGGTATTTTGGTGGGATCTAAAAAGAACGCCGGTGATTATGATTTGAATAATTTACTGTATTCCGGGCAGGACGGCTATGATATAGAAATCGTCAATGATGGTACTAAATTTATTATCAATAAAGCGCAGCTGACTGTAACAGCCGATGGAGTTGAAATAGATGCGAATTCAGTATTGCCTGATTTTACAGGTTCTATCAGCGGTTTAGTTGGCGGTGAACGTTGGGAAGATTTGGGTGTAGAACTTGATAGTGATCTGCATTTTACTACTGACGCAGATGGTAAAACTGCGGGAAAATTTGCTATTAACGGCAGTTTGGATAAGACGCTGGCTAATTATGAAATCAAACAGGCAGACAGCAATGCTGCCGCGCTGGTAGTCAATAAAAATGATAAACCGCCGCAGCCGCCTGATCTTCCTAACTTGCCGCAGGAAGGTATCTATCAGAATGCACTGGTCAATCTTGCTGTTGCCGAGCGGGAAAACAGGCCGGAACAGCAAAGTATCAAGCGGCGTGTTACGGACAGCCGCATCAGTGACAAAGAAGAGCAGGTCAAAGTAACGATCGAAGGTGACGGTATAAAAACAGAGTGAAGACAGTTTTTTGAGCGCAGAGATTGCTTCTGCGCTTTTTTTACGGGTAAATTATAAGTTTGGTCAGAGCTTTTGCGAATGCAGATACATTTTTCATTATTGTTACTTGCGTTACACTTTGTTGTTTTAAAAACGGTAAATTCTTAAATTT
>OGOM01002143.1_pt1 | contig 12305 bp, 12 predicted proteins | sample 1552681 | NCBI WGS metagenome assembly OGOM01 (sample SAMEA2580188, study PRJEB22360) | human gut metagenome | biome: human gut; feature: human-associated habitat; material: faeces | place: Denmark | collected 2008/2010 | reverse complement strand
GCTGGTTCGGGGCGGCGGCTTTGTCCTGCGCCCCTGCTACAAAGCGGGGGATGTTGGGGTGCTGCTCTATATCGACCACGATATTGACCGCATTGCGGCATCTGGAGAAGAAAGCGAGCCGAACACGGAACGAAACCACTCTGATGAAGATGCCGTTTTTATCGGTGCATTTGTGCCGGCATCTAACCCGCTGTCTGGACTGCCGGACAACTGCCTTGTGATGGCGACCGAGGGCGGCGGGATCTATGTGGCAGTGAAACAGGACAAGGTGGAAATCAAGGGCGATGTGGAAGTTCAGGGCAAAGTTAAAGTCCGGGATGACGTGATCGCCAAAACGATAAGCCTTGTCAACCACAAACACACGGACAGCAGGAACGGCAACACGTCGGCCCCGCTGCCCTGAGGAGGGGAAGAATGGCAAACATTACTGTTCTGGCATTGGATCCTCAAACAGGAGATTTGTGCTTTGATGCCAATGGGATGCTGATGCTCCGTGAGGATGCAGAAGCGATCGCGCAAAACGTCAGAAACAATCTTCTGACATGGAAAGGCGAATTTCCACTCAATACCGATCATGGAACCGACTGGGAACGTGTTGTGCAGCAGCCCCGCAGTGAAGCGGTGGATGAAGCGGACAGCGTTGTGCGGTCGAGCATTTTTCAGGAACCGTATGTGCAGGAAATCAGTTCTCTTTCCATGACGGCCGATGGCCGGGCGCTCGGTGTGGAATTTTCGGGTGTCCTGTACAATGGCGAAACAATCAGAGTGGAGGTGAACACTGGTGGATGAATACGGATGGGGCCTGACCTCAGCTGGTTTCCGCCGCCCGACATACAATGAACTGCTGGATGCTCTGGAGCATAAAGCGAGGGAATTGTTTGGGGCAACGGCGAACCTGACCGTCAGAAGCCCTCTCGGCCTGTTCCTGCGCATTTTTGCATGGATACTCAATATCCTGTTCTCTGTGCTGGAAGATGTCTACAACAGCCGCTTTGTGGACACAGCGGTTGGCACCTCGCTGCTGAACCTCGGTAGAGCCATCGGCCTACGTGTGCTGTCTGCCCAGAAAGCCAGCGGCTATATCATGGTGACTGGCCCGCCGGGGGTCATAGTACCGGCGGGATGGCTGGTTGAAACTGCGGCCGGCATCCAGTTCTTTGCTGTTTCGGATACTGAAATTGGTGCAGAGGGTACGGTCATGGTGCCGTTCCGCTGCACAAGCACTGGCCCGGATGGTAATGTGGCGGCGGATACGATCACCACCATCACAACCCCCGGCTCGGTAGCCGGTATTACGGCTGTAACAAACCCGGCGGCGTTTACTGGCGGTAGAGAACGGGAAACGGATGAAGAATTCCGCGACCGCTACTATGCCAGCGTGGACTATGCCGGCGGCGTGAATGCGGACAGCATCCGTGCCGCCCTGCTCCAGAATGTTGATGGCATCATGGAAGCAAAGGTGTTTGAAAATGATACTGATGATGTGGATGACTACGGCCTGCCGCCGCACAGCATCGAGGCCATCGTCTACGGCGGCACAGACGCCAATATAGCGGCAGCCATCCACGCGCGGAAGGCTGCGGGCATCCAGACCTACGGCGGGCAATCAGCGCAGGTGCTGGACGCCAGCGGCAAGCTGCGGACGATCAAGTTCTCCCGCCCGACGCCGGTGCTGATCTATGTGCAGATCAGCGACCTGGTGACATCCGACGCCTATGCGGGCGACGCAGCGTTGAAGGCTGCCATCGTCGAGTACATCGGCAGCGCAGCTGGGGACATCGCGGAAAGTGGTCTCGCCATCGGCGAGACGGTTTACTATAACCGGCTGATGTGCCCTGTGAATAACACGCCGGGCGTGGTGGACTATACGTTGAAAGTCAGCACGGACGGCAAGACCTGGAGCAAGAACAACATCGCCATCGACGCCAGAAAGAAGGCAATCACCGGCACGGACAAGGTGGTGATCGTGACGTGATCGTTCTGGTGCTTAAAATGCTGGAGAAGCTGACCGGAGCCTACACGAAGGACCCCGACAGCCTGATCGGTAAGCTGTTCCAGCTGTTCGCGTCCGCCCTGTGGGGCGTGGAAGACACGCTGCAGGTGATCGCCGTCTGGCGTGGGATCGACAACGCCAAGGGCACGACCCTGGACCGCATGGGCCGGAACTTCGGCGTCCGGAGGGACGGAGCCGATGACCGCTTCTATCGCCTGATGATCAAGGTAAAAGTCACGGCGCTGCTGTCTGGCGGCGACGTGGACACCATCATCACGGCCACCAGCGTGCTGTTCGACATTGATCCGGAGCAGGTGGAGGTTGTCGAGCTGTTCCCCGCGAAGTGCCGCGTGATCATGGACGAGGCCGACATCGCGCCGGAGTACATCGCGTATGCGGCCAACACCGCGCCGATCATCAAGCGGATCATGGCCGCGGGCGTCGGAAAAGAGATTTACTTCCGCACTCCGGTGAAGACGGGCGGCACGGTCTACGCGGGGGCCACACTTTTGGAGGACATCACGCTGACCATCCCGCCATACACGAACAGCTTCGCCACCGCGGGCCGCTTCGGCATCGGCGTGGCGCTGTTCGAGGAAATCACAATGCAGATCAAAACAAAGGAGGACTAAAACATGGCAGAAGGATCTGTTATCACCGAAAAGGGCCGCGCGCTGCTGGGCAAAATCCTGGCAACGAACAGCACCCTGAATATCACGGGCGCGCAGATCGGCAGCGGCGACCTGCCTGCGGGAACCCCACCCGCCAGCATGACGGCGCTGGCGTCCTACGTTATGGACGCGACCATCGTCGCCATCAGCACCCCCGCAGCGGGCGAAGTCAAGGTCGTGCTGCAGGTGCTGTCCAACGACGTGGAAACGGCGTTTCTTGCCAAGGAAGTTGCGCTGCTGGCGTCTGATCCTGACGAGGGCGATGTGGTCTATTGCTACGTTCCCATGCAGGACGACCCCGTGCAGATGCGCGCGGCCGGAGACGTAGTCGGCAAACTGCTGACGATGGAGATCAGCATGATCGTCAGCAATGTCGCCAACGTTACGGCCGTGATCAGCCCGGAAGGGCTGGTCCGCCGCAAAGAGCTGGAGAAGTACGCCCTGGTGACGCACAGTCATGTGATCGCGGACATTCAGGGCCTGCAGGAGCTGCTGAACAGCCACCAGAACAGCATCGACCTGCTGACGGACCTGATCAGCGGCGACATGCCGGGCGGCATCAACTTCGCCCTGGACTTCGCTGCGCTGTCCAACGTCTCTGTGGCGGACGGCGTCTGGAACAAATCGGGCCAGTACGTTTCCGCATGATCAGGATCGCCTGCAGCGACAGCGAGGCCAGCTGCCTGATCGCATCCCTTATTACTGAAATCGCTATGCCCTGCCCCTGCGAGGGCGGCCCGCTTCGCATCTGCGGGACCGGGCCGGACGGCGCGCCTGCGGAGGTGCGCATCCTGGGCGGCGGCGTGTACGAAATCGAAGGGCCAACGGCTGAAACCGTTGCTATTATCCGCGAAAGAAGGTGCCTGTATTGAGTGAGCGCAAAGACCAGGAACTGACGATCATCACGAAGGCCAGAGACCTGGTGGACGAGACCATGAGCCGGACGAAGAAGTTCGACAAGCGGCTTCGCTTCACGCTATCCAACCGGATCGACGAGAAGGCACTGGACGTTCTGGAGGCCATCGTGGAAGCAAACGAGATCAACCCCGCCATCGAAACCGACCCGCAGCGGCGCGCCAAATTGTGCATGGTGCGCTTCGACCTGCAAACGTCTGCACTGACAGGCTGCAAGATGCTGCTGATCTTCCTGGACATCGCAAAGACCCACGGGCAGATCGACAACCGCGCCTGCGAGTTCTGGACGAAGCGGGTGCTGGACGTGAAGTACATGACAGCGGCCTGGAGAAAGAAAGACGCCGCGCGATTCAGATAGAGACCCGCAAAACCGAAAGGGTAGGCTTTATATGCACTGGAACTGGCGGCTGCGGTCCCCGAACTCTGGCAACGCGAACAACGTCCGCAACGTCAATTCGGACGGCAGCGAGAACAACAACAACGCGTACAACGGCAACGTCGGCGTCCTGCCGCTTCGATGGATTTACCGAGACCGAGTAGCCCGTGCGGCGAAAGCAGAGGCCCATCATCAAAGGAAAGCCTATCCTATCCAACGGAAGGAGGATAAACACATAGCACCGACGCCTGGCACCACGCAGCTGCGCGGCGCTGGGCTGCCAGCGGTGCTTCACCACTATGGGCAAAGACTACGAAAGAATATGTGAATGGGGAAACCTGTACGACGCGTATCTGAAAGCACGCCGCGGCAAGCGGTGGAAGAACAGCGTCGCCAAGGTGGAAGCGTCGGCGCTGGAGGCCGTCGCGCTGATCCAGCGGGAATTGCAGACCAGGACCTACCGGCCGGGCGGCTATCGCGCGTTCTACGTCTACGAGCCGAAGCGCCGCCTGATCCAGACGAACAGCTTCAAGGACAAGATCGTCCAGCACGCCTTCTGCGATCAGGTCCTCTATGACGCGCTGACCAAGCCCTTCATCCTGGACAACTACGGCAGCCAGGTGGGGAAAGGCACGCACTTCGGGCTGAATCGGCTGCGCGACTTCATGCGTGAATACTACCGCAAAAACGGCTTTTCTGCTGACGGCTGGGTGCTGAAAGCAGACGTCCGCCACTACTTCCAATCCATCCGGCCCGACGTGCTGAAAAAGGACGTTGCGAAGTATCTGCACGACCCTGACTGTCTGGCGCTTGCCTGCCAGATCATTGACAGCACGCCGGACCCGCTGGGCATCCCCATCGGGAATCAATCGTCCCAAATCTTCGCGCTGCTATATCTGAATCAGCTGGATCACCTCTGCAAAGAGCAGCTGCGCTTCCGGTATTACGGCCGATATATGGACGACTTCTACATCATCTGCGAGAGCAAGCAGCGGCTGCAGGAGGCCCTGGTGGTGATCCGGCAGCACCTGGCCGAGCGCGGGCTGGAGCTGAATCAAAAGACAAACATCTTCCCGCTGCGCAACGGCCTGGACTTCCTGGGCTTCCACACCTACATCGACGACGCCGGGCGTGTGATCCGCAAGGTGCGTAAATCCAGCAGAGACCGCATGAAGCGGAAACTGCGAAAGTATGCCGCGCTTTACCAACGCGGCGAGATCGACCGCGAGAAGATCGCGGAGAGCTACACCAGCTGGCGCGCCCATGCCCTGCACGGGGATTGCAGGCAGCTGGTGGCAAAATACGATCAGCAATTCCTATCAATATTTGAAAGGAGACCCGAACATGTCCAAGAAGATCAGCACTCTGGCCGTGGGTGCTAAGGTACGCGACCCGCTGTCGAAGTATTACGGCGTCCCCGTGGGCTTCCAGATCGCGGACAAAAATCACGCGGGCTATCCCGCAAACAGCACGACGCTGGCCGCGGAAAAGATCCTGTGCCTGAAAGCCTTCGACGCGAAGGAGAGCGGCGGCAACAGCGACCGACAGAACTACGGGAACAACCGCTACAGCCTGGCGAATATCCGCCAGTGGCTGAACAAGTCCGGCACCAACTGGTACCAGGCGCAGCACAGCTACGACCGCGCGCCCGGTTCCAGCTACGTCTGGAGCGGCTACAACGCATACGACACCGAGGCGGGCTTCAAGACCGGCTTTTCTCCACAGTTCCTGGCTGCGATCCTGCCAACCACGCTGACCGTGGCGAAGCCCACAACGGACGGCGGCGGCAGCGAAACCGTGACCGACGACTTCTTCCTGCCGTCCAAGCAGGAAGTGGGCCTCGGCTCTGAGAACGGCATCGCCGAGGGATCGCTTCTGGCGCTGTTCAACAGCAACAACAGCTCCCGCCTGCGCACCTGCACGCCGCAGGCCATCGCAAACAGCAACTATACCAACAACCCCAGCAGCGCGGACAACTGGCACTGGCGGCTGCGGTCCCCGTACTCTGGCTTCGCGCGCAGCGTCCGCATCGTCTATTCGGACGGCAGCGAGAGCAACTACGGCGCGTACTACGGCTTCGTCGGCGTCCTGCCGCTTTGTAATCTGTCCTCTGATACCTTGGTATCTGACGAGCCTGACTCCGAAGGCTACTACACGATTCAGTGGAATCAGGCCCCGACTACGCCCCCCGGCATCACCGTACCGGACAGCGTAAAGAGCGGGAAAGACGCAGCGATCAGCTGGGCGGCGTCCACCGACCCGGAAAGCGACGACATCACCTACCAGCTGGACCGCTGGAGCAACAACACGAACGCATGGGCCACGATCTACACCGGCAGCAACACCAGCTTTACCGACACCGGCATCACCACGGCGATGGACAGCGTACAGTGGCGCGTCCGCGCGAAGGATAGCAAGGATGCGTACAGCACCTATACGACGAGCCAGGCCAAGACCGTAACGCACAACGCCGACCCGACCGTTTCCGGAGCCGACGCCAACCTGGGCGCGGTGACGTCGCCCCCATCCAGAGCCTACACCGTGGGCGATGTGGACAACGGCGACACCTTGACCATCGTGGAGGCGCTGGACGGCAGCGAGGTGCGCACCATTGCGGACGCGGAGCGCGGAAAGACCTACACCTTCGGCCTGACGGCCACACAGTTTGCGGCGCTGGCTGCTGGTGAACACAGCATGACGATCACCGTCACCGACAGTGCGGGAAACAGCGCGACGCGCGTCGTGACCTTCTCCCGCAGCATCACGATGATCAGCGTGCAGCGCGACGCCATCGAAACGGACGCCATGGCCGAAAAGATCCTTATTTCCGCGCGCTTTTTGGGCGCGGAGAACAATCTGACCGTGGAGGCGTGCAACAACGCGAAGGACGCCACGCCGACGTGGGAGACCGTCACCCCTGGCCGCAAGCACCTGTTCACGAACAAGACGAAGACGGCAACGAAGTGGGCTGTGGGCGTCCGTGTGAAACTGACGAAGGCGAGCACCAGCGACACCATCGCGCTGTACGGCGTAAGCGGCTCTTACCTGTAAGGAGGGAAAAGCATGAATCTGACAGCAGCCAGAGAACTGAACAAGCAGGAAGAAGCGCAGCAGCAGCTGCATCTGTGGGCGGCGATTTTAGCCACCCACGACGCACTGATCGCGGGCGGTCTGACCGGCCTTCCTGCGGTCCATGTCGAACGCGCAAAGGCGGCGCTGCTTCGCGCCGGAGATAAGGACGCGGGCGACTACACAGACACGGAACTGCGCGCGATCACTGTCACAAGCGGCGCACGCGTCTGGTCTGAGATCGACGACGGCGACCCGATCTTCCGCAACGAAGCCGTAGTCGGCAGCAACGGCGACCTTTACATCACCACGCAGCAACACTACAAGCGCAGCGACCTTCTGCCCGGCAGTACGGCGGCCAGGACGCTGTTCCGCCTGCTTCGCACAGAGCCGGAGGACAGCACCGTGCTGGACTTCGTGTGGGGCGAGTTAGTCCCCTATGGCGTGAAGCGCAGGGACCCGCAGGACGGCAAGGTCTACACACCGATCCACGAGCAGGGCGTCACGCTCTACGAGCCGCATTATCCGCATCTGGTGCCGTCCGAATACAAGCTGGTCGAGGACAGCAGCGGCGGAGACGGCGGCGACGATACCGTGCCGCGCTGGGCTGATCTGGAGGACGGCCACACCTTCAACGTCGGTGACAGATTCAGCGACTACGGCAAGACCTACGAAGTGCTTCGACAATTCTTCAAAGCAGACAGCTACCGCCCGCCCGCTCTGATCGGGGACTTCTACCAGCTGGCGGAGTAAGGAGGAAAGCATGAACATTAAAGGCATCGACGTGTCTGTATGGCAGGGCAAGATCGACTGGAAGAAAGTCAAGGCGAGCGGCATTGTGTTCGCCATGATCCGCGTCGGCTATGGCAGCAGCCAGGGCAACGACTGCAAAATGGACACCTATTTCAAGGCCAACGTGGAGGGCGCACTGGCCGCGGGCGTAGAGGTGGGCATCTACTTCTATAGCTACGCAAAAAGCGCCCAGGCGGCCGCCAGAGAGGCGGCGTGGGTAGTGGAGCAGATCGCCCCGTATAAGGGCCGCATCCTGTACCCCGTCGCCTACGATCTGGAGGATAGCAAACAGGCAGGGCTGGGGCGCGATGTGCTGACCGCTATGGTGACGGCCTTCTGCACGACCATCGAAGCTGCGGGCTATTATGCGTCGTTCTACTGCAACACCAACTGGTGCAAGAACATGCTGAACATGGACGACCTGAAAGGCTTCGATCTGTGGCTGGCGCAGTGGGCCAGCCAGCCGACGACGGCCTACAGCTTCGGCATGTGGCAGCGCAGCAGCTCTGGCAGTGTGGCGGGCATCAACGGGCGCGTCGATCTGGACGTCGCGTACAAGGACTATGCGGCCATTATCAAGCGCGCAGGACTGAACGGGTACAAGGAGACCGCACAGCCTGAAAAGGAGCCGGAGAAGCCCGCCCAGCCCACGGAAGCGCCTGATGTGAACGACACCCGCAAGAAGATCGTCCAGAAGGCCATCGGCGAGCTGGGCGTGTGCGAGCCGACCGGCGACGACAAGTATATCCGGTGGTACAACACGGAGGTCCTGAAAACATGGAGCCTGCCGCTTGATGCGGCGTGGTGCGCTATGTGGGTAAGTTACGTCACCAACTATCTGGCAGGCATCGCCCGCGACATTGTGAAGCCCTACTGCGGATGCAGCACCGGCATGGCCTTCTTTAAGGCGCAGGGCGTCTTCCATCCTTCGGCGGCCTGCGGCGGCACATACACCCCGCTGCCTGCTGACATCGTCTTCTTCAAGGATAAGAAATCCACCGCAGAAAGCACCCACACGGGCCTGGTGGAGTATGCGAAAGACGGTGTTCTGCACACCATCGAAGGCAATACCAGCAACGCCGTGAAGCGCCGCCAGTACGATCTGAACGACACCTACATTGTGGGCTATGCGGCCCCTGACTACGGAAAGGAGAACATCGACAGCATGACCAAGGCCGAACTGAAACAGCTGATCCGCGAAGTGATCGCAGAAGACAACCCCACCTATGCGGACCTGAAAGACGTGCCCGCCTACTGGCAGGAGCAGGCGAAGGCGCTGCTGGACGCCGGAGCCGTCAACGGCGGCACCCCTGCGGACGTCAACCCCACTGATCTGAATCTGCGCCACGAGACGCTGAAAGCTGTGATTATTGCGTCGCTTTACCACGACGCAAACACCCCCGAAAAGTGATCATAAAATCCCGCCATTCAGGCGGTAAAATTAAGGAGGAAAAACACCATGAAAAACACCACCAAAAAGGCCCTGAAAGCGATGCTCATTTTGACCATGCTGGTGACGCTCTGTGTGGCGCTTGCAGCGTGCGCACAGACCACCGAAACGGGCGCTACCGACCCCATCGTTCTGGAGCTGGTGAACGTCGGCCTGGACATTCTGGCGAAGGCTGCCATCGCGGCCATCGGCCTGGCAGGCGCGTGGGCGACCGCCAAGATCGGCCAGAACAACAAGCTGGCCAACATCAAGGCTGCCATCGGCCAGGTGACGCAGGCGGCGCAGACAACGGTCGGCGAATTACAGCAGACCACCGTCGAAGCGATGAAGGCGGCGGCAGCTGATGGCAAGCTGACCGAGGACCAGATCAGGACACTGAAAGCCGATCTTTTGCGCATGACCAGAGAGAAGCTGGCGGAGCCTACCGTGCAGCTGCTGGAGGCGGCGAAGCTGGACATTAACGCCATGATCCAGGGCGCTGCCGAGGACCTGATCAATCAGATGCACACGACGCAGCAGCTGATCGCTGGGGAACTGATCGTGGAATAAGGCGACAAGAAGGGCGACCGCAAAACGCGGCCGCCCTTCGCTTTTTATGCAGAATGTTATGCAGGCGTTATATTTGACACGGAACGCGCGCGGTTTGCCAGCGAGCGCGCGCCGCTACACCATCGCTGCAGCAGCAGCGCCGCAGACAGTGATAAACGAACGACGAGTGATCTTTTTCATAACCCTTTTCCTCCAATAAATGCCGGAACGCCGTTCCGGCCGATGTTTTCTTGTGTTTTCCTTGGGAACGGCCTAATTGTACCGCACCGCCGTGCGCGCTGCGACCATGTACGCGCAAAATGGAGGTAAAGCTTTTGCACAGGCTCCGGCGGCTGTGTCAAGCCTGCGTAAAGCCGGCATGAAAAGCCTGTACTCAAATTTTACAAACAGGATAAATATGCCGAAAATACCATTTTCTGGCTGGGCAAAGTGACAAAAAGCCCCGGGCACTCTTTCAAAGAATGCTCGGGGCAAAAGGGTCTGCGGGTCAAACCGTGGTAAGGGAAGGCAGGGTCTTGGTGGCTGCATAGCCGCCATTCTTCTTAACAAGGAACAGCGTCTCGCTGATGCCGTTGATGACGATCTTCAGCACCGCAGGCTGACCATTCCGGTAAGCTTCCTTGATTTCTGCATCGGGGAAGTTCAGCCTCAGATCTTTTTCCTCTGTGGCAAAGGGCTTGCCCAACATCGTGTCGGAGACAAAGAAAGTCCCGGCGGGGGATACCTGCTTCAGCTTTGCTGCGCCCACGGAAGCTTGGAACATGTCGCCGTACTGTCCGCCCTGCCAGCTGCCGCCGCCGGCGTCATAGCGCAGTCTCACCTTGCCGGTGATGGCACCCTTGTCCGTGCCGGATTCCGTGCCCAGATCCACATCCAGACCAAAGACCTTCACGGTGAAGGGTCCGATCTGGACCTCGTCGTCTGCCAGCTGACCGCTGCCGCCGCAGCCGGTCAGCACGCCGGACAAAGAGATTGCTGCAGCCGCAGCTGCTGCGCTCTTCATAAAGGTACGCCGGGTCATTTTTTCTGCCATAATATTGCCCTCCTCTAAAAGCGTTTTTCTGTGTTTTTAGCGTACCACTTTTTGGGAGTCTGTCAACAAAAATATGGCAAAAAGGCGCTCTGTACACATAATTTGCACAGAGCGCCTTCTGCTCAGCAGTATTTTGTTCCGTCCGGGCAGTAGAACTGCACGTACTTCTGCCACTCGGTCTCGCTGATGGTGCGGCGGTAGCAGTCCACCAGGGCATCCACGGCCTGCCGGTCCGCAAAGGTACCGGCACCCGGGCAGTCCAGCACCAGAATGCGGAACCATGCATCAAACAGGTGCTCGGTGAAGCCGGTGTCCCGCGCGCCGCACCGGGAGTAAAAGCCCAGCCGCCGCACAGCCATAGCTTCGTCCTCTGCCTTATCCGGGCATTCGGCCTCAATGAGGATGGCCTGCGCACCGCGCTCGTGCTGCGGCAGGTCGGCCAGCAGCTGCGCGCCCAGCCCTGCAGCACGGTATTCCGGCAGCACGGCAAAGTAATCCAGCTGGCTCACCCTGCTGCCTGCCGGGCGCACCATGAGCAGGTACGCCGCCAGTGTTTCGCCGTCAAACACGCCCCATGTGTGGGCGGTGCCGTCCGCTTCGCTGTTCAGGATCATGCTCAGGGGCTTTAGCTCCGTGGGCGGAAAGTCCCGCCGCATTTCGTCCAGATAGACCCGCGTCAGTTCTTTTTCGTTCAGTTTCCGCCAGCTGTACACTTTGCTCATGGTTTTTCCTCCCGTATCTGCCGTTTGAACCAGTATAGCACACTCCGCGCGGGAACGCAAAAAGCCGCCGGGAGCGGCAGGCTCTGCCCTTCTCCCGGCGGCTTTTATGGGAATGCAGGAGCAACCAGTCTCCCGCACAAACTCCGTTCAGAATGCTGTGTGCGTTACAGCATCTTCTTCAGCTCGTCGTACACGAACTGAACCTTGGTGCCGATGATCACCTGGCAAGCGTTCTTGCTGGGGCGGATGACACCGGCAGCACCAGCGGCCTTGACAGCCTTCTCGTCCACCTTGGCGTTATCCTTGACCTCAAAGCGCAGACGGGTTGCGCAGTAACCAACTTCCTTCACGTTCTCCTTGCCGCCGACAGCAGCCAGAACAGCGGAAGCGACTTCGGTATAGTTGTTGTTTGCCAGAACGACCTTCTTCTCGGCCTCTTCGTCCTCGTCCTCACGGCCGGGGGTCTTCAGGTCGAACTTGGTGATGGCAAAGTAGAACACTGCGTAGAACACCACGAAGGCTGCGATGCCCAGAGGAATGATCATCCAGGTCTTGGCAGCTGCGGGCAGGGAAGCAGAGAACACCAGGTCGGTAGCACCTGCAGAGAAGCAGAAGCCGGCACGGAAACCGGAGTAGTAGGTGATGATGGTGAAGATGCCGTACAGAGCAGCGTACACAACGTACAGGGGGAAGCACAGGAACATGAAGCCGAACTCGAAGGGCTCGGTAACGCCG
>OGOM01002136.1_pt1 | contig 12357 bp, 9 predicted proteins | sample 1552681 | NCBI WGS metagenome assembly OGOM01 (sample SAMEA2580188, study PRJEB22360) | human gut metagenome | biome: human gut; feature: human-associated habitat; material: faeces | place: Denmark | collected 2008/2010 | reverse complement strand
CCCGACAGTTAACCCACCGCGCTGTTGCCGCCCCAGCGCAGGGGTTCGCCGTCCGAAGAACGGCACACTTCGATTTCTCCCAGCGTGCGGGTCAGCCCATAGGGATCTTGAAGAGCCTCGATGAATTGGCGGATCGAATGGAGCATGGATAACAGGATGAAGGGAAGATAAAAACAAGTGGAAAACCGAAGGCTCTCCACTTGCAGGATTGAAGAAAAGCGTACGGGAACGCTTTTCCGGTGTCGGATTAGTCGCCGCAGCCTCCCTTGTGGTCGCTGCAACCTCCCTCATGATCGCCGCACCCGCCGTCCCAACCGCAGCTGCAGCCGCCTGCCGATTGCAGGTCTTCGGGCGTTACGTCGCGTACCGAAACGACCTCGACCTCGAAATTGAGGGTCTTGCCGGCCATCGGATGGTTGAAGTCCATTTTCACGGTCTCTTCGCCCACCTCCTTGATGGTACCGATCATGCGGTTGCCCTGTGCATCGCTCATCGGCACCTGCGAACCTGCGAAGAGGATGTCTTCGGCCAGCTTGCCGTCCACCATGAATGTATTTTTAGGCAGATCGACGATCGCTTCGGCGATCACCTCGCCGTAACCGTCCTTCGGAGAGAGCGTGAAGGCAACCTTCTCGCCCGGCTCTTTGCCCAGGATCGCCTCCTCGAATTTGGGGAGCAGCATGCCTGTTCCGCAGATGAACTCGAGGGGAGCGCCCGGCTGGGACTGGTCTGCGATTGCGCCGTCAACGGTCAGTTTGTAATCGACCGCTACCATTTTGTTTTTTTCTACTTTCATTGTTTTCAGAAAATTATTTGAGTGTAATTGTGACAAAGATACGATTTTCGCCCGGATTTTGCAATCGGGATGAAATAAACGGATTTATACATTGTATTATTAACGCGAAAACGATGAAAAAATTATTCTTCGCATGGATCATGGCGCTGTGGTGCTTCCCCGCAGTATTCGCGCAGAGCGGGCAGGGGATTCGTTATCAGGGAGAGGTCGGTGTGGGGACCGCTTTCGGAGTAGGATCGAACGCCTACGACCGTTTCGTCCTGGAAACCGTCCACGGCGTGCGCATCGGCCCGCGACTGTTCGTCGGCCTGGGTGTGGCCTGGAACTACTATTCCGCCCGGGGAGATATGCCGGACGATAGTTTCAGGGAGTACACCGACGGAGGCCGTTCGTTCGTCCCGATTTTCGCCGATATGAAGGTTTATTTCCTCGACCGGCGGATTTCCCCCTATCTGAAAGTGGATATCGGTTACGGCATCCACAAGCACGGCGGTATTTATGCTGCGCCGGCCGTCGGTGTGAAATTCGGTTTGGGGAGTGTCCTGGCACTGAACATCGACTTCGGATTCCAGGTGCAGCAGCAGACTGCTCCCGACACTTCGAGCGGTCTGGGAGGTATCGTCCTGCGTGCCGGGTTGAGTTTTTAGGCTCGAATCCTTCGGGGTGAAATAAAAAGGAGGGGCGCAGTCCGCGTCCCTCCTTTTTCATGCAGAGTCCCGGTTTATTCCGTGCAGCGGCAGACCAGATTGCGGTCGCCGTAGCCGTTGTCGATCTTCGATACGTAGGGGAAGAATTTCGACTCGCGGATGAAGTCGAGCGGGAACGCTGCCTTTTCGCGCGTGTAGGGATGCGACCATTCGCCGCAGATTTCGGCAGCCGTGTGGGGAGCGTTCACCACTACGTTGTCCGCTTCGCCCGAAGCGGCGGCCTCCTCGCATTCGCGCTTGATCTGGATGAGCGTGGCGATGAAGCGGTCCATTTCGGCCTTCGGCTCCGACTCCGTAGGCTCGACCATCAGGGTTTCGTGTACCGGGAAGGAGAGCGTCGGGGCGTGGAAGCCGTAGTCCATCAGACGATGGGCGATGTCGCCGCAGTCGATGTTGTAGTCTTTCTTGAAGTGGGTCAGGTCGAGAATCATCTCGTGACCCACGCGGCCCGTTTCACCCGAATAGTAGGTGCGGTACTCCGATTTGAGGGCCGACGACATGTAGTTGGCGTTCACGATCGCCATCTCGGTAGCCGCTTTCAGACCTTCGCCGCCCAGCATCTTGATGTAACCGTAGGTGATCGGGAAGAGCATGGCCGAACCCCAGGGTGCCGATGCCACGGCCGTGATGCCTTCGTCGCCGCCGGTGGGGACGATCGAATGCGAGGGGAGGAACTTGCGGAGGTGCTCCGCCACGCAGATCGGACCTACGCCCGGGCCGCCGCCGCCGTGAGGCATTGCGAAGGTCTTGTGCAGGTTCAGGTGGCAGACGTCCGCACCGATGTAGCCGGGGTTCGTGAGGCCTACCTGGGCGTTCATGTTGGCACCGTCCATATATACCTGTCCGCCGGCGTCGTGTACGGCATCCACGATTTCGCGGATGCGGCTCTCGAATACGCCGTGCGTCGAGGGGTAGGTGATCATCATGCAGGCCAGCTCCGAGCTGTGCTCCTGGGCTTTGGCCTTCAGGTCCTCCACGTCGATATTGCCGTTGGCGTCGCAGCCTACCGTGACGATCTTCATGCCGGCCATCGCTGCCGAAGCGGGGTTGGTACCGTGTGCCGACGAGGGGATCAGGACGATGTTGCGGTAGCCCTGGCCCCGGCTCTGGTGGTAGGCGCGGATCACCATCAATCCCGTGTATTCGCCTGCGGCACCCGAATTGGGCATCAGCGAGCAGGCGGCGAAGCCGGTGATGGTCGCCAGGTCGGCGGCCAGCCCGTCGATCAGTTCGCGGTAGCCTTCGGTCTGGTCGGCGGGAGCGAACGGGTGCATGTTCTGGAACCCGGCGAGCGACAGGGGCTGCATGAGGGCTGCGGCGTTGAGTTTCATGGTGCAGGAGCCGAGCGAGATCATCGAATTTGCCAGCGAGATGTCGCGCAGCTCGAGGCGTTTGATGTAACGCATCAGGTCGCTTTCGCAGCGGTAGGTATTGAAGACGCGTTCGGTCAGGAACTCCGACTGGCGCAGGATCGCGGCCGGGATGGTAATCTCCTCCGACAGTTTGACGGCCTTGGCTTTTTTGCCTTTGGCCTCGGCGAAGATGGCGATTACCTCGTTCACCTCCTCGGGGGTGGTCACGTCGTCGAACGAGAAACGAACCCGATCCTCCGAAGGATAGAAGAAGTTGATGCCGCGTTCGAGCGCCAGCGACTGTACGACGGCGGCTTCCGCCTCTACTTCGAGCGTGTCGAAGAAGTTCTTGGCCGCCAGTTTGTAGTCCATCGCTTCGAGCGCCTTGGCTACCGTTACGGCTGCCGTGTGGGCCGTCTTGGCCGAGCGGCGCAGACCTTCGGCGCCGTTATAGACGCAGTAGAAGCCGACCATCGAAGCCATCAGCGCCGTAGCGGTGCAGATGTTCGAGGTGGCACGCTCGCGCTTGATGTGCTGTTCGCGGGTCTGGAGCGCCATGCGGAGCGCACGGTTGCCCAGACGGTCGATCGATACGCCGATGATGCGGCCCGGCATGTTGCGCTTGTACGCTTCGCGCGTGGTCATGTAGCCGGCGCTCGGGCCGCCGAAGCCCATCGGAATACCCAGACGCTGCGTCGTGCCGACGACGATGTCGGCCCCCCATTCGCCCGGAGCCTTCAGCAGGGCCAGCGACAGCAGGTCGGCAACAGCCGTTACCAGGGCGCCTTTGGCATGGGCCGCTTCGGTGAAGGCGGCGTAGTCGCGCACCTCGCCGTTGGCGGCGGGGTACTGTACGATGGCGCCGAACTCCTTGCCGGTGAATTCATATGTATTGTAGTCGTCGATCACCAGTTCGATGCCGAATGGCTCGCTGCGGGTGATCAGTACGTCGAGCGTCTGGGGGAAGATGTTGCGATCGACGAAAAGCTGGTTGCGTCCCTCCTTGACCGCTTCGCGCGAGCGGAGCGAGAACATCATCAGCATCGCTTCGGCGGCTGCGGTGCCTTCGTCCAACAGCGAACAGTTGCCGATCTCCATGCCTGTCAGCGAAATGACGGCGGTCTGGAAGTTCAGCAGCGCCTCGAGGCGTCCCTGCGAAATCTCGGCCTGATAGGGAGTGTACGAAGTGTACCAAGCGGGGTTCTCGAAGACGTTGCGCGTGATGGCGGCCGGTACGGCGCAGGGGTAGTAACCCATGCCGATGAACGAACGCAGGGTGCGATTCTTGGCTGCGAGGGCCTGGATGTGATTCGCGAATTCGTATTCGCTCATGCCCTGGGGCAGGGCGAGCGGCTGTTTCAGGCGGATAGACTGAGGAATGACCTGTGCGATGAGCTCATCGACGGATTTGACGCCGATCACGGCGAGCATCGCTTTCAAATCCTCGGGATTGGTGACGCCGATATGGCGGTCGGAAAATTTATCAAACATAGGATTTTGAGAATGATTTTTTATGATTTGTAATTCGAATTTATTCGTTCGGGATCAATATTTGAAACTGCTGCCTCCGATGAACTCCCGCAGGAGCGACGTGGGCGGGATCTCTTCGGGAGAGATCGGGATGAAGTTGTCGAGGAACTTGAGCATGCGTTTGGCCTCGCCGTATTCGGGAACCGTGTCGGGGACTTCCCGCAGGATCGGTTCGGCGAAGCGGCGCAGGACCGAGATTTCGTAGAAGAGCGACGAGTTGAACATCACGTCGGCATTCTCCTGGTAGGGGAAAATGTGCTTTTCCTCGCCCCGGCGGACGCTTTCCCAGCGGGCGAGCGTCGAAAGGGCGTCGTTGCCCCGCGTGCGGTAGTCGCGCGTCAGGCGGCGCAGCAGCCGGTTGTCGGAGGTGGCGATGCGCGACACGTTGTCGAGGGCGACCGAGGTGAAGCAGGAAACGTAGATCTTGAATTTCCGGGATTCGGGAACGCCGGGCGTCAGGGCCGGGTTCAGTCCGTGGATGCCTTCGACGATCAGTACCGACCGCTCGTCGAGCTGCAAGGGGTTGTCGTGCCACTGGCGGGTGCCGGAGATGAAGTCGTAACGCGGAATATCGACGCTCTCGCCCCGTTCGAGGCGTTTCAGATGGTCGTTGAACTGTTCGAGGTCGATCGCTTCGAGTGCCTCGTAGTCGTACTCTCCGTTTTCGTCGCGGGGCGTCTTTTCGCGGTCCACGAAATAGTCGTCCAGCGAGATCAGTACCGGGTTGAGTCCCAGGACCCGGAGCTGTACGCCCAGCCGCTTGGCGAAGGTGGTCTTGCCGCTGGACGAAGGGCCTGAAATCAACACCAGCCGCACGCCCCGTTCGCGGTTGGCCTCCGCGACGCAGCCGGCCACCTGGGCCAGCTTGTTTTCGTGGAACGCCTCTGCGATCTTGATCAGCTCGCTGGCGTCGCCCGCGAGAACTTTCGAGTTGAGCTGTCCGACGGTCGGAACGCCCATGATCTCCACCCACGACTGGTATTGGTGGAAGACGTCGAACATCTTCTCCTGGTGGACACTCTGATGCAGTCGCGTCGGGTCGGTCCGCAGCGGCAGGGCGATGAAGAAGCCGTTGTAATAGGAGTGCAGGTCGAACTGCGGAGTGTAACCCGTCGAAGGGGTCAGGGCTCCGTAGAAATAACCCGGCAGGGAGTCGATCGTATAAATTTTGCTGTATAACCTCGGTCGGGAGTCGAGCAGGGCGATTTTATCGGTCATTCCGAACCCTTCGTAGATTTTGCGGGCCGTGTCGGTGAGCATCTTCACCCCCTGGATCGGCAGGTTGCGGTCGATGATCCCTCGCATGCGGGCCTTGATCGCGTCGAGGTGTTCGGCGGGAATCGGTCCGAAGCCCGATATTTCGCAGTAGAAACCGCTTGCCCCCAGCGAGTGCCGGATGTAGAGCGTGCGGTCGGGAAACAGCTCCCGGACCGCCTTTTGCAGGATGAACGAGATCGTGCGCTGATATACCCGGATTCCTTCGAAGGAGGTGATGTCGATGAACCGGACCGTTACCGGCTTGTATATTCTGTAGTTGAGTTCCTTGATGCGGTTATTGACATAGGCGGCCAGGAACGGATGCGGCCCGTCGAGCCGGAGCTGCCGTTCGACTTCGAGCAGGGTCGTTCCCATCGCGACCTCGATCGTCCGTCCTGCGTTTTCGCAGATGACCGGAAGGGTGTCTGACATATTTTTGTTCATAAATCGCGTAAAAATACAATTATTTCCTAACTTTGACAAACGTAAACTCTATTTGTGATGAAAAAAATCTTCTTGGGTATTTCGCTGTTGCTGTGTGCGGCGTTGTGTGCGTGCGCACCTCGTGAAAAAGTAGTTATCATATTATCAACGAACGATATACATGCCCAAATCCAGAATTTTCCGCAGTTGGCGACGGCCGTTGCCGAGTGTCGGGACACGGCGTCGGTGATCCTGGTCGATGCCGGCGACCGCTGGACGGGCAATGCCTATGTAGATCAGGCCGAGGGGCGGCGTCCCGTGTTGGAGCTGATGAACGAGCTGGGGTACGACGTGGCCACGCTCGGCAACCACGAGTTCGACGTGGGGCAGCAGACGTTGGCCGAAGCGATCGGTTATTGCCGTTTCCCGGTGATCTGCGCCAACATGGTCAGCGAGAACTCGCCGATTCCGCAGTTGAAACCCTATGTCATTCTCGATCGCGAAGGGGAGAAGTTCGCTTTCGTCGCTGCGGTGACCAATTACGGGTACAACAACCATCCGGACGGCCACGACGCCATCTTCGAGGGGTTGCGTTTTACGGATGCCGTGCAGACGCTCGAGGAGTACGAATACCTGCGCGACAGTTGTCAGGTGCTGGTGGCGCTGACGCACATCGGTTCGAAATACGACCGGGAACTGGCCGACGAAGCCTCGGAATACGACCTGATTATCGGCGGACACAGCCACGAGCGGATCAACGAGGTGGAGGACGGCGTGCTCATCACGCAGACGGGCCGCAACCTGAACATGGTGGGGGTTACCGAGGTGCGACTGCGAGGCAAGGAGATCCGGTCCCTGTCGTTCCGGCTGGTTCCGCTGGCCGACTACGCGCCCGACCCGGTTTATCAGGAGATGGTCGAGACCTACCGCAACAATCCGGTGTTGAAGGAGAAGGCTGGAGAGCTGACCGCTACGGCCGACAAGGTGGGGGTGGCCAACATCTTCCTCCAGGCGCTCAAACGCAAGTCGGGCAGCGACGTGGCTTTTTACCACTACGGGGGGATTCGCCGCGACAGCCTTTCGAAAGGCGACCTGACACGGAGCGACATATATGACCTGGATCCTTTCATTTCTTCGGTCAGCGTGATGGAGATGACGCCCGAACAGATGAGCAAAATGGTGCTGACCAAATACAACGACACGGTCAATAAGGGCGAGTCGCATCGGATCGACCTCTTCTCGACCGCACCGTACGTGATCCGTACCGACGGGTACGATGCGGTCGAGGTGATCTTTCCCGGGTTGGTGTCCGGCCGTAAATACAAGGTGGCGATGGGCGACTATGTTTTCAAGAATTACCAGGGACTCGAATATACGAACGGCGAGACTACGCAGTGGCTCGTGCCCGACGTATTGATGGAATACGTCGCCAACGGCGGCAAACCCCTCGCACCCGACAATACGCTCCGGCAGTCGGTCGCAGGTCGGCACGATGACCGGGAGAACCACGACGATCGTGACGACGATTGATCCGGTCCTTTCATCGAAGGACGGGGATCGGTGAGTCGGGTATTATGCGCCGGTGCGGTCGGGCTCCGGCATTTTGTTGGCGGCGGGGAGCTGGGGGTCGGCCGAAACGGTCGGATTTTCCGAGGCGTTTCGGCGCAAGTGTCCGGCTTGTCGGTTGTGTCTTGCACGGTATTTGCCCGGAATGCAGGGAAACCGCGACGGTTCGGCAGGTTGCCGGATCCGCAGGCGGCAGCTTCTTTAGCGTATGGTGCAAGCGACTCCGTTGAATCTTTTGGTGAAGTCCCATTTGGCGTTGCTGTTGTGCAACATCATCTGGGCATGCGACTATCCCTTTTACAACCTCGTGCTGTCGAAGTACGTGGCCCCGATCGCGCTGGTTACCGCTTCGCTTTGCGCGGCGGCACTTTTCTCGCTCGTTCCTTTGCTTTGGAGCAAGGCCCGGCCGATCGCCCGCAAGGACATCAAAACGATGATCGGTGCGGCCCTGCTGATCGGCGTAATCCGCAAGGTGCTGCTCATGTACGGTTTGTCCCGCACGTCGCCCATCGACGGATCGATCATCGACACGATCACGCCGCTGCTGGTACTGCTTATTTCCGTGGTGCTCGGTATCGATAAATTCACGCGCCTCAAGATCGCCGGTCTGGTGTTGGGCATGGCAGGTGCGGTGGGTGTCGTCCTGCTGGGAGCCAGCGGCGGACATACGCACTCCGGACTAGTCGGCAACCTGATGATCGCGGGCTGCGCCCTGGCTACTTCCTGCTACATGGTCTGGTTCAAAAAGTTGATCGCCAGGTACGATGTCGTCACCATGTTGCGCTGGGTCTATTGTCTGGCGGCGCTGATGGTACTTCCGTTCGGTGCCCGGGAGTTGGTGCATACCGATTTCGCGGCGATGGATACCGACATCCTGCTGGCGACGTTGTTCGTGGTCTTCGTGCCGACGTATGTCCCGAACCTGTTGCTGAACTATTCGCTCAAATACGTACAGCCGACCGTTTCGAGCATCTATACCTACCTGCAACCCGTTCTGGCCGTCGTCCTGTCGGTGGCGATGGGCCTCGACCGCCTGCATCTGGATACGGCGCTCTGCGCGTTGGTTATCTTCTTCGGCGTGGGGCTGGTGATCCGCTCCTATCGCGGCCCGGCCGTACCTTCGGCTCCGCTGCCCGTCCATACGCATTGATTTTCTGCGTAAAAAAGGTCGAAAGTTTGCAGATTGCCGATTTCTTCCTATCTTTGCACTCCCCGTATGCGCACGATGCGCGAGGGGAGTGTTTTATTATTAACCATTTAACGAGCGATTGCATCGCATTTAATTTCCACATGGAAGAAGCAAAAAAAGTTGCAAACGAGAACTTTGACTGGAACGCGTTTGAAAACGACCTGGGCGTTTACGACCAGCCCAAAGAGCAGATCGGCGAGGCTTATGACAAGACTCTTTCGAACATCGCCGCAAACGAGGTGACCGAAGGTACGGTCATCGGTATCAACAAGCGCGAAGTGGTCGTCAATATCGGCTACAAGAGCGAGGGTATCATCCCCATTTCGGAGTTCCGTTACAACCCGGATCTGAAGGTCGGCGACAAGATCGAGGTTTACGTCGAGTCTGCCGAGGATAAGAACGGTCAGCTGGCTCTTTCGCACAAGAAAGCGCGTCAGCTCAAGTCGTGGGATCGTGTGAACGAGGCCCTCGAGAAGGACGAAATCATCAAGGGTTACATCAAGTGCCGCACCAAGGGCGGTATGATCGTCGATGTATTCGGCATCGAGGCCTTCCTGCCGGGTTCGCAGATCGACGTGAAGCCGATCCGCGACTACGATGTATATGTAGATAAGACGATGGAGTTCAAGGTTGTGAAGATCAACCAGGAGTTCCGTAACGTCGTCGTTTCGCACAAGGCGCTGATCGAGGCCGAGCTCGAGGCGCAGAAGCAGGTAATCATGTCGAAGCTCGAGAAGGGCCAGATCCTCGAGGGTACGGTCAAGAACATCACTTCGTACGGCGTGTTCGTCGATCTGGGCGGCGTGGACGGTCTGATCCACATCACCGACCTGTCTTGGGGCCGCGTCAACCACCCCGAAGAGATCGTTTCGCTCGACGAGAAGATCCGCGTGGTTATCCTCGACTTCGACGATGCCAAGAAGCGTATCGCATTGGGTCTGAAGCAGCTCGCTCCGCACCCCTGGGAGGCGCTGGATCCCAACCTGAAGGTGGGCGACCACGTGAAGGGCAAGGTTGTCGTGATGGCCGACTACGGCGCGTTCGTCGAGATCGCACCGGGTGTCGAGGGTCTGATCCACGTATCGGAGATGTCCTGGAGCCAGCACCTGCGTTCGGCACAGGATTTCATGAAGGTGGGCGACGAGGTAGAGGCAGTCATCCTGACCCTCGACCGTAACGAGCGCAAGATGTCGCTGGGCATCAAGCAGCTTACTCCCGATCCCTGGGCCGATATCGAGACCCGCTATCCCGTAGGAACGAAATGCAAGGCTAAGGTTCGCAACTTCACCAATTTCGGCGTGTTCGTCGAGATCGAGGAGGGTATCGACGGCCTGATCCATATTTCCGACCTGAGCTGGACCAAGAAGATCAAGCATCCGGGCGAATTTACGTCGGTAGGCGCCGAGATCGAGGTCGTAGTGCTGGAGGTCGATAAGGAGAACCGCCGTCTGTCGCTGGGCCACAAACAGCTCGAGGAGAATCCCTGGAACGAGTTCGAGGGTCAGTTCTCTGTCGATAGCGTACACGAAGGTACGATTACCGAGATGACCGACAAGGGTGCCATCGTATCGCTGGGCGAGAACGTCGAGGGCTTCGCTCCGATGCGTCAGCTGGTGAAAGAGGACGGCACGACGGCGACGGTCGGCGAGAAACTGCCGTTCAAGGTGATCGAATTCTCGAAGGCTACCAAGCGCATCACGCTTTCGCACACTCGTCTTTTCGAAGAGGCTAAACGTGCCGAGCGCGCCGAGCAGGCTGCCGAAAGAAAGGCTTCTGCCGAGGCTACCAAGTCTTCGGTGAAGAAGATCAACGCTTCGGTCGAGAAGACCACGCTGGGCGACATCGCCGGTCTGGCCGAACTCAAGGACGCGATGGAAGCGGCTGCCAAGGAGGAGAAGTAATCCTTGATCGCATAGATGAAAAAATCCCCGACCGCGAGGCCGGGGATTTTTTATTTCGGAAAACAAGTTCGGTTGCTTGCTGTACTGTGGTTATCGTCCGCTCGCTTTGTGATAGGAGTGAGGTTTTATTCCCGGACTTTGTAAACGACGTAAATATGGTCGTCGGGCAGGGCGTACAGACGGCGTTCGGCTTCGGTGAGCGAGGCGGCGAAGTCGATGTCGGCGACTTCGAATCCGGCACTGCGCAGCCGGTCGGCGTAGTCGCGGCCGTAGATGCGCCGGTGGTCGTACTGGCCGAAAATGCGGGTTCGCTCAGCCGGATCGGTGATCGTGTCGTCTTCGAAGGTTTCTTCGCGCGAAAAATCCATCGGCGACAGGACGACGCCCCAGCCGCCGGGTTTCAGGATGCGGTGGAGTTCGCGCAGCGCCTGCCGGTCGTCTTCGACATGTTCCAGGATGTGATTGCAGATCACCACGTCCGTAAAATCGTCCTCGAGGGGAATGTGCTGCACGTCGAAATGCATATCGGCCAGCGGACTTTCGAGGTCGGCGGTGAGGTACAGGCCCGGGTGCCCGTCGTAATGTTTGCGCAGTTTGCGCATCAGGCAGACTTCGGGAGCGATGTGCAGGATGCGGGGGTACGCGGTCGGCAGGTCGGTTTCGCGTTGCAGGTAGAGCCATAGCAGGCGGTGCCGTTCGAGCGAGAGGCAGCGGGGGCAGAGGGCGTTCGGACGGGAGTGGACGTAGCCGTAGGGCAGGAACTTGCGCCGCCGGGTGCCGCAGACGGGACATTCGACGCCCCGGCCGATATAAAACCATCCTAGCACCGGAACCGATATTCCGGCGATGCGTTGCAGAAACGTGCGGGGCAGGTGGTTGAGTGCCCAGCGAATCAGCCTTTTCATCTTATTCGGAGATTTTTTTCAGCTCCTCTTCCGTCCGGTGCAGCCGCTCCTTGCAGAGGGCGATCAGTTCGGTAGCCCGCTTGACCTCCTTGGTCAGCGAATCGACGGTCATCTCTTCGCGGCGGAAGCGGTCGAGGATCTGCTCGATTTCGTTCATCGCTTCGGTATAGGTAATCTCTTTCTTTGCCATATTGTCAGGTTGCTTATTTTACGGTTGCATCGAATGTGCCGTCGGACAGTTCCACCCGCAGAGTGTGAAGCATATTCCGGCGCATAAGCACACTGCACGGTAGCCAGTCCGGTTTCGTACGTACCGCCGCGAGCCACCCGATAGCTATGTTCCAGTACATAAACGCCTTTACCCAGGTGGTCGAAGAAGAAATTGGCTCCGGCATCTTCCACCTCTGCGTAATATCCGAAACCGTTGCTCCAACGATAGCCCGAAAGCGAGTTTACCGGTTCGAAGCAGGCGCCACGTTGGTCTTTCAACTGAATAAAGTCCATGGCACGGTCCAAGCGGAGAGTAAGCCGGGACACGACCTTATCACCTACGGAAAGCTGTGCGGCATCCGCCAACGGTTGCAGAGATTTCTGTCCGTCGGCCGAGATACGCTCTACAAAGAGTTTCTTATCGATATCCAGCTCACCGCCTTGTTGCTTCACATCGGATATGGGCGACAAGTATTGCGCATAAACGGCTCCCCACGCGATACCCGCATCCCTCTTCTCTA
>OGOM01002126.1_pt1 | contig 12410 bp, 10 predicted proteins | sample 1552681 | NCBI WGS metagenome assembly OGOM01 (sample SAMEA2580188, study PRJEB22360) | human gut metagenome | biome: human gut; feature: human-associated habitat; material: faeces | place: Denmark | collected 2008/2010 | reverse complement strand
CCCAGATACAGTATTTGAGTAGCCAGAAATATAATCATTGAATAAAAGAGGATAGCCTTCCAATCCTGACGCCAATCGTATTTATTCAGCCTTTGCCAGCCGATCGATAATAACAGGAACACAATCACCACCACAATAATCAACTGCCAGCGCAGTCCGATCATCATAATCTGAAGAGGAATCATTAAAAGAATCGTATCCAAGTCATCGAAAATTGCCAATACCTGTATTTTCTTATAAATCCAACTGGACTTCAGCCCGATAGCGGCGAGCATGGTAAACAAGATTCCCGCTGATGTCGGAGCGGCAAAACGGCTCAACAGCAGGTTCTCTTTCCATGCTTCCCAACTATTCCAAAAATCGGGAGGAAGCAATACAAACACATAATAAATAGCAATCATAAACCAAGGGAGAGCAGCCGTCGCCATCGCTATAAAATAATCTTCGGCATAACTTTTCCAGCGGGACTTGTCGAGCACAAATTCCCGGCCTACATTAATCATTATAAAACTAAGACATACATAGAGTAGTATATTCGATATGGACTTCACGGTTCCATACCCCTCACCTGCTATCACCGGCAGGAATTGCGATACGACGAGCCCCAACATCAGGAAGCCCGAAAAAGACAGAACTTTTCTCATATTTCTAGTTGTTTTTTCTCCAAAAGTGATTGCCAAGGAAAGCTCTGCAGACAGAAGGCAATCACCTGGTGTATTAAAAAACTAACCGCAAGGCAATTTGTTCAGAAAACCTCTCTGAAAAAACTGCTTGCGGTTCTTTTTTTTAATCCAGTTTTAATACTGCGAGGAAGGCTTTCTGCGGCACTTCCACGTTGCCAATTTGTTTCATTCGTTTTTTACCTTTTTTCTGCTTTTCAAGCAGTTTACGTTTACGGCTCACGTCACCACCATAACACTTCGCTGTCACATCCTTACGAACAGCCTTAATCGTTTCACGGGAAATAATCTTAGCCCCGATAGCTGCCTGAATGGCAATATCAAACTGTTGGCGCGGAATAAGTTCCTTCAACTTCTCACACATCCGGCGTCCCATATCATACGCATTGTCAAAGTGGATCAGTGTAGAAAGCGCATCCACAGGCTCACCATTCAGCATGATATCCAGTTTGACCAGTTTCGAGGGACGGAAACCGTTCGGATGATAATCGAACGACGCATATCCTTTCGAAATACTTTTCAGGCGGTCATAGAAGTCAATCACAATTTCCCCCAAAGGCATATTGTAATATATCTCCACCCGGTTGCCGGAAATATATTCCTGTTTAAGCAGTTCCCCGCGCTTGCCCAGACAGAGCGTCATGATCGGACCTATATAATCGGTCGTTGTAATAATAGACGCTTTGATATACGGTTCTTCAATGTGATCTATCAACGTCGGATCAGGCATACCACCGGGGTTATGCACCTCCTTCATATTGCCTTGCTTGTCATATATATTGTAAGATACGTTAGGCACCGTAGTAATCACATTCATATCAAACTCACGGTCAAGACGTTCCTGCACAATCTCCATGTGAAGCAACCCGAGAAAACCGCAACGGAAACCGAAGCCCAACGCCAACGATGATTCGGGCTGGAAAGTCAAGGAAGCGTCGTTCAACTGCAATTTCTCCAGAGAAGCACGCAAGTCTTCAAAATCTTCCGCCTCAATCGGGTAGACCCCGGCGAACACCATAGGCTTTACTTCCTCAAAACCCGCAATCGCCTTGTCACACGGACGAGCCACATGGGTAATGGTATCTCCCACCTTTACCTCTTTCGAAGTCTTGATACCGGAAATGATATAGCCTACATCTCCCGTGCGAAGTTCATTCCGGGGAACCAGTTCCATTTTCAGCACCCCCACCTCATCGGCGTCATACTCCTTGCCGGTATTGAAAAACTTCACTTTGTCACCTTTACGGATCACTCCGTTCTCAATCTTGAAATAAGCGATAATTCCACGGAAAGAGTTGAATACAGAGTCGAAAATCAAAGCCTGTAACGGTGCTTCCTCATCCCCTTCGGGATGCGGGATACGTTCGATAACGGCTGCCAGGATTTCTTCCACTCCCATACCCGTCTTACCGGATGCGCGGATAATTTCTTCCCGCTTGCAACCCAGCAGTTCCACAATCTCATCCTCCACTTCCTCCGGCATGGCACTGGCCATATCGCATTTGTTGATAACGGGAATAATCTCAAGGTCGTGTTCAATAGCCATATACAGGTTGGAGATCGTCTGTGCCTGTACTCCCTGCGATGCATCGACAATCAGCAATGCACCTTCGCAAGCGGCAATGGAACGGGACACCTCATACGAAAAGTCCACGTGCCCCGGAGTATCAATCAGGTTGAGTACATACTTCTCCCCCTTATAGTTATACTCCATTTGGATAGCATGGCTTTTGATCGTGATCCCTCTTTCCTTCTCCAAGTCCATATCATCAAGCATCTGCCCCGTGGTCACCTGAATGGTGTTGGTAAACTCCAACAAGCGGTCGGCCAGGGTTGACTTACCGTGGTCGATATGAGCAATAATGCAAAAGTTGCGTATATTCTTCATGCTAAATTCTTATTATTTTATCTTTTTGGTGTGCAAAGATACGTAAATGGCGGAATATAAAAAAATGCGTTGATAACATTATGACAATGTACCAACGCATTTTTTTATTGCTTAAGTGATTGCTCGCTTAGATCAATTTGATGAAGAGTTCACCTTCCACTTCTTCCACAGAGACTTTGTCTTCTCTCAATAACCAGCCAAGTCCGAGGAACAAATCTTTGTCAACCAATTTAGTTGCTTTTTTCAATTGCTTGGCAGTCATTCCTTCTGTTTCGTTCAGTGCATTCCAGATAGTACCTGCGATTACACCTGCTTTTTCTTTCAACATTTGCTTTGAAATTTTAGTTAGACATGCTTCAAATCATCCTGTCCGACGACTTTCAGATTTTATTTCGGGGACAAAGATAGATATTTTTATGTTATAGAACACTTTATTGAGTGTTTTTTTACTGATTTTGTAATAAAAAAAGCATTTTTTCCTTCATTTAGGGTGTTTTTCGAGATATTCCACCCAGATTCTTGCCGCTTCTTCCACCATTTTTGCGCACGGGCGTTTGCTATAATACTGAGCTGTACGTTCTTCCGGAATAGTGGAAATCGGTTCTTTTTTCTTTAATCCCAACAATTCCGCACAAATCAGAGAGCCGTTACGCTTTTTAAATTCGGCTGCCAGTTCCTGCACTACCGCATAATTGGCAGCTTTTCCTTCCCGGTCTGCCGCCTCCGTAGCCCCCGTTTTCAGGCCGGCCACCAGAAACAACCCGCACGCAGCCCCGCACGTCTCGCGCATGCGTCCTATTCCTCCGCCGAAAGAGGCGGCCATACGCAATGCCTGTTCCTGTGTAAATCCGTACATATCGGCAAAAGCAGCCACAACAGACTGTGAACAATTGTATCCGCTCTTAAAAAGCTCCACCGCTTTTTGTATTCTATCTTCTTCCATAAACTATTTCGTGTTTTTTATTTCCAACATCATCGGACAGTGGTCCGAATGCATGGCGTCATTCAAGATACGTGCGCTCATCAGTAACGGGCGGACCGGTTCGCTGGCCATGCAATAGTCGATTCTCCAACCCTTATTCTTGGCACGCGAGTTAAAACGGTAACTCCACCAGGTATACTCCTGTTTTTCCGGATAAAGCATACGGAAAGAATCAATGAATCCCGCTGCAAGGAAACGGGTCATCCATTCCCGTTCTTCGGGAAGGAAACCACTGTTCTTTGCGTTCCGGACAGGGTCATGAATATCAATCGGCTCGTGGCAAATATTATAATCACCGCAAAGAATCAGGTTCGGACGAGACTTCTGCAACTCCAGCACATACTTCTGAAAGTCTTCCAGCCACACCATTTTAAAAGCCTGACGCTCATCCCCGCTTGTCCCCGAAGGATGATAAACACTGACCACGGACAAATCTCCAAAGTCCGCACGTATAAAACGCCCCTCATTGTCGTATGCCTCCATACCCATTCCGTACTCCACGTGATCCGGTTCCTGCTTCGTAAGTAAAGCCACTCCGCTATATCCTTTCTTTTGTGCCGAATACAGATAGGACTTATAGCCCAATGCTTCGAACACCTCTACCGGATACTGGTCCGGTTGCAGTTTTGTCTCTTGCAGACAAAGAATATCGGGATTCTCCTGCTCCAGCCATTCCGGCAGTCCTTTAGATACGGCAGCACGAAGCCCGTTTACATTATAAGTAATAATCTTCATCATTCTATATTTTTAATTCATGTTCATTTCAGGAGAATAGCAGCATGATGTTCAGTACCGATACTATAATCGCAATGGCATACAGCACAAATGTGCTCCAACGGCTATTGACATACTCTCCCATTACCTTCCGCGAGGAGGTCAGCCCCACTTGCAGGAATACCGTGAAAGGCAATTGGATGCTGAGTATCATCTGCGAAATAATCAGTCCTTTAAAAGGATCTCCGATAAAGAAAATCAACAACAGGGCAATTCCCAAAGACAAGAGCACGCCTACCTGCGAGTGACTGTCCTTGATATGATAAGACTCGCCGAAAATACCGGCAAAGATAGAACCTGCCGCCATTCCGCTTGTGATAGTGGACGAAATGCCCGCCATAAGCAAAGCCAGTGCAAACACGATTGCCGCATTACTTCCCAACAGCGGTTCCAGCAATGACTGAGCCTGTTGCAATTCCTCCACCTGAATGCCGCTTTTAAAGAAGGTGGCAGCCGCCAGCAGAATCATCGCGCTATTGATAGCCCAGCCCACAATCATTGAAAAAAGCGTATCAAACAACTCGTATTTCAACACCTTCTTGATAGAGGCGTCATCTTTTTTATTGTACTCGTGGCTCTGTATCACTTCCGAATGCAGGAACAGGTTATGCGGCATTACCACCGCTCCCAGTACGCTCATAATAATCAGCATACTTCCTTTCGGGAAAGCCGGAGTGACCCACCCCACCGTTGCGGCCGGCCAGTCAATATCCACCAGAAACAACTCATAAATAAACGACAGCCCGATCACCGAGACGAATGCGATAATGGAACGCTCGATCTTTTTGTAAGAGTTGGTGAAAAGCATAATGGAGACAAAAAGCGTTGTCAGCACAGCCCCCCATATAATAGGAATATCCAACAACATTTCCAATGCAATGGCACCGCCCAGGATTTCCGCCAATGAAGTGGAAATGGAAGCCAGCACCGCCGTTCCGAGTATAGGACGGGATACCCATTTGGGAGTGTATTTAGTGGCCGCTTCCGAGAGGCAGAGCCCGGTGACAATCCCCAGGTGGGCAACATTATGTTGAAGAACGATCAGCATGATAGTAGACAGGGTGACCACCCAAAGTAACGAATACCCGAATTCAGAACCTGCGGCAAAATTGGAAGCCCAGTTTCCCGGATCAATAAAACCCACAGTAACCAAAAGTCCCGGTCCGATGTATTTAAAGAGATCCAGTCCGCCCAGATATCGCTTATGATCTTTTCGTTTTAAGTCTTGAAAAATATTCTTCATCTTTGCATAATAGTTTATCCAGTACAAATATACTTATAAAGTAACGATTGACAATCCATTTTAGTTCAAAATACCGACAAATTCGGAGAAGAACCGAAAGACATACAGAAGCTTTTTGCCGAACAATAAAAGAAGCCCCCGGCAAAAACAATTTGCCGAAGGCTTACAATCAACTATTAAGAACAAAAAAATTGTCAATCAATATCCCATTTCATGCAATGCACGGCATAGTTGGTCGGGACAAGACGTCGGTCTGCCACCGCAACGAACCCCTTCAAGTTTCTTTATCACTTCTTCTACCTTCATGCCTTTCACCAGGCGTGAAATTCCTTGAAGATTACCGTTACATCCTCCCCAGAAGGCCACCTCTTTCACTACACCGTCTTCCACGTTCAGTTCGATGTTCGTGCTGCAAGTCCCCTGAGTTTTATAAACATATTCCATGGCCTGTTTATTCTTCTTCTCCGCCTTCCGGTTTCATGTTCGTATAAACAGTCTGCACATCGTCAAACTCTTCCAGACGTTCGATCATCTTATCCAAAGTTTCACGTTGTTCCGGCGTCACGTCTTTCAAGTCGTTCGGGATATAAGTAAAGTCTCCACCGACATCTTCGAATCCGCATTCTTCCAGATGTTTCTGGATAGCGGCATAGCTTTTCGGATCTCCGTAGATCGTGATTGTACCTTCCTCATCATCCTGTTCGTACTCATCTTCCACGTCGTAGTCAATCAGGTCAAGGATCAATTCTTCCATATCCATGCCCTCCTTGATTTTGAAAGTGAACATACACTTATGGTCGAAAAGGAAAGCCAGAGAACCCATAGTTCCGAGGTTACCGCCGAATTTATTGAATACGGAGCGTACATCAGCCACCGTGCGGGTTGTATTATCAGTCAGCGTATCCACAAAAACAGCAATTCCGTGAGGACCGTATCCTTCGTAAGTCATGCTCTTGTAGTCGCTCTGGTCTTTACCCAATGCGTTTTTGATAGCACGTTCGATATTGTCTTTCGGCATATTCTCACGCTTACAAGTAGCAATTACCGAACGCAATGTCGGGTTATTTTCAGGTTCCGGACCACCAGCCTTCACAGCAATGGCAATCTGTTTACCCAGTCTTGTAAATGTTTTAGCCATGTGGCCCCACCGTTTCAACTTTGCGGCTTTTCTATATTCAAATGCTCTTCCCATTGGTTTATATTTTTAGATTGAAATTTAAAGTTTATCTAAGTTTAGCACCCAGTTTATCTTCCAGATTCTTCACCAGTTTCGACATAATCTTATCAATCATCTTGTCGTTCAGAGTCTGGCTTTCATCCTGAAGCAGGAAGCTGACTGCATACGATTTCTTGCCCGGTTCCAGGTTCTTGCCTTCGTATACGTCAAAGAGTTCCACTTCTTTCAGCAACTTTTTCTCCGTATCATAAGCGATCTTCTCGATTTCGGCAAACTGCACATTCTTGTCAAGCAACAATGCCAGGTCACGTTTCACGGCCGGGAACTTGGATATTTCCTTGTAGCTGATCTTCACCGAACGGATCGCTTTCATCAGCTCCTTCCAGTTCAAGTCAGCATAATATACTTCATTGTCAATATCAAATGCCTTCAGCAGTTTCTTAGTCACCACGCCGAACGATGCGAGACGCTTGCCTCCCTTGGTATGTACAGAAAGTGCCGCAGCAAAAATGTCATCAGTCAGATTACCTACAACCAGATTGTGCAAATCCAGTCCCAAGCGTTTCAGGATATTCTCCACGTAAGCTTTCAGTTCATACACCGAACTGCTCTCATCCGGATGTGCCCACGAGTTAACCACCTTCTTGCCGGTCACCCATAAGCCCAGATGATAGTCTTCCGTATAAGGAGCCAACACCTTTTCCGGATTCTTCTTGTCGGCATCGAAATAGTAGCAGTTACCGAATTCAAAGAATTTCAGATCCGCATTCTTGCGGTTGGCATTATGCGCAATGCTTTCCAGTCCGCCGAACAACAAAGTCTGGCGCATACAGTTCAAGTCCGCACTCAACGGATTCAGCAACATCACCAGGCGGTTGGACGGATAAGCTTCCAGTCCGTCATAATAAGCGGCGCGAGTCAGCGAGTTATTCAATATTTCATTGAATCCGCAACCCACGAGTTGCTCTGCAACCAGGTTCTGCAATTTATTTGATTTATCATTTTCGCCTTTTGTAGTCAGGCTCGACTTCAGCGTAGACGGAATTTCCACATTATTATATCCGTAGATGCGGAGAATATCTTCGATTACGTCACAATCACGCTGCACGTCCACACGATAAGGAGGAACCGACAATGTCAGCCCTTCGGCAGTTTCGTTGGTGATCTTCATTTCGAGGCTGGTTACAATACTCTTGATTGTTTCCACCGGAATCACTTTACCTACCAGTGAATGCACCTTCCCGTAATTCAGTTCCACTACGAAATCCTTCGCAGGAGCAGTAAACACATCTTTAATTTCAGAAGAGATCGTGCCTCCTGCCAATTCTTTCACCATGATAGCAGCCAGTTTCAGGCAGTATATCACTCCGTTCGGGTCGATACCACGTTCGAAGCGGAAAGAAGCGTCCGTATTCAGTCCGTGACGGCGGGCAGTCTTGCGCACCCATGTCGGGTGGAAATAGGCGCTCTCGATGAACACATCCGTCGTAGCTTCGGTAGAACCGGAATCCAGTCCGCCGAACACACCGGCAATGCACATCGCTTCTTCTTTATTGCAGATCATCAGGTCGCGTTCGTTCAACTTGCGTTCCACTTCGTCCAGTGTGACGAACGGAGTACCCTCGGGCATTGTCTTCACAATCACCTCGTTGCCTTTTATCTTGCCTGCATCAAAGCAGTGCAACGGCTGACCGAAAGCATGAACGATATAATTGGTGATATCCACTACATTATTAATAGGACGCACGCCGATCAGACGCAGTTTATTCTGCAACCATTCGGGGCTTTCCTTCACGGTCACTCCTTTCACGGTCACACCGGCATAATGCGGGCAAGCCTCGCTGTTCTCTACTGTGACTTCAATATCCAGATCGTGGTTTTCCACCTTGAAGGCGTCTACCGAAGGACGTTGCAGAGTAGCCTGTTTGCCGTTCTGAATGAGATAAGCATACAAGTCGCGGGCTACGCCATAGTGTGAGCACGCATCAGCACGGTTGGGCGTGATGTCCACTTCGAGCACGTAGTCGCTCTTGATATTATAATAATCCTTGGCGAGCGTACCCGGAACAGCTTCTGCCGGCAAAACGATAATGCCCGCATGGTCCGTACCGATACCGATTTCATCTTCGGCACAGATCATGCCGGTAGATTCCACCCCACGGATTTTTGATTTTTTGATCGTAAAACATTCGTCACCGTCATAGAGTTTCGTACCTAAGGTAGCCACTACTACTTTTTGTCCGGCAGCCACATTCGGGGCTCCGCAAACGATTTGTACCGGTTCGCCGTCTCCCAGGTTGACAGTCGTAATGTGTAAATGATCAGAGTTAGGGTGTTCAACGCAAGTCAGCACTTCGCCGATTACAAGCCCTTCCAAACCGCCTTTAATGGTTTGTACTTCTTCCACACCACCTGTTTCCAGGCCGATTGATGTCAGCGCAGCCGCCGTTTCATCAGGCGTCAAATCGAAGTTGACATACTCTTTCAGCCAGTTATAAGAGATATTCATATAATTAATTTTTTATTGTTTCTCAAAAAGATTTGCAAAGTTAATAAGTTTTTTCGGTTGACCGAAAAGGTTTGAAAGAAAATTGAGAGTTATTTCACCACAGAGTAACACTGCCTGCCGCATGGTTTCCCCTCTTTCCGGAAGAAGGGGTGGCTGAAAGCCGGGGTGGTAGGTAGAAACATGGTATATTCCTTATTTAAAAAAAGGTAAAATCATTATTTTTCCTACCACCTCCCCCTACGGGTACTCCTCCTTCCAGAAGGAGGAGAAACTATGCAGAAAACTTATCTACAATAGTAAAACTATAAAGTAACGACTAAAAAGTAACAACTATAAAGTAACGACTAAAAAGGCAACGGCCCGTCTCCTCCTATCGGTGTCGCAAACGGATTCCCCGACTGCGGCTCAAAATCGGGTGCCGGCGGCGGAGGGACAGAACCAACACTATCGCGATTCATCTTCGACCCCAGCATAGGCCCGACAGTCTCGCCCGGCATCGGAATAACCATATCGTCCTCCGGATTCGAGAAACGGGTAAACTCACCCTTGAACCGGAGCAGCACCTCGCCTACCGCACCGTTACGATGCTTGGCAATCACGATTTCTGCCATACCACGGAGGTCGTTACCACGATCGTCCTGATAAATCTTGTAATATTCCGGACGGTGAATAAAGCACACCATATCCGCATCCTGCTCGATGGCTCCCGATTCACGAAGGTCACTCAACTGGGGACGTTTTCCGTCGATACCTTCACGGCTCTCCACTCCACGATTCAACTGTGACAGTGCGATGATCGGAATATTCAACTCTTTCGCCAATCCTTTCAACGAACGGGAGATCGTACTCCCCTCTTCCTGACGGCTGCCGAATGCCATACCACTCGCGTTCATCAGCTGAAGGTAGTCGATAATAATGATTTTCACCCCGTGTTCACGCACCAGACGGCGCGCCTTTGTCCGGAGCTCGAAAACCGAAAGAGAAGGAGTGTCATCCACATAAAGCGGTGCATCCAGCAGGTTTTTCAGTTTATAGTCCAACTGCTGCCATTCGTGTCCGGCCAACTGCCCGCTCTTAATCTTTCCGCTCTCGATTTCACAAACATTCGATATCAAACGGTTGACCAGCTGGACATTACTCATTTCAAGAGAGAACAGTGCTACCGGATTCCGGAAGTCCACAGCGATATTCTTGGCCATGGAAAGCACGAAAGCCGTCTTACCCATGGCGGGACGGGCGGCAATAATAATAAGGTCCGAATTCTGCCAGCCGGAAGTCATCTTGTCCAGTTTCGTAAAACCACTCTCAAGGCCACTCAAACCGTCGGTTCGTGCCGCAGCCTTCTGAATCAGTTTGTAGGCTTCGTCAATGACCGGATTAATCTGCGTATAATCCTTCTTCATGTTCTGCTGCGAGATCTCAAACAGCTTGCCTTCCGCTTCCTGCATCAAGTCGTCCACATCCAGCGTTTCATCAAAAGCCTTGCTTTGAATATTACTTGTAAACGTAATCAGTTCGCGTGCCAGTGACTTCTGCGCAATGATACGCGCATGATACTCAATATGTGCCGAAGAAGCCACCTTACTGCTCAGCTGGGTGATATAGAAAGGACCTCCCACTTCTTCCAGTTCCCCGCGTTTACTGAGCTGTTCTTTCACCGTCAGGATATCCACCGGTTTCTGATTGACAGCCAGGTCGGTTATAGCGGAATAGATTAACTGATGTCGATGTTCATAAAAAGATTCAGGACGAAGGATCTCACTCACTAACGAATAAGCGTCTTTCTCAATCATCAAAGCTCCCAATACAGCTTCTTCCAACTCAGGTGCCTGCGGTTGGATACGACCATAATCATTCACCGGTTGTACTTTAGCAGACTTTGTGTTACGGGTATTTCTTTTCTGTTCGGCCATTAGGATTGTTTCTGTTTTTACGATTTATCATTTTACGATTCGATTGGGGCGGTCTTTTCCGACAGGCCCTCTTTCAATCGGGACGACAAAGATAAAATATAATAATGAAGAATGAATAAGGAAAAATGAAGATTTTAGTAACTTTGCCCCCGAATACATAATCGTAGCATAAAAAATAGATAACACCATGATTACTTTCCCGAATATCAAAATAAACCTGGGGCTGTCCATTACGGAAAAACGTCCTGACGGATACCATAATCTGGAAACTGTTTTCTATCCCGTCGCTCTCGAAGACGCTTTGGAAATCAGAACCAATCCCGAAGCCCAACAGAAATTCACGCTCCACCAGCACGGAATGGAAATAGCCGGCAATCCGGAAAATAATCTGGTAGTAAAAGCTTATTTGTTATTAGACAAGGAATTTCACCTGCCTCCTGTCGAGATTCATCTGTACAAACATATCCCTTCAGGAGCCGGACTGGGAGGCGGTTCGTCGGATGCCGCCTTTATGTTGAAGTTGCTCAATGAACATTACAACCTCCAATTGTCCGACAACCAGCTGGAGGACTACGCTGCTACCCTGGGAGCCGACTGTGCCTTTTTCATCAAAAACACACCGACTTACGCCGAAGGTATCGGAAATATCTTCTCCCCGATAGAGCTATCCCTGAAAGGTTACCGGATTATGATTGTGAAGCCGGATGTTTTCGTATCCACCCGGGAAGCCTTCGCCAATATCCGCCCCCACCGTCCCGAATATCCGGTCAGAGAGGTTATCCGTCGTCCGGTCGCAGAGTGGAAAGATACATTAATCAATGACTTCGAAGCGAGTGTCTTCCCGCAATACCCCGTTATCGGAGAAATAAAAGAAGAGCTCTATCACCAGGGAGCAATCTATGCCTCCATGAGCGGTTCGGGTTCTTCCGTATTCGGCTTGTTCGCCGCCGACACCACACTGCCGGAGATAGATTGGGGGACTAATGCATTTTGTTTTAAAGGTACGCTAAGCGAATAGTCCTTCACCAACATAGACTCTTTTGCAAATCTTAGAAGCCCAACATTGCAGCGGGTTGTATATTCAACACGTTTGATACAAAAAATACTAAATAGGGTTCTTCTTCAAATTTGGTGGTAAAATTAATTAGGAAAATAATAATTTGATAGTTTATAGTCGATAGTATTCAATAATAATTTGATAGTCGATAGTATTCTCCATTCTCCTCCTTCGGGAAGGAGGAGTC
>OGOM01002123.1_pt1 | contig 12423 bp, 9 predicted proteins | sample 1552681 | NCBI WGS metagenome assembly OGOM01 (sample SAMEA2580188, study PRJEB22360) | human gut metagenome | biome: human gut; feature: human-associated habitat; material: faeces | place: Denmark | collected 2008/2010 | reverse complement strand
CGCTATCAACCATTGAAAAGGGTGTTGAGCTATGATGTATTCAATACCGGCTTTAACGGTTGGATGACATTGATGCCTAACTTTACGGAATATCCCGATTTTGATGTTCCCAAGACATTGGTCAATAAAGACCAGTGGCCACCGGTCATGCTTAGTTCCGCTACTTTCAGGTATCCGGGCACTCACGGGGCAATGTCCGGCACTTACTCTCTTAAACTTTCGACAAGACCTGTTGCCGCTCCTTATACGGAGATTCCGGCGGAAGGTTGTCTGGGACATGCCATTAAGCGGCTTTCGTTCTCTCGTCCGGGCTGCAAATATTTGCAGATAGAATGTTGGTTTACATACACGGCGGAGCAGGATGTGGTGGATGGCGGTGACCGTCCGCAACCGGGTTTGCATGAGAGTTCCATCCGCGATTTTGGTATGGGATTCGATGTACAGGAGGGTGGAAAACGTTACCATGTAGGAATTCGCTATCTCAATGCAGTAGATGGCAAATTAATGCAGAAGTGGCAGTATGAACATTCCAATGAAGACATAACCGACCGCGATTGGGCTTATGGACTTGACGGAGACTGGTGTAAGAGGGGAGTCGATCCCTGGTGGTTCGGCCGCCGTTATCCTAATGGCGACCACGATGGATTTAAGGATTTGAAAGATGGTCATCAGAAACTCATTTACAATGAGACCGACTGTAAACTCAATTGGCAATACATGCGTCTGAAACTTGACACAGAGCTTCGTGAATATGTAGAGTTCCAATGTCAGGACAAAATTTGGGATATGCGTGGCATTGCAGCCGATACCGTTGACGGATATGGACGCATCGACAATCTTATCAATCCTCTTTTCTGGGTGGGTACTGATACCAATCGTCGTGTATTCTTTTATATAGATTCTGTTGTTGTTTCACAAGAATAAAAGGAGGAATGTAATATATGAAAATGTTTAATGATTCCCATCTTGAGGTAAAGAAGTTCTTTAAAGGTACTTTCTTCACTCATCCTTACGAGGCTGGTTGGGCAGATGAGGCTATATTCTTTGTTATGGTTGAGAAAATAGAAGGAGATCCCGTATTCGAAGGTCGTGTACAACTATCGCAAGACGGTATACATTGGGCTGACGACGGTAGTGAGCCTGTAATCTTCAAAGGACTTGGCCAACATATTATAAAGGTAAATTCAAATTTTGGTAATTATATTCGTCTTGCCGTCAGCATTGAAGGCGGAGAGATGTTTTTAAATCTTCATATAGCATGCAAAGGTTAATATTTATATTTAGTCTGTTCATCCTTGCGATTGTAGGATGCAGCTCCAATGAGTCTCACTCATTTTTGATTCGTCCGGATGGAGGTGGGGAAGATGCTGCCACTGAAATAGAGGTAGGTAAAACGATTCCTGCCTGGCAGGAGGGTGTGATGGATATTCATTTCATCAATACAACTACCGGTGAAAGCATGTTTGTAATATTCCCGGATGGTACGCAAATGCTTATCGATGCCGCAAGTTCGAGTGTTACGACCAACTCTAATAGTAATACGACCAATACCGGTATCCGTAGTCGTTGGGATCCGACTCTGACTTCTACCCGTGGTTCACAGATTATAACTGATTACATTCGTAAGTGTATGGTATGGACAGGTAACAGTACGATTGATTATGCCGTACTTACCCACTTCCATAATGACCACTTCGGCGGTTATACTTCTTCCTTGCCGAAATCTTCCAATTCCGACACTTATTCGTTAATAGGTTTTGCCGAGATTTTCGATAATTTCAAGATTGGTACGCTTCTCGATCGTGGCTATCCCGATTATAACTATCCGTTCAATATGGCGACAATGGCAGACAATGCTCCAAGTTGCAGCAACTATATCAATGCAGTGAAATGGCATGTCGCCAATCAAAAGTTCGATGCTGCGATATTCAAAGCAGGGGCGAATAATCAGATCGTTCAGAAGTATAATCCTGCAAAGTACCCTACTGCAAAGGTGCAAAACGTGGCAGTGAATGGAGAGATCTGGACAGGTTCGGGCACTACCACAAAGAAGACATTCCCTGAACTCTCGGAGATTTCATACGAAAACAGTAAGAACATTACCTCCAGTGACAATTGTCCGCCGGAGAATATAACCAGTTGTGTGATGAAAGTTTCGTATGGCAACTTTGATTTCTTTGCCGGTGGTGACCTTCAGTATAACGGACGTTCGAGTCATGCGTGGAAAGATGCCGAACTGCCCTGTGCAAAAGCAGTAGGTCAGGTGGAATTATTGAAAGCTAACCATCACGGTGTAACCAACACCAATCAGGTGGATGCTCTGAAAGCACTTAATCCACAAACGATTGTTGTCAATTCGTGGGTAGATTGTCATCCTCGTACCGATATACTGAATTCGATGGAGACAACACTCCCTGCGTGTGACATGTTTATCACTAACTTCTGGCAAGGCGATCGCCCCAGCGGAGTAGACGACCGGGTTACGGCGGAAGAGGCTGCGAGAGTAAAGGGATATGATGGACATATTGTAGTTCGTGTGACCGATGGGGGAAACAAATACAGAGTTGTGACAATCACAGATTCTGACGGGGTAATGACTGTTAAGACTATTTCCGGTCCATATACAAGCAGATAATGAATACAAAATATTATGATGTAATAGTAGCAGGTGCAGGTCCTGCCGGGATATGTGCGGCTGTAGCCGCCGCCCGGCAAGGAGCACGTGTTGCTCTTATCGAAAGATACGGAGTCATCGGAGGTAGCCTGACCGCCGGGTATGTCGGCCCTATTCTCGGTAGTGTAAGCAAGAACACGATGCGCGATGAGGTTTGTGCTATTCTTGGCGTCGAAGACAATGACTGGATTGGTGAACATGGAAATGCTCACGATTTCGAAGAGGCAAAACTTACATTGGCAGAATTTGTCGCCAGGGAAAAGAACATCGATGTCTTTTTGCAATGTTGCGTGTCGGATGTTATTCGTGACGGAAAGGTGGTAAAAGGCATTAAGTGTGCAAGTAACGAGGGGACGCTCTGTTTTGAAGCCGCGGTTACGATTGACTGTACCGGTGATGCCATAGTATCTTTTCTTGCCGGTGCAAAAATAGAAAAAGGACGTGCTGACGGACTTATGCAGCCTGTAACCCTTGAATACACCATTGACGGCGTAGATGAATCGAAAGGAATTATCTGCATTGGAGATGTAGACAATGTTCAATTGAATGGCGAGTGTTTTCTTGATTGGTGTAAAAAGAAAGCCGATGAGGGCGAACTTCCCCGGATGCTTGCTGCCGTGCGTTTGCATCCGTCGGTCAGACCGGGTTGCCGTCAGGTAAATACGACACAAGTCAATAGGGTGGATATTACTTCGGTAAGCTCTATTTTCACCGCCGATCTTGAACTTAGGCAACAGATACGCCTCCTGACTCAATTCTTGAAAGAAAATTTGCCGGGTTACGAAAACTGTAGAGTGATCGGAAGTGGTACAACAACCGGAGTGCGCGAAAGCCGCAGGGTGATGGGCGACTATGTGATCGATGCCGATGAGATGGCGGAAGGCTGCCGTTTTGCCGATGTGGTGGTACATAAAGCATTGTTCATTGTCGATATACATAATCCTGACGGAGCCGGACAGGCGGAACCGACCATCCAATATTGCAAACCATACGATTTGCCGTATCGTTGTTTTCTCCCGTTGGGCTTGGAAGGGCTTCTGGTGGCGGGACGGTGCATATCGGGTACTCACAGAGCTCACGCTTCATATCGTGTCATGAGTATTTGCATGGCGATGGGAGAGGCAGTTGGTATTGCCGCTGCCATGAGTGCGTCGCAGCATTGTACTCCGCGGGCTCTCGATGTGGGAGAGTTGCAGAAACGGCTTGAGTCGTTAGGCGTAGAGCTGTTCGATTAACGTAGAACATAATCATACTTTAAATTTATAGAGCATACTTATGAAAAAGATCTATTTGTCTGTCGTGTGCTTACTGATCTCTATTCCCCTTATCGCCCAGTTGTATGTAGAGCCGGAGAAAGAGGTAGAGTGCTCTGTCTTCCTGGCAAAGGAAGGACGGGGGCGGGCACAGCAAGGACTTGAAATATGGGATGATTACATATTCTCGTGCGAGGATGGAGGGCACGTGAATATCTATGATTTCAAAAGTGCCGATCCGAAACCTGTGGCAGGCTTTGAGTTGGCGTCCTCCCATCCGGACAACCATGTAAATAATGTATGCTTTGGCGTCGAGACAAAACGCGGAGCATCGTTTCCTCTCTTGTATATCACAAACGGGAAGGTAGGAAGCGAGTTGGAATGGTTGTGCTTTGTGGAGAGCATCACCCGTCGTGGAAAACGTTTTAGCAGCGAAATCGCACAGACAATTGAACTCGATGGCTCGAAGTGGGCGGAGAAAGGGTATGTCCCCATCTTTGGCGCACCAAGCTGGCTGGTCGATCGGGAACGGGGATTTATATGGATATTCTCGGCGCGTAAACGTACTGTGGCGAAGGTGACAAAGCATGCATGGGAAAACCAGTATGTCGCCACCAAATTCCGCATACCGTCGTTGAGTGAGGGTGCAAAGGTGCGCCTCGACGAAAATGACATTCTCGATCAGGTGGTGTTCCCCTATGAGGTATGGTTCACACAAGCGGGCTGTATGCATGATGGTAAAATCTATTTTTGCTTCGGAGTTGGGAAACAGGATGACAGCCGTCCTTCCTGCATCCGGGTGTACGATACGGATAGGCGGACGATTACTGCCCGATACAATGTGCAGGAACAGGTTATTTACGAGCCGGAAGATATTGTGGTCAAAGACGGGGTTATGTATGTCAATACCAATACGAATGCGAAAAAGACGTCTGATCTTCCTTGCATATTCAAACTCTCTCTTCCGAAAGAAAAGCCGGTGGCCGAAAATCCTCTCGACGAGATACGCAGGGACCCGGAACGTGCGGGCGGCGTGTATTATGTGACCGATCTTTCACATCCGGTTACGCCGGCACCCAAAGGATATACGCCTTTTTATATAAACGGCTATTTCCGTCACGGAGCGCGTCAGATAGACGATGAGGTGACTTATCCTGCCATATACGGCGTATTGGAGAAAGCTCATGCCACAAACAACCTTACCGATTTTGGGAAAGCCCTGTACGAACGTCTTGAACCGTTCAAGAAGAATGTGTTTTACAAAGAAGGCGATCTGACACAAATCGGTTATCGTCAGACAAGGGAGATAGGCCGGAGGATGGTACAAAACTATCCGGAAGTATTTGAAGGCCATCCCTATTTGAAGACTAACGCAACGAATGTGCTTCGGGTGGCAGCCACCATGCAATCTGTAAATTCGGGCATTTTGTCGCTGCGTCCCGGGCTTGAATGGGCGGAGATAGACAACTCCCGTTCGTTCCTTACCACACTGAATCCCTACGGTAACGTATGTCCCGACAGGAGTCCGCTTGATAAGTATATACTCGGTAAAGAAAACAGTTGGTATAAAAAATATCGTTCATATATAGATGAAAAGTTGGATGTGGATGCTTTTTTTACAAGACTGTTTATAGACGTAACACAAGTAGAAAGTGAGTATGACAAGTACGACCTGATTCATCGTTTCTGGTTAATGGCATCGCTGATGCAATGTCTCGACCGCCAAGTGCCTATATGGGATATCTTTACAGAAGAGGAAATATTGGCTTGGGGGGAAATCGAGAACTATAAGTATTTTGCGCAGAAAGGTCCTGAACCGGTATCTCACGGGCGTAGTTGGGGACTTGCATCCCGCACGTTACGCCATTTGTTAGACGAATCTGCCGAAGATCTGGTTCGCAAGCGTCATGGCATCAATCTCAACTTCGGACACGATGGCGTTCTGATGGCCATCTTGACAAATCTGCAAGCCGGAACGTGGGCGCGGGAGGCTAGTAATTCCAAAGAAGCGTTGCGGAGTTGGAAGTACTGGGATATTCCGATGGGTGCGAACCTTCAGATGATCTTTTACCAATCAGAAGACAATCCGGACGTTTTAGTTAAGTTTATGCTGAATGAAAAAGACCTCCGGTTGCCGTTGGAAGCGGTTGAAGCATCTTATTACAAATGGAATGAGGTTTATAAATTCTATATAGAACATTGCGACAAGGTGGAAAAATCACTTGCCGAAACATTGAAATTATCGTATGAAGACTTTTAATTATAATCGTGCTGAAATAAAGGCCGGAATAGTACATTTCGGCGTTGGAAACTTCCATCGTGCACATCTCGAAGCTTACACAAATCTATTACTTGAAGATCCGTCACAAAGATGCTGGGGGGTATTCGGAGCCATGATTATGCCTACGGACGGGGTATTGTTCAACGCCCTCAAGAAAGATGACGGCATATATCAGTTGACGACATGTAGCCCTTCCGGCGAACAGGATAGTATGCTGATTGGTTCGCTTGTAGAACTGGCATGGGGGGAAATAGATAGTGAGCCTATCATCGCTAAAATAGCATCGGAGGAGATAAAAATCATCTCTCTCACCATTACCGAAGGGGGATATAAGGTTGATTTTAACCAATCGCGCAGTGTGTTCTGGTATGTAGCCGAAGGACTCAAACGCCGGATGGAGAAAGATTTGCCGATTACGATTCTTTCGTGCGACAACATGCAGATGAACGGCAATGTCGCCAAATGTGCGTTTATGTCATACTTCGAAGCGAAATATCCCGAGGTGGCAGCGTGGGCGAAAAAGAAAGTGACGTTCCCGAATTCGATGGTAGATCGAATCACTCCCGTAACAAAACCGGGTAAGGTTACAGATGTGTGTTGTGAAGACTTTATACAATGGGTGATTGAAGATAATTTCATTGCAGGCCGTCCTGCATGGGAGAAGGTGGGAGTTACATTCACCCATGATGTGACCCCGTATGAAATCATGAAATTAAGTCTTCTCAATGCGTCACATACTCTTCTTTCTTATCCTGCCTATATGGAAGGATTCAGGAAGGTCGATGCTGTAATGGCAGACGAGAGGTATCGTGCAATGATAAAGCTGTTTATGAACAGGGACGTTACTCCTTATGTTCCGGTTCCCGAAGGCGTTGACCTTGAAGCGTATAAAGACCAGCTTATCGAACGATTTTCAAACAAGGCGATCAGCGATCAGGTATCACGGCTTTGCGGCGATGGCATTGCTAAGTTTGCGGTTTATGTGGTACCCATACTCAAACAGATGTTGCAGGATGGGAAGGATATTTCGATAGAGGCTTTCCTGATAGCTGTTTATTGCAAATACCTGATAGGTGCGCGCACCGAGTCCGGTGAAAATATAGCTATCTCCGAACCTCACATCACCCCGGCGGACAGGAAGTTGATTTCGGGAGGATCGCCGGCCGAGTTCTTGAAGATATCACCTTTTGTGTCATTGGGACTGGACAAATACCCTGTGTTTATGGAAAAGTATGAGCAGTTTTATGCTATGCAGGTAGCAGAAGGGTTGAAGGTCTTATTACAGTAAACAACTAAAAAATACAAGGCAATGAAGAAGTTTTTCATAACGGTTGTTCTGTCGCTTTCGTGCGTATTGTCGGTTTCGGCACAAAAACAGACGGAGGCGTCAACGCTTAACCTGATAGGTAAGCCGTTTGAATCGACTCCCAATCCGTATCATAGAGTCGATACATTGGTTTATAAAGGTTTTAACAGGACGGAGAATCGACAACTCCGTTGCTCTGCCGGTATGGCTGTGTTGTTTAAAACGAACACGCGTAATATACAGATTACGACAAAGTGGGGATATGTATATTCGAGCCATTCAACCATGCCGATCTCTTATAAAGGATATGATCTTTATATCAAAAATGCAAACGGTCAATGGCAGTATGCGGCAAGCGGTTCATTGAAAGCGTATAAGGGCGAGAAAACCGAGACATTTACGCTCATTGAGAATATGGATGGTACGATGCACGAATGTATGATGTATATGCCGATGTATTCGGAGGTCATTTCTTGTAAGATAGGGATAGATGACGATGCTGTTATCGAACCGTTGAAGTCCGATTTTCGTCACAGGATAGCGGTATATGGCTCTTCGTTTACGCAGGGAGTGAGCACGGATCGATCCGGTATGAGTTATCCCATGCAATTTATGCGTAATACAGGTCTTCAAGTCGTGTCGCTCGCAACAAGCGGACGTTGCCTGATGCAACCTTACATGCTCGACGTTCTTGCGGAAGTCAAGGCTGATGCCTTTATATTCGATACTTTTTCAAATCCTGACGCAGAACTGATAAGAGAGCGCCTGATGCCGTTTATCGATCGGCTTATAGCGGCACATCCGGCTACTCCGTTGATATTTCAGCGTACGATCTATCGTGAACGACGTTCATTTGATACAGTTCTTGATGCGAAAGAACGGGCTAAGGCGGCAACCGTAGAGGAGTTGTTTGCAAAAATCCGCACGAACCCGAAATATAAAGACGTTTATCTGATTACGCCTGATGCTTCCGATGCGCATGAGACATCGGTCGACGGAACTCATCCAAGTAGTTATGGATATGCACTTTGGGCGAAGTCAATAGAGACTCCGGTAATAGAAATTTTAAGTAAATATGGTATAAAATGAGACAAGCGGTATTAGTAGAACCAAAACATATTGAATTTCGTGAGGTTGAGGCGCCTAAGGCGTCGGACCTGAAAGAACATCAGGTGCTTCTGAATATTAAGAGAATTGGTATTTGTGGAAGTGAGATACATTCTTATCACGGATGTCATCCGGCAACTTTCTATCCGGTAGTTCAGGGGCATGAATATTCGGCAGTGGTAGTCGCTACGGCGGTTACGATCTGCAAGGTGGGTGACGTTGTCACCGCACGTCCGCAACTCGCGTGTGGGAAGTGCAAGCCTTGTCAGCGGGGAGAGTATAATATTTGTGAGGAGCTAAGAGTGCAAGCTTTTCAGGCAAATGGAGCTGCGCAAGACTTTTTTGTGGTTGATGATGACAGGGTTGCGGTGTTGCCTGAAGGTATGTCACTTGATTATGGGGCTATGATAGAACCGGTGGCAGTAGCTGCGCATGCAACCATGCGTGGCGGGGATTTGAAAGGTAAGAATGTGGTTGTATCGGGTGCCGGAACGATCGGTAACCTCGTGGCGCAGTTCGCTAAGGCAAGAGGAGCCAAACGGGTTCTTATTACCGATGTAAGTGATTTCAGACTTGAAATCGCTCGTAAATGTGGTATAATAGATACGCTCAATGTAGCTAAGACGCCGCTCAAAGAAGGAGCGAAGAGGCTTTTCGGGGATGAAGATTTTCAAGCTGCGTTTGAGGTTGCCGGAGTTGAGTCGAGTATTCGTTCGCTTATGGAGTGTATTGAAAAAGGGAGTACCATCGTTGTAGTGGCGGTATTTGGCAAGGATCCGTCGCTTGATATGTTCTATTTGGGAGAGCACGAACTGAAGGTGAACGGAACGATGATGTATCGCCATGAAGATTATCTTACGGCTATCGATCAGGTAAGTTCGGGAGCTATCCGTCTCGAACCGCTTATTTCGAATCATTTCCCGTTCGAGCAGTATGACGAGGCATATAAATTTATAGACGAGAATGGTGCAACATCCATGAAAATAATTATTAAACTATAAAACCATGAAAATAATAGGTATAGGAGAAGTTGTTTGGGATTGCTTCCCGGAAGGTAAGAGACTTGGCGGAGCGCCTATCAATTTCTGTTTTTTTGCAAAGGAATTGGGAGCAGAATCATATCCCGTTACGGCAATAGGTGACGACGAACTCGGTGATGAAACGTTTACAGTGCTTAAAGAGACCGGACTTGATTTAGGATATATTTCCCGTAATATTTTGCCGACAGGTAAAGTGCTTGTGTCGTTGAATGAGGCCGGTGTACCGCAATATGACATTGTTGAGAATGTTGCTTGGGATGCTATCGAGTGTAGTCCTGCGACCATGAAACTTGTCGGCGATGCAGATGCTGTTTGTTGGGGCTCTTTGGCACAGCGAAGCGAAAAGTCACGTGCTGCAATCTTGAGGCTCATAGATGCCGTGCCGGATACCTCTTTGAAGGTGTTCGATATTAATATCAGGCAACATTTTTATTCGACAGACTTGATTGTGGAATCCTTGCAAAAGGCAAATGTGCTCAAATTGAATGAAGACGAATTGCCATTATTGATCTCTCTCCTTTCTCTTTCGACTGATTTTGTGGAAGCTATCGCAGAACTCATTGCTCGTTTTTCGCTCAAGTATGTTATATTCACACAAGGGGCAGTACGTAGTGGCATATACGATATGAGTGGGGAAGTGTCATCCATAAACACACCTAAAGTCGAGGTGGCCGATACTGTAGGTGCAGGCGACTCGTTTACTGCTACTTTTGTTGTGAACATACTTGGAGGGGCGTCGGTCGCTGAATCACACCGCAAAGCGGTAGATGTATCAGCATATACTTGTACACAAAGGGGGGCTATTAATCCGTTGCCGGATAGTAAAAAGTAATCTCTTTTGATTGCATTTTATAGATAACTCCAGTTAAATAGTTATTTTTGCAGAAATAACTGATTTTTACGAAATAAAGGAACCCATGTTGAAAATATTAGTAACCTACGCCGTACAAGGCGAATTTGTAGAACTTAAATGGCCGGATATAGAACCTTACTACGTTCGTACAGGCATTGGTAAAGTTAAATCAGCTTTTCATCTGGCAGAGGCAATCCGTCAGGTACAACCGGACTTGGTGCTCAATATCGGAAGTGCCGGAACAGTCAATCATCAGGTAGGAGATATTTTTGTATGTCGCAAGTTCATAGACCGTGATATGCAGAAAATGAAAGAGTTCGGCTTAGAGTGTGAGATCGATTCATCAGCTTTGCTCGAAGAAAAAGGTTATTGCACGCATTGGACGGAACATGGAATCTGCAATACAGGAGATGGCTTCCTCACCGAGTTGACTCACGTTAGCGGAGATGTTGTAGATATGGAAGCATACGCACAGGCATTTGTCTGCCGTTCAAAAGAAATCCCGTTTATTTCCGTGAAGTACGTGACTGACATAATTGGCCAGAACTCCGTGAAACATTGGGAGGATAAACTTGCCGATGCACGGCAGGGACTATCACACTATTTCAATGTCTTGAAAGAAAGAATATGATAAGTGACTCCTGCGGCTATCAATCCCAGGAGAATCTTTACCCATATAAAAGGTATTAGGAAGAAAATGCAATAAAGCATCGTTCCCCACATTAATACGAGAGAAATTATTTTGGCACGGAGAGGAATCGCCTTGTTTTCGCGGAAATTGCGGATATAAGGACCGAAGTGCCGATGATTGAGCAGCCAGTTATATAATCGGGGTGACCCTTTGAAATAAAGGGCGGCGGTGAGCAATAGAAAAGGGGTAGTGGGCAGTAACGGCAGAAAGATGCCGAGAATACCGAGCGCAAGGGAAATACTACCTAAAACAATATATAGAGTTTTCATGCGGCAAAGATAGTGCAAAAAAAGGGAAAAAATAACACTCTTTGCTGGATGAAAACTCTATTTTATATTACCTTTGCCGTTGCATCGAGGTGACATTAGATGCGTGTAACTATTAAAATACATACACTCATGTTTACAGTAATCAAACGCATGGAGATCTCGGCTTCTCATAAGCTGGTACTCCCGTATCGCAGTAAATGCGCCAGTTTACACGGTCACAACTGGATTATCACCGTCTATTGCCGTTCCGCACGGCTCAACTCCGAAGGAATGGTGGTAGATTTCACCCGCATCAAAGAAGTGGTCACGGAGAAACTCGACCATCAAAATCTGAACGAAGTACTCCCATTTAATCCCACAGCGGAGAATATCGCCCGGTGGGTATGCAAACAGATTCCTCAATGCTATAAAGTAGAAGTGCAGGAATCGGAAGGAAACATTGTCATCTACGAGAAAGATCCCGTCGGCGCAGAAGGACAAGAATAGCAAACCAAACAAATTTTGATGATGAGAAAGATTAATGAAATCTTTTACAGCTTGCAAGGCGAAGGCTACCATACCGGAACTCCGGCCATATTCGTCCGTTTTTCCGGCTGCAACTTGAAATGTGACTTTTGTGACACACAACACGAAGAAGGGAAAATGATGACCGACGATGAAATTATCGCCGAAGTGAAAAAATATCCTGCCGTCACCGTTGTCCTTACGGGCGGCGAACCTTCCTTATGGATAGACGATGAATTGATCGACCGTTTGCATCAAGCAGGCAAATATGTGACTATCGAAACCAACGGTACACGCCCCCTGCCGGCAGCTATCGACTGGGTGACCTGCTCCCCCAAACAAGGGGTGAAACTTGCCATCGACCGGATGGATGAAGTGAAAGTGGTCTATGAAGGACAAGATATAAGTATTTTTGAACTACTTCCGGCCGAACATTTTTTCCTCC
>OGOM01002114.1_pt1 | contig 12450 bp, 8 predicted proteins | sample 1552681 | NCBI WGS metagenome assembly OGOM01 (sample SAMEA2580188, study PRJEB22360) | human gut metagenome | biome: human gut; feature: human-associated habitat; material: faeces | place: Denmark | collected 2008/2010 | reverse complement strand
ATTAGATCGGTTACCGTTGGGGGTTTTCGTGAAAGATGGGGATAACCATTTTAATTACCTGTATTGGAATCATTTTATGGAGGAAATAACGGGTATTGAAACCCGGGAGATCGAGGGACATGATGATTTCGAGGTGAATTATAATGCCTTGATGACTGCCGAGGAGCGTCTGGAAACCGATATGAACGTGATCAAGACAGGACTGACCGCTAGATTCAAGGGCAAGGTAAAATCGGCCTCCGGCGATTACCGGGATATAGAGGTCGCTAAATATCCTATTTCCCTAAATAATGGCAAGCCGCTTGTCTTGGCTTTATGGAGAGATATAACTTCCGAGTTGGCTACGGAGAATACTTTGAGAAGAACCCGGATCTTGACGAAAATGGCATTGCGGATAAGTGATATACGTACATGCTCGATCTTCATCGATCCGGACAGTACCCATAATTTCAAGGATTCCGTTGTGACCTTGAACGATTGGAATACCATGTCGGAAGATATGATAGAGGTGTCATGGGGGCAGTTTATCAGCCGGGCGCATCCGGATGATCAAGAACATTATCATAATATGTTTACCCGTCTTTGCCGAGGGGAAATCTCTGAGGCAAGGATCGAGGCACGTATGCTATTTCCCGGCAAGAAGGAATATGTTTGGAGAGAGGTATTCGCTACCGTGTATGAACGGGACGAGAAAGGAAGACCTTCGGTTATCCTTGGATGTTCAACGAATATTCAGGAACGGAAGAATCAAGAATTAAGCCTTGAGGAGGCGAAGGTGAAGGCCGAGGCCGCTGATAAGATGAAATCGAAATATCTGGCGGATATGAGCCATGAGATCCGGACTCCTTTGAATGCGATTACCGGCTTCTCTGAATTGATGGCTTTTGCTGATACGGATGAGGAACGTATGTCGTACTACGATGTGATCAAGATGAATAACCAATTGTTGATGCAATTGATTAATGATATCTTGGATATCTCGAAGATCGAGGCGGATGCGATAAAGATCACATATGAGCAATTAGATGTCAGTGAATTGATGGATACGATTTATGCTTCCGCCAAGTTACGGGTTCCGGGAGGAGTCAAGTTGATTTTGGAGAAAGGGGCTGACCACCATATGTTCGGTACGGATAGCATGCGTCTGTTGCAGTTGATTAATAATTTGGTGAACAACGCTATCAAGAACACGAAAGAAGGTAGCATCACGATGGGATATACCATTCAACCGGATAATCAATTACGTTTTTACGTAAGGGATACGGGAATCGGTATCGATAAGGACAAATTGAAAGATGTCTTCGGTCGTTTCGTGAAAATAAACGACTATATGGAAGGTATCGGATTAGGACTGGCTATCTGCAAAGGATTAGTTGTTAAGATGGGAGGTTCGATACATGTTACTTCTGAATTAGGGGTAGGTTCAGAGTTCTCCTTTATTTTGCCGTCTCACGAATAGCGCTATTTGTAATAGCGCTTATAAATTTGGTCGTATAATCCACTGTTCTTGATTTGCTGGAGCCAACTATTTAGGCTATCCAGTAGGACAGGGGAGTCTTTACGGACCGCCCACGATTGCAATTGGGTAAAACTGACATCCGTTAGGATATCGACTTCCGGCAGGTTTTTCTGGGTCATGCGAGCGATTTGTTGGTCGCATACGGCATAATCGATATCGCCATGTGCGACAAGGGCGATAAGTTGTTCGGAACCATACTTTTCTACTTCCTTAATATATATGGTATCACCGATTTCGTTTCCTAAATTACGGATGCGCAGGATGGAAGGCGAACCTTCTACCACATTCAGCGTCTTTCCCGCTAAATCCAATTGGCTTTTGATAAACAGGGAATCGTCGGGAGAGTCTGTTTTCCGTTGTACCAATCCCTGCCTGTTCAGGACAATTGGAGAGGTCAGAAGCAAGGAGTCCTTTAATTCGCTGGTTGCTAAAATTCCATAGGCTATGACATCGAATCTGCCGTTTGCCAGGCCTTCCAGACGTTCGTTAAAACTCATTTCGGGAGTAATGGCTACCTTCAAACCGTGGTCGCGGGCAAAAGCCTCTATCAATTCGTAATGAAATCCGGACAGGGTGTCTCCGTCCACATAAAAGCTGATGGAGTTATATTCCGTAGCGGCATGGAGCGTACCGTCTGCTGCTATTTCGGCATAATCGCGCGGATGTCCTTTACGGATTTCCTTTTTGGGCAATATAAATGTGGCAACGACTGCGGCTATTGCCCCCAGGATGATATATTTTGATAATTTACTCTTTTTCATAGTTGAAAGACGGCATTAGTCGTAGAAATTCCATGAAATGCCAATCTTGAACAGACGCGGGTTTATAGGGTAGTGCGGCACAAGGAAATAATTGCCTTTACCCATTCCTGCATTAACGTGATACATCATGGCAAAGATACGTGTCCGCTTCAAATGCAGATTGGCGTATACGTTTACAATCGGATAGCCGCCAATCTCCACCTGGTCATCTGCTGCTTGAAGATGGAACTGCTGAATGGCAGGGGTATAGGCAGGTGCATTGTATTTGGTAAAATACCGCACATCCGCACCAAGCTGTACAGTCAGTACTTTCTTGGCTATTTTGGCAAGCAGATACAGATTGTGATATAGCGAGAGCTGCGGCAAGGGCAATACTGTTTCATTGCTTGATTTCTGCCAGGTTACTTCGTTGTCCAGATGCAGGATGCCTAAGCGGAAATCCTGTTTCAGTGTAGCGGAGAGCACCTGTATATTACCGCTTTCCTGAGCGGGCATGGCATTCTGGTTGAAATAGGTGTAGTTCTTTATGTTCTCTACACCGGCACGCAGATTGGTTTTCCAGCGGCTGATGTTCAGCTCGCCTTCCACACGTGTGCGGAACTCCTTGTCCATGTTTTCATTGTCCCAGTAATAATGGTTGGAGTGATAATGACGCATATAGAAAGAGGGCAGCGTGTTGCTTACATAACCTCGTGCATAGAAGTTCACGGTATCCTTCCAGAGGCGGAAGTTCAAGTCGAGGTCGGCATTGACGCGGAACTGTCCGAGTGCCTTGTCCATGATGCCCACTTCACCGTTTACGTTGTAATGCAGTGTTTTGCCCTGCCGTTTGGCCAGTTCGCCGCCAACGAATATCTCCTGTTCGTCGAAATTGGTTCGCGACAATGTGTCCATCAGCTCATAGCGGCTGAATTTATGCGATATATAGGCTGTCAGTCCGGCTTTGGCATACTTGTTGAAACCTTCGAGCAAAGCGATGCCGAATACGTTCTTTACACTGAAAGCCGTAGTAGAGTCCCTGCTGGCTACTTCGTTGAAGTAAGCGTTGGGATATTGCCCTTCCGTCTCCTTGGCGGAAGAGAATTTATGACGCGCCCGTTCCACTTTCATGGTATGTATGAAGCTGGTGACGGGAACGAACTCTTCGGTTATAATGGTATCTTTGGCTAAAGGTACGCTGTCGTTGGCAACTGCTCTTTTGGGGGATTTGGCATCTTCCACAGTTGTGGTTTCACGTGTGAAGCCGAGGCGGTAACGGTGTGTCAGATATACATAGAAATCTTTGTTTTTATTTGCCGTCTGTTCCAAATTAACGGGGATGGTGGTAGACTCGTATTCTTTCTTGCCTTCCGCCATATCTTCCGGGCGCGTGATGTAACGGTCGTCCTGAATACCGCCGTTTTCATTCATCTTCATAGTGAAGTTGTTGTACACCGCCTGCATCTGGTATTTGTTACCTATATAGCTGGCGAATATTCCGGCATTGAAGTTCGATGTGGACTGGTTCTGGTAGTATCCCCGTCCGTACAGATAGTCGATGTTGAAGCCGAACGCCAGCCGCTTGTTGACGTTTACCGAGAAATAGGACTTGAAGCGTTCTTCACCGTTGACCTTATTTCCTGCTTTATAGTAGGTAAGATTGGTGAAAGGCACATTACTGTTGGTAAATTTCACTTCATCGGGGCGGACGAAGAAGCTGGAGAAAGGCTCCATGAAGATGGTCGGCTCGTTGTCTCTGCGTTCAAAGAAGATACGTGACATACGGGGGGAACCCAGATTACCCAGATAATTATAGTGTCCGTACATGCCTTCTACCAGATTGGTATTCTGGAAGTTCAGGTTGGCAGTATCGGCGGGGATAATAGTGCGGTTGCCCAATGTTTCACTCAAACGCCACATATAGAGTTTGGGCGGAAGGCTTTGGATTTCCGTATCGGTGCTGTCTTCCAGATTATCGGGTAGTGTGTTGGGGTCTACCTGGTTGCCGAACTGGTCACGGCCTGTTACAGGATCCATGCGGTTGAAAGGGTTTTGTGCCCCGACGCCCAAGATGCCTATAATAGATAGAAATATGTATGTTAGTAGAATTCGTCTCATAATTAGGCGCAAAGATACAATAAAAAATTATTCGCTTACGGAATTCAGCCTTTTTTGCTTCTTTTTTACATTCGGCGTTTACAGGCAATCTCTTTCTTTTTGACGATAAAAATGAGATGGAAAGAATGTTTTTTCTTGTAAATGGAGTATTGTATGTGCCGGGTTATTTATATTTGCGCAGATATTATGATGAATTGTTACCTTTGTGGTGAGTGGGTGTCAAAGACTGTTTATATATACTTAAAATCCATATCTTATAACATGAAAACATTGTTTGTCCTTTGGGGGATGTTTGTAATTTATCCTTGTTTATACGCTCAAGATGCGGAGTTGCAGGCTTGCCGGGAAGAGCTGGCACGCGGCATGAGCCAGAAGAACCGCGACAGCATTGCCGCGGCTTATTGTCATTTGGGAGAATACTATGCCTATCGCCAGGCGGACAGTACCCGGTATTATTGCGAACAGGGATTGAAATATGCCGCAACGGATAAAGCCGAGCCTTACCTTTACCTGTTGAATAATCTGGCAGACGCTTATTTTTCTTCGGGGCAGTTGGACGAATCGTTCAAGCGTTTCCGTTTTGTGCTCGAAGAGGCCGGACGTTTGCATTGGGACGAGGTCGAGATAGCTTCCGTGCTTTCCTCTGTCGGCGTGATATACCGTAGAAAGGAGATGCCCGATTCGGCGCTGGTGTGCTATAACCGGGCATTGGCGTTGCTTGATAATCGCGAGGCTTATGATGAACGGACACAGTTGCTGACGAGTATAGCCATTCTCTATACGAACACCGCCCGGCTGAAAGAAGGTGAATATTACATCCGGAAAGCGTTGGAGGCATCGGAGAAGAGTGATGACATGGACATGGTGATGTATGCTGCCGCTACGGCGGGAAGTATTTTTACGCTGAGGGAAAATTATGCGGAAGCAGCCCAACTGCTTTATCCCGTACTTGCCAAAGCACGGGAGCAGCAGAAGCCGAGATTCGTACTGAAAATCATAGCGTATCTGTTGAGTGCCTATTACAGGCTGGACAATCGCGACTCCATCAATCATTACATGGCAGAAGGCGATAAAGTGGCGGCAGGACTGCCCGCTACCAATGCCGAAGTGCAGGGGTATCATGAAAGTCTGTGTGACATACTGACTAAAATGGGACGCTATGGCGAGAGCCTGCATATCCAAAAACGGATGCTGGCTGCGAGGGACAGCAGTTCGCAGACTCCCGTAGACCGGCTTTTTGAGAGAATGGCACGCAACTATGCCGGAATGAAAAACTATCCGGAAGCTATGGAGTATTACGCAAAGGCCTATCATACGGCAGACAGCCTGCATAAAGCAGAGGTGGAGACGGAATTGTCGGAACTCTCCATAAAATACGAGAACCAGGAAAAGGAACTTGAGATAGCGCGGCTCACTCAGCAACATTTGGAACAGAAAGCTAAGACGATGCAATGGAGTGTGGCGGCAGTGGCGGCTTCTTCTGCTTTCCTGCTGCTGGCTGCCTATTATGTCTTCCGGCGTAAGCGCATCAGGAAAGAGGAGGAATTGAAACTTGCCCAAAGCTATATAGACGGTTTGGAGCGCGAACGTACGCGCCTTGCCAAGGATTTGCACGACGGTGTGTGCAACGACCTGCTTGGTATCGGTATGAATATGCAGTATATGCAGCCTACGGACGAGTCGAAACGGGAGATTCTGGCTCTGCTGGAGCAGGTGCGCAGCGATGTACGCTGTATTTCTCACGAACTGATGCCGCCTAAGTTCCAGGTTACTACCCTTGCCGAGACGGTGGAAGCCTATGTGGAAGGGCTTGCCCTTCCTGCGTCCGTGCAACTTGCGTTCAGTAAGGAAAATGAAGAGATTCAATGGAGCCAAGTGCCCGAAGAGGTATCTTATGAAGTTTATCGTATCATGCAGGAGTTGCTGTCCAATATTCTGAAACATTCCGGAGCGACGGAGATAGATGTGACTCTTACATTGAAACGGAAGTTGCTGACTCTGCAAATTTCAAATAACGGTAAAAACTACTGTGGTGACGAGGTGCGGGGAAAGGGCATCGGGCTTACTACCATTCAAGAACGCGCCAAAGCCGTCGGTGGTTTGTTTACCACGGATATTCAGGACGGAAGCCAAAAGTTCAGGCTTGAAATATCGTTATCCATTTAATGGAAAACCGGTATACCGGAGAGTAAAATCACTATTTTTGATGATGCCGCATATTGATAAATGCTATTTCTTTGCAACATAATTCAGAACACAAAGATAGGTTGATGAAAGAAAGAGATATACGCATTTTGTTGGTGGATGACCATGATTTGGTGCTTCAAGGTTTGAAGCGGATAGTAGAATGTTCGCTACCGGAAATAAAAAACGTATGTACTGCATCGTCGGGACAGGAGGCATTGCATCTTATCGCATCTCAACGTTTCAATCTTTTCGTGCTGGATATGGAACTGCCCGACATATCCGGGATGGACATCATTGTGCGGATACGTGAAAAAGATTCGCGGGCACGCATCATAGTCAACACCATGCACGAAGAAATCTGGTTTATCAAAGATTTGATTCAGAGTGCAGTAGACGGTATCTTGTTTAAATCCATCGATTCTACGAAAATAGCCGAAGCCATTCGCCGGGTGCTGGATGGCGGAAGTTACTATTGCCCTTATGCCGAGCATGTGCGTGCACAGATGCGGCGTTCGGACGAAGGGCGGCGTGAGGAACTGACCTTGCGCGAACTTGATGTGCTGAAACGGATATCCGAGGGCAAGAACACGCAGGAAATAGCTCAGGAACTTTGTGTCTCTACCAATACGGTTGATACGCACCGCCGTCATCTGATGGACAAGCTGGATGCACGTAATGTGGCCGACCTCATTATGACAGCTATCTCCAAAGGGATAATCCCTATCCGTAAATGCTGACAACATTACTCATTTAAATAATTCAATAGTATGAAAAAGTTTACGGTTATAACTTTATCCGCAATGTTCTGCGGACTGGTTGTGTTGTCGGCATGCGGCGGTGGAGCCGCTTCGGGTTCGGCTGCAAGTAGCGATGCGCCTTTGGGCCGTGTGCCCGCGATATTTGCAGAGGTGGCTGCCAAGAAAAAAGCATTGGACGAAAGCTTGCGTAAGGAGGATGATTTGGACCGGTATCAGAAGAAACTGAAAGAGTTTGATGAATATGCTGCCAAGAGTTATCAGAAGGCGGCGGAAGAAGGCGAGAAACTTGTCGGACGTGAAATTGTCTGTACGGGAGATGTCTACCCTGATTTTCAGATAACGGGTGCTAAAGTAGCGGAATATCATGCCGGCAGAGAGGCGGGCAGTATAATTGTGAGGGTTACGGTCACTCCCAAACGGGATATTGTAGTACGTGAAACCAAGCGTCAATGTGCCGAAGGCGAATATCCGCTGAAAGATACCCGTCTGTATTTCGCCTTGATGAAAGCCAACGACCATTTGATTGAACTCGGACAGTTGAACCCTTTCAACGGTAATTCTTATAACAGCTCTTTGAAAGCCGAATATGCTCCCGGACAGATGGTTCAAGCCGGCGTACCTTGCCATAGCGAAGGAGCTCCGGTGTACATCAACTGCCATACCTACGACTTTACGGAATTTGCCAAGATTGTATTTCTGGCAGAGAAAGATTATATGGCTATACGCAAGCAGGCTTACGGCTTCTGATAGAAACAAACTTCTTTAATCTTAAAGGCAAACAACTATGAACAGGCTTTTAATGGCGGCGGCACTTATTGTGCTGGCAGCCTGTGGTGGCGTATCCACACAAAACGGCAACGGTACGGACAAAGAAGGACTGAACGGTAAAGTGCATAAGGTGCAAACCTTGATTTACAACGCGAAGTCCCAGGGCAATGAAACAGTAAAGGACGGCAAACCGGATTCTTATCGTGAAACGGATTTCTTTCCGAAAGAAGATACCCGGATTTATAATGCTGCCGGGCAGCTCGATTCTGTGGTGAGTGTGGTGGACGCCGTCAAATACATTACGGTCTATGTCTATCGGGACGGGAATGTCAGCAATGAGAAACTCTTTCAGAACGGTGAACTGCTGACCGACCGCAGATATGTTTATCGGGACGGCAAGCTGGCAAGTACAATCGAAGACATGTATATCGGCGGCGAAAAGACTACCAATGAGTATCCGGTAGATGCTTCAAAGACAGAGTACGTGGATGGCAATTGCATAGAGCATGGTGATACGGAACGCGATTATGTTGTGAAAGACGCTCTGGGGCGTGTGCTGAAAGAGTCCGCTTACAGCGAGATGGACGATTATCTCACCGTAAAGGAGTATACCTATAACGAAAAAGGCTGGCTGGAAACCTGCGTATCTTCCGATGATAATAAGGTGTCTTACGATTATCTGGAAACGGACGACCAGGGCAACTGGACACGCATGGTGATAACCCTTAACGGACAGCCCTATGGCATTGCGGAACGTAGCATTACTTATTACGAATGATAATAGACATTGATTAACAGTAATAAATATGGAATGATGAACAAACTTCAACTTTTTATTTTTCTGGTCTGTATCTGCATGCTGGCGGGGTGTACGGAAGAGGAAGAAAACTCCGGCATACGTCTTATAGAAGGTACGGCTTCCGGTCAGACAGTCTTTGCTGACGAAACGACTACCGATGGCGACATACATTTCACGACAGACGGTGCTTGGACAGCGGAGGTGACGGAGGCATCTACCAAAGCGGAAGGAAGCAGTGTGAGTTGGGTCACTCTCGACAAGTACAGCGGCAATGCGGCAGGCGAATATACGATAACCGTATTTGTCCGTAAGAATTATACGGGTGCCGACCGCAAGGCTTATATCAGGATAACATGCGGAAGCAGCATTACCATTACAATAGAGCAAAAGGCGGTTACTGAATCGGGTGATGTTCCCGTCAACCAGGAGCCTACCTATGATGGTGAAGCGCCGTATGTGACGGTAGAAGAGCAAGAGGTGGTTCTGCCTGCTGTGGCTTCCGGTCGCTTCTTCGTAAACTTCAAATCGAATCTGATGGAAGAGCCTGCGATAGCGCTGGAGTTGCCGGGTGAAGAAGAGGGCGAGGAATACGTTGCCGCCATTCGTGGGGCATTGATGTGCACTCCGGATGAAAACAGCCAGTTGGAACTGGAGGTGTTCCCAAACATATCGGATAAGGAACGGAGGAACATTCTGCGTTTTATGACGCACGACAATGAGCAGTTGGCTGTTGTCGTGCTGAGGCAGGAACGGGGAGTCGTGTGCCAATTGCTCGATACACAGTCGGAAGTAGGCGGACTGGTGTTCCGGTTCGGGACAAACGGTCAGGTGCACCATGTGTATTACGGACTTTCGGACACCCGGCTGCGGTCGGAAAAGGAAGTGGAGGAGTTCCTTGCCGACCGCAACCGGTCGCAAGAGCTTTCCTTGTCCGATGGGGCGGAGGAGTTTGCCCTGAATTTTGACGGTCTGCTTCCTGCCACGACCTATTACCTGTACATGCTTCCGGTTCATAGTGCCGGAGACGCTGCGGGCGCTTACATGATGGAAACTGCCACAACTGCCGTGCAGGAGAGCAGGCATGATTTGGTGCTGGAGGTAAGTGCCAATAGGGCGAACGACTTTAAGGTTCACCTGCCTTTCTGTGATGATTATCTGAAAGGTACGGTCGACTGGGGAGACGGCACGGTAGAGAAGGTGGAAGGCTGGAATATGTACGGGGTCAGTCATCAATATGAAACCAACGTTGCCACCACGTATGAAGTGCGTTTTTCGGGTGTGCTCACTTCGCTTTACTTGGTGGCGGATATCCGCGAAGCAAGAGAAAACACATTGCTGTCAATCAAGCAGTGGGGATATACCGGACTGACACGGATTATGCTTTCCGGCTTTAGCAGTTTGAAGTCGATAGCTGCCGATACGGAAGGTGCATTCCGGGGCATGGAGCACTTTGGCGTGGAGCCTTATGGTGGTAGTTTTACCGGTACGGCTATCGAGTCCATTCCCGATGATTTCTTTAAATATGCGGTAAATGCCACCAGCTTTGACTATACGTTCGGTGATTGCAAAAAACTGAAGAGTATTCCGGCAGGGCTGTTCAGGAATTGCACGAAAGCCGTTTCTTTCCAGCGGACTTTTATAGAGTGCGGATTGCTCAGGCAGATACCCGAAGACCTTTTCAGCGGATGTAAGGCTGTGACGAATTTTTCTACCACATTCGCTCTGTGTACTTCTTTGGAGAGTATCCCCGCAAACCTCTTTGCCGATAATACGGAGGTGACATCATTTGAGGGTACTTTCAGCCAGTGTACAAGTTTGAAGAGCATTCCGTCGACTCTGTTTGCCAACTGTGACAAAGTTCTTTATTTCGGCATGAATTGGCTGCGCGATAGCAGTCACAGAGGCGGGCTGGGCGTATTTCAGCAGTGCGAGTCCTTGCAGGCCGTTCCGGAAACTCTGTTTGCCGGTTGCCCGCTTGCAGAGGACATGTCTTACGCATTTGCCGGATGCAAAGCGCTGACGTCACTTCCCGATAATCTGTTCAGGCAGAATTCCCGACTGGAGCAGGTGGAAGGCACTTTCTCGAGTTGTACGGCTTTGACGGCTATCCCTGCAATGCTCTTTGATAATAACCGGAAACTTATGAATGTGAAATCGACGTTTAGCGGTTCATTGAACGTAGAGGGCGAATCGCCTTATACCGTGATAGGTAATAAAAAGGTACACTTGTACGAACGCGGAGACTACCCGACCGAGTTCGTTGCACTGCAAGAATATGTACGTTGCTTCGGAGATTGCACAAAACTGACGGACTATTCCGATATGCCTGACCATTGGTGATATGAGGGCAATGAAAAAACGGATGATGTATCGCTTTGAAATACATCATCCGTTTATACTGAACGCATCGTCCGTTTGGGGCTGACAGACCATCTGTTTACCTCAAACGGACGGTCTGTTTTTTCAGACCTCTTTAATCAGCTCCATACCGCGTTTGATAGCCTCTTCATTCATGGGTATCAAGTGGTGGTGACGTTCGGGGAGTGTCTTTTTCAATCCCTTGATAACGTTCTCCAGCGTTACGATGGGAGCAATCTTCAGCAGTCCGCCAAGCACAATCATATTGAAAGCCTTTGCGTTGTTCATTTCATTGGCTGCATCCATGGCGTCGATGCGGTAAATGTGTATATCCTTGCGGGTAGGCGGGTTGATGATGCCATAGCCGTCGTAGATAAGTATGCCGCCCGGCTTTACTTTGCTCTCGAACTTCTCCAGTGAAGGTTGGTTCAGGATGATAGCCGCATCATACTTGCTCAGGATGGGCGAGGAGATTTTCTCGTCGCTCACGATTACGGTAACGTTTGCCGTACCGCCACGCTGTTCCGGTCCGTAGGCCGGCATCCAGGTAACTTCCTTGCCTTCCATCAGTCCGGAATATGCCAGAATCTTTCCCATGGACAATACGCCTTGTCCACCGAAGCCTGCTATAATGATTTCTTCTTTCATTGTTCTTCTGTTTTTAGCATCATTATTTATCTTTCAAGTCACCCAGCGGATAGAACGGGAACATGTGCTCTTCCATCCATTTGTTAGATTGCGCAGGTGTCTGTTTCCAACCGGAGTTACAAGTACCTACAACTTCTACGAAGGAGAGGCCTTTTTGTAAACGGGTATTTTGGAATGCCTTTTTCAGCGCATTTTTTGTTTTCCGTACAGCAGCAGGTGTTTCTGCACTTTGACGGGTAACATAACAGGTTCCGTCGAGTTGTGCCAATAATTCGGTGATCTTCATCGGGAAACCATTCAGTTTGGCATCACGTCCGTATGGTGTGGTCGAGGTCACCTGTCCCAACAAGGTGGTAGGAGCCATTTGGCCTCCGGTCATACCGTAAATAGCGTTGTTAATAAAAACCACTACGATATTTTCTCCCCGGTTACAAGCATGCATGATTTCTGCACATCCGATAGATGCCAGGTCACCGTCTCCCTGATAAGTAAATACATATTTTTCGGGGTGCAGGCGGCTGATGGCGGTAGCTACGGCAGGTGCACGGCCGTGAG
>OGOM01002110.1_pt1 | contig 12480 bp, 7 predicted proteins | sample 1552681 | NCBI WGS metagenome assembly OGOM01 (sample SAMEA2580188, study PRJEB22360) | human gut metagenome | biome: human gut; feature: human-associated habitat; material: faeces | place: Denmark | collected 2008/2010 | reverse complement strand
AGCCGACCGGCGGGGTGATGTTGCCCAGGCACATATTGAAGATCAGCATAACGCCAAACTGGATATCTGTCATTCCAAAGCTCTGTGCGATAGGAAGGAAGATAGGTGTAAATATAAGTATAGCTGGTGTAATATCCATAAACATACCAACAACCAGAAGTATAATATTCATTAATAAGAATATTACAACCTTATTAGTTGAAATACTTAATAATCCGTTACTTATGGCTGCTGGTATTCCAGAATAAGCCATAACGAATGACATAGCTGATGATGCTGATATAAGGAAAAGAATTACTCCTGACACCTTAGCTGATTTCTTAAGTATCTCTACAAATGTCTTAAAATTCATGCTCTTGTATATGATAGAAAGTATGAGGCAATACAGAACTGCAATACCAGCACCTTCTGTTGCTGTAAATATACCTGATACAATACCACCAATAACAATTATTATAAGAAGTAATGATGGGATAGCATCAACAAATATCTTTAAAATACCTACTGACTTATCTCTTCCAACAGCCTTTATGCCTAACTTCTTTGCACCAATGAAGGCGACTATCATACATACAACACCCATCAATATTCCAGGTACATAGCCTGCCATAAACAATGTCGATATAGATACACCACCTGCAACTGTTGAATATACAATGAATGCCGATGTAGGTGGAATAAGAAGTCCTGTTGGTGCTGAGGCTATGTTAGCTGCTGCCGCATAAGCAGGATCATACTTCTGCTCTTTTTCAATGGGACTCATACATCCTCCAATTGCAGAAGCTGCTGCTACTGATGAACCAGATAATGCACCAAAGAGCATATTGGCAAGAATATTAGCCTGTGCAAGGTTTCCTGGAATCTTTCCTACGAATATCTGTGCAAAGTTAATAAGTCTCTTGGCTATACCACCATTATTCATAATATTACCTGCAAGGATGAATAATGGAACTGCTAAAAGCGAAAAGCTTTCAACACCCGAATTCATTTTCTGCATGGTTATGAATGTTATCTGATCCCATGACAGCGTTGACATGGCAGTTACAATTGACGAAGCAATAATACTTACTGAAATAGGAACACCTAAAAACAGAAGTACACCGAATACAACAAATAATATTACTGTAGTTACTGCAATACTCATATTTACCTCCTATTCTACCTTAACACCGGTTAAGTCTTCATATATATTAATAATCTGTGCAACTACTATAAAGATACCTGAAACAGGGGATACCGCATATACAAGTGTTCTTGGAATACCAAGAAGTGCTGAATACTCTGCCCTTGCTGACATTGCCAGCTTAAATCCACCAATTACAAACACGAAAACTGCAAGTAAAAGAATAAGTACATCTATAACCAGTAATAATATTTTTCGTTTATTACCTGTGAGCTTATCTTTAATAATAGTGAGTGACATATGGTCTCTTGTAAAGAAAGCATATGCAGCACCTATAAAGGCTGTCCACATAAGTGAGTATTTAACAAGTTCTTCTGTAAATGCTGCTGGTTTGCCAAGCACATATCTTGTAAACACCTGCCATAATACTAACGAAGTCATAAACACAAGCAGAACAACACTCGCTGCTGATAATATCTTATTCATAACATTTTTAACTTTAACAAGTATATTAATCATAGTTACTCTCCTTTCCTTATCTCATCTATTCTGTCAAGTAAAGCTGCAACACCTGTATACTTATTTCTATACTCGGTAACAAGACCTGCTGTTGCACTTCTGAATGCTTCCTTATCTACATCATAAATAAATTCAACACCCATATCCTTTGCCTGTGCTACTGCCTCATCTATTGCCTTATCCCACATAACCTTATGAGACTGTGTAGCATCCTTTGCACACTGCAGTATAATCTTCTGATCATCCGGCTCTATATTATTCCATACCTTTGAGCTCATAACCATAACATCAGGTATCATGGCATGCTCATCAACCGAATACACCTTACATATCTCACCATGCTTACCTGTTGTAAGCGCTGTTTCATTGTTCTCTGTTCCATCTATAATACCTGTTGAAAGGGATGTATATATGTCGCCATAGGACATTGCTACCGGTGTTCCACCAAGTGCTGTAAGCATATCCGTCTGTGACTTCATATCCTGGACACGTATCTTTATTCCTTTAAGATCCTCTGGCTTACGTATAGGCTTATCTTTTGTGTAGAATGAACGGGAGCCTGATGTAAAGTATGTTAAGGTTACGAATCCATCATCTTCTGATGACAGGAAGAAATCCTGCATTTTATCAGAATCCATTATTTTATAAAACTCATCAATATTACTAAATATATAAGGAAGACCAAATGTATTATAAGCATCATTATATGTTGCAAGACCTGGTGCTGATACTTTTGTCATAGCAATAACACCTGCCTGAAGCTGCTCAAGATTCTCTGTCTCTGAACCAAGCTGTCCATTAGGGAATATCTTGATTATTATTCTTCCGTTAGTCTTCTGCTTAACCTCTTCTGCGAACTGCAGCATAGCTATATGTACTGTATGACTTTCTGACAAACCATGTGCCAGCGTTAATACCATAGGACTTTCTGCGGTAGCTTCCTTACTGTTTGATGCGCTATTTGTTCCACAGCCTGTCAGCCCAAATGAACATATAAGTGTAACTGTAAGCAAAACAGCAATATATTTTTTCATTTTTTTCAACATATTATACCTCATTTCTGTGCACTCATTTTTTATATGTCAGCTACTGGTCTTATGCACAATAACCTGAAGCTGTGAATTACACTATTTCTCCTGTTTCGTAACAGCCTGCTTTTGCCTGATGCTATTACATTCCAATCATATCAAAGACTTCAAATGATATAAGCACCTGATGGTTTTTCTTTGGATTAGGATACTTTACCTGCACTGATTTCTTAGTCTGGCTGTAATACCATCCAATGTCACTTTCCTCGTATTTTCTTCTATGAAGGAAATGTGGCACTTCCTTTCCATCAAGCTGTACATAGAATGGTGCTTTCTCCCTATGTATCACATCAAGTTCCATTGTTTCTACTGTGTTCTCATAACTGCCTTCATATTCAAAATCGATATATGTCTTCGCACCAGCTTTAACTCTAATATCAGTTTTTAAGTAGCTGCCATTCTTATAATCATTAGTTTTTCCATCATCATCATATATAGTGAATGAAGAATCTATATCAGGTGCCATTATTATATGAAGTGAATCAACCTTATCATTCATAAGATTGTTAAGTTCATTAGCAGCCATCGGAATAATAGCTCCACTCTTTATAAACATTGGAATTGAACTTATATCCACCGGTACATTTATAGTCTTGCCGCCTTCATATTCGTTTCTGGTATAATAATCATAAAAACGTATATTTTTATCTCCTGTATCAGGTAAATATACCTCTCTTATCTCTGCACCCTTTTCTACAACATTTGCTACAAGTAATGAATCGCCCCACATAAAATCCACGCCTTCATTATATGTATTACTATCGTTCTGGAATACCATAAACATTGGCTGCATAATAGGAAGCCCTGTCTTATGTGCTCTGTATTCAAGCGAATAAAGATAAGGAGACATAGAATATCTGAGTTTAATTGCAGTTCTTATATAATCCTTCATGCCACTATACATCCATGGCTCCGTAACTGTATTATCAGTATTTACTGAATGTATTGAAAATCTTGGCATGAACACACCATTCTGCACCCATCTTACAAAAAGCTCAGGCTCTGGTGACTCTCCATAGAATCCACCTACATCACAGCCGTGATTTGCAACGCCAGAAAGTCCCATGCCAAGTATAGTTGCTATGTTATACTTTAATGCATCCCAGCATGTAAGATTGTCGCCTGCCCACACCTGTGCATATCTTTGTATACCTGCGTGTCCTGAACGGCATACTGAAAATGGTCTTATATTCTCATTATATTCCGTTACTGCCTCATTAGAGAGCTGGCACATGATATTACTCATTACCGGCTTTAGCTCACCAATAGTACTTCCTTTACCTTCAAAATACACTCTTGCATCCTTATCAACCATAGAATCATATTCACAGTTATCATTCCATACTGATTCACAGCCATACTTTATAAGTCCCTCTTTCAGGTATTCTTTCCAGTATTCTCTTGTCTGCTCTTTGGTGAAATCTACAAATATTCCAGTTCCACCCCACCATGTACCTTTACCGGGTTCATCCTTTATGCTGTCATATACAAACATATCCTTTTTCTTCATATCTTCCAGATACGGATGAACCAGGAGCATTCCAGGTTTGACATTAGTTGAAACAACTATGCCCTTTTCCTTCATTTTTGCAAACCATTCTTCTGGATTCTTGAATCTTTTATAATTCCAGGTAAAGCTGCATCTTTTAATCCCCTGCTCTGTCTCTACTGCACAATATCCTGATGAAAGCTGGAAGCCGTCTACAGGAATTCCTTCTTCTCTGGTAGTATCTATGAATTCAAGTATTGCATCATCACAATCCTTAGGAAGCTCTGGATAATACATTGAAGAACCAAGATATCCAAGTGCTGCCTTTGGAAGAAGTATTGACTTACCTGTAAGATCTGTATATCTGCTTATTACTTCTCCTATTGAAGGTCCTGCTATAAGAAAGAGATCTATATCTCCGGCATCTGATCTGAAGCTTGAGTAACGATGCCAGTAATTTCTCTTTTCACGTCCCATATTAAAGTCACATTCTGCTGTTGTATGATAGAAATATCCAACTGCCTTATGGGTTGAGCCTGAAAGCTTTATATAAAATGGGATATGCTTATACAACGAATCTGTTTCCTTAGGATTGTAGCCCATTGCATCACCAGGAGCCATATTCATATACTTTTCAGCCTTATTAATATCTCCCCCTTTCTCACCAAAGCCATAAAAGTAGTCATCTGACTCTATCTGGCTTGTATGTATCCGCCTTTTATTTGAATCCTCTCTATATGCAAGATCTGTAATATCTGCGTGTAATAATGTTCCATCTTTATCATATACACATATACGGAATGGATTCTTTTCAATTTCTATACGAAGCTTACTTCCGCAAATAACTGCCTTGTCAGTTCCATCCACAAGCTCTGAGTATGCCACTTCAACTCTTTTTCTATAGCCCTTTAAAAACTCGTCTGTTCTTGAGTCCCATGCTGTCATAGCAAGACTATATGAAGCTTCATCCCAGTCTCCATCAAAGCCGGCTCTTATTCTGATTATTTCATCTGTGAGAAACCATATTCTTATTTCTACTGAATCTGTAATAACCGAATAATAGTTAGTGTTATAGGTTACATTTCCTGCCTTATAACATATTCTCATATTATTTTTTATCTCCTTTCAGTAATCTGATAATCTCTTGTTTATGTTTTGTTTATAATTAATTTATACAACTATTCAATAATTAAAACTATACAGATATTGACAGGATAAATTGGTTTTTTTACATTTCTTGCACTTTCAAATTTTTCGTTGTATACTACTTATAATATATTAAATATAACTATACAGTTGTGAAATATATAAATATTGCTTTATATAAACAATTATTACACGGTTAATATATCTGGGAATATGTTAAGAGCAGCTTTAGAACAGCTCTTAATAAGCATAGAATTGGAGAAGATTATTATGATAGATGTAGCACAGAACCTTATGTCACTTGGTGAATCCATAGCTGCAGCACATACGGCCAGCGTCAACGATAATATGATACGTTCGCACTATCACGATTATTATGAATTGTATTTTTTAGATAATGGTGAAAGATATCACTATATAGACGATAAATTGTATAAAACCGAGGCTGGTGATTGTATTATATTCCCACCTCAGACTATGCATCGTTCCTACAGTGAACAAGGATGCACATTTTCAAGGATTGTACTTTATTTCAGGCCGGACATAATTTCATCAGATGCCCTGAGGCAGAAGCTTGCAGACTCATACTGTGTATACAAGTCTGATACGGAATCATTAAAAATGTTAAGAAGGCTTATGTACTATTTTCTTGAAGCCCAGAACTCAGCCTCAGCATACAAGCAGGAACAGATGGAAGCACTTGTGAATCTTATAATTATTATAGTTCTTGAAATGAAAGAGAGCACCATTGGTATTGAAAGACATAATAGAACAACGCAGATTATTAACTATATCAACAACAACTATGAACACGACATATCACTTGATGTTCTTGCAGATATGTTTCATATAAGTACTTACTATCTTTGTCGTGAATTTAAGAAAAATACTAACCGTACTGTTGTTGACTATATAAAACACACGCGCATAATGAACGCAGAACGTTTATTCAAGGAAACTGATAAAAATGTCACCGAGGTTGCAACGCTGACCGGATTTTCCAACCTCACACACTTCAACCGCGTTTTTAAAGAAATAGCCGGAGTAAATCCTTCGCAGTATAAGAAATTACATGCAAAGAATTAATTACTCCTGATTAAAAAGCCTGTCATATGACTGTTCGAAATCATCTAGTAATTTATTTATTTTTTCCCGGTCATATAAACCTTGTACCTTCCAAAACATAAGTATGCTGTTGAATTCCTCTTCCCTTTTATCTATAAATCCAATACACAAATGTCCATTATACATTGCACTATCCGTTTCCTGGCAGGCAAAGCAGCCGGTATCTTCATTCAGTCTTGAACAATCTCCACAGGTAAGCTCCTTTTTTTCAGGAATATAATGGCAGCTATCTTCAACATTTACAACAAACCATTCGCCTTGCGGATATGAACATATTGCAGTTCCTGTTTCCTCTGTATTGGATACATTAGTTTTATATTTACAATTATTGCACTTCAATTCATCCACCCTTTGCTTCCTCCTCGTAAATAAATATTCCATCAAAAATCCTGTAAAACATTATAACACAAAATTTTTGTCTTATACAAAAAGCTGGAACTCAGATTCTATAAATGAACCAGAATTCCAGCAATTTATTATTTTACTCCATTTTAAATTTTATCTGTAAACTTATTTTTCTTACCAAATACTATTACTCCTGCTCCTCCTATTACAAACATAAGAAGCCATGCTAATGTACGTTTGTCATCTCCCGTACCAGGAGTCTGTTCTTTTACTGCTTCTGCCTTAGCTTCTTTATCCGTATCGGTCGCAGGTGTTATATCGGCTGGTGATGTTGTATCAGCCGGTGGTGTTATATCTTCCGGTGGTGTTACATCTGCCGGTGGCGTTACATCTGCCGGTGGTGTTACATCTGCCGGTGGTGTTGTATCTTTAAGCTTTGCAATAACAGTCTGTGATTTTTCAATTTCAACAAGCCCATCCTGCCTGATGTAATATCTGTCACAAGCATTACAATACCAATATTCAATATTTCCTTCATCTGTCATAGTAGCTTCCTTTGCCGCTACTAAATGCAAGTCTTCATGTATACTCATATTGTAAGTGCCATATTCTTCACCACATATTGTACACAACGCTTTTTTCACACAAGTTGCATTTCCTCCTGTATGTCCACACTGATAATTACAAACTTTGCACACACCATTTTCCCAATCATGTGCTTCACTTACTGATACTTCCTTATCGCAGCAGTCATATTTTTTCTGATGTGTTTCTGCTGTCTGTTCCCATACTTCATTGCCGTTATGATTTGCAGGGTTTAATGTGCCGTATTCTGCATTACATTCTGTGCAGACGGCTCTCTTTTTACATGTTGCCTCTCCTCCCGCACAGTTTTCTGTTTCTACTTTTGTACATCCTGCAGTTATACATTTGTGGGTATGCGTACCATTACCATTTGACTTCCACTCATCATATGTATGTTCTGCCTCTGCTACTGTAACAACCTCACCACATTCACATATTACAGGCGTTGTACAATCGCCATCATCTGTACCGCTATGTTTTGTTTTTTTTGTTGTTACCGTACAGCCGTCATTCTCGCACACCTTCCAATGACTAGTATCGTCTTTTGTCCAGTTGGCACTAAACCTATGGCTTGTCTGTGCCGGAAATGTTTGCTGGCAGACAGAGCAGGTCGATTCCTTTGTGCAGTCGCTGTTATTTATTGTGTGGTCTGCATTTACTGTAATAGACAGATAAATGCTATATCCTTCACTATCTGTCAATGCTATTGTCTGTGTGCTATCTGCCGCAGATACAGTATAAGCACCGTCAGCGTCAGGTGTAAGTATTTTATTTCCTGCCATTACCTGTGTATAATCAGGAGAAGTCACTTTAAACTTTGCGTTCTTACAGTACACTCCATTATTTTTAATTCCGTCTACTACTGTATCTGGATTTATCGCTTCATAATAATATGTAACTGTCTGTGTATCTGATGTATACACACCCCTTTTATTGCCTGTTTGACTTAAAAAAGCATATCCTGATGGAATCTTAATATTACAAGGCACCGCATAATTCGTTCCAGGTGTACCCTGAAGTGTAATCGATTCACGTAGCTTCTGCCCACTATCTTTTATCACATAATTAACAATTACTTTTCCTTTGTCTGAGGTTACAGCCACAGCCTCAAAGCTTTCCCTGTCTACAAGAAGCATTGTAGTATATGCAGGAACATTTACAACTGAGCCAGACACTTCACCAAGCGATGTAACTCCTGCACTTTCGCCGTTAGCAATAACGACCCAGTCTGTGGCAGCTCTTGTCTGAACCGGAATTGTGATTTCTTTTGCCACATCTGAATCATTATTTAATACTGCCATAGTGTCCCATTCATCAGCTTTGGTACCTGTAAGCACATAAGCTTCCGAATCTGTTATTTCCTGACTATTCGCAAGCGGTGAAAATGCTTTTCGTATCTGCATAAGTCCTCTGTAATATGAGACTACATCTGCGTAATCTGCCGAATCCTTCCATTCAAGGCAACTGCTGCCTGTTTCTTTAACGCTGTTACACATTTCCTCTCCGCCATCCATAAACAATGTTCCCGGCGTGGCATATTTCATTGCTGCTTTCTGCTTGTATATTTTTACGGCTTTTTCGTTTCTTTCGCCATAAGTGCCACCTGTTGTACCAATAATTTCATCATAAACTGAAGTCTTATTCTGCCTTTCTTCTTTGGTATAATTATCTCCCCAGATAACCAGATTGGTATCTTCCTCTGCCAATGATTTCTTTATATCATCCAGCCATTTATTTACTTGAGATGTACCTCTGTATTTCATATTTACACAGTCAATCAAATCCAGCGAAAATCCATCCACATGATATTCCTCTGCCCAATATTTCATGGAATTAACCATATAAATACGGTACATCTTGCGCTCTGTGGCAAACTCATTGCCATATCCAGTATTTGTTGTATACCTGCCTCCGGAATTATTTATTCTGTAAAAAAAGCCCGGAACTGACTTTTCAAGAGAATTTTCCTCTGAAGCATGCGTATAAGGCATCTCCATCACAACAGAAAATCCTGCACTATGGAGTGCCTGAATCATCTCTTTACATTCTTTTATTACAGTCTTGCAGTCCGACGGATTGGAAGCATAACTTGTCTCAGGTGCATTATAATTTAAAATCTCATATTCACTGTCAGCCTCATAATCCGCAAACGGTGCAAGCTGTACTGTCGTAACACCGAGCTCCTTCAAATAATCGATACCTGATACAAGCTCTCCCGCACTATTTACTTTTGCACCCTTTTGCGTAAATGCACTATACTTTCCACCCGCCGTCATACCCGATTCAGCATCTGATGAAAAATCCTTGACACTTATCCTGTAAACAGTATTGGCTTTTGTTGAATCAACATATACGTGCCTGTCGTTATCCCAACCTTCAGGTGATATTGTAGAAGTGTCTGTAATATATGAATACTTTCCATCTTCACTGACAGCAACCGAATATGGATCCTGAATATTATATGTTTGTGTTTGATTGCTGTCCTTATGATAAGCATCTGTCGTGGTTATCGTATAATCATAATAATAGTCACCCCAATCACCTATAAGTTTTATAGTCCATATACCATTCCATTCTTTACTGCTAGACACCTTCTCTAATGTATAAGCTCCTATCTTACAGGCATTACTAGCATTACCTGCACCTGCTTCATAAATATTAACTTTTACACCTGTTGCCGCAGGGGCCCATATATTAAATTCTGTTGCATCCTTTGTATATGTCACTCCAAGCTGACTACCCTTACGCGTATCCCCCCATTTATCAACATATGTTCCATCATAGGCATATTCATCATCAATATTTGCTGCCGCCTGGCTATATGAGCTCTCAGCAATCGTAGGTATCATTTTGCTGTTATCTGCTGAAAAACCAGTCACAGCACTGCTTGAAAATACCATTCCGATAGATAATACTACTGCAGCAAGCTTTTTTAAGTTTGAATACCTCATAAACTCTTCCTCCTTTTATCGCACTTCTTGTATTTTTGACAACATTTTTACAATATTTTTAACATTATAAAACACTATAATAATTGATTCGTAAAACAATTTGTAAAACGATTCGTAAAACGATTATAAAAATACGTTGTATCTTACTTACATCATATTATACAATAAAAGGCATTTAAAAAAATGCCATCTGCGTGAAATGACATTTTTTCGACACGAACGATATAGAATTATAACTTTCTTTTGATTAGATACATTAGACAAAGATTCAAGACAAAACATACTAAGCTCCTTACAACAGGTAAATTCACCAGCGGTAAGGAGGTTGGACGTGTCTCCCTTTATAAAAATTATCAAACAAAAGAAGACGTTCTGCGTCAGTGGGCAGAACGTCTTAATAACGAACTTAATGATATCCGAAGAAATGATGATCCTTCCTTATCGGTTCTTTATGGTATATGACATAAAACGCAATCACACAGATAAAAACTGATAACAACGAACCGGCTGCTGTTGCAAGTCCCATCGGAAACAATGTTGTCTTAAATAGCCTTGATGTCAGATAAACTCCCGGAATACGAACCAGTACAATTGCCAGAATGTTATGTAAGAATGACAATCCGGATTTTCCACAAGCACAGAAATAACCGCTGCAGCTAAAATGAATACCTGCAAAAATGCAGTCAAAAATATAACCTCGCAAATACTGACTGCCAAGCCTTATCACATCTGCTCCATCTGATGTATTTCCATCGGTAAATAAAGCTACGATTGATCCGGCGGTAAATTGAATTGTAATAGTTGCCAATATTCCGAATCCAACTGCAATCAACACAGCATACCTCAGTGTTGCAATTGCTCTTTCTGGTTTATTTGCTCCGATATTCTGTGCCCCAAGAGCTGAAACAGTTGATAACATAGAAGACGGAACCAGAAACAGAAAGCTTATAATTTTCTCTACAATGCCAACGGCAGCTGCATCGTTTAATCCTCTCTGGTTTGCAATAATCGTTATCACAATAAAAGCAACCTGAATCAGGCCATCCTGCACAGCAATTGGAATACCGATATATAATATTTTCCCCATTACCTCACGATAAGGTTTGAAATCTTTCTTACTTAGCACAACACTTTTTCTTTTTATAATAACAATCACTGATACCAACACACTGATTGCCTGTGAAATAGTCGTTCCAAGTGCAGCACCCGCAGGACCAAGTTTAAGTGCTCCCATAAAAAGATAATCCAATACAATATTTGCAATACATGCCACGGCTATAAAATACATCGGACTTTTACTGTCTCCCATACCTCTGAAAATGGCGCTGATGATGTTATACGCCGTGATAAATGGAATACCAATAAAACAGATTGTCAGATATGTGACCGTACCATTTACAGCCTCCGCAGGGGTAGACATTACTGACACAATAGGGTGTACCAGCATAAGCAGCAATGCCATTCCAACGATAGCAACTCCCATGAATAAAACTATGGTATTACCAACTGCCTTAGATGCCTGTTTTTTATTATCAGCTCCAATTGCCTGTGCAATACTTACTGTTGTTCCCATCGCAAGACCTACAATCATAACAGTAATCATATGCATGATCTGCGAACCGACAGATACCGCAGTTGTGCTTGCTACACCATCATATTGCCCAATAATAAACAAATCTGCCATTCCATAGAGTGTCTGCAAAAAATAGGAAAGCAGATATGGAAGGGAAAACAAAATTACATTTTTGAATACACTTCCAGTTGTAAGATTTTTTTCCATAGCATTTTCCTCTTTCTTATCTGATATGAGCATATCATAAACTCTATATCGGTTGTAGAGTCAATAAACATTTGCAAATTTTATAATTTAATTCTGTATGCAAAGTAGATTGCGATAGTTGTACGCATTATTTCCACAACAATGCTGATTTTCTGTATTTTTCTAGCATTACCTATTGTCCTCCTGTTTTTACAGATATATCACATCATATAATTATCACTTCTAGTTATTTACTGCATTCCATAATTATCTTCTCACACCTGGCATATCCAAGCTGTGAACTGTTCAGGCACAACGTATAATTACTGGCTTTCCCCCATTTCTGCTCC
>OGOM01002088.1_pt1 | contig 12639 bp, 6 predicted proteins | sample 1552681 | NCBI WGS metagenome assembly OGOM01 (sample SAMEA2580188, study PRJEB22360) | human gut metagenome | biome: human gut; feature: human-associated habitat; material: faeces | place: Denmark | collected 2008/2010 | reverse complement strand
CCGCAGCCGCCGGAGCGGTGCTTAAGCCGTCAGGCGGGAATTGTGCGGTGTTGCCCTAAAACAAAATGGATGCCTCCCTCCACATTCAGAGAAGCATCCATGATGGATTCTTAATTATTCGATTTTTACCCGTGTCCAGAAAACCGGGTACATATCAGTACGGGACGGCAGCTTTGCTTTTATTGGTTTGCTCTTTTTATAAAAAACTATGATTACAGCGGCATATAGTCAAAATCAATGCGGCCAAGGGCAACGTTGGCACCGGCCACCTGCACTTTGACGGGGTCGCCCAGCATCCAGCGTTTTCCGGTCAGCGGATCCAGAATGCTGACACCCTCCACCACAGTGGCTTCGCCCTTGCAGAGCTGTGCGGCAGGCACAAAGCCCTCTACGGTGTTTTCCAGCGCCACAAAAATGCCGCGCGGTGTTACACCTGCCACGGTGCCGGTGTAGACTTCGCCCAGGTGGTTGTGCATATACTCGGCCTTGTACAGGTCCTCCACATCGCGCTCAATGCGCACGGCGGAAACTTCCTGGCGGCTGGACTGCTCGCTGGCGTGGGTGGCAAAACCGGTATAATCCTTGATGAGCTCCTGCTCCGGCTTGCCCACCAGCATATCCGTCAGGATGCGATGGATGGCAAGGTCCGGGTAACGGCGAATGGGGCTGGTAAAATGGGCATAGTCTGCCAGCACCAGGCCGTAATGGCCTTTCGGCTCCGGAGAGTAGCGAGCTTTCTGCATGCTGCGCAGGATACCGGTGTGGACCGGGATCTGGATGGGCTGGCCGCGGGTTTCGTCCAGAATGGCAGAAAGCTCCAGCTGGGTGGGCACTTCCCCGGCAAAGTGGACGTTCAGGCCGCAGGCTTTCAGGGTGTTGCTCAGCTTTTCCATGCGCTCGGCATCGGGGGCTTCATGGATACGGTACACAAACGGCACATGATGGGTGCGGCCCGCATTGGCAGCGCACTGGTTGGCCAGCAGCATGAACTCTTCGATCATGCACTCCGACACACCGCGGGTGCGCTTGACGATATCCACGCAGCGGCCTTCCTCGTCCATGACCAACTTGGCTTCGTCGGATTCGATGTCCATCGCGCCGCGTGCTTTGCGCAGAGCCAGGCGCTTTTCGTACAGCTCGGTCATCGCGGGCAGCTGAGCCATAACGTCTTTATATTTCGTCACCAGAGCCGGGTCATTGGAGCCGTCCAACAGAGCGTTAATTTCTTTATAAACGCCCTTGACACGGCTGCGGATGACGCTCTTGACGAACTGATAGCTATGGATATTGCCGCTTTCATCCAGCTGCATCAGGCAGGAGAACGCCAGGCGCTCCTCCCCTTCATTGAGGCTGCAGATGCCGTTGGAAAGCTGGGTGGGCAGCATGGGGATGACTTTATCCGCGTAATAGATGGAAGTTGCGCGCTCATAAGCTTCCTTATCCAGCGCGGTGTCCGGGCGGACATAGTGGCTGACATCCGCAATATGAACGCCCAGCTCATAGCCGCCGTTCTGGGTCTTCATCAGGCTGATGGCGTCGTCGATATCCTTGGTCTCGGCAGAGTCGATGGTAAAGATCGGCAGACCGCGCAGGTCGGCGCGGTGGGCAGCTTCGGCGGGGTCGATGAGAGCGTTATCATATGCGTGAGCTTCGGCCAATACCTCCTCCGGGAATTCCTGGCGGACATCACGGCCATACAGCACAGCCTTGGCGCACTCTGCTGCGCGGTCGGAAGTGCCGAAGCGCTCGGCAACAGCGCAGCGGTGGTCCATATGGCGCTGGCCGCGGTTGGTCAGGATAGCACCGACCTTATCCCCCAGCTGTGCGCCGTTGACGCCTTTTTTATCCAGCACAATGCGCACATCACGGCAGCCGTCCGGCTCCACGGCAAGGCGGCCGTCCTCAGTCAGCACAATGGTACCAGCAAAGGTGTTGTGCGGGGTGGTCACCTCCACCACTTCACCCTCGGCGCTGCCCTCCACACGGGGGTGGTCGAACAGTTTGATGATGATTTTATCCTGCGGCATAGCACCATGCAGGGCGCGGCCGGGAATAAAGATATCGCCGGTGCCGTCATCGCGGGACGCAAAGCCGAAGCGGGCCGCCAGCTTGACCAGTGTGCAGGGAATGCCAGCGGGGGCATCGGTATTTTCCATCACGGCAAAGCCCGGAACATAGGTACCGTTGCGGGCGGACAGCATACCGGTAGCTACCATGCCGGTTACGGTGTTGCGCAGGCGGGAATTATCCACCTGCAAAGCATTCTGCAGTTCACGCAGGGTCTGGGGGCGGTGCTTGCACGCCGCAAGAATATTTTTCTGTAATGGTGTCATGTTTTCTCCTTTGGGTTGGGCACAGGCAGCGGCCCATGCCTTTGTTTTTACTCCTCGTTTACGTCACCCTGCCACCCGGCAGGGTCCTTCCATAGCAGGCGTGGCCTTTGGTTTCGCGGCAGCACCTGCACCATTGTGACCTTTTTATTTTTCCCATAAAAAACGACCCGCGGTATTGGGCGGGTCGTTGACGGTTCCTGAATAAGGGAAAGCGGAACGCCAACAAAATTGGCCAGACCGTTCTCCTTTCATTCAATTACAAGCGGGCACTCAGCACACCAACCAGCAGCGTAGCTACAAAGAAAACAGCGCCGCAGATTTTGGTCACTTTGGCCAGCTTGGCATCCAGGCCACGCTCGCGGCCGGCAGCCATAAAGCTGCTATCACCCATAATGGCAGCAGACAGGCCCTGCCCTTTCTGGGTCTGGGACAAAGTGAACACAACGATCAGAACCGAAACAATGATCAGCACAACGCCGAACGCGATTTCATAAGCGGTCATGGATTAACAGCAACTCCTTTTCAGGCCACAGCCAAAACGGATGTTTCGGCCTGCCCTAACTCTCATACAGGTTATAATATAACATACCAAAAAGCAAAATGCAAGAACTTTACCCTGCCTTGTGCAGAAAAAGATTGCATTGCCTTTTTTTGCTCCTTACAGACTCATCTGCTCGGTCGTGTCCTCCTGGCGGAGCAGCGCGCCGGCTGCGGGCAGGGTGCGCACGCGGTAGCGGTGCGGGTCTTTCAGTTCCAGCCCCGCCGCCAGGCGCACTTTGGCGATTCGGGCGTTCTTTTTCAGCGTTACCATGTTGATACCGGCGGTATCGCGGGTAGCCTTTTCGGGAATCAGCGCACTGCCGACCAGGATCAAGCGTGGGCCACCGGTGCCGCCGCTGGTGAAGACGGCCAGCTCGGTTTCTTCCTCAATGTGCAGCATTGCGGCAAGTTCTTCCTTATCGCTATAGGCTTTCAGCAGCTTGCGGCGGTTCTGCTTGGTCATATAGCTGGCCAGCGGGATCTTTGCACACTTGCCGTTCTGGTAGAAGAACAGCATGTAACCACGGTAATCGACTGTGACCGTCATGAACAGCGGCACTTCGCCCTCTTCCATTTCCAGCTTGGAAGCGACATAATCACCCAGCACGCTGGCCTTGGTATCGGCAAATTCCGATGCGCGGGATTTATACACCTGGGCATGGTTGGTAAAGAAGAGCAGCTCGGCGCTGTTGGTGGTCTCTTTGGTATAAACCACCTCGTCGCCGTCTTTCAGCTTCTGCTCGCCAGACATGCGCAGGCTCTGCGGGGTAATTTTTTTGAAGTAGCCTTCCCGCGTAAAGAACACCGTGACCGGGTAATCCGGGATCTCGTTCTGCTCATCGGCAGCAGAATCGTCCGGCAGATCGTACAGAATTTCCGTTTTGCGGGGGCTGCCATACTTTTTGGCAACATCGCCCAGCTCGTTCATAATGATCTTGCGGATGCGGGCGGGGCGTTTGAGAACATCTTCCAAGTCTGCGATTGCCTTTTCCAGTTCCTCAATTTCCTCGGTGCGTTTGAGGATATACTCACGGTTGAGGTGGCGCAGCTTGATTTCCGCCACATACTCAGCCTGCACTTCGTCAATGCCAAAACCGATCATCAAGTTGGGCACAACCTCGGATTCTTCCGCAGTGTTGCGCACAATTTCAATTGCCTTATCAATATCCAGCAGGATAGCTTCCAGGCCGCGCAGCAGGTGCAGACGCTTTTGCTTGCCCTGCAGATCATAGTAGGTGCGGCGGCGCACGCATTCGGAGCGGAATGCGATCCACTCCAACAAAATCTGGCGCACGCCCAACACGCGGGGCTGGCCGCCGATCAGCACATTGAAGTTGCAGGCAAAACTGTCCTCCAGCGGGGTTGCCTTGAACAGACGCGCCATCAGCTTGTCCGGGTCCTGGCCGCGCTTGAGGTCGATGGTCAGCTTCAAGCCGTTCAGGTCGGTTTCATCACGCATATCGCTGATCTCACGGATCTTGCCCAGTTTGACCAGCTCGGTGATCTTATCCATGATGGCTTCCACCGTTGTGGTCGGCGGAATGCGGGTGATGTCAATGCAGTTGTTCTCTTTATCGTAAGCCCACTGGGCGCGCACGCGGATGCTGCCGCGGCCTTTTTCCAGCACATTCTGCATCTCGGCGGCATCATACAGGATGGAACCGCCGCCGACAAAATCCGGCGCGGGCATCAGCTGGGCCAGGTCCGCCTGGTCGTCTTTCATCAGGGCGATGGTTGCATTGCAGAGCTCCACCAGGTTGAAGGAACAGATGTTGGACGCCATACCGACCGCAATGCCCAGTGTGTTGTTGGCCAGAATGGTCGGGAAGGTGACCGGCAGCATCGTCGGTTCGGTGGTGGTGCCGTCATAGTTGGGCACAAAATCCACGGTATCCTTGTCGATATCGCGGAACAGCTCTTCACACACGGGTTCCAGCTTTGCCTCGGTGTAACGAGCGGCGGCGTAAGCCATATCGCGGCTGTACGCCTTGCCAAAGTTACCCTTGGAGTCCACAAAGGGCACCAGCAGGCTTTCGTTGGAACGGCCCATACGCACCATGGTGTCATAAATGGCGGCATCGCCGTGGGGGTTCAGGTGCATGGTGCTGCCCACGATGTTGGCGCTTTTGGTGCGGGCGCCTTTCAGCAGGCCCATGCCGTACATGGTATACAGCAGTTTGCGGTGGGCGGGCTTGAAGCCGTCAATTTCCGGCAGCGCGCGGGAAACAATAACGCTCATGGCGTAAGGCATGTAGTTTGTTTCCAGCGTATCGGTAATGGGGCTTTCGATGACCTCACCGGCAGAGAGGATCTCGACGTTATCGCCCAGCTGCGGGCGGGCAGGGGCGGCTTTCTTTTTGGTTGCTTTTTTTGCCATTTTGCTCTCTCCTCCCCTGATTAAGATACATCCAGATCGTCCAGATATTCAGCGCCGTGCTCCGCAATGTGCTCCTTACGGCCCTGCAGATTATCGCCCAGGAGCAGGTCAAACACCTCCGCCGTGCGCTGAACATCGGTGGGCAGAACTTTAATTAAGCGGCGGCTTTCGGGGCTCATGGTGGTCAGCCACATCATTTCGGGGTCGTTTTCACCCAGACCTTTGGATCGCTGGATCGTAAACTTCTGGCCGTCGATCCGCTTCATGATATCGGCCTTTTCCGGCTCGGTATAGGCAAAGTAGGTCTTATTTTTGGTGTTGATCTCATACAGCGGGGATTCCGCGATATACACATACCCCTGATTGATGAGGGTGGGGGTCAGGCGGTAGAGCATCGTCAGCACCAAGGTGCGGATCTGATAACCGTCCACATCAGCATCGGTACAGATGACGATCTTGTTAAAGCGCAGGTTGTCCAGATTAAAGGTAGCCAGGTCCTTATTGTGGCTGCCGCCCAGCTCCACGCCGCAGCCCATCACGCGGATCAAGTCTGTGATAATGTCAGACTTGAAAATGCGGGCGTAATCGGCCTTCAGGCAGTTCAGGATCTTGCCGCGAATGGGCATGATAGCCTGGAACTCCGAATCGCGGCTCTGTTTGACCGCGCCCATAGCGGAATCGCCCTCCACGATGTACAGTTCGCGGCGGGGGGCATCCTTGGTGCGGCAGTCCACAAATTTCTGCACGCGGTTGGCCAGGTCCATCTGCTGGGTCATTGTTTTTTTGATTGACACACGCGCTTTTTCGGCGTGTTCGCGGCTTTGCTTATTGATTAGCACCTGCTTGCAGGCTTTTTCGGCTTCGTCCGGGTGCTCCACAAAGTAGACTTCCAGCTGGTGCTTGAGGAACTCCGTCATGGCCTGGGCCACAAACTTGTTGGTGATGGCCTTTTTGGTCTGGTTCTCGTAGCTGGTGCGGGTGGAGAAGCTGGAGGAAACCAGAATCAGGCAGTCCTGCACATCGTTGAAGGTGATGGAGCTTTCGTTTTTCTTGTACAGACCCTTATTTTTCAGCCAGTTGTTGATCTGGTTGACAAAGGCCAGGCGGACAGCGCGGTCCGGGCTGCCGCCGTGCTCCAGCCACGAAGAGTTGTGATAGTATTCCAGCGTTTGCACCGCGTTGGAAAAGCAGAACGCCACGTTCATTTTGACCTGATATTCCGGCTGATCATCACGGTCGCGGCCGATTGCGGAACCGGAGCAGAAATACACCGGGGTCAGGGTTCCCTCACCGGCGATCTCATTGGCATAGTCCTGAATGCCATGCTCATAGAAATATTCGATTTTTTCGGCACGTTCGCCCGTGCGGTCGTTGAACACGAGAGTCACACCGTCATTGACAACGGCCTGGCGGCGCAGCATATCCTTGAAGGTATCCGCCGGAACATTGATGTCGGTAAACACATCGGTGTCCGGTTTCCAGCGGATGACGGAGCCGGTGCGGCGGCCGGTGAACGGCTCTTTTTTCAGCCCGCCGACATTCTCACCTTTTTTGAAATCCAGGTGATAGTGCATGCCATCGCGGTAAATATCCGCAGTCATCCATTCGCTGGAATACTGGGTGGCGCAAAGGCCAAGGCCGTTCAGGCCAAGGGAAAAGTCATAGTTGCCGCTGCCCTCGCCATATTTGCCTCCCGCGTACAGTTCGCAGAACACAAGATCCCAGTTCCAGCGTTCTTCAGCTTTATTGTAATCGACGGGGATACCGCGGCCAAAGTCCTCTACTTCCACAGAGTGATCCGGGTAAAGGGTAACGTTGATTTTGTTGCCGTGGCCGTCACGCGCTTCGTCGATGGAGTTGGATACGATCTCAAAAATGGAATGGGCACAGCCTTCCACACCGTCAGAGCCAAAGATAACGGCCGGGCGCTTGCGCACACGGTCTGCACCTTTTAAGCTCTTGATGCTTTCGTTGCCGTATTCTTCCTTCTTTTTTGCCATTCGGCAGTTCCCTCCCGTTTTTGGATGCAGGGAATCACGCTGCTGCGTACCCCTGTGCGCGCAGAATTTTGCTTTTTCAGGCGCGTAAAGATAATTAAACCACAGGTTGACAGGAATTGTCAAATCCAATTTTGCGTTTTTGCTGCACAAAGTTCCCTGTTGTGGTTATTTTTTGTCTGTTTTTTTGCGTTTGCGCGGCGGCTGGGCGGAGGCTTTTTCCTCTGCGGGCGCCGGGCGTCCCGGCTCTTCCGGCACGGGGGCCGGAGCTGTGCCCTGCAGTTTCCAGGCGCGCTCCAGCACGGGTTTCAGGTACTGGCCGGTGAAGGAGTTCGGGTTCTGGGCCACCTGTTCCGGCGTACCGGTTGCCACAATGGTACCGCCGCCGCTGCCGCCCTCCGGCCCCAGGTCGATGATATAGTCGGCACGCTTGATCACATCCAGGTTATGCTCGATCACGATCACGGTGTTGCCCGCATCAGCCAGCTTATCCAGCACCTTGACCAGGCGGTGCACATCGGCAATGTGCAGGCCGGTGGTAGGCTCGTCCAGAATATAGACGGTTTTGCCGGTATCGCGGCGGGCAAGCTCGTTGGCCAGCTTGACACGCTGGGCTTCGCCGCCGGAAAGTGTGGTGGCCGACTGGCCCAGCTGCACATAGCCAAGGCCGACTTCCTGCAGGGTTTGCAGTTTGCGCGCAATTTTGGGCTGGTTGGCAAAGAAATTGCAGGCTTCCTCCACCGTCATATCCAGCACATCGGAGATGTTTTTGTCTTTATATTTTACTTCCAGCGTTTCGCGGTTATAGCGCTTGCCCTTGCAGACATCGCAGGGGACGTAAATATCCGGCAGAAAGTGCATTTCGATCTGCACAATGCCGCCGCCCTCGCAGGCTTCGCAGCGGCCGCCCTTGACGTTGAAGCTGAACCGGCCGGGGCCGTAACCGCGCTGTTTGGCATCCTGGGTGTTGGAGAAGAGGGTGCGGATATCGCCGAACACACCGGTGTAGGTGGCCGGGTTGGAGCGCGGGGTGCGGCCAATGGGCGACTGGTCAATGCCGATGACCTTATCGATCCATTCCATACCCTGAACTTCGTCACACTGGCCGGGGCGGCTGCGGGCGCCGTTGAGCGCTGCAGCCAGCGACTTATACAAAATTTCATTGACCAGCGTGGACTTGCCGGAACCGGAAACACCAGTCACGCAGATCACTTTGCCAAGGGGAAAATCCACGGTAATGTTTTGCAGGTTGTTTTCCCGCGCTTTGACCACCGTGAGCATTTTACCGTTACCGGAGCGGTGGGCGGTGGGAACTTCCACAAATTTGCGGCCGGAAAGGTACTCGCCGGTCACACTGCGCGGGGCATTGCAGATGTCCTCCACACTGCCGGCGGCCACGATCTCGCCGCCATGCACACCGGCACCGGGGCCGACATCCACAATATAGTCCGCCTGGCGCATGGTGTCCTCGTCGTGCTCTACTACAATCAGGGTGTTGCCCAGGTCGCGCAGGCGCTTCATGGTGGCAATCAGCTTATCGTTATCGCGCTGGTGCAGGCCGATGCTGGGTTCATCCAGCACATACAGCACGCCGGTCAGTGCGCTGCCGATCTGGGTCGCCAGGCGGATGCGCTGGCTTTCGCCGCCGGAAAGGGACGATGCGCCGCGAGACAGGGTCAGGTACCCCAGACCCACGCTCTTCAAAAAGCCCAGACGCTCTTTGACCTCTTTGAAGATGGAGGCAGCGATGACTTCATCCCGCTCGGACACTCTTGCCGTCTGAATAAATTCCAGCTCCTCGTTCACGCTCATATCGCAGAACTGGGCAATGTTGATGCCGCCCACCGTGACGGCGAGGCTGGTGGGCTTCAGGCGTTGGCCGTGGCAGGTGGGGCACTCCTCGCTGGACATGACAAGGGCGATTTCCTCCTTGACCCACTCGCTGCCTGTTTCACGGAAGCGGCGCTCCAGGTTGGGGATAATACCCTCAAACGTGTTCATATAGGTACCGGAGCCAAACATATTCTCGCGCTGCATCTCGATTTTTTCAGTTCCGGTGCCATACAGGATGGCGTGCACGGCTTCTTTGCTCATCTCCTTGATGGGGGTATCCAGCGTAAAGCCATAGCGCTTGCCCAGCGCTTTGTAATACATTTCAGAGATGGATCCCTCCGCATAATACCAGCCGCTGGCCTTGATGGCACTTTCGCGGATGGACTTGCGCGGATCCGGAATCACGCGGGCCGGGTCCACCTTCATAAAGGTGCCCAGGCCGGTGCAGGTTTCACAGGCGCCAAAGGGATTGTTAAAGCTGAACATGCGGGGGGAAAGTTCGTCAATGGAAACACCGTGCTCCGGGCAGGCATAGTTCTGGCTGAACTCCATCGGTTCGCCGCCGATAACATCAATGATGACAAGGCCGCCGGTCAGGGCAACGGCAGTCTCAATAGAATCGGCCAGGCGGCCGCGCACCGTATCATTGATGGACAGGCGGTCCACGACGATTTCAACGGTATGCTTGATATTCTTTTCCAGCTTGATCTCTTCGTCCAGATCATACAGGTTGCCGTCGATCTTCACACGAGCATAGCCACCGCGGCGGGCAGCATCCAGCTCTTTCTGCTGGGTGCCTTTGCGCTGGCGCACCACAGGAGCCAGCACCTGAAACTTCGTACCTTCGTCCAGTTTGAGCACCGCGTCCACCATTTCGTCCACGGTCTGCTGGCTGATCACCCGCCCGCACACCGGGCAGTGGGGCACGCCCACGCGGGCGTACAGAAGTCGCAGATAATCGTAGATCTCCGTCACGGTGCCCACGGTGGAACGCGGGTTGTGGCTGGTGGTTTTCTGGTCGATGGAAATTGCCGGCGAGAGGCCGGTAATCTCGTCCACATCGGGCTTGTCCATGCGGCCCAAAAACATGCGTGCGTAGCTGGAAAGGCTTTCCACATAGCGGCGCTGGCCGTCGGCATAGATGGTGTCGAACGCAAGGCTCGACTTGCCCGAACCGGAAAGGCCGGTCATGACGATCAGCTTTTCCCTCGGGAGGGTCAGGTTAACATTTTTCAGGTTGTGCTCGCGGGCACCTTTGATGACGATCTTATCGTTTGCCAAGGTATTTTCTCCCTTTTCGTTGTGTCTGTGAATGATTCTGTTTGCGCTCCGTTTCTGCCGCAGAGTCCACCGTCGGGTTCTCGCCCCGGCGCAGTCGGTCGATCTGGTCACGCAGGAAGGCCGCGTGCTCAAACTCCAGCAGCTTCGCCGCTTCCTTCATCTCACGGGTCAGGCGCTCGATGGCGGCTTCCCGCTCCATCCTGCCCATGCGGCGGGTGTTCAGCTTAGCATTCTCCGCTTTATCGCTGATCTCGATGCTGTCTGCAATGGCCTTGACGATGGTTTTTGGCACGATGCCATGTTCTTTATTGTAGGCCATCTGGATGGCGCGGCGGCGCTCGGTCTCGGTGATGGCGCGGTCCATGCTGTCGGTGACGACATCCGCGTACATGATGACAAGGCCCTCGGCATTGCGGGCCGCGCGGCCAATGGTCTGGATCAGGCTGGTCTCGCTGCGCAGAAAGCCCTCCTTGTCGGCATCCAGAATGGCCACAAGGCTCACCTCGGGCAGGTCAAGACCCTCGCGCAACAGGTTGATGCCCACCACAACATCAATGGAGCCAATGCGCAGGTCCTTGATGATCTCCATGCGCTCAAAGGTGTCCACCTCGTGGTGCATATACTTGACTTTGATGCCCTGTTCGGTAAGGTAGTCGGTCAGGTCTTCGGCCATTTTCTTGGTCAGCGTGGTCACGAGAACGCGCTCGTGCCGCTGGATACGGGTATTGATCTCGCCCAACAGATCCACCACCTGCCCTTCCACCGGGCGCACCGAAATGAGCGGGTCCAAAAGGCCGGTGGGCCGGATGACCTGCTGCGCCACCTGCGTGCTGTTCTGCCGCTCGTAGTCGCCGGGCGTAGCCGAAACGAAGATCATCTGGTTCAGCTTGGACTCCACCTCCTCGAACTTGAGCGGGCGGTTATCGAAGGCGGACGGCAGGCGGAAGCCGTACTCCACCAGCGTTTTTTTGCGGGCATAGTCGCCGCCGTACATGGCGCGCACCTGCGGCAGGGTAACATGGCTCTCGTCCACAAACAGCAGAAAATCATCCGGGAAATAATCCAGCAGAGTGGTGGGCATACTGCCCGGTTTTCGGCCGGAGAGCACCGCCGAATAGTTCTCGATGCCTTTGCACATGCCCACCTCGTTGAGCATCTCAATGTCGTAATTGGTGCGCTGGGCAATGCGCTGCGCCTCGATCAGCTTGCCCTCGGCGGTGAACTGCTTCACCTGTGCGTCGCACTCGGCGCGGATCTTTTCCAGTGCTGCGGCCTTCTTCTCGGCGCTGACGATATAGTGGCTGGCCGGGAAGATGGCAACGTGCTTGACGGCAAAATGAAAAGCCTTTTGGATCGTTGTGTGCGAAAGCTGTATGCACCGGTCGTGGCATCCGGTTATACAAAGCCGTCGCCGCTGCTTGGTGATCTGTACCGTATGCTGAAAGAGCAGGACGCACCGGAAGCACAGGAACTGGCGCTGCGCATGGAAATTTATACTGCGGGTTCTTACGATATGTTTGCGCAGTCTACGAACGTCGATACACAGGCGCATATCATCGACTATGACCTTTCAAAGCTTGGTGAGGGTATGAACGCGGTCGGTATGCTCATTGTCCTTGAATCGATTTACAGCCGCCTAATGGACAACTGGCGGAAAAAGAGGCACACGTACATTTATATCGATGAGATCATGACGATTTTTCGTAACCCATACGCGGCACAGTATTTTGCATCGCTTTGGCAGCGCATCCGCAAGCGCGGCGGTTATATCATCGGTGCGACCCAGAACACAACGGAAATACTAAACAGCCCGGAGGCACGTAAACTGCTTGAAAACAGCTACATTATCACGATGCTGTACCAGTCTGCACCGGACAGAGACGTACTTGCGGAAATGTTTAGCCTGTCTGAGGCGCAGAAGCAGGCGCTTGCCAAGGAGCAGTACGGCACAGGACTCATCAAGGTCGGCAGCACGATTGTGCCGTTTGAAAACGATTTCCCGACCGATAATCCCTTGTATCAGCTGATGTCCACAAAGCCGTCTGACGGATGGGGGCAAGAAGTAAATGAACATTACGACGTATGAGAACACGGTAAAGAAAGGCACGATCAAGGCACACGGGCGCAGTGACGGTTTACGGGAAATGTCGGAGCAGCTCGCCGAGATGCAAAAAATCGTCACTGCACCGATGAGCGTCGATACGCCGGAGCAAGATGGGGACAAAGCGCCGGAAACGGCTGCGGCGGATCAAGTCGTCGGCCGTGCAAAATCGACGGC
>OGOM01002086.1_pt1 | contig 12657 bp, 4 predicted proteins | sample 1552681 | NCBI WGS metagenome assembly OGOM01 (sample SAMEA2580188, study PRJEB22360) | human gut metagenome | biome: human gut; feature: human-associated habitat; material: faeces | place: Denmark | collected 2008/2010 | reverse complement strand
GTTCCGCCGGAACTTTGGTCATTTCTTTCATCGGAATGCAGTCGCAGGAAGTGAAAGTTAAGCCAATTGTAAAAGTATTATTAAAATCTGACGCAGAACAACTTGATGAAGTTATGGTTGTTGCGTATGGCACTGCTAAAAAATCTTCATTTACAGGAGCGGCATCTTCTGTTGATGGAGCAAAAGCTTTAAAAGATATTCCTGTCACCTCTTTTGAGCAAGCTCTTGCTGGTACAACTCCTGGATTAACAATAAACAGTAACAGTGGACAACCGGGCGCGGCATTAGAAATTCGCGTAAGAGGTACAGGCTCAATGAATGCAACCAATGAGCCATTATATGTAATAGATGGTGTTCCCGTTGTATCAGGAGATGTTGCTATATCAGGTGTAACAGACGATAGTAAATCATTTAATATTATGTCATCTATTAATCCCAGTGATATTGAGAATATTACCGTATTAAAGGATGCGGCTGCAGCTTCTTTGTATGGTTCTAGAGCAGCCAATGGTGTAATTTTGATTACTACAAAGAAAGGAAAAGCCGGCAAAACACGTATCAATTTTAAAGCCAATTGGGGATTCTCTGATTGGGCTATGAAAAATCGTGAAAATGTAAATGGAACTCAACGTAGAGAACTGACATACGAAGGAGCATATAATGAAGCTATTCTTTATGGTATTCCTGATGCTGAGGGAAATTACACTCCTGCTACAGAGGAACAAGCAAAAGCGTATGCTCAGGCAGCAGCCGATACTTATGCACCTGATTATAATGAAGACTGGGAGTCTGCTTTATTCCGTAAACACGGCTCTTCACAAAACTACGAATTTTCTGCACAAGGTGGTGATGATCGAAACTCCTTCTTCGCTTCTTTAGCATACAAAAAAGACCAAGGTAAAGCTAACAACTCTAAAATGGATGGATTTATTGGACGTATCAATGCAACTCACCGTTCGGCAGATAATAAATGGCAAATGGGAGCAAATATTTCATTGTCAAAACAAAAATCCTCTGTTGTTAGTGAAGGAACAGCTTTTGCCAATCCTTTTTTCTTGCTTAACTATGTGATTACCCCTAACATACGAATCTACGATGACGAAGGGAACTATGATATGTCAAATCCTATTATTCAGGCTTATTTCCCTAAATCTCATCCTATAGAAGATTTACAGAAAGACAAGAATGAGTCAAATGTTTTCAGAAGTTCGAATAATTTATGGGCCTCCTATGAGATTATTGATGGGTTAACGCTAAAAGAAAATGTCAGCTATGATTATATAGCTAATAAATCATTAACCTACTGGCCTATGGATTCAAACAATGGTAGCGATTTAGGAGGTCTTGGATCTAACTATATTTTGAATCAAAACAACATCTATTCTTCTACCACATTAAATTATGTGAAGAGCTTTAATCAAAAACATAATTTGGATGTACTTGTAGGATGGGATGTAGATGACCGCAGAATAGAGTATGTAATGGCATCACAAAATGGATATCCGCACAATAAATTGCCAGAATCTATTAATGCTGCTACTCCAATGGAAGGTATGGCGTATTACGAACAAGACCATTTGTTGTCACTTTTGTCACGTGTAAATTATGATTTTGACAATAAATATTATGTATCAGCCAATTTCCGTCGAGATGGAAGCTCACGTTTAGGTGCAAATAATCGATGGGCAAACTTCTGGTCTGTTTCTGCTGCTTGGAGAATGACACAAGAAGAATTTATGCATAATCTGACATGGTTAAATGATTTAAAGATAAGAGCATCTTATGGTATCAATGGTACTTTGCCTAGTTCATACTACAGCCATCTAAGCTTGTATGGATATGGTTACAATTACCAGGATAAACCAGGCTCTGCTCCAAATTCTGTTCCAAATCCAGACTTGTCATGGGAAAAAAACAAGAATCTCAATATCGGATTTGATGCTCGTTTTTTTGACCGTTTAAACATTACATTTGATTACTATACACGTCGTACAAGTGATTTATTGCAAGATGTTCCCACATCAATGGCTGTAGGTTTTCAAACTATGCTAAAAAATGTTGGTGAAATGAAAAATCAGGGTGTAGAAGTAGACATCAATGTGGACGTGTTCAAACACTCACAAGTAAGATGGAATACAGGTCTAGCATTGTCACACAATAGCAATAAAGTAACCAAGCTTTATGGAGGAAAAGATATCATTGATGGTACTAGTATTATTCGTGAAGGAGAATCATACTATTCATGGTGGAGCCGTGAATGGGCTGGTGTAGACCCACAAACTGGTGAAGAGCAATGGGTATTAAATACAGTAAATGAAGATGGCAGTATAAACAGAGAATTAACTAAAGATCCTACAAAAGCTCAACGTGTAATTATCGGCAAACCAGACCCAAAACTAACTGGTGGATGGAGAAACTCTGTTTCATGGAAAGGATTAGAATTGAGTATGCTTTTCAATTTCTCTTTAGGTGGAAAAGTATTCGACACTTGGAGAACAAGTCTTACAGATACAGATGGATATCGGGTATGGTATAATATGTCAACCGAACAGTTAGACAGATGGCAAAAACCTGGTGACGTTACAGATGTTCCTCGCCGAATCAATAATTACAAATGGGGAAATTATGGGAGCTCACGTTTTATGAAAGATTTGAACTATTTACGTTTGAAATCATTAAGTCTTTCTTACTCACTTCCACAAAAATGGGTTAACAAAGCACAGTTAAACAATGTTCGTGTATTTGTCTCAGGAACGAATCTACTCACTTGGACTTCATATAAATATGCAGATCCTGAAATGCCAGTAAATGGAATTCCAACACTTGGACTTCCTAACTTAAAGACTGTTACATTTGGTGTTGAATTAGGAATTTAATAAAAAGAAGAAACAATGAAAACAACTATACATACAATATTTGTGACCTTGCTGACTGGAGTTACGTTGTTATCTTCGTGTGATGATTATCTGACAACATTGCCTAGCAATTCGTTAGTTAGTGAAGGAGCAATCACCACGGAAGAAGATACGAGAACAGCAGTGAACGGACTTTATCAAGGGCTTATTTCTGTCGATGGTTCATACTATTACGGTACAGATTTCATTACTCGTCCAGAAGTGGGCGGTGAAGATATACAAACTAGAATGGTTGGAGACCGTACAGAAAACTTTTATCGTTTTACCGATAGGCAAAATAATGCTAGAGAATCACTTTGGTCTGTACCTTATGTAGTCATAAATCGTGCTAATGTCCTCTTAGATGCTATTGAATCTGGTTCTATACCAATGACAGATGTAACTAAGAATTCAAAGGGGGAAGCTTTAGCAATCAGAGCATTAGCTCATTTCAACCTTCTAATTACTTATGGTACACCGTATCAAAAAGATAATGGAGCATCTTTAGGAGTTCCTGTGATAACAACCGTACTTGATGCTGCAAGTTTACCTGAGCGTCTTACTGTAGCACAAGGCTATGAAGCAGTTTTAACTGATTTAGCAGATGCTTTAAATCTTATAAGTGAAGATAAAACATACGGTCACATAAACCGCTGGGGGGTAAAGGCCTTAATAGCTCGTGTCAATTTATATAAAGGTAATTATGAGGAAGCCTATAAATACGCAAAAGATGTCATTGATAATGGAGGATATAATCTAGTCCCTAACGCTGAATATATCAACATGTGGGGAAAACGTGAAAATAGTGAATCTATTTTTGATTTAGATTTATCTTCTACTATGTATGGCGGAAGTAGAGAGCTTATTGGATCTCTTGTTGCACCAAGTTCATACGGAACAATGATTGCAACAACTGATTTCCTGAATTTACTAAACGAAGATCCGGATGATGTACGATTGGGATTATTGATAAAAGATAAAGATGGACAGAAGCGTGTTGTAAACAAGTATCCAGGACTTGACGGAAATATTTTTGTGAATAATGTTAGAGTAATCCGATTGTCTGATATTTATCTAATTGGAGCAGAAGCTGCATTAAGAAAAGGCACTCCTGATCAAAATTCTGCTGATGAATACTTATATCAAATAAGACATCGTGCTAATCCAAACAACACAAAAATCATAGCAACTCTTGATTTAGTTAAGAAAGAACGTAGAAAAGAACTTGTGATGGAAGGTCATAGACTATATGACATTTTACGTGTAGGAGATACTGTTGAGAGAAAAGGAGGTACTCATTTCTTGAATGGAGAAGATTTAATAACCGTTAATTGGAATGATTATAGAACTATTATGCCTATCCCTCAGGCGGAAATTGATGCTAATCCTCAGATTAAACAGAATCCCTCATATTAATAGATTGAGAAGTTTTTCTTGAATTTATAATATATAGAAGCAAAAAGCATTGTCTTCTTATTTATAAATTCCGAGAATTATTATAGGAAACTTACCCAAGTTGCGTAGCGTATTCTTGGGTAAGTTTTTTTCTTAGTACGCTCTCTATTTTATTATAAGACATTTTCTTTAAACTACTTAATATATAAGCAGGTGGCTCAATATATATTGTTGTAAAATCTATGAAGAAATTTCATACTCTTAAAACAATATAAGGCAGGAAAACATATTTTATTGACAAATGAAAACGCGTTTACTGAATAAATGTATGGAATTTTATTTGTCTTGTATGACTCAATAAATTCGTTTTGAGCTAATATATTCATCTAATTATATAAAAATGACTTATTCAGAGTATAATCTTGGTAGAAAATCCGTATAGAATATCAGTTTACAAGCCATCTTGATTTACAAATCTTATTTAATTGAATAATTTCTATTTATTTATAGATCAATAATTTATAATACTTTATAGTTCCGCCGGAACTTTGGTCATTTCTTTCATCGGAATGCAGTCGCAGGAAGTGAAGATTAAGCCTATCGTAAAAGTGGTGTTGAAGTCTGATGCTGAGGTACTTGATGAAGTTGTGGTAACTGCGTATGGTACTTCTACCAAAGGGTCATTTACAGGTTCTGCAGCAGTGATGAAAGCTGATAAGATTGAGAAACGTCAGGTGTCAAACGTATCAAATGCATTGGCTGGAGCTGTAGCAGGTGTGCAGATTTTGAGTGATAACGGTCAGCCGGGTGAAGATGCAAAAGTGCGTATCCGTGGTGTCGGATCAATCAATGCCGGAACAGACCCGTTGTATGTAGTAGACGGTGTGCCTTATGATGGAGATTTGTCATCTATCAACTCTGCAGATATTGAATCAATGACAGTGTTGAAAGATGCGGCTTCTACAGCGTTGTATGGTGCGCGTGGTGCAAACGGTATCATCATGATTACTACTAAAAAAGGTACTTCTGGTAAGGCACGTGTAAACTTCGATGCAAAATGGGGTGCCAACTCTCGTGGAGTAAAGAACTACGATGTGCTGACAAGTTCAAAGAATTATCTGGAAAAAGCTTACGAAGCTATCTATAATGGTTATGTACAGACCAGTGGCATGACTCCGCAGGCTGCCAATGTAGCTGCAAACAATACTTTGCTTTCTGCTGGAAATGGTGGTGTAGGTTATCAGATTTATACAGTACCTGAAGGTCAGTTGCTGATTGGTAGCAACGGTTTGCTGAACCCGAATGCTACATTGGGCTATACAGATGAATATGGATATTATTATACTCCGGATAACTGGGCGGATGAGACTTTCAGGACTTCACTTCGTCAGGAATACAACTTGAATGTGTCCGGAGGTAACGACAAGTCTACTTTCTACATGGCTTTTGGCTATTTGGATGATCAGGGTGTAATTGAAGGCTCTGGCTTGACTCGTTTCAGCGGTCGTTTGAAAGGTGACTACAAGGTGACAGACTGGTTGAAAGTGGGTGCCAACATGAACTATGTAAATTCAAAGAGTAACTATCCGGGCGATCAGAATAATACATCATCTTCCGGTAATGCTTTCTATATTGCCAATAACATTGCTCCGGTTTATCCGATGTATGTACGTGGCGCTGACAAACAGATTATGACACTGAACGGTCGTAAGGTATATGATTACGGTGATGGTGTAAGTACTCCTTCATCACGTGCATTTATGTCTATTGCCAACCCGGCAGGTGGCCTTATTTATAATAAGACTGAATATTTGGCTGACGTGCTGAATGCAAACTGGTTTGCTGAATTGACTCCGATTAAAGGTTTGACTATCAGCGCACGCTTTGGTATGAATATTGATAATACACGTTACAATGATTTGGGTAACGCATATATGGGTCAGAGTGCTTCTTATGGAGGTAATGCTTATCAGGCTGCTATGCGTACTTTCGGTTTCGATCAGCAGTACGTAGCGAACTATCAGTTTGCTGTGAAAGATGTACATCATTTTGATATTACTGCCGGTTATGATGGTTATTCATACCAATATACAGAATTGACTGGTTCTGGTCAGAATCTGTATGATCCGGAAAGCTTCTATATCAGCAATACAATCGATAAGAAGACTGCCAGCGGTATGAAATTGACTTATGCTACTGAAGGTTTCTTCGGTCGTGTAAACTACTCTTATGATGACAAATATTTTGGTAACGTTTCTTACCGTCGTGATGCTTCTTCTCGTTTTGCTCCTGAAAATCGTTGGGGTGACTTCTGGGCTGCAGGTGTGGCTTGGATGATTACACGTGAAGATTTCATGAAGGATATTACGTGGATTAACATGTTGAAACTGAAGGCTTCTTTCGGTCAGCAAGGTAACGATGATATCTTGTTCCCTGGTGGGTATACTGTAGGAGTGATGGGGACAGCTAAAAACTATTATCCATGGATGGACCAGTATAACATGACTGGTGCAGATGGTGTATTCTCTGACGGTACGATGATTGCAAAAGGTAATCGGGATTTGACTTGGGAAACTTCAACTTCTTATAACGTAGGTATTGATTTTGCCTTGTTCAATAACCGTTTGAACGGATCGGCTGAATACTTCGGTCGTAAGTCAAGTGATATGCTTTACAACAAACCGGTTGCCGGAAGTGTGGGTTATACTTCTATTCCGATGAACGTAGGTTCTATGACCAACTCTGGTTTTGAATTGGATTTGACTTATTTGATTTTCAACCAGAAGAACTTTACTTGGGATGTGAATTTGAATGCCACTTTCATCAAAAATAAAATCAACAAGTTGCATCCGGACTTGGATGGTCAGTTGATTGATGGAAACTACATTTACGAAGAAGGTGAATCAATGTACCGTATGTATTTGGTAGATTATGCTGGCGTAGATCCAGAAACAGGTTTGGCTCAGTATTGGGCAAAAGATGAAAAGGGTGAGTTGTACAAAACAGAGAACTATGCATTAGCTCAGACTACAAACAAGGTAGCTACAGACAACTTGATGCCGAAGGTATACGGTGGTTTGGGTACTTCTGTGCAGGTTTACGGTTTTGATGCTTCTATCCAGTTGTCTTATCAGTTGGGTGGTCAGATTTATGACTCAGGTTATCGTTTCATGATGGCTGGAAAAGGTGGCGGACATAACTGGCACAAGGATATTTACAATGCCTGGACTCCGGAAAATAAATATACGGATGTACCTCGTCTGAATGCACAGGATAAGTATACAAACTCTACTTCAACTCGCTGGCTTGCAAGTTCTAACTATCTGAGTGTAAATAATATCACTATTGGTTATACACTTCCGTCTAACTTGGTTCGCAAGATGATGCTGGAAAAACTGCGTGTATATTTCACTGCCGATAATGTAGGATTGCTTTCTGCACGTAAAGGTCTTGACCCACGTCAGAGCTATACAAGTGCTACTACATCACTTTATACTGCCATCCGTACAATTTCTGGAGGTATCAGCCTTACATTTTAATTAAAATATAAATAAGAAACAGATATGAAAACAAAATATATTTTTGCTTCATTGCTTGTATCTTCACTGGCTGTGACTGGTTGCCAGGATATGGATACATTGCCCGATGGAGGAATCGTGACAGACTCTCAGAAGGAGACCGTTTCTACACTGAATCCTGAACGTGGAGTGGCAAAGGTAAATGCGATTTTCTCTACTTTCAACCAGGCTTTCCCTAACTCAAGTGTATTGGGAGCTGAACGTCATAATGATATTGGTTATCCTACTGTCATGTTGTGTCTGGACTCTAATACAGAAGACGTAATAAGTGATAACAACGGTTATAACTGGACTGGATATGACTTGACATTTGAAGACCGTGAAAATACTTCCTTGGAAGGACAGATGGTATGGAATGACTTGTATTCTATCGTTTTTGCTGCCAACAATGTAGTAGGAAGCATTGATGAAAAAACAGAAGACGCCAATGAACAATTCTATCTGGGACAAGGACTGGCTGCACGCGCATTCTCTTATTGGGTAATGGCACAACTGTATCAGTTTAACTATAAAGGTAATGAGGACAAACCTTGTGTACCGCTGATTACAGAAAAGAATTCGGCAGATGCTTCTGTGAATGGTTGTAAACGTTCGTCTGTAAAAGACGTGTATACACAGATTGAATCAGACTTGAACAATGCTATTGATTTGCTGACTAATGCAGAAAAAGGAAAGGTAAAACGTGCTGACAAGCGTTATATCAGTCTGTCAGTAGCATACGGACTTCGTGCACGTATGTATCTGTCAATGCATGAATACGCTAAAGCAGCTGATGATGCGGCAAATGCTATCAAGGCGGCAACAAGTGAAGGTATTGCTATCGCTTCTCGTACTGCGGTAGGTAAACCGACATTTTGGAGTGTAGATGAGGTGAACTGGATGTGGGGTATCATTGTCAGCGAAACAGATGACGTGGTAGATACAGGTATCTGTAACTGGCCTTCTCACATGGGATCACTGAGCTATGGATATGCAAACTATTCAGGTGGTCGTCAGATTAGTTTGAAATTATATAAGGAGATTGATGATGCTGACATCCGTAAACAATGGTGGTTGGATGCCGCTGCAGAATCTGATGGTTTCTTAAGTGACGAACAAGCTGCTTTTGTGGCAAAACAGGGTTACAAGCCTTATACTCAGGTAAAATTCGGTCCCTATAATGATGTGGTAGGTACTACTATCAATGCCAATGATATTGTATTGATGCGTATTGAAGAAATGTATCTGATTGCTGCAGAAGCATACGCTGAAGCTGGAAATCGGGCTGAAGGTGAAAAATATTTCAAGGAATTGCTTAACAACCGTTTGTCAAGCGGATCACAAGCTTATTTAACTGACTATGCTTCTAATCCTCAGGAAGCTGTTTATTTCCAGCGTCGTATTGAACTTTGGGGTGAAGGAGTAATTTGGTTCGATGTAATGCGTCTTAACAAGGGAGTAGACCGTCGTGGAGCTGGTTTCCCGAATGCAGAATGTGTATTTAATATTGCAAAAACAGACGATATCTTGTTGTGGCGTATACCGGAAGCTGAACTTCAGGCTAATAAGGCATTAACTGCAGAAGATAGTCCGGCATGGACTTTACCGAAACCAGTTGCAGATGAATAATAAGTTAGATTAAAGTTAAAAACTAAGAGTATTATGAAATTAAATAAATTCTTTTTCGGATTATTGATGACTCCGGCCGTAATGATGGTAGGATGCAGCGATTATGAAGATACGGAAGTGGCAAGCCCGGAAGCAGATGCGGATGCAATTGGTGCTTATTTTGAAAGCAGTGCAGTTTCTGAACAGTTGGTCCCGGGGCAAACATCTTTTAAGATTGTGTTGAATAGAGCTTCTTTTTCTGAAGCTGTAAATGTACCGGTTAAGGCAACAGATCCAGATAACTTTTTCTCTTTGTCAGATAATCAGTTTGTGTTTGATGCTGAGAAACAGGTTAGTAGTCCGATAACTGTTACTTTCAATCAAAGTGTAGTAGAGCTTCAGAAGACATATTCTTTGAAGTTGCAGGTTGCAGACGGAGTGAAAGATCATTTGTATGGTGCAGGTTATACAGATGCAACCTATTCTATGGTGATTGATTATGCCTGGAAGAGTGACTCATTGGCATCTACTATGGTGAAAGATGAGTATGCAGGTACATTTGATAAAGAAGGAGCTTTGGCTGCAGTAGAAATTGCAAAAGATTTTGAAGTAGACGAAGAAAAACCATCACCTGATTATACTAAGAATTCTTTGGTGCGTATCTCTAGTTTCTTTGCTACTATTGGTAAGTCGAAGGCAGCTGGAGAAGACCACATTCAGTTTGTGGTAGATAAGGATCATAAAAATCCTCAATTCTTAACAACTGATTACCTGGCTAATAATGAAATTTCTCTGAAAGTCAATACAACAAAATTGGCTACAGGAATGACTCAGAAATTTGCTGAAGAGAAGGAGTATCCTATCTGTATGGACTTGGTAGGTATTAACGTGGAAGCAGCAACTGCTGAGGCTAAAACGGACAACGTGACTTATCAGGTAACATATGAACTTTATGCATTTGATGAGAAAGCTGATAAAAAATATCTGCTTTCAACAGCAGATGATACTGTACCAGTAGAAGGTAATACTCAATATAAAGCTAAATTTGAAGTGAAATTCGTAAAAGCTTCTGCTGAATAATCGTTATTATAGCTGAAATAATAAAAGAGGTATGTCCTGTGTGGATGTACCTCTTTTTTCGTCTTATTTACTTAAAAACTGGTCTTTTTGTTAGAATGAACTTCTTAATAATACAAAATAATTGCAATTTTATTCTATTTGTATTCACTTTTTATGCACTTGAAAAAGTGGAAGCAAGTTCCTAAAAACCATCTGTTTATCTCTTTTAATATCGTTTTGCTCCTTATAAATAAAATTTAGTGTAAAATTGCCCGCTGTTTTATAATTTCTCTTTATTTTCTTACATTCGCGCCCCGTTTGTGATAAATGTATTAGACTAACTTAACTAAATTAAAAGAGAGATTTTATGAAACAAAGAATGACGTTGTTCATGGCCATTCTTCTGATAGGGATTGGTCTGTCAAACGCCCAAGTTTCTCAAGTAACCGGTAATGTGATGTCGGAAGAAGACGGATTGCCGGTGGTGGGCGCATCGGTGTTGGTAAAAGGTACTACTGTAGGGACAGTGACCGACATTGATGGAAACTTTACAATTTCTGGTGTGCCGGCTTCGGCAAAAACTTTAGTGGTTTCTTTTATCGGTTTGCAGAGCCAGGAAGTAGCTGTAAAACCGGTGGTGAACGTAGTGTTGAAATCGGATGCGCAGGCTTTGGAAGAAGTGGTGGTTGTGGCGTATGGTACGCAGAGCGCACGTACGGTGACAGCTTCAGTAGCTTCAATCCGCAATGATGCTTTAAAGGACGTGCCTAATACAAGTTTGGACCAGATGATGCAGGGACGTGCTTCTGGTTTGAACGTAACGACTCCTTCAGGAGGAGTAGGTCAGGCTCCAGTGGTACATATTCGTGGTGTAAACTCGATTACTTCGGGTACTTCTCCGTTGTACGTAGTGGATGGAATGCCGATTCAGTCGGGTGATTTGGGCGGAGGATTGGGTAATGCCAATGCGTTGGCTGACATTAATCCGGCCGATATTCTTTCTATTGACGTGTTGAAGGATGCGGCGGCGGCAGCTTTGTATGGTTCACGTGCGGCAAACGGGGTCGTGCTGATTACTACCAAACAGGGAAGCAGCGGAAAAGCAAAAGTAACGTATGATGCCTCTGTCGGTTTCTCCAACCGGACGAAGTTCATTGATATGATGAATGCACAGGAGTATGTAGATTTCAAGAACATGGCGGTTCGTAATGCATACGGAACAGATGTAGCGGCTGAACTGGCTGCTATGGATAAGACATTCATCGCTAATCCTGCTTATGGTGATAAGGCATTTAACTTGATGCCGGGAGTAGACTCTAACTGGGCTGATGCTATTTTTCAGAATGGGTTTACACAAGACCAGACTGTAGCCGTAAGTGGTGGAACGGAAAAAGTGAAATATTATATGTCGGCTAATTACAATACGCAGAAAGGTATTGTAGTAGGCGATAACTATAAACGTCTGGGCGGTAAGGCTAACATTGTGGCTAACGTGACAGACTGGCTGAAGATTGGTATGAACTCGAGCGTGAACGTAAGTTCTACATCGCAGGTGGATGCGGCACGTAACGGTTCAAACTTTGCAGTAGGTGGTTTCCCGCGTATGGCGCTGGCTAACTCTCCGAATATGCCTATCTATGATGAAAATGGCAAAGGTTATTATGATCATTCGTTAGGTGTGTTAGGTTATGGACCTAATGCGGTAATGAATACGTTCTCGAATCCGGTGGCATTGGTGGAGTTGGGTAATAAGACCAACGTGGATGTAAACCGTATTTTGAGCAGCTTCTTTGCAGAAGTTACTCCTGTGAAAGGTCTTACATTGAAAACTCAGTATAATATTGACGATGCACGTATCGAAAACTCTCGTTTTTGGTCACCTAATCATGGAGATGGAGTAAATAAAGGCGGATATGCGTTCAATGCGGCAGTACATAGCAGTATCTGGACCTGGACGAACACGGCAACGTATGATTTTACGGCTAATCGCCATCATTTCAACTTCCTGGTGGGTATGGAAGCTACTGAAAGCAGCTACAATGAATGGGATGCTTCTCGTACAGAATTGCAGGATGATAAGTTTACGAACTTGCATATTCCGGCGGATACCCGTTCAGCATTTCCGGTGATATCCGTTCAGTCCC
>OGOM01002077.1_pt1 | contig 12697 bp, 9 predicted proteins | sample 1552681 | NCBI WGS metagenome assembly OGOM01 (sample SAMEA2580188, study PRJEB22360) | human gut metagenome | biome: human gut; feature: human-associated habitat; material: faeces | place: Denmark | collected 2008/2010 | reverse complement strand
CTTAATATACGGGGGGGCGGGGCGGGGGACGGGCGCGCCCGCTTTTTCATCGCGCTAGCGCTTCTTTGGGATTGACCTAAGGCGAGCGAACCATAGGGCTGCGGCACCCGAGGTCAGGAGCGCGGTGATGCAAGCGGCGATGGGGGCTGATCCTGTTGCCGGTAGGTCCTGCGGTAGGGTACAGCGTTGAATGACACTGTCCTCGTCATGTGACTCAAGTTTATCGCCGCCGCCGTTGCGGCAAAGATCGACGCGCGCGCTGTTGGTGAGTGCAGTTTGGGGTGTATAAGCCGACGTTGCCTGCATGTGCACGACTGCGCCCCGAGCATCTGTGCCAAGGATTGCTTTGGCATCGTCAAGGTCGTCGTGCTCATCTTTGAGATCATCGCGGGTCCAAGAATCCGCATCGCTTCGAGTCGTAAAGTCGGCGGCTACCGCACCGTATTCAATTCGAATGCCCGTTACGACGGTATTGGATGCAAGGTCGAGTTCTTTCGCCTCCAATGTGGTGGATTCCGTGGTCGAGACATCCGCCTTCCAGAGGTGCCAGTCGTCGTAATCGACGAGGCGGCAATCCTCACCCAGACTCTCTTTTACTTCGTCGGACTCAAGCCAAGGATTTTCGTGCCCATCGTCAAGCGTCGCGTTTGCCGACTCATCGACGTCTGTCGAGTCCAACGGCGCCGTGCGATACCACACGTTGCACAGACCGTTGAGGTCGCCGATGGCGACGGGGGTTTCGATTGAGACGAATCTCGCCGTATCGTCCTCGGCACACTCAAGATCATCGGTAATTGTGAACTCATCAACCCAGGTAGCTGAATCGTTTCGAGCGTCGATGGTATAGGAGAAAAGCCCATCCGTATTGGTTTGTATCGCGGCACGGTTTTTACCATCGCCGTTAGCCAACAGGCCCTTCCCGATAGGTTGGACAAGTTCCTGACGCTTGTCGACCTGTCCTTTGATCTCGATGGGCGCATCCTTCATCGCGACGGATTGGACTTCTCCCGTATCCTTTATTTCAAACGTTATCTCCTCGGCAAGGTCATAGGTCCGCGGAGACATCGTTTCGCGCAACGAGTAGGTGCCGGGTGCAAGATGATCGATGCGGTGCGGCTTGTCGGATGAGGTCCAGGAGTCTATTTCGGTTTTATCGGGACCATATAAGGTGAGCTGTGCGCCTTTCACTTCCTGCTCTCCGCTTGCATCGACTTTGGAGATATCAACCTTGGTGTAATCGTCGGATACGTTAAGCCGTGCTTCTACAACGGGTGTTTTCTGGTCGGCATAGGTAAAGTCGACGATATGGTGCGTCCGATCGAGTAAGAAGCCAGTCGGCGCTTGAGTCTCGACAACCTCGTAGCGTGCAGTGCCAGATCCCAGCGGGAGGTCGTCCGCGCGTGCCTCTCCAGTTTCATCCGTCGTGACGGTAGCAACAGTCTCACCGTCGAGCGCGGCAATGCTACCGTCGGGGCGCACGATATCGCCCGAGGCACGGATCTCAAAGACGGCGCCCGCGAGGCTGCTGCCGTCTACGGCAGCGGTTTTAACGATCCTGATGTTTCCGGTCGCGGCGTGGTCATAATACGAGGCGATTGCAACGGGCGTTAGGTTCATGTCGGCGGGTATGTTTACCTCGATTTCCTCGCCGACAAGATAGGGCTCTTTGGCCGAGGTTTCGCGTACATAATAGGTGCCCGGCACGAGCGATTCGGGCAGTGTGACGGTCCCGGTCGCGTCAGTCGTAAAGGTGTCCATTACGTTATGTGTTGGATACCAGCAAGTTTGTGAGACAGGTTCGTGATTGCTGTCGAGTAGTTGGAAGGTGAATCCGGCTAGTGGAACAGAAGCGCCTGTTTGGGCATCGCGTTTTACAATTTGGAGATGCGTCGACAGAGCGTGGTTGTCCACGATATATTGAAGCTCGGCGCCGTCGGAAATCTGATTGGCCCCGACGGTCCATTCCCCTGCACGTTTAAAACCCTCGGGGACGGTTTCCGGAACCTCGCGAACGGTGTAGCCGGCGCGGTCGTATGGGATGGCTCCGTGGACACCGGCGGGTCGCTTGCCTGCGCCGAACCATGCTTCTGACAGATCTTTGGTGGAGGCAAAGCCATAGATGTTTGTGGTCAGTGTGCCAACAACCTGCTGAGAGCTGTTGCTGACAACCTCAAAGACAACACCTCCCGCCGGCTGCTCCAGGCCGGATTGGTCGCTATTGCCGTAGTCCTTGAATTTGGAAATCTCAAGGTCAAACGCAATGGGGGTATCGGAAACGCGAGATTCGATCTCGACCACGCCTGAATCGCCGAGCTGGTCGGCTCCGACGGTGTAAGACCAGCTGTCACCGGAGGGCAAATAGCCCTCGGGCGCCTTCGATTCATAGATGGTAAAGGTTCCCAGCGGGACATCGGTGAGGGTAGCTCGACCGCTTTCATCGGTCCTGAGAGTTTGTGTCCATCCAAGGGTTGATTGCGATACGCATACGAATTCTGCTCCTGCGAGCGAAGCCCCAACTTGGGGGCCTGCATTCGTTGCGGCGTCGAGCTTTACAATGCGCAAGGTAATGGTGCCGGGTTGTTCATCAATGGTGACGTATCCGCCGTTATCCGTCGTGGTAAAGGCAATGCGATCGTGCCGGGGGATATAACCAGCTGGCGCTGTTGTCTCAACGAGGTAGTATGCCGTGTTGGGTAGGAGTGTTGCCTGTGCTCGACCGTTGCCGTCCATCTGGATGGTGCCAACACGTGCGTCGCTGGCGCTCTCAAAAATATCGAATGTTGCCCCGGTAAACTGATAGGTATTGTTTCCGCTGGTAATAACGGTGTTCGCAGACTGCTTTTGGAAGGAAACAGAGACTGCCGGCAGTACATAGAGCATGTCTTGACGTTTGCTGCCGCCCGATACGGTTCCTATATAGCGCCGCGCGCGGTGCGGAGCGGCTTTGATGCTTCCTGATTTTGCGCTGTCGTGGAGCCACCGCGCAGCCGCCACGACTTCATTGTCGGCGGTAAAGTGCCCGCTCTTGGTTTTGCCCTGAGCGGTTGTGTAGGAGTAGGTGCCGTCGACATGGGTAGTGCCGTTGAGCATCCATACGGCAAGCTGGGTGGCGGCGCGGGCGCGATCGGGTGAAAGATGGTAACCGCCAAACGACGTGGCGGTAGGATATCCGTGACAAACGATTGCCGCGAACTCGTCGTCGAGCCACACCCAGCCTTGATCAAAGTTGAGCCATGGGCCGCCCGGCTTGGTGGGGCCGGGGCGCTCCTGGTTCATGCAGTAGGCAATCGAGGCGTCTTGAGCTTCATACTTGCCGATGAAGAAGGGCCCACAATCATCGCTAATAGTGCGGAAGCCGAGCTGGTCGTAGCCATCGACGGCAAATGCGGCTCCCGGTGCCAGACAGCCGAAAAGCAGGAAGAGGAGCAGGAGCAGCGGACCTGTTGCGATTGCGCTGTGGACAGAGTGCGTGGGTGCGTTGGACATGGCTGCTCCTTATCCCTCGTGCGCCGCATGGGGAGGTTGCGACGCGTAGGATGAGGCTACCCCCGAGGTTCATGCGGGTAAGTACCGGAGCCTGACCAAAAGCTTGCCCAATTCCTGACAAATTGAGCTCAAATACAACAATCAGGCAAAAGCGCAGGTAGAAGATAAGGAGAACAGGAGGCCAAAGGTCCTCGTCTCCACAATTGATGCGATTTTCAAACGAATCTCCACAGCTAAAACAAGCATCGCCACCCTTGTATCGAACAAGACAACCGCGTTATACTAGCCAACACACAAGCGGGCATCGCCAAGTGGTAAGGCATCAGCTTCCCAAGCTGACACTCGCGGGTTCGAGTCCCGTTGCCCGCTCCAGAAAAAGTAAAAGCACGACACCGTTCCGGTGCCGTGCTTTTTTCAATAAAGCGCCGGGACTCGAACCCGCCAGGGTGCGAGCGTAAAACAAACGCGAAGCGTTTGTAGCGAGCAGGCGAAGGCGCCGGCAGGCGCCTGAAGCAAATACGCGGACGTCCCGTTGCCCGCTCCATCGAGCGCGGGAGACTTTGGGGCGGCCAATTCAACAAAGTCTTCCCCATCGTCTCCGTGAATCCGAGGAGATCGACCGCAGCCGGTGCGGATTTGCGAAGCAAATACGCGGACGTCCCGTTGCCCGCTCCAATTCCAAAATGTTAGGTTAATGCCTGCTGCCCATACTTGCACCTGCGCACGGTACAATGGTTGGGTTACGACCAACGTGCCAATAACCAAAAAGGAGCCGCTATGATCGATCGCTATACCCGCCCGGAGATGGGACACATCTTCTCCCTCGAGAACAAGTACGCCATTTGGCAGGAGATCGAGGTCCTGGCCTGTGAGGCCCAGGCGGAGCTCGGCAAGATCGGCATTTCTAAAGACGAAGCCCAGTGGATCCGCGACCATGCCAACTTTGAGAAGGCAAAGGTCGACGAGATCGAGGAGGTCACGCGCCACGACGTCATCGCCTTCCTGACCAACATGAAGGAGTACATCGACGCCGATGTTCCCGAGGGCGACCCCAAGCCCAGCCGCTGGGTTCACTATGGCATGACCAGCTCCGATCTGGGCGACACGGCTCTGTGCTACCAGCTCACCCAGGCCTGCGACCTGATCATCGAGGACGTCAAGAAGCTCGGCGAGATTTGCAAGCGTCGCGCCTTTGAGGAGCGCAACACGCTCTGTGCCGGCCGCACTCATGGCATCCACGCCGAGCCGATGACCTTCGGCATGAAGTTCGGCTCTTGGGCCTGGGAACTCAAGCGCGATCTGGATCGTCTTGAGGACGCCCGCAAGAATGTTGCCTTCGGTGCCATCTCGGGCGCTGTTGGCACGTACAGCTCCATCGAACCGTTTGTCGAGGAGTATGTCTGCGAGCACCTGGGTCTGGTTCACGACCCGCTGTCCACGCAGGTTATCAGCCGCGACCATCACGCCTATCTCGCCGGCGTTCTCGCCACCACCGCGGCCACCTGCGAGCGCATCGCTACCGAGGTTCGCAATCTGCAGAAGACCGATACGCTCGAGGCCGAGGAGCCGTTCCGCAAGGGTCAAAAGGGCAGCTCCGCCATGCCGCACAAGCGCAACCCGATCACCATGGAGAAGGTCTGCGGTCTGTCGCGCGTCGTGAAGTCCAACGCCCAGGTTGCCTTCGATAACGTCGCCCTGTGGCACGAGCGTGACATTTCGCACTCCTCTGCCGAGCGTGTCGCCCAGGCCGACAGCTTCATCGCCCTCGACCACATGTTCCAGTGCCTCATCCGCGTTATCGATGGCCTGCAGCTGTACCCTGCCCGCATGATGGCCAACCTCAATAAGACCCGCGGCCTCATCTTCTCCTCCAAGGTGCTGCTGGCCCTCGTCGACACGGGCATCACCCGCGAGGACGCGTACGCCATTGTGCAGGAGAACGCCATGGCAACCTGGCGCGAGGTGCAGGATTGTGTCTCCGGCCCCACCTTTAAGGAGCGTCTCGAGGCCGACCCGCGCTGCACCGTCAGCCAGGAGAAGCTCGACGAGATCTTTGATCCGTGGGACTTCCTCACCCGTATCGACACGGTCTTTGATCGTCTGGAGCAGCTGAGCTTCGAGTAGGTTCGGGCATAACGTTAGCTTTTTAGGGCGCTTTGCTGGTAATGTGTGTTGCCGGCAAAGCGCCTCGTTGCATTTAGGGAAAGACGGGGATAATAGTCGTCTCGAATAACATTCTGAGAGGGGATCGCATGATTTCGTTTGATTACAAGCCGCAGGGTGTATGCTCTCGCAATATTCACCTTGACCTTTCCGATGACGGCAGCAAGGTGCTGGGCGTTGAGTTTACCGGCGGCTGCGATGGCAACCTCAAGGCCATCTCCAAACTGGTCGAGGGCGCTCCTGCCGACCGTGTGATCGAGGTTCTTGCCGGCAATACCTGCGGCATGAAGAAGACCTCTTGCGCCGATCAGCTTACGCGCGCTATCGAGGCTGCTCGCGCCGAGATCGCCTAATGGGTATCGCCGACCACATCAAGAACGGAATATCGCGTCGCGGCTTTGTGCTCGGTGGAGCTGCCGCGGGCGCTGCCACGGTGCTTGCCGGATGTTCGAAAAAAACAGGCACCAGTGATGATGCCGCTGGCGAGCCGCAGGTTATCAAGGACGATTCGAAGATTGTCTCGATCACTGATGAGTACGAGGCAGTTGACATCGATCTTGAGCCGGCGGCATCGTGGACGCTGCCGCTGGGCACGTTGCTGTACTACTGCGATGGTGACTATGCTGCGGCAATGATGGCGCCCGCATCGGCACTGCACGCCAACACACTCGGTGTGCTCAACCTGGGCGATGGCTCGCTTACCACATTAATTGAGAATCCTATCGAGGGCACGGGATATGCTTTTTACGATGTCCGTGCCGGCGACGGCGTGTTTGCGTGGGTTGAGATGAACTTTGCCAGTTCATCGTGGAAGCTCTACGCTCAAAATCTGTCGGGCGCTTCGCTCTCTGGCGACGTGGTTGAGCTCGATCGAGGTGGCAAGGACTACGATCCGCCACTGTTTACGGCGTTCGGGTCATCAGCCATCTGGTATAAAATGCCTTCGGCAGGCGGCAATAAAACGAGTAGTGATTCGTTTTGCTATCGTCGCTCGCTTGATGAATCCAAGGCCGAGACAATTTGGAAATCGACGGGCCGCTTTGCGTCGGCCCCGCGCGTGAGCGACGGCATTTTGACCATCTCGCCGCGTGTCCGCAACGACGAGGGCGTCTACTACGGCATAACGGCAATCGATCTGACCGATGGCAACAACACCAAACGTGCCCAGCTAGTCCTTCCCTCGTCAGTCTCGCCTTTCGAGGCCGTATATATGGGCGATACCTTCGTGTTTTCTATCGAGGCGACCTATAGTGGCGTGGGCAGCCTGGGCAACATGGGCACGTATATCGGTAATGAGGGGGGGCCATACCTCTTCCTGTCCCGCGAGCCGCTCGCATGTGCTGCCGGCAAGAAGAATAAATATCTCGTTAAGGTACAGGCATCGCATTTTCTCATCGACACCTCTGCCAAGACCTATGGCTCGCTACTGTCGCCCGACCGCGCTTTGGAATATGGCGATTATCCAGCTACGGCGGGAAAATCGGACTCATTTCTTACGTACGCCACGGTGCGCAACAGCCAGGGTATACCCGAGACGGTCACCGCACGCCTATTCTCTCTTTAAGCTTAGAGGGGTTAAAAAGGCGCCAACAGGGGAATAAACGCGTTGTAATTGTGAGTACCGCCCGCCGAGCTGCCGCGTCATAGTGGCATCCGGCGGGCTCAGGTGCGTTAAAATGGGCTTGTTCTTAGCTGATTGAGACAGGGGGGCCGTGTTATGGCTTCAGATGCAAAAAAGATTCTGCTGGTCGAGGATGAGAAGGCAATCCGTGACGCCGTCGCTGCCTATCTCGAGCGCGAAGGCTACTGGGTTGTGGGTGTCGGCGACGGCCAGTCCGCGATCGAGGAGTTCGAGAAACATCAGTTTGACCTGGTCGTGCTCGACCTTATGCTCCCCAAGATCCCCGGCGAGCGCGTTTGCCGCACCATTCGCGATACCTCGGATGTCCCCATCATCATGCTGACTGCCAAGGGCGAGATCGAGGACCGTATTATCGGTCTTGAGCTCGGCGCCGACGACTATCTGATTAAGCCGTTCTCGCCGCGCGAGCTTGTCGCGCGCGTTCGCGCTCTGTTCCGCCGTGCCCATCAGGCCGACGAGCCAGCCGTCGAGGTACTCGACTTCGGCGATCTGGTCATCGATATCTCGGGCCACAAGATTTTGGTCGAGGGCAAGGAAGTCGACCTGACGGCTTCCGAGTTCAAGCTGCTCACCACGCTTGCTCGTCATCCCGGCCGTGTCTACAACCGTATGGAGCTGGTCGAGAAGGTGCTCGGCTACGACTTTGAGGGCTATGAGCGCACCATCGATAGCCACGTGAAGAACCTTCGCGCCAAGCTGGGCGATGATCCCAAGAAGCCCAAGTGGCTCTACACCGTCCACGGTGTCGGCTATCGCTTCGAGGCTCCGGCCAAGACCGATAAGTCGGACGAGAAATAGGGAAATCACATATGACACCTGCGCGCTTTGAAATCGGACAAAAGCACAAGCAGGAGAGCGAGGCGGGTTCCAAGGCTAGTTGGAACACGCCTCGCTCCGATTCACGGCCAACGATGAGCTATCCCTCGCGCATGGCACTTGCTTTTGCTCTGACATCGCTCATGACGGTATTGGTGCTGGTGGGCGTGGTCTCTGTTGTGTGGGGCACGGTCTTTTCGGATTACACGCGCTCCAATATCGTCGAAATCGCAAATTCCGCTGCCGAAAAGCTTGCGACGTCGTATGAGGAAAACGGCAGCTGGACTGCGGGCGAGCTGCGCACGGTCGCGACATCGAGTTTGGTGTCCGACGACCTGAGTATGCAGGTCGTCAACAAGAAAGGGGTTGTCGTTTATGACGACTCATGGCCTTCGGCAAGCGCGACCGCCGATGTGCGCGAGAACGAATCGCCGTCGAGCAGCTCGAGCGGGAAAAAAGCATCGCATAGTCCGGTCTCGTCGGCTCCCACCGGCTCCGATAGCGTTGCAAACGTCGAAATCATAACGTCTTCCGGCGAGCATGTCGGACAAGTAAAGCTGTGGGCCATCGGCTCCGATGCCTTGCTCACCAAGGCAGATTCTGCGTTTAGGGAGAAGACCTTTAACGCCATGGCCCTTGCTGCGGTTGTTGCAGTTTGCATTTCGGTCGTTATCGGATCACTCGTGTCGCGCATGCTCACCAAGCCGATTCACCGTATTACCAGCACGGCCAAGCAAATTCGCGATGGCGATCTGTCTGCTCGTACGGGCTTGCGCGGCGATGACGAGATCGATCAACTGGGCGAGACATTCGATGAGATGGCCACTTCGCTCGAGAAGGATATGAAACACGAGAAACGTTTGACCTCGGACGTGGCTCACGAACTTCGTACTCCGCTTATGGCCATGCTCGCAACGGTCGAGGCCATGCAGGATGGCGTATATCCTACCGACGATGAGCACTTGGAGACTGTTGCTTCCGAGACGCGTCGCCTGGCTCGTCTGGTGCAGCAGATGCTCGACCTGTCGCGCATGGAAAACAGCACGGCTCCGCTCAACCTTGAGCCGGTGGACATGGTTCCTTTCGTGCGTTCCATCGTCAATGCCCAGGAGCGCCTGTTTGTCGACCGCGATCTGCGCCTGCGCTTTGCTGACGAGACCCAAGGTCACGACGATGTCGTCGAAGCCGATCCCGACATGATCACACAATGCGTCATCAATCTCATGAGCAACGCCATGCGCTACACCCCCGAGGGCGGTTGGGTCGTGGTGTCGGTGCTCAGTGACCGCAAACACGTCAGCATTGCCGTTTCTGATACCGGCATCGGTATTGCCAAGGATGACTTGTCGCGCATCTTCGGCCGTTTTTGGCGCGCCGATGCCAGCCGTGCCCGTGAGGCGGGCGGTCTGGGCGTGGGCCTCGCCGTGACTAAACAGATCGTCGAGCGCCATCACGGCTACATATCCGTGGAGTCGGAGCTTGGAAAGGGTACGACTTTTACGATTCATCTGCCTCGCGAGCACACGGCGGACGCGGCATCTACTACAATGGAGCACTAGCTTTTCGCTATTCGGTGAAGGAGGGGTTTCGTCCCTGCCGCTCCGAGTTTGCGAAAACGTGCGGGAAAGAACCCGCATTACTGTCGTATTTTGGTAAGGAGTGACTCACGTGACAACGATGGAGCGTCGTCCGGATTCCCGTGGCAAGGTTCGTGATATCTACGATGCCGGTGAAAACCTGCTGATGGTCGCCACCGACCGCATTTCTGCGTTCGACTTCATTCTTCCCGACGAGATTCCGTTTAAGGGAGAGGTGCTCAACCGCATCTCGGCATTCTGGTTCGATAAGTTTGCCGGCATCGTTCCCAACCACCTCGTTTCCATCGACCCGGCGGATTTCCCCGAGGAGTTTGCTGAGTATCGTGACTACCTCGCCGGCCGCGCCATGCTGGTTAAGAAGGCCCAGACGATTCCTATCGAGTGCATCGTCCGCGGCTATCTGACCGGTTCGGGCAAGAAGACCTACGACGAGAACGGCACCGTCTGCGGCATCCAGCAGCCTGAGGGCCTGACCGAGGCTTCCAAGCTTCCCGAGCCGCTGTTCACGCCGTCCACGAAGGCCGAGATCGGTGACCACGACGAGAACATCTCGTTCGAGCGTTGCTGCGAGATCGTGGGCGAGGACATCGCCACGCAGATTCGCGACCTTTCCCTCAAGATCTACAAGGCTGCCGCCGAGTATGCAGCGACCCGTGGCATCATCATTGCCGACACCAAGTTCGAGTTCGGTGTCATCGATGGCAAGGTTACGCTGATCGACGAGTGCCTCACGCCCGACTCCAGCCGTTTCTGGCCTGCCGCCAGCTACGAGGAGGGCAAGATTCAGCCCAGCTACGACAAGCAATTCGTCCGCAATTGGCTCAAAGCCAACTGGGATATGACGGGGGAGACCCCGCACCTGCCCGCCGAGGTCATCGATGGCACGTCCGAGCGCTATCGCGAGGCCTTCCAGATCATCACGGGCTCCCAGTTCACAAGCATGAAGGAGAACGCATAAGTGAGTACCCGTAGCGCCACGAACAAGCGCACGCAATCCCACGAGGTTACCGGGGTTGCGCGCAAGTCCGCTGCATCCGCCAAGCCCGCCCGTCAGGCAGCGAGCTCTGTCCGCGTCGTGCCGGCTTCGTCTAAGGCACGCCGCAAAGAGCTCGAGAAGGGCGAGAATCTCGAGGGCCTCTCTAAAGAGGAGAAGCGCGCCCGCAAGGCTAAGCAGCGCGCCAAGGAGGATCGCATCTACACGGTGTCGAATATCCTTCTCAAGCAGGATGAGGACTACACCAAGCGCCGCCGCATCTGGTGGGCCGTGCTCACTATCGGCATGGTGCTCGTCGTGGCCATTTGGGCTTCGCTGTACTTCGCTCCCGCTGGCATGGTGTCCAGCCCTGTCCAGATGGTCGGCATTGTTTTGTCCTACGTCGTCATTTTGGGTGACTTCATCTACGACTTCGTTCGTATTCGTCCCCTGCGCAACATGTACCGCACGCAGGCCGAGGGCATGTCCGAGAACAAGCTCAACGCCCTTATCGAGCGCTCGGCTGCCGAGGAGGACAAGAAGGACTCCAAGAAGAAGTAGCGTTTGCATGCATACTTATCGCTAAGATATAAGGCGCGTCGTTTTTGCGGCGCGCCTTTTTACTGTTCTATAGATAGATGGAGTGGCACATGATTCGAGCTGCCCTGACGGTCGAAGAGGCTCTGGAGGGCATGAAGGCCCTAGAGCCCAAGATTAAAAACTATGCGCGCCTGGTTGTCCGCAAGGGCGTAAACGTCAAGCCCGGTCAGGAGGTTGTCGTTCAGTCTCCGGTCGAGTGCGCGCCGTTTGCGCGCGTGGTGGTCGCGGAGGCCTATGCCTCCGGTGCCGGTCACGTGACGGTTATTTGGGCCGATGACGCCGTGACGAGGCTCACGTACGAGCATGTCGAGAAAAGCTATTTTGAGCAGACGCCCGAGTGGAAGCGCCTGCAGCTTGATTCACTGGCCCAGGATGGTGCCTGCTTTATCTTTATCGAGGGTGCGGACCCTGCCGCTCTTAAGGGCATCGATCCCGCTAAGCCTGCTGCAGCTTCTAAGGCAAGGAACACGCAGTGCAAGGTCTTCCGCCGCGGACTGGACTACAACATCAACCCGTGGTGCATCGCCGGCGCGCCGGTCGTTGCCTGGGCGCGCGAGGTGTTCCCGGGAGACGCCGATGAGGTTGCAATCTATAAGCTGTGGAATGCGATTCTGCATACCGCTCGCGCCGATGGCCAGGACCCGGAGAGCGACTGGGAACTCCATGACGCCGCATTCGAAAAGAACCTGCGTTTCCTGAACGACAATCGTTTCGACTACCTGCATTACACCTCGGCAAATGGAACCGATCTGACGATTGGCATGACGAAAGGTCACGAGTGGGCCGGCGGCAAGGGCAAGACGCCCGATGGGCACCCCTTCTTCCCCAACATTCCCACCGAGGAAGTCTTCACCTCGCCTGATCGTATGCGTGCCGACGGTATCGTGTATTCGGCTATGCCGCTCATTCACCACGGTAACAAGGTTGACGATTTTTGGATTAAGTTCGAGGCGGGCCGCGTAGTGGACTACGATGCCCGCGTGGGTAAGGCGACGCTTGCGAGCATTATTGACACCGATGAAGGTGCCGCTCATCTGGGTGAGGTCGCGCTTATCTCCAAGAACACGCCGATCCGTGAAAGTGGCGTTCTATTCTATGACACGCTCTATGATGAGAACGCTAGCTGCCATCTCGCGCTGGGTGTCGGTTTCCCCGAATGCATCGAGGGTGGGTATGACATGTCCAAGGAGGAGCTCCTGGAGCATGGCGTTAACGTCTCGAGCACGCACGTCGATTTTATGATCGGCACGGACGATATCGATATTACGGGCATTACGCCTGATGGACGTGAAGTTGTGATTTTCCAGAACGGCCAATGGAGTTGGGAATAGCCCCAGACCGTGGTACAATGCCACCCGCGGGCCGTTAGCTCAGCTGGCAGAGCAGGGGACTTTTAATCCCAAGGTCCAGGGTTCGAAC
>OGOM01002075.1_pt1 | contig 12698 bp, 7 predicted proteins | sample 1552681 | NCBI WGS metagenome assembly OGOM01 (sample SAMEA2580188, study PRJEB22360) | human gut metagenome | biome: human gut; feature: human-associated habitat; material: faeces | place: Denmark | collected 2008/2010 | reverse complement strand
TTTTAAGGGTGGTTGCAGTCTTTTTTTATTGCGCGTTTTTTTACAGCGCCTTTTTCATTTTACAGCCTTTTTGAACTGCTGTTCATATTTATGCTTGGTCGCTATTCCGCCTCTTATATGTCTTTCACGTTTGTTTTCCTCAAGGACCTCTTTTACGCTTTTGAAAAGCTGAGGAGAGATTTTCGGCAGACGTTCTGTCAGATCCTTATGTACTGTGGATTTGCTTATGCCAAATTCCTTTGCCGCACAGCGTACCGTGGCTCTGTGTGCCGTAACATATTCTCCAAGCAGCACACATCGTTCCTTTTCGGATCCATTCATTGTTCACACCCCATTAAATTTTTCTGTAGTAATCTATATGCTGTTCCTTACATCATTATTACTTGACGTTCTCTCAGACTTTACAAAATAATTGCCGATAATCAAATATTTTTATGCAAAATGCTTGAAATCACACTGGGAATGTGCTATAATGTAAGTGTGATAGAGATACTGTCACAGAATATGAACGAAACGAGGGGATAAGGGCAATGAAACTTAATTTTATCGGTGCAACACATGAGGTAACGGGAAGCTGTACATATATAGAAGCCTGCGGAAAGAGATTTCTGGTGGATTTCGGAATGGAGCAGGGCGTTGACTATTTTGAAAATGCGAAGATACCTTGTCCTCCTGGAAATATAGATTTTGTATTGCTGACTCATGCTCATATAGATCATTCAGGTCTGCTTCCACTGTTGGCGGCAGGCGGCTTTGCTGGACAGATACACGCAACGGAGGCCACTTGTAATTTATGTGAGATAATGCTGAGAGATTCAGCGCATATTCAGGAGTTTGAAGCAGAGTGGAGAAGCAGAAAGGGCAAACGTAAGGGTACAGGCGAGGTGTCGCCACTCTATACTATGGCAGACGCAGAGGCGGCTATTGCCTGCCTTTGCCCACACCCATACAGTGAGGTGACGGAGATATCCGAGGGCATAAAGGTACGCTTTATCGACGCAGGTCATCTGCTTGGCTCGTCAAGTATCGAGATATGGCTCACAGAGAACGGCGAAGAACGTAAGATCGTATTTTCTGGAGATATAGGAAACCTTGACCAGCCTCTTATCAGAGATCCGCAGTATATAACGGAGGCAGATTATGTTGTAATGGAGTCCACATATGGTAACCGTCGCCATGATAAGCCGAAGGACTATGCAAAGAGTCTTGCAGAGGTCATTCAAAAGACCTTTGATAGGGGAGGAAACCTTGTTATACCGTCATTCGCAGTGGGCAGAACACAGGAACTGCTGTATTTTATAAGGCATATCAAGGCGGAGAATATGGTGACTGGACATGGGGATTTTCCTGTGTATGTGGATTCTCCACTTGCTATCGAGGCAACGCAGATATTCAATAAAAACAAAAATTCATGCTTTGATGAGGAGGCAATGTCCTATGTGAACAAGGGCATAAATCCTATCACTTTCAGCGGACTTAATATCGCTGTCACAAGTGACGAGTCAAGAGCCATAAACTTTATCGACACACCTAAGATAATAATTTCCGCAAGCGGTATGTGCGAGGCGGGCAGAATAAAACACCACCTCAAGCACAATTTGTGGAAACCTGAAAACACCATACTTTTTGTGGGCTATCAGGCTATGAATACCCTTGGAAGAAGTCTTGTGGAGGGTGCAAAAACTGCAAAGCTTTTCGGCGAGGAAATCGTTGTCAGGGCTGAGATACTTGTGCTTCCCGGCGTGAGCGGTCATGCTGACGTTGACGGTCTGGACAGGTGGATAAAAAGCTATGAAAAGCCGCCTAAGAAAGTCTTTGTTAACCACGGCGAGGATTCAGTTGCCGAGGCGTATAAGGAGCATTTGCGTAACGATTTCGGACTTAACGCCTTTGCACCTTACAGCGGTGCGGAGCTTGACCTTATAAGCGGCGAGTTCAAAAACACGACCCCTATAAAGATAGTCAAGAAGACAGGTGCGTCGCCTAACTATCAGCGTCTGCTCAGCGCACTTGACAGGCTGACGGCTTTGGTAAACAAAAGCTCAGGTCTTACGAATAAAGACCTTGCAAAGCTCACTGATACCATAAATAATATCTGTGCAAAGTGGAACGATTAGCTTTTGCTGTACATATAATATGAGATACAGGGCAACACTGCACGCTTTATGTGTGGTGTTGCCTGACGCATACGAAAGGAACAAACCACACAATGAAAAAGATACACGTCAGTGCTATAAACAGAAAGGTCAGAGATGACGAAAAGCTTTTTGTTGAAGAGTGCGACAGAAAATATAATGAAAAGCTCGTTGCCATTGCAGACAGCATCGAGGAGCATCAAAAGGAGAAGCCTATATTGCTTTTGGCAGGTCCGTCAGGGGCGGGCAAGACCACAACAGCGTTGAAAATAGAGGAAATACTTGACAGCAGGGGTATACACACCCACACTATCTCTATGGACGATTATTTTCTTCCAGCGGACAGCTTCACCGCTGTTATAGGAGAGGACGGCAAGCCTAACTATGAATCTCCTGACAGAATAGACAGAAAGCTTCTTTATGAGCATATGGAAAAGATAAACAGCGGTGAGGAAGTCGTTCTGCCGAAGTTTGAGTTTTCAGAACAATGCAGGCGTGATGGAGAAAAACTCAGACGAAACAAAAACGACATAGTTGTTTTTGAGGGTATCCATGCCCTTAACCCGGAGGTCACAGGTGCGGCTGGGGATTATGCAAGATGTATGTACGTCAGTGTAAGAAGCAGACTTGAATTGAAAGACGGTGAGCTTCTGCATCCTTGCTATATCAGGCTTATGCGCAGACTTATAAGGGACGGATTTTTCCGTGGCAGAAGTGCAGCGGAAACACTGGATATGTTCGACAGCGTTGAGGCTGGCGAGAACAAGTATATAATGCCATACAAGCACAGGGCTGAGTTTTCAGTGGATACTTTTCACGCTTATGAGCCTGCCTTGTATAAGAACTATCTTTTGGATACACTGCGACGTGAGAGCAGGAGCTATAAGGATTTTGAACGCTTTTTGCCTATGCTAAAAGCCCTTGAGGAGATAGAGCCGGTGATGCTCGAAAGTGTGCCTGTAAATTCCCTTGCAAGGGAGTTTGTAGGTGAGAGCAGCTATAGCTACTAAGACGATAAAACGCCGTCGGAAAATGACGGCGTTTTGCTATGCTTGCTTGACTTTTTTTATAAAAAGTAGTAAAATGAAATAAGGTAAGTACAGGTATTTTTGAAAACGTTTTCCTGAACGTGATCATTGAATAAAAAATTAGTGGGGATAAAAATGAATTTTGATAATGATTTGATGCTTTTCTTCCGAACGATATATGAAGATTCGGCGGATATGGACGAATGCAGTGCCAAGGTGAAAAGTGCTGTGGCTGCTGTGGCAGACAAGCTTGACATCGTCAGAGCGGAGCTTGCAGTGAAAATGCCTGCAACAAAGCTTTGTGAGGATGGTGCAGATATGCTCATGGTGCTTTATGACGGAGAGAAGGACGTGGAAAACGAGCCTTTTGAGGCAAGTTTTCCTTTGTTTGAAGGCGGTTTTATAACAGTGACCTTTTATTCTGGTAATTCCAATGGCTTTGATAACGAGCAAAGGAATATCGTAGAGATAATCGCAAACACTGTTTTTATCCAATTTAACAGGGTAATTATGCAGGAGCTTGTTACTCATGTTATAAAAACGGATATCGAAACAGGTGCAGCAACTTTAGACGCTTTGATAAATTACGCCGGTATGCTTATAGCGCAAAACAGGATAGAGGATTTCAGTATAATCTTTTTCAATATACATAACTTCAAATATGTAAATAAGGTATTAAATTACGAACAGGGCGACGTTGTTTTGCGTAATTATACAAAGATCATATACCGAAATCTTTCAGATGGTGAGATGATCACAAGACTTGGCGGCGATAATTTCGTTATGCTTGTAAAGAAAGAATCGCTCAGAGAATATATTGATATGCTCAGCTTTATGAACATAAGGTATGACGATGGCAAAGTATCAAAGGATTTTATTTTTAGTGCAACCATCGGATATTCGTCAACTGTGGGTATAAAATATCCAAGAGAAGTAATGGCTCGTGCAAGCATTGCATATGCTGCTGCAAGACGAGTTGGTGCAGGTCATGTAATAGAGTATTCCGAAAATATAAAACAAGAACTGATGAAAATTCAGGGAGTGCTGTCAAACTTCATGGCTGGGCTTATGGCAGGTGAGTTCGAGGTGTATTATCAGCCAAAGGTACGCATCGAAACCAAGGAGATATTTGGTGCAGAAGCCCTTGTACGTTGGCATAGAAAGGGAAGGTTATCAACACCGGTGGAGTTTGTTCCGCTTCTTACGAATGACGGAAGCATAATAAAGCTTGACTACTATGTGCTTGAAGAAGTTTGCAAATGGCTGAGAAAACGCATAGATATGGGTTTTGAACCCTTGAGGATATCAGTGAATTTTTCGAGGAAGCACCTGGAAGAAAAAAATATGATAGGCAATATAGTTGCCTTGATCGACAAATACGAGCTTGATCACCAGCTTATAGAAATAGAGCTTACTGAAAGCGAGGATTATCAGAATTTTGAGCTTATCACAGAGATCGTGAATGGTCTGAGAGCTAATGGTATCGTCACATCTATGGACGATTTTGGTACTGGCTTTTCATCACTCAATATGATAAAGAACGTTGATCTTCAGGTAATAAAGATAGACAAGTCCTTTATTCCTCTTGAAAAGGATTATGAGGGCAAGGATAAAGATCTTATAATGTTCTATTACATTATAAAAATGGTTAAAAAGCTTGGCAAGGAAACTATCGCCGAGGGAGTTGAAACTGAGCAGCAGCTTGACTATCTCAGAGAAGTTGGCTGTGACGCTGTTCAGGGCTTTGTGTTTGACAAGCCTCTGCCTGCGGCTGAGTTTGAGAAACGTCTTGCCTGCGGTTATAACTGATAAATAAAAGGACGAACATTTTGTGTTCGTCCTTTTTTCTGCATGAATGAAAACAGCCGCAAAACCGCATTTTATTATGAGTTTTGTACATCTTTGCTGAGTATCTCCTCTATGTTCTCAAAAATAAATTCCTGCGCCTGCTTTGGAAAAAGTATCGTTTTGTAGCTGTTTCCAAGCTGTGATATTTTTTCACGCTCTATTATTCCTGCTTCAGGGGAAAGTATTGTAGTTTCAAGAAAGCCCCTGCCGTTTGCACCGTCTTTTGCAAGATAATTTTCACCTATGAGCCATTCTTTTATGGCAAGTTTTATGCTTATTATATCGCCGTCTGTGCCGAGCTGATAGAAAATGCTGTCGCATACCTCTGAAAGGGTCATATCCTGTTCTTTGCCTGAAAGCTCACCTGCGTGGGCGATTATATATTCCTTTGTGCTTTGACCGCCAACCGCATTTTGCTTTTGCAGATAGCCCTCTGGGATATATTTATAACCCGAAGCGGCGTCAGGATTTTCCTTGAGATATTTCTGTATCTCAGCTACAAAGTATCTTCCATAACGTTCCTGCTTTGACTTTCCCACCCCTGAGATATTCAAAAGCTCCGTCTGCGTCTTAGGAAGCTTTATACACATATCACGCAGTGAAGCGTCTGTAAGAATGATATATGCAGGCAGACTCGCCTGTGTCGCAAGCTTGCTTCGCACAGCTCTGAGCCGTCCGAAAAGCTCCTTGTCAAATGTCGTAACTTCGTCCCTGCCGATCTTTGTGACCGTTTCGCTCTTTGGCTTTTTCTTTGGAAGGCGTATTGTAATAGTCTTTTTGTCCATTAATATCTCTGCGGACCTTCTTGTAAGTGTAAGCACAGAAAAATCCCCGTGTGAAGTCTGTGTGATGTAATCATCAGCTTCAAGAAAAGCTATGAGCCTGCGGATATATACCTGCGTGGAGTCTTTCATTATGCCGTATGTCGAAAGAGTGGAAAGGTCAAAACGCTTTACCTTTTCGGAGTCTGAGCCTTTAAGTATCTGTGCTATGACACCTGCTCCAAAAGAAAGGTTTCGCTGGTGAAGTCTATAAATGCAGGAAAGCACTTTTTGGCAATCTACAGACACGTCAACTTCTTCTGTTTCTCCGAAATCACCCAAACAGCCTGAGCAGTTCTGACAAGGCTTGTCCTGCTTCTCACCGAAATATCCAAGGATAAACTCTCTCAGACAGCCGCTTGTGTTGCAGTAGTCGGTCATCTTTTTCAGACGCATAAGATCACGTTTGCGTATCATTTCAAGAGTGTCATCGTCAAGGTCGGGATTGTCATGAGAATTGTTTATAAGAAACTTGTTGGTCACAACGTCCTGACCGCTGTAGAGCAAAATGCACTTTGCTTCGTTTCCGTCACGTCCCGCTCTGCCTGCCTCCTGATAATAGCTTTCAATATTCTTAGGCATATTGTAATGTATGACATAGCTCACGTTTGATTTGTCTATTCCCATGCCGAAAGCATTGGTCGCCACCATGACCTGGACACGGTCAAAAATAAAATCATCTTGATTTTTACGCCTTTCCTCATCAGAAAGTCCTGCATGATAGCGTGAAGCGTTGTAGCCGTCGGCACAGAGCTTTTCACACACGCTCTCAACATTTTTTCTTGTGGAGCAGTAGATTATTCCGCAGTTGTCCTTGTATTTCTCAACTATCCTCACTGCTTCACTGTATTTGTCATGAGGGTGAGAAACGCCAAAGTAGAGATTTTTTCTGTCAAAGCCTGTGGTTATGGTGAAAGGGTCACGGAGTTCAAGCATTTTGATAATATCCGCTTTTACTTCTGCGGTGGCAGTGGCGGTGAATGCGCTGACGATAGGGCGGTAGGGAAGTTTGCCGAGAAACTCGGGTATCTTCATATAGGAAGGTCTGAAATCCTGTCCCCACTGAGAAACGCAGTGGGCTTCGTCCACCGCAAGCATGGATATCTTCACCGACGAAGCCAGTGACAGAAACGATCCTGTCATCAGCCTTTCAGGTGCAACATATATTATCTTGTACATACCACGGGCGGCGTTTGATATAGCCATTTCATACTGTGACGCCGTCAGTGACGAGTTCAGATACGCTGCCCTCACTCCCGATTGTATCAGCGAGTTCACCTGATCTTTCATAAGGGATATGAGCGGCGAAACAACTATAGTTATCCCGTCAAACATAAGAGCAGGTATTTGATAGCACATAGATTTGCCTGCGCCTGTTGGCATAACTCCAAGGCAGTCACGCCCTGCAAGTATGCTGTCTATTATCTGCTCCTGACCGTTTCTGAACTGAGAGTGTCCGAAAAAGTCCTGAAGCACCGAATACTTATTGCGAAAATCTGTCATTTTATCCTAACTTTCCATTGTGTGTATGCTTATATTATACTACCAAAAACCAGCTAAGTCAAACAGATATACAAAATTCCATGCATGATTTTGTAACATCTTTTCCTTAGTCGCTATTGTAATTTTATCGGGATTATGTTATAATAGGCTTGATAAATAATTAGTTATAAAAATATAAAAAATTAACAAATCTCCAAAGGAAGGGTTGTCTGAACACAGTCAAATATTCAGGCATGGTGAAGATCATGGATATGGAAAATAAATTGTGGCAAAGCTATTTTGGTGCTGTCTGGGGAAAGGTTTGTTCAATATGGCACAATATCGGCGGGTTTGTTATGGACGAGAAAAGCGGAGAGTTTTATGCCGATGAAAACTGTCGTGCTCTTATGGGACTTAGAGAGAACACAGATTATGACAAATTCAGAGATATAGTTGCATTGAACGGCGGAGGACGAGATCTTGGTCTGCCGTTGTGTATAGAACTTCTTGACACTCCAAGTGGCATTACCGCCGGAATAGTGTATCTGTCGAAAGAATATATGTCAAAAAGTGTTTTTGAAGGGCTCGACATTATACCACAATCAGAGCTTGTAAGACTTCTTGATGGAATGACACGCTCATCATTGCTTGCTCTTGTAAGATTTGATGGAGCAGGGAAGCTTTTGGATTCAGACTACTGCATAGGGGAGGCACTTAAGGCGGCTGTTGCGGTTTTGCCTGAAAATACTGTGACGGCATTCAATTCAGACGGTCAGTTTTGGATATATGTTCCACGCTTTGTAGGTAAGCCTGAGGAATTTGCTGACAATATACGTAAAGCGGTGGAGGAGTGTTGCCTGCCAGATGAATTTGGAGTGAGATCGTCTTCAAATCATTCGCTGTCTGTGACAGCAGGTATAAGCAGCGGCTTTGAAGTGCCAGCAAGACTCATGCACGCAGCAGGCTTTGCACTCTATGAAGCTAAGGCAAAAGGTGCAGGCAGTATTTGTTGCTTTGATCCTGAAAAATATGCAAAGCAAAAGAGTGATATCGAGAATATCAGGGCTTTTTCAGAGCTTCTTGATAAAAATCTGTTTACATATCATTTTCAGCCTATCGTTAGTTCTTCAACAGGCGAGATAGTCGCTTATGAAGCGCTTATGAGAACAAAGGGAAATATAGCACTCAATCCGCTTCAGATACTCAACTGTGCTAAAAATTTCGGCAGACTTTACGATATAGAGAAAGCTACACTGAAAAATACTCTTAAATATCTCAGCAAGCATCAGCTCGATTTTGAAAACCGCAGGCTGTATATAAATTCAATATCATCTCATGCTCTTGACGATAAGGATTTTTATGCGATAGTCAATGACTATGGCGAACTTCTTGAAAAGGTCGTTATCGAAATGACAGAGCAGACAGAGATAAGTGAGGACGACCTCGATAGAATAAGGGTGCGTCTTGAAAAGAACAATATGAGCCTTGCTATTGACGATTACGGCACAGGCTACTCAAATACATCGAATCTTCTGCGATATGATCCTGAGGTGGTAAAGATAGATCGTTCCCTCATTTCTGGCATTGACCAGAATCCTAAGGCTCAGAAGATAGTTTCAAAAATGGTGGAATACTTCCATTCAAGCGGATATACCGCACTTGCAGAGGGCGTTGAAACAAGCGAAGAACTTAAAACCATGATATATTTCGGCGTCGATCTTATTCAGGGTTATTATGTTTCTAAGCCGAAGCCTGTGCTTATCCACGATATCTCGGAAAATATCCGTGAGGAGATAGTGGCTTACAGTATCGAGGCTGGAGATAAAGATAAAAAGGTCTTCCACGCTGAGGATAATGACGTTATCGACCTTGCTGAGATGTATAAAAAAAGATATTCTGACATTTTTCTCGGCACAGGTACATTTACTCTTTCAGGAAAGGCTGAGGACGATCATGCAGTGCCTCTGTCTGTGACAGTTGGTAGTGGCATTGATTGCGTCATTCACTTGAAAAACGCATGGCTCACTACATATGGGGAACTACCGAACATAAAGCTTGGCACTGGCTCGAGAGTAAGGATAGTGTGCAGCGGTGAAGATCATATAGACGGCAGGGGCATTTATGTCCCAGAGGGATCATCGTTAGAGCTCGTAGGCTCAGGTGAGCTTTATGTCAGATCAGAGTCGAAGGATTGCTATGCAATAGGCACTGACAGCGGGCAGCCTTGCGGAAGGATAACTGTCGCAATGACAGGTATTCTTGATATAACTGCAAATGGCGACAAGTGCGTTGGAATAGGCGGAGGAGGCTGCAAAGATGGTATTGTCATTGCAGGCGGTGATATAGCTGTAAATTGCAGTGGCGATAGGTGCGTTGGTATTGGAAGCATCGACGGCGACGCAGATGTGACTATATCAAACTGTGGCTGCAGGCTAAAGCTTGCGGCAGGAATGTCAGTGGGCATTGGTGCCGTAAGGGGCAGTGCTGATATAAGCATTTCAGATTATAACATGAGTTGTGAGCTTTCTGGAAATAACCTGACTGCAGTGGGAGTTATGAGTAACGGGACCGGAAGGATATGTATTCTTGATGGCAGGCTCAACATTTCCATGAAGGGAAGAACTCTCAACTGTGTGGGAACAAGGGGCGGCGAACTGGATTGTGAGCTTAAAAATACTGTCTTTAAGCTTTATTGCGAGGGCGGTTCTGTTTCAGGGGTTGGAGATAAAACTGGTAAAGGTGACGTGACAGCACAAAGCTGTCAGTTCAATGTAATGTTCCTTACAGGCGATGGCTGGTGGCTTGGAAGTCCGAATGGTACGCTTTCAGTAGTCGACTGTAAGAAAGATATCAAGATAAACAAATAAGGCAAAGCCTATAGGCATGCCTTGTGTGACGCTGCTTTAGATCGTTTGAAGCAGCATGGCTGATTTGTACGGAGGATCATGAGATGATGAATGATACTGCTAAACGCAGACGTATAAAAATAGGACTTTTGGTGAGCCACCTTGAAGATGATTTTGACGATGCAGTTGCAGAGGGCGCAATGATAGGCGCAGAGCAGTGCGATGCCGACCTCGTTATTTTTCCAGGCAGATATATAGATGGGATCTATGCCGACAAGCTGAGAACGGTGTATGAGTATCAGTATAATACTTTGTTCGATATGGCGGCGGCAAATAAGTTCGACGTTCTGCTTGTGCTTATCGGCACACTTGGAACATATCTTGACAACGAGCATAAGGTTCAGTTCCTGAAAAAATTTGCTGGAACGCCTGTTATAACTATAACGGCACATATTGATGGTTATCCTTGTATCATGCTCGACAACAGAACGGGAATGAAGGAGGCTATAGAACATCTTATAAAGGTGCATGGCTGTAAAAAGATAGGTATGGTAAGCGGACCTAAAACAAGTGATGATGCCCTTGAAAGACTTGACGTTTACAAGGAGACTCTTGAGGAAAATGGTATCATCTATGACGAAAAGCGTGTTGCATATGGTAATTTTTCAAAATTCTGTGTTGACGAAGTCGGAAAGCTAATTGACGATAATCCAGAACTTGATGCTATCGTTTTTGCAAACGACCAGATGGCAATTGCAGGATATAAGGCTATGGAAGAGCGTGGGATACGTCCTGGTAAGGATATCCTTGTGACAGGCTTTGATGACGATCCAGTGGCTGAGGAGCTTAATCCGCATTTGACGACTGTCAAGGCTGACCCTTCTGAGCTTGGCTATCATGCCGTTCAGGAGGCTGTGAACTATGTTATAAATAAGGCTATAAACAACGATAAGATCTCTTCAGAAATGGTAAGAAGAAATTCCTGCGGCTGTCAGGGAAACTCAAAATTAAAGACCATATCTTTTGGTCGAATATCAGATGATCCGGAAGCGTTTGCAAGAAGAATGAGCCAGTTTTTGTTCAATAAATACAGTGCAAGTGAAACAACTGCGAAAATGCGAGAAAATTACGTCAAGATAATATATGCTCTTGATGATTATGCCCGTGAGGAAAATCTTGATAATGAGATCAAAAAAGACAAAGTATTAGAAATGGTCTCAACTCTTGCCAGTGAAGAATTTTTTAGGTTTGTGAACGTTGATGAGCTTTATGCTTCTGTTGAGTATATTCAGCAAAAGCTTATCTCTCGTTTTGATAACGTGGAGAAGCATTTGAAGTTAAATCAGACTTTTATTCAGATATACAAGATACTGGCAGAACGCAATGCGAATTACTGTAAGGAAAAGCTTGAGGATAATGAGTTTCTTGCATGGCAGGCAAACTCTATCACAAGGGATATGCTTGTATTTGAAGCTTATGATGACAGAGCATATGAGACCGTTGTGGATAAGCTTATGAGGCTTCATATGGAATCAAGCTTTCTGTTCAGTTTCGAGCCTGCCATTATTCACTTCGGTACAGATAAGTGGCAACCGCCGGAATATATGTATCTCAAAGCCTATCACAATGGTTCTGACTCTATCCAGCTCCCACATGAAGAGCAGGCTGTAAAGTATACAGAGCTGTTGTCGAATAAGTATCTGCCAACAGACAGACGTTATACATTAGTGGTATCACCATTGTTCTCTAACGAGGAGCATTACGGAATACTGATGTGTGAGATAAAGCATGAGTATTTTAATTATTTGCAGTCGGTGACAGTTCAACTTTGTGCGGCACTTAAAATAATAACCTTGATGAAGCAGCAGGCTGTTACCCAGAAGCAGCTTAAAAAGAGCCTTATCGAGATCAAGGAGAACAATGAGCTTCTTCGAGATCTTTCAAGGCAGGACGCTTTGACGGGTTGCTACAATCGAAGGGGATTTTTTGAGGAGCTTCGTAAAAGACTCAGCAATGACAAAAACGAGGGTGAAAAAGCTATCATGATCTTTGCCGACCTTGACTGTCTGAAAACCATAAATGATAAGTTTGGTCACGAGGAGGGCGACTTTGCTATACTATCTGCGGCAAAGATACTTAAACACTCTTTTGGCAACAGTGAGATAGTGGGTCGTATAGGTGGCGATGAGTTCGTTGTATGTGCTTTTCTTGATAACGCAATAGATATCCCGTCAATGAGAAATCATATAGAAGCGGTCACAAGAGAATACAATATTAAATATGCCGCCGATAAGCCATATATAATCCATACGAGCGTAGGCGTTTATCCGTTCGTATGCAGTGCCACGCTTGAGATAGGAGAGCTTCTCAGCCATGCTGATATCCTGCTTTATGAGGAGAAAAAGCATAAGAGGAGCATACTTAAAAGCGATTATGAATAACATTTGCAGGCTGTCTGAAAAAGGCAGCCTGCTTTTTGTTTTTTGTAGGTTTGTCAATCATATTGGACACTATTATTAAGAAATTCGATAGGCGAAA
>OGOM01002071.1_pt1 | contig 12718 bp, 14 predicted proteins | sample 1552681 | NCBI WGS metagenome assembly OGOM01 (sample SAMEA2580188, study PRJEB22360) | human gut metagenome | biome: human gut; feature: human-associated habitat; material: faeces | place: Denmark | collected 2008/2010 | reverse complement strand
ATCGCTGATCGCGACGACTCCGGGAGGTATGGGTAAGTATTTACATATTATTGTAGAAGAAATTGTTCAGAGTGTGGAGCGTATTATGGGATATTGCTGTCAGGTCGGGGTAAGCAGGAGTGTGAATACTCTTGGAAAATGCAGAGAGAGCTATCTGGAGGCAATGAATGCGCTCAGTTATTCCAGAAAGGATAAAAGCAGTGTCTATTTCATTTCCGATGCAGAGCACGGATCGGGATTGGAACAGGGAGAAATACAGGAAATTACAGCAACGATGGAGAATTTTTTACGTGGTGGAATGGCAGAGGATCTGGAGATTTATCTGGATGATCTGGAAAAGAAACTGCGAAATGGAGGCAAGAATACACTGGTACTTAGTACGATACTTTTGACCGAGATCGGGGCGGCAGTATATAAGGTTATTTATATGGCAATCGGGGAATGTGGTGTAGAAGTTCTTCAGAAAAAATATTCCATGCAGCAGATGCGTGAAATGGAACGTATGGCAGAGAATTTTCAGATCATAAAAATGCTGTGTATGGAGGCTAAAAAAATGCTTATGGATCAGAGAAAGAAGAGCAGCGAGGTGATCTGCGAGCAGGCAGTGCAGATCATACAGGACCGCTATGCCCAACAGGATCTGTCTGTTATGATCATCAGTGAAGAGATCGGGGTGTCGCCGAATTATCTCAGCAGTCTGATAAAAAAGACGACAGGCAGTTCACTGGTTGAGATCCTGACGAAAAAACGAATTGAAAAGGCAATGGAGCTTCTGCAGTGTACCGGTATGAAGATCGGTGAGATTACAGAGCTGTGTGGTTATAAGGATCAGTATTATTTCAGCCACTGCTTCAAAAAGCTGACTGGAGTATCACCGAACAAATACAGGAGGGAACATGAACAGGCGTAAAAAAGAAGCAGATCAGCACAAGGGATGGAATATATCTATTTCCGGTGTGTTTATTGCAATGGTAATGGGAATCGTCCTGATTTCGGTAGTGGCTGCAACGCTTATTTTTGTTCAGATTTATCGGAATGCAATGGAGCAAAGTGCAGTGACAAGCAGTTCCCAGAGCTGTGAACAGGTACAGAATACGGTTGAGAATTATACACAGGATATGCGGATCATACTGGAAGGGATCGTGGCGAGAATGCGTCATGAGAATAATCATTCTGAGGAATATATCCAGAATCTGGTAAATATCCGTTCCGATGTAGTAGCGGTAACAATCTGTGGTGAAGATGGGGAGCTTCTGCGTTACTGGAACAGAGGGCAGAAGCTGAAAGAGAATTATCGCATTGTTCAGAGTACCGAAATGGAAGATGACGATGGCAGGCTGCGTATAACCAAACCATATGTGGAATCTTTGTTTGAGGGATATTATCCATGGGTTGTAACCGTTTACCAGAAGATTCAGAAAGAAGACGGAACCAGTATACAGGTAAATATTGACATCCGTTTTTCTGACATTGCCAATTATGTTGATGATGTAGGGATCGGGCAGCACGGCTATGCCTATATTGCGGACAAAAAAGGCAATCTGATCTATCATCCACAGCAGCAGCTCATTTATTCCGGGTTAAAAGAAGAGAAGGGAATGGATTTAAAAGAAGGGACACATATTCAGGAACAGGCGATCTATACTGTGAAAAATCTGGAGAACTGTGATTGGAAAATTGTAGGTGTCTGCTATGTAGATGAAATGATTACGGAGAAGGTAAGCAGTGCGGTATCCAGACTTCTGATCGTCCTGTGTCTGGTTATGGGAGCAGTCTTTCTTCTCGGATGGGCATTTTCAGAACTGTTCTCAGCACCGGTAAGGCAGCTTGCTGATGACATGCACCGGTTTGAAAAAAATGCTGAAAATTTTGTATTTGAGCCGATGGCGGGAACTACAGAGATCACGACTTTATCCAACTCGTTTGAACACATGGTTGTGAAGATCCAGAAGCTGATGGAGCAGGTCAGACAGGAAGAAATCACACTGCGGAAAACAGAGCTGAAAGCGCTTCAGGCGCAGATCAATCCACATTTCCTGTATAATACACTGGATGCGATTGCATGGATGTGTGAAGACGGGAAAAATGAAGATGCAGAAGAGATGGTTACGGCACTTGCAAGGCTGTTCCGTATCAGTATCAGTAAAGGGCATGAGCTGATTCCAATCGAAAAAGAAGTGGAACATGCAAAGAGTTATCTGAAGATTGAAAATTATCGGTATAAGAACAAATTTACCTATTCATTTGAGGTGGAAGAGTCGTGTCTTTCGTATCTTTGTAACAAAATTACTTTGCAGCCAATTATCGAGAATGCAATTTATCATGGTGTAAAGCAGATGATCGATGAGGGTGAGATCTGGATCCGTATTTTTGAGGACGGAGAAGATATTATTTTCCAGGTGGAGGATAACGGAATCGGTATGACGGAAGAACAGTGCCGGGAGATTCTGCGCAAAGAGCCGGGAGACCGTACCGGAATCGGAATCAAGAATGTAAATGACCGGATCAAGATTTATTTTGGAAGCAATTATGGACTGAATATCACAAGTGAGCTGGATGAAGGAACCTGTGTGACGATCCGTATGCCGAAGGTCAGGGAGGAAGAATATGAGAAAAAGTAGAAGAAAACCATTTATTGCAATTGGTGCAGGTGTGATCCTACTTGCAATTCTGTTTTTTGTCCTGACGGGTGACGGACTTTGGGAAGGAAAAGAAGGCAGTACAAATAGCGTTATCGAGAAGAAAAAAGTAGTGTTTCTGACAAAATCCATGGATTCTTCTTTCTGGCAGTCTGCATATGCGGGAGCCGGTGCGGCAAGTGCGGAATATAATCTGGATCTGGTGTGCGAAGGACCGGATGGAGATGGTGAGGAAGATTATGAGGCGCAGAATGAAATGATAGACCGGGCAATCCGGGAACAGGTAGATGCACTTCTGTTCTCTGCCATTGATTTTGAAAAGAATGCGGAAGCAATCGACCGTGCGGCAAAGGCAGGAATCAGAATTGTGGTTGTGGACAGTCCGGTAAACAGTGAGGCTGTGGAATGCTATATTGGTACAGACAATTATGAAGCCGGATGTATGGCAGGAGAAGAAGTGCTTGGTAATCCGGCGGAAAATCTAAATATCGGAATCGTAAATTTTGATAAGAGTACGGAGAACGGGCAGCTTCGTGAAAAGGGATTCCGGGATACGGTTCTTAATGATGACCGGGCAAATATTACGGCGTCCATCAATGTGAAGTCTACGATCACCGACGCAAGAGAGGGCACCGAGAGGATGTTGCTTGACAATCCGCAGATCAATGTGATCGTGACATTTAATGAATGGACAACACTTGGAGTCGGGGATGCGGTAGAAGCACTTGGCGCCGGAGAGCGGACGCAGGTTGTTGCGTTTGACAGTAACGTAAAATCCATTGGAATGCTGGAAAAAGGAAATGTAGATGCGCTGATCGTCCACATGCAGCACATCACGGTGGGGGTCCATCTTGTCGCCCACCTTCACGGGGTGGCCATTGACCTTGACGCGGCCCTCGGCAATGATCTGTTCGGCCGCACGGCGGGAGCACAGGCCCTGCTCGGCCATGATCTTCTGAATACGTTCTTCTGCCATAATAAAAACTCCTTGTGCGCCTCCCGGCGCTCAAAACGCACGCCATAACGTGCTGTATTTCAAACCGCAGGTTGGAAGTCTGCGGTTACGGCTTAAGTTGATGGGGGGGGTGTGCCGGGAGTTTCTCCGAGGACCGTCCGCTGGGGTGGGACCCTGCTGCCGCAGGCAGTAGGGCGGGCGATGGAATGGCCCGATTCGTGTCCGAGAAGAAAGCTACCGGCATACCGCCTAGTCAGAGGGTTCCTGTCAAGGCTTACTCTGCCTTGGGTGCCTCGTCTGCGGGCTTTTCGCCCTTTTTGCTGACTAGCGCAGACACCTTTTCCACCAGCTCCGGCAGCATGGCCAGAGCACGGTCAACACTATTGGAGCCGTCCGTCAGCTGGATGGTGCGCACGCAGCCGTCCTTGATCACCAGAAATGCCACCGGCTGGATGTTGACGCCCGCGCCGGAGCCGCCGCCGAACAGGTCCTTGTTGGCGGCATTCTTGCCGTCAAAGTCGGTGCCGCCGGAGGCAAAACCAAAGCTCACCTTGGACACTGGCAGAATGGTGGTGCCGTCCTCGGTGGTGATAGGCTTGCCGATGATGGTATTGGCGTCCACCATCTCGTGGATCTTGTCCATGGTAACGTTCATAATGCCCTGAATCGGATGCTCAGCCATAATGCAAATCTCCTTTGATCGTTTTTGTCAGGCCTGTGTCCCCGGAGTTTTACCGGGAGATCGCAGACTGTCAGGCTCCGTCACACTCGTCACACAATTTTATTCAGTGTACCACAGTTACAGGAAAACGTCCAGCACCTTTTCGCGCCAGAACTCCGCCAGCACACGCACCGCTGCGACGACGATAAACAGTGCCTTTGCCGAAATGCGCAAGGACACACGGTCCTCTACGGTGGGTTCGGCGCTGCCAAAGTCCGGCACGATGCGCAGTTCGTCAAACTGCAGGTAAATGAAGCGGTCAAGCACACCCAGCACCGGGTATAGCCATGCCTGCAGCTTGCCGTAATTGCGGGCCGCTGCAGCAGGGTCCTCCCCGCGCACGCCAAGGCACACCCGGATGTGGGTGATGCGCAGCGCGCCGAACACAGCCCGGATCAGCGTCCCGGCTCCGCGCAGGATGGTGCACAGGATGTTCAGGGTCAGCTTTGCCTTTTTGCGCGGCTCTGCGGGCTTTTTCTCCTTGGCAGGCTTCTTTGCCGCTTTTGCCTTTTTCGGCTTCTTTTTGCGCTTGCTCTCCTCCGTCGGCTCCGGCTTCGGGTACTGGAACACCGGGAAGGTGATGCCCAGTGCCCCGGCCTTTACGGTCAGGGTGTCCTGCTCCCAGCTGACATCCGCACAGAACGGGATGAGCAGCAACAACACCATTAGAGCCAGCACCACCAGCAGCAGGATGCCCACTCCTTTTAAGAGGAACAGCAGCACCGTACCGATACCAGCGAGAATACTCCACAGGACGCTCATTGGGCCGCCTCACTTTCCGTGCCCCGCACCGGGGGCAGATCTTCCAGACTGGACAGGCCGAAGCACCGCAGGAACACATCCGTGGTGCGGAAGGCCACCGGTCTGCCGGGCAGATCGAGACGGCCTGCCTCTTCAATGAGCCCCTTTTCCAGCAGGCCCGACACACTGGAGGAGGAATCCACGCCGCGCACCTGCTCGATGAAGGCGCGGGAGACAGGCTGGTTGTAGGCGATGACGGTCAGGGTCTCCATGGCCGCAGGGCCCAGCGGGATGGAGCGGCGGGTGTCCAGCACACGGCGGACGCACTCCGCAAACTCCGTTTTGGTGGCCAGCTGCCAGTGGGTGTTCAGGTGCAGCAGGCACAGGCCGCTGTCCTCCCGGGCGTAGCGCTCCCGCAGGGCTTCCAGCGCGGCTTCCACGCTGAGCTGCGGCAGCTGCACCGCCTGGGCCAGCTTGTCGGCACCAATGGGGTCGCCGCTGGCAAACAGCATGGCTTCCACGGCTGCACGGATCTGTTTCTGGTTCATTCCTTCTCCTTATCACGTTGGATGCGGCCCCGCTGCATGGTCAGCCGGCCCTCGTCGTCCAGCTTTACACGGCCGCCGCGCACCAGCTCCAGCAAGGCCAGAAAGGTGGCCACGTTGGTGCTGCGGGTCTGCTGGCGGCTGAACAGCTGGCTCATTTTTGCCGCTGTACCGCTGATCAGGTGCCGCAGAATGTACACCACCCGGCTCGTCACCGACACCATGGGCGCTGTGACCAGCGGCTCGAACTGCTGCTGGGTAGGCTCCCGGCGCAGCTTGGTGCGGCCGGAAAGAACGGCCCAGTAATCCGCCAGCACCTGCGGCGCATGGTGCAGGTCGTAGGTGTTATCGAATTCCATCTCCATGGGCGGACGCACAAAAACCGGCGCAGCTTCGGCCTTTTGGCGCAAAAGCGCAGCCATGCGGCGGCACTGGTCGTACTCGATCAGCTGGCCGGTGAACTCCTGCTTCATGCGCTCGCCCTCTTCGCTGCGGGGCAAAAGCAGGTAGCTTTTCATCTCCACCAGCCGCGCGGCCATCTCGATGAAGGCACTGGCGGCTTCCGGGTCCGGGTCGGCCCGCGCCACCGTGGCGGTGTACTGGTCGATCAGCTCCAGAATGGGGATGTTGTGCAGGTCCATCTTATGTTTGGCCACAAGCGCCAGCAATAATTCCAGCGGGCCGTCAAAATCTTCCAGATGGAAGGTCAGTTCTTCTGCCACGCTCACACCACCGTCCCAAGGCCGGCATAGTAGATGGAATACGCGATCTTATCAATGTAGCCGGTGCCCTTGCCCAGCAGCTCCCACACAATGTTGTTCAGGTAGTACAGGGGGGTATCCAGTGCGCCGAACCACACTGCCGCCAGCAGGGCGATCATGATATAGCGCTCGTACTTCATCAGGCCAAAGTAGATGCGCCTGGGCAGCAGCACCAGCAGGATGCGGCTGCCGTCCAGCGGCGGCACCGGGATCAAGTTGAACACGGCAAGGCTCACGTTCATCAGCACAAGGTACTGCAGGAACATGGCAATGTAGATGGTGGCATCGTTCACCGGTGCCCAGTAGTACATGAGCTTCCACACCACCATGCCCACATAGGCAAGGAGGATGTTCGCCGCAGGGCCAGCCAGCGCGGTGAGGGCCATGCCCCACTTGGGGTTTTTGAAATTGCGGGGGTCGGTGGAGACGGGCTTTGCCCAGCCCACGCCCGCAAACACCATGCACAGCGTGCCCAGCAGGTCAAAGTGGGCAAGGGGGTTCAGCGAAAGCCGGCCCTGCCGCTTTGCGGTGTCGTCGCCCAGCAGCCACGCGGCCAGCGCATGGCCCGCTTCGTGGAAGGGGATGGCCACCAGCGCCACCAGCGCGCGGATGAGATAATAGATGCCCTGAGAGGTCATTCGATATTCCTGCCTTTTTTCAGTATACCATATATAATACTATTTTTTGAGGTTTTAGACAAGGGGGTAAACTCCTTCCACCGCTAACGCGGTCCCCCTGTTCCCCCTTTTGTCACTTACGTGACATCTTCCCCCGGCCGGGGGAGGTGGCACAAAGTGCCAGAAGGGGAACAGCTGGCATCGCGCAGCGATGACTGAAGGAGTTTGGTTTTCCAAAAAACCGCAAGATTTTTTGAAAAAAGGCTTGCATTTTGCCCGGTAATCTGCTACAATAGTCAAGCTGATTATTTTGATTCCTTACTTCACTGCAGGAGGTGCAAGTACCATGGCTAAATGTGAATGCTGCGGCAAGGGTGTTGCCTTTGGTATCAAGGTTTCTCACTCTCATCGTCGTTCCAACCGTACCTGGAAGCCGAATGTCCGTCGTGTCAAGGCGGTCGTTGAGGGTTCTCCCAAGTACGTCTACGCATGCTCCCGTTGCCTGCGCGCTGGCAAAGTTACCCGCGCTGTCTAATTTGGTGTATGTGGCCGGTCACTTTGTCGAGTGGCCGGCTTTTTTTGTTGCTGTAAGGAGGCAAAACACATGGCTCTGCCCAACGATCCCATCATGCTGCTGAGCGTGGTGAACCTGAAGCTGCGTGATTTTTACAAAAACCTCGATGCTCTGTGCGAAGATCTGGATGCCGACAAGGCAGATCTGTGCGCAAAGCTCAAAGCTGTGGGCTACGAGTACGATGCCCAGCGCAACCAGTTCGTGTGATATTTCCAGAGAAAGCTTTCTTTTGATCGCCAACGACCGGCACCAACGTGCAGCGACTGCGCCCGGGCCGGTGAATATAGAAACAAGGAGTGCTTGATTTATGATCCAGGGTACCTATTACAAAGAGTGGAGCAGCGTGCTGAACCGCGAGATGGAGTTCAAGGTATACGGCAGCGCCGGTGTGCCGGTGCTGGCCCTGCCTGCCCGCGGCGGCCGCTTTTATGATTGGGAGAACAACGGTATGCCCGATGCCATTGCCCCGCTGCTGAACGAGGGCAAGGTGCAGCTGTTCTGCGCCGACAGCATGGACGGCGAGGCCGTACTGAACGGCGATATCCCGGTGCGCCGCCGCGCCGAGATGGAGGAAAAGTACTTCGTCTACCTTACCGCCGAGCTGGCTCCCCGGGTGCTGGCCCTGAACGGTGCCGCAAAGGATGCCAAGCTGTGGTGTGTGGGCATCGACCTTGGCGCTGTGCACGCCGTCAACTGCCGCCTGCGCCGTCCCAAGCTCTTTGCCGGTGCCATCGGCCTTTCCGGCATCTACGATCTGGCCCGCTTCTGGGGCAGTGAAGCCGACGATCTGGTGCTGCGCTGCTCTCCCCTGCAGTATCTGGCCGAGAACGGCATCGCCGACAAGCTGGCTCTGGCCAAAGCCGAGGAGAACAGCCTGATGCTCTGCGCCGGTCAGGGTGCCTACGAGGACGATGCCAAAGCCGACACGCAGGCGCTGGCCGATGTGCTGGCCGCACAGGGCCTGCCCGCCCACCTCGAGATCTGGGGCGGCGATGTCTCCCACGAGTGGTACTGGTGGGGCAAGATGCTGGGCCTGTTTGTGCCGCGGATTCTGGAGAAGTAAAAGTGATTTGATAGAGGGAAGGCATTTGCAGTGCCTTCCCTCTTTTTGTTTGTATTTTTCAATTTCCTACTTGATTTATCGGGTTTGCTGTGCTATACTCATGCTGTAAGAAGTATACCCCCTATGGGTAAAGGAGATATTTTATGGACAACGAGAAAAAGCCCTGCTGCTGTTGCGGCACGCCCGCCCAGCCCGAAGCTGCCACGGCTCCTGCCGTTGACGCATCCGCTGTGCCCACCGAAAGCGTCACCCCCTCCTGCTGCCGCCACAAGGACCGCACCCCGGAGGAACACAAGGCCCTGCTGAACCGGCTCAGCCGCATCGAGGGGCAGGTGCGCGGCATCCGCGGCATGCTGGAAAAGGATGCCTACTGCGTGGACATCCTTGTGCAGGTGGCGGCGGCGAACTCGGCGCTGAACAGCTTTTCCAAGGAGCTGCTGGCCCAGCACATCTCCACCTGCGTGGCGGACGACCTGCGCGCGGGCAGCGAGGCAAAGCTGGACGAGCTGGTGAATCTGCTGCCCAAGCTCATGAAATAAGAGGCCCTTTCCCGTGCATACTCAACGTAGGAGTGATATTTTATGGAACAATACAACGTTACCGGCATGAGCTGCGCAGCCTGCTCCGCCCGGGTGGAGAAGGCCGTGAGCAAGGTGCCCGGCGTTGCCAGCTGTTCGGTGAGCCTGCTGACCAACTCCATGGGCGTGGAGGGCACCGCCAGCTCTGCCGAGATCATCAAGGCCGTGCAGGATGCCGGTTACGGTGCCAGCCCCAAGCGTGCGGGCGCGGCGGCTGCCAGCTCCACCAGCGCCGACCTTGACGCGCTGGCCGACCACGAGACCCCCAAGCTCAAGCGGCGGCTCATTGCGTCGCTGGGCTTTCTGCTGGTGCTGATGTACTTCTCCATGGGCCACATGATGTGGGGCTGGCCCCTGCCCCGCTGGTTCGACGGCAACCACATCGCCATGGGCCTTGTGCAGCTGCTGCTGGCGGGCATCGTCATGGTCATCAACCAGAAGTTCTTCATCAACGGCTTCAAGGGGCTCCTCCACGGCTCGCCCAACATGGACACGCTGGTGGCCATGGGTTCCATGGCAAGCTTTGTGTGGAGCACCTACGCCCTGTTCGCCATGACCCGCGCGCAGGTGGACGGCAACAGCGAGCTGGTCATGCACTATATGATGGAGTTCTACTTTGAGTCCGCTGCCATGATCTTGACCCTCATCACGGTGGGCAAGATGCTGGAGGCCCGCTCCAAGGGCAAGACCACCGACGCGCTCAAGAGCCTGATGAAGCTTGCCCCCAAGACCGCCACCCTGCTGCGGGACGGTGCCGAAGTGACCGTGCCCATCGAGCAGGTGCAGAAGGGGGACATCTTTGTGGTGCGCCCGGGCGAGAACATCCCCGTGGACGGCATCGTGCTGGAAGGCACCAGCGCCGTGAACGAGAGCGCCCTGACCGGCGAGAGCATCCCCGTGGACAAGGCTGCGGGCGACAAGGTGAGCGCTGCCACCACCAACCAGTCCGGTTTCCTGCAGTGCCGGGCCACCCGCGTGGGCGAGGACACCACCCTTGCCCAGATCATCCGGATGGTCAGCGATGCCGCCGCCACCAAGGCTCCCATTGCAAAAATCGCCGATACGGTGTCCGGTTTCTTCGTGCCTGCGGTCATTACCATTGCGGTGGTCACCACCATCGTGTGGCTGCTGCTGGGCCGGGAGCTGGGCTATGCACTGGCCCGCGGCATCTCCGTGCTGGTCATCAGCTGCCCCTGTGCGCTGGGTCTGGCAACGCCGGTGGCCATCATGGTGGGCAACGGTCTGGGTGCAAAGAACGGCATCCTGTTCAAGACCGCCGCTTCGCTGGAAGCTGCAGGCCGCACCCAGATCGTGGCGCTGGACAAGACCGGCACCATCACCAGCGGTGAACCAAAAGTGACCGACATTCTGCCCGCCGAGGGCGTTTCCGAGGCGGAGCTGCTCACCCTTGCCGCCGCACTGGAGCGCAAGAGCGAGCACCCGCTGGCAAAGGCCGTGCTGGCCTGCACCGACGCGCAGAAGCTCACCGCCCCCGAGGTATCCGGCTTTGCCGCCCTGCCGGGCAACGGTCTGGCCGCAAAGCTGGACGGCGTGGAGATCTTTGGCGGCAATGCGTCCTTTATCGGCACCAAAGTCACCGTGCCCGCACAGCTGCAGGAGAAGGCCGCAGCCCTTTCCGCACAGGGCAAAACGCCCCTGTTCTTCGGCGGAGCAGGCCGTCTGCTGGGCATCATCGCGGTGGCCGATACCATCAAGGAGGACAGCCCCCGCGCCATCCGGGAGCTGCAGGCCATGGGCATCCGCGTGGTCATGCTCACCGGTGACAACCAGCGCACCGCTGCTGCCATTGGCAGGCAGGCCGGTGTGGACGAGGTGATCGCAGGTGTGCTGCCCGACGGCAAGGAAGCGGTCATCCGCCAGCTGCAGGCATCCGGCAAGGTGGCCATGGTGGGCGACGGCATCAACGATGCCCCGGCCCTGACCCGTGCCGACACCGGCATCGCCATCGGCGCAGGCACCGACGTTGCCATCGACGCGGCGGACGTGGTGCTGATGAACTCCAAGCTGTCGGACGTGCCTGCCGCCATCCGCCTGAGCCGCGCTGCCCTGCGCAACATCCACGAAAACCTGTTCTGGGCGTTCATCTACAACATCATCGGCATCCCGCTGGCCGCAGGCGTGTTCATCCCCTTCGGCCTGACGCTGAACCCCATGTTCGGTGCTGCTGCCATGAGCCTTTCCAGCTTCTGCGTGGTAAGCAACGCCCTGCGCCTGAACCTGTTCGACGTGCACAGCACAAAGCACGATCGTGCGGCAAAAAATGCTGCTTCCCTGCCCGCTGTCTCCGCACAGCCCGCAGCGGTTGCAAATAAAGAGAGTACCAAGGAGGACACTGCTATGAAAAAGACCCTGAAGGTGGAAGGCATGATGTGCGGCCACTGCGAAGCCCGCGTGAAGAAGGCTCTGGAAGCCCTGCCCGAGGTGGACGAGGCCGTGGTGAGCCACGAGGCCGGCACCGCCATCGTCACCCTGAACGCCGAGGTCGCCGACGACGTGCTGAAGAAGGCCGTTGAGGATCAGGACTACCCTGTGACCGGCATCCAGTAAACCGCCGCTGAATACTCCCCATCAAATGGAAAGGCCGCTGCATGTGAACCGTGCAGCGGCCTTTTTATCGTGTTTACAGGCTTTTAAAATTGATTCAGAATATCATGGTGTCCGATGTCCAACAGCAGAATGATCGTATCACCGTCGTACTGCCAGATGACCCGCACGTCCATGTTTACGCTGAACTCGAACAAGTCTACCGTGCCTTGAATACGCTTTGTGCGCAGCGACGGATACAGCGGGTCCATTTCCAGAATTTCCAGCTTCTTTTTCAGCTGCGCCCGCTCCGCTGCGTTCAAACGCTTCAGGTTCTTTATGAATCGTTTGGTGTAGGTGATCTTGTAATTCATTCGTCCGCACCGTCCAGCGCTTCAAACAGTGCGTCCACCGTGTCGAACACCGGCTGCTCCCCTGCCGCAATTTTAGCCTTTGCTTCGTTGATCTCGCTGCGCAGCTCGTCCAGATACTTTTTGGGGTAAACGGCTACCGGCATCAGCTCGATCACGCCATCCTTCTCCACGATCTCCAGCTTGTCGCCCTCACGCAGGCCCATCTTCATTACAATATCCTTTGGAATGGTGATCTGGGATTTTGTCCTCAATTCCGTCAGCATCCTTCATCCTCCTTTGTGCGATTTTCTTACTTTCTCACTTTTATTATACTCTGCTTTTTTCAAAAAGCAACCATGCACCATAAAATTTTACAAAGCGTCGTTTCTGTGGGTTCTGATTGTATTTCGTCAGAAAGTATGCTAAACTAAAAATGCCGCCCCAAAGGGTGGCGTTAAGGTGCTGCAACAACGACGACTGCTGCCAGTGGCAGAAACAAGGAGAAGTTGTTGGGGCCGCGGCCAGCAAGACGCAAGCGAGAGCGAAGCGGATGCTGGGTGCCGCAACCCGACCTGCAAGCGCAGGTGGTCATGCTTCCCTCCGGCAAGCGTCCGGGGGACGTAAAAG